>JAABUJ010001857.1_pt1 | contig 28699 bp, 24 predicted proteins | sample 5559131 | NCBI WGS metagenome assembly JAABUJ01 (sample SAMN10711875, study PRJNA513366) | rock metagenome | isolation source: Antarctica rocks | place: Antarctica: Victoria Land, Mt New Zealand nord | collected 2016-01-07
TTTTTGAGTTCTGAAGATAAGCAGTATAATAAGAACTCAGTGATCTTGACTATAATAAAGAATTATAGTTTTGTAATTAATAAAATGTCATAAATAACTAACTTTAACACAACACAACATATGTGTTGTAATCTCTCTGCATTTAACTCAATCAAAACATTCAACAATAAATCTTCTATAAAAAGAGTGTCTGAAGTGATGCATACTTAAGAGATAGAAATGATCAACTTATAGTTAAAGAATAGTGATGAAAAGTCTTAAAATATTATTTTAATGAACATTTATTTTATATCTAATATGAGGCTCAATCTCTTCTCAATTGAAATGATCAAAAAGAAAGAAATATCAGTCAAAATTAAGAATGAATTATTACATTTAAAGAATAAAGTAAAGAATATGCTTAATTACACAGTATATAAAGATAAGCTATATTATCTTTAAACTTTAATAATGAGAAAATCTGTGAGCAAGAATAAGATTATGTCAGTTATTAAAGATAATAAGATCTTAAAAGCTACTTAACATTGATATCTTAATTATATAGAGAATTTAAGTCTTAATAATGTGTCAAAAAATCCTGAAATAGTGAGGCTTAACTTATAAGAACTTATGAAAACATTGTTACATTTGTGTGATGTCTGTATAAGGACAAATCAAAAGAAGAAGATCTTAAGAAAATTACAAAATTAAATTATAAAGATGATCAAACTAATTCATATCAATGTCATTAATTCTGTCACATCAAAAGCATATGACAGATTCTTGTAATATATAGTCTTCACAGATGATCTTATCTGCTGATAATACATTTATAATATGAAAATGAAAGATCAGACAAAAGATAAAATTGAATAGTTTCTTAATATGCTTTTTATTTAGATGAATTTACAAATTGCATGAGTACAACTTGATAATAGAAAGAAATTTGAGAGTGAACTCATCATTAAATAATTATGAAGTCTTAGAATTATCTATGAAACAACAGTTTCTTATGAACTGAAGCAGAACAGAATGACAGAAAAAAGTAATGAACTTTTGACAGTAAAAGTTAGAATTATGATTCTGAATAGTAAAGTCTCTGAAATTCTATGATTAAAGACTGTCAAAACAGCATGCTATCTTCTTAATTGACTCTCAACATTAGCTTTTAAAAACAATAAGATCTCAATTCAGCTACTGTTTGAATCTCTTAATAAGAATAGATCAATGAATCTCATTGATTTTAGACATCTTCAGTGTTTTAAATGCACAGTATATGTATATATTTCAAAGAAGATCTAAATGATGAGAACTAAATTTAAATCTCAGAGCAATAAGAAAATCTTTGTTAAATATAAAGAAAAAAATCAATATAAAGTATGATTTTCTGAAAAGAAAAAGACAGACTGAGTAATTAAAGCAAGAAATGTGCAGTTTAATAAAGATTCATCAATCTATGATGTTAAAGTTGCAGTCTCAATTTTTAAAGTCACTCAATCTCATACTGTTAATGCAGAACAAGAAGATGTACAGTTATTTTTCTTGTTTTCTTTTTAATTTTCATCATTGTCATCATTTTCAGAGTATTTGTCATCATATTTTCTCATATTGATATTGTTAAATCAGTTAGAAGAAATGAAGAAAAAGAAAGAAAATATTATAAATATTTCTTTTACAATTGACAAATCAGTATCAGCTAAGTCTTAATACTCTGAGAGAGAGAGATAATCTTTTATAAAGCTAAAACTTAAAGCAATCATGATTTATCTGACTGTGTTTGATGCAATTATCAATGTTATAAAAAAGAAAAAAGACTCTGAGAATGAATCTTAGACATTTAAACAGACAATTGCAAGTTATGAGTTGAAAGACTGAAAGAAAGCAATGAATAATAAATATAATTTGTTAATGACTAACTTTACATGAACTCTAAAGACATTGCTATCTAATTGATGAGCTTTAAAGAGTAAATAAGTCTATCATTATAAAAGAAAACCTGACAGCTCAATTCTACAGCATAAGGCTTGATGAGTAGTCAAAGAATTTAAACAATGATTTGAAATTGATTACAAAGAGATCTTTGCAACAGTTATTAAATTAATGACTTATAAAGTCATCTTCATCATAGCTGTGTTTTATAACTATAAATTGAAATAAATAAATATCAAAATGACTTTCTTACACAGTGATTTAAAAGAAGAAGTCTACATGATTTAACTTACTGAATATGAAAAAGAGAAAGATAAGATATGTAAATTGAAGAAAGCTTTATATGAATTAAAACAGTTATCTTATCTGTGATATAAGATAATACATCACTTTCTTGTTGATCTTGAATACACACAGATTCACACAGACAATAATGTATTTAAAAAGAAAATTTTAATTGTTGCTGTTTACATTAACAATATTTTTATATGCAGATCAGATAAGAACAAAATTCTAGATCTTAAGATTAAATTAAGTAATCATTTTGAAATGACTGACTGCAAGATGTGTAAGCATTACTTAGAAATGCTAGTTATACAAAACAGAATTTTATGTAGGCTGAGTGCGCAGGTTACCTATAGGTCACACAGGTCCAGGTTGGGTTCAGGTGTCAGGTTAAGTAAAATGAACTTTTTTTGACTCAGATCAGGTGCAGATTAACTCAATCTGACTCTGTGCAGATCACAGATTATTTGCAGACTGAGTAAGCAAGAATTAGTCTGACTAAGCAAGTATAAGTTAGTATAAATATGTGGAAGTTTTTGTCAGTTAGTTTGATAGTGTGCACATTAGAATTATGCATTAGAAATAAAGATTTCATCTTAAATCATAGCATGTACTATTCTTTGAAAGTGCATAATGATGTTGTCATCAACTATGCTATGACTCTATGCTACAAAGCCTAATCAGCACTTAAAACAATCATCATTATTCACTGATGAGAATTCATCTTCATTCACTGTTCAAAGATCTATATCTTCTGACATCAAGAAACTCAAGACACAAACAATTATCATTTAACATCACTTCATCAACAGAGTGATGTCAAACATCATTTTGTTAACAAAGTGATGTTAAACATTGCTCTGTCAACAGAGATTGAGAATTTCTGACTGTGTGATTTTATCAGAGATTGAGAGCTCTCAACTATGTAATTTCATCAAAGATTGAGAGCCCTCAACTATGTGATTTCACTGAAGGTTGAAGGCTTCTGACTGTGTGATTTCATTAAAGATTGAAGATTTCTGACTGTGTGATTTCATCAGAGGTCAAAGATTCTCAATTATGTAGTTTCATCAGAGATTGAAAACTCTTAACTGTATGGTTTCATTAAAGATTAAAGATTTCTGACTGTGTGATTGAGTGATGTGGTGAATGATGAAATAGTGAAGCATGAAGAAGAAGTGATGTGAGTAAAGATGATGTGATTAAAGTTGATTTGATATTCATTGTTGAGAGTTAGCATTATTCACTGTCAAATTACTCTCATATAAGTTTACTCATTACTTATCTCTCTTCATTCTCTTCTTTCTTTTCACTCTTCAAATGTAAATGTTCTTTCTAATGCACAATGTATTTCTCTTGAAAGCAGAGAAGTTGATGTTGTATTCTGAACAGATTGTAGTCTTATGAATTTTTTGCATTTATTGATATAACTATTAAGCAAATCTTTTCTGGCTCTCTTTTTGAGATGAGCTGAGGAAATTAATAGTGTAGTTAATTGTAAAGATGCTGTGATATTGACTGATTCATTCAGATTGTAATGTTTTAGTCTTTTAATGAGAAATTCTAACATATATGCATCAGTCAGCTGTCTTCATAGATATTAAGTCTTATATCTTTGTTCAGATCATCAGAGTCATCATCTGAAGTATTGTGAGAGTTGCACTTCAGAATGTCATAAGTGATTTAATTCAGAGTATTAGCTGAACTGTTATCTGCAATGTTAGAAGAGTTGCAATTCAGAATAAATATATAAGATAGATGCTTTATATCTGTATCAGCTTCATCTGAAAACAAGTCTTCTGCAGTGTTCTCTCTTTCAGTTATGAGATAATTCAGTTTCTAATGTTGAAGTAAATTGAACTTAATCATCATAATGATCTCAATAATGACTTCATTTAGTCAATCTCTTCAATAAGTAATGACATCTTAAGCAAGATTGAACAGTCATTCAATCTCAACATCAGCAATAGATATAGCAAGAACATTCTTAATCATTGCAGCTAATGCTGAAAAGATCATAGTCTGTGACTTTCAGTATTTTAAAATATTAAGATCATTCTCATTAACTGAGTACAGTGAAGAATTTAAGTATTGATTGACTTTCAAATCAATAGTTATAATGTCATTAAGTTGAGTCTTGAATTGCTGTGCTTTTGTGATGAGGTTTATGAACAATTTGATGACAGATGATGTTGAATTTCAGATACAATCATGCAATAAAGCATTCTCATGTAAACAATAATGATCTTTATAATAAGTCTGAAACTCAATTCAATACTGTGCATGATATGTCTAGCCTTACTTAGCTGACTGCACACCTCAGTAATTAGTGATGCACATTAAAAATATGTGTTAGAAAGATCAGTAGAAAATGTATCTGATACAGTGAAAGTTTCTGTGTAGAGTTAAGAATGATGACAATGTTATATAACAAGTTATTCTCATCTTCTGTTCACACATAATACTTCTTCATCTTAATTAATGCTTTCTCAATAGCTATCTTTAGCTTCACTGTTTACTTTAAGATTGAGTTTAATTTCTTTATGTTATTCTGATTCTTCAGATGATCAAAAAGATTGATGTACATAAGAAATGTCTTGTACATAATTAAATTATACATTTAACTCATTGACTCTGTGTACTTCTTGAAGAATTAAAGAAGCATTATTATATATGTAACTTGCTGTCACTTCTGCTCAGATATACATAGAGTCTCAAGCTTCTTGCTTGATTTTGTGGTTCTGTTACACTCTTAACTGATTCAGATACATATATCATTGTAAAGTTGATAGATTCTTTGCATTATGTTGTAAATAAAGTTTCATTGTGTTCTGACATTCTGTATAAGTGTCAGGGCAGAATGTAAATGAATAAGATACTGAATTCTCTTAAACATTTTGTATTGCTGTAAAGAGAAATTTGTAGCAATAGCAAGCTGCTAAATCTAGATATTTAAGAATGTGTTAGTTATATCTGTTAGAACTATCTGTTAAAAACAAGATAGTAATATATCTTGAACAGAGTGTTAGACAGAGTGATTTTCTTAATGATTTGTATCAAATTATTCTTGTTAAATGATAAAGTAATTGACTCATTGATCATCAATGCCTTTAATGAGTTAAGTAGATTCTTAACAGCTAGCTAAATGACATGTATAAAGCAAAAAATGACATTGACTGCAGTCTGTTATACAATATCTCTTCTCTTTAAAAGCTCACTCAAAGCTCTTTACATGAATTCATTGTTGCTGCAGTTGTTCATAGTCACTGCAAGAAGACACTTCTTCAACTTATATTCTTAAAGAATTGCAAAGATCTCTGCAGTCATTGATTGATCAGTATGTTGACTGTAAAGAAATTGAAAGACAAGAAGAATTTTCTGATAGTTTCAGTTCTTGTTGATAAAGTAAGTGATAACACCCATAAAGGTCAGATGACTGAGGCTGATTTAGTTGTTAAGTGCAATTGAGATTTTGATAGTTCACTTAAGCTCAGTAAGAAGTGTTTCTTAAATGTTTTGATGTCACATCTTTACTAAATTGTCAAATCAGTGTCTATCAGGCATCAGCATACCTGACTGCAGCATTTAAATGAGTTTTTGAAATTCAGGGTTTTTAAGTGCTCAAAAAGAAAGATTTAAAGAGAGAAAGTCATTTAAAAGTTGTTTAATGAAGTTTTCAGCACTGAAATACTTGTTTACTGATTTCTTATCAAGTTTTGTCTGCTGTGCTATGTCAGAGATACACATTAGAAACACATGTTAAAAAAGCAGAAATTAATGTTTTTAAAAGTGAATCAAATATTCATGCTTAAGTAGATATTCATAATGATAGCTGAACAGTTCTTGATTAATTTATGATTTTAAAGAGAATTTATATCACTGTTAATCAGTGTTGAATGAGCTATATTCTCATCACAATGACAGCAGATCAAGCAAGATACATTAGTATATTAATGTGCTGCCTTTAAATACTTTTGTTACTCATTGCTGACATGAAGATAATCATCTCATTGCATAGTACAGTGTTTTCAATTAGATTTGTCAGTACTAGATGAACTGTCATCAGTGTTCTTTCATTCATAGTCAGTCAAAATTTATCACTCTTTAAATTTACTCTGCAGCTCATTCTTTCTGACTGAGTCATCATGTTCTGAATATTGAATTAGATATCTTCAAAAGTCAATGAATTTTAAGCTTGAAGAAGATTTCAAAGATGATTCAATTAAAGTACTTAAAGGTTCTGTTTGAGAATTGATGACATCATTATAAAGTATAGATGATGATGACTGACTGAAAGTCATGTAAATGATTAAGCTATAGAAATGCAAAGCTTTGAAAATTACTCTGTAAAGTGTGTGTGATGTGTTTACAGAATTGTGATGCATTCAAAGACATAAACATACTTTATAGTCAGAAGTTAAGAATTAAACACAATTGCTATTTAATGTTTTTAATGTGTTTTTCTAACATGCAATGACTGCAGAGGGCTCTGCCTTCATTTTAGATATTCATTGATTGAAAAGAACTCTTAATTTGACTACTGAGTGAGCTACTCTCAGTTAAGTTAAGAAAAGTGATATAATTTGATTATTGTGATAATTATCTCATCTATCTCATATATTTGCTGCTCTTCTCTGAGAAGAAATCAGAAGATGAGATGAAAGTTATATTGATGATTTTGCTACAGATATATTCAAAAGCTGTACTGTGTAATCTATGAATGTTATAGATCATCTTTACTTCTACAATATTGCAACACATTCAAACACATTTAACACATAACACTCATCATTGTAATTAAAGAAATAGAGTTGAAAATTAATGTTTTTAACAGACTTTTCTGATATGCAATCTTCTCATCTTCTTCAGTCTAGATATTATTGAATGTAATCATTTTCAAAGTGCACTAAAAGAATTAGATAGTGAGAGCTAATCTTTATACAGAAAGAGAAAATGAAATTACTTATTTATTTATGACTTATGTAGCAAGTCAAAGCATCACTGACTGCTTCTCTCTTTTAACTGTTTCAGAGTCTTTCAGCTCTTACTTAAGACAATATGATCACTTCTGTAAGCTTTGTTCTGTCAACAATCTGTTTCTTGAATCATAATGTGTGTAATGCTGATAAAAATCATATTATAGAATTTGACTCTTCAGAGATTTTCTTTAAATTATTCTCTACATCTTCAGAAGTCTGTGATTGACATAAGCATATTAAAATTATCTGTTAAAATTCTTTTATCTTCATCACTGCCTCATTAACTACAGCATTCTTCTCACTGACATCTTTCTTCTTAATTTTGTTCTCAGCAACATCTTTAACTGCAACTTTCTCTTCAGTAACATCATTCTTCACAACTTCTTTCTTAGTCATCTCTTCAATCATAACATTCTCTTCAATCACAACTTTCTTCTCATTAAGATTCTTCTTCACAACTTCTTTCTCATCAACATCTTTGATCACATCTTTCTCTTCTTCATCAACATTTTTCTTCACACACAAACTCTCTTCTGATAAGATAACAATGACAAATTTCTTGAGCTTGACCATCTATAATAATCATTAGTATGTTAAAAATAACTGTTAGAATTCTCTTACTTCAATTATGAATTCATTAAAATATTTATATTCATCTAAATTTAACTTTATGATTCAGAATTCATCATCATTCTCTGTGCTCAGTGTCATGACAGAACTCTCATCATCAAAAAGAAAGATACACACTCTCTTTAAGATCTTAAGATCTTTGACTGCACTGAAGAATTTAAGCTTCAAGATATGTTCTTCTGAATTTGAAATTGTGTAGCTACTAATGATAAGTAGATACATGTTAAAATGAACTGTTAAAACATTTACTTCACTGTTATGTTCATGATATTATCAGAGTTCATCATCTGCTGCTGAAAGTGTCTCATATGCATTTCTGACTTGAAATCATCAGCTATTTAAAGACTGTGTTTTTTTCTCAGATAGCTTATCTATTCTCAGTGCTGAATCACAAAATCAATGTTCTGCTCTGCTGTCTCTTCAATTATTGAGTAAATCTATCATATAATGAGTAAGTTTTAATGAGTTTTTCTAACATGTATGTGTAATATTTACTTCTTCAGTAACCTTCTTCTTCATTAAAGACTTCACTTTCTTCTTATTCTTCTTTATAATTACAAGATCTTCAATCTCTATCTGTATCTCTTACTTCTTCTGTCTTTTCACAATCTTCTGTCTCTCTCAGTTAATCTTTAACTTCAGTCACTTCACTAATGTCTGTTAGCAGTATCAGACTCATAAAACTCATAAACATATCACTTTGCTGAGCTCAATATTGATTCTTCATGATATTTTCTGTCAAATTCTTCTTCATCTGCTTTCTCATCTTCACATTAACTTTAACTTACACTGATGTCAGTCTAAGCTTACTTAAGACATAGTGACATGTCAATTTGTCATGATTATTTACTTAATCAAGAAGATAAACATTGAGAGACAGCTTGCTCTGATGTTTTTGCTTTGCAGCAGTACAGAGATGTTAAGAATATTTATTTTTCTTTTTATGCAGACTGTCACTTTCATCTTTAATATGTCATTCAGCTTTTCTTGATGATTCAACTTTATGTGTCTCTGTCAATCATTGTTGTAAGATATAAGCTTCAATTTCAGACTTCTACATGCCTAATGTTATTAATGCATTAGAAATAAGCATTAGAACTTACATCAATGTCAGCATTGTTAGGTTCAGCAGATAAAGAGATATTCTTGATGATAGTCTTAGATAACATAATATGCAAGATGATGTCTTTCTATATTTTAAATGTTATTAATATGATAGACATAGATGTTCTAACTTATTTTGAAGTTCTTGTAGTATTTTGCAAGCATGTTAACAACAACATTCATGACAGAGTCTCTTTACACATTAAATGTTATTAATATGTTAAAAATAGATGTTAAAATATATCTTATCATCATTGTTGTAATGCTTCTTTGAAGACAATGATGTTAATGAAGATGTGACACAGCATTTTGAAGTTTCAGAAAATATCATGATACATATTATTTCTATCAGATAATTTCAATGTGCATGTCAGTTAGAGAAGAGATATAAATGTTGAAACTTATATTTTTGATGATGCTGATGAAGATGAGATGTTCAGAGTTAAATGATCATGTAAAGAAAGATAAGCTGAGCTCTTAAGTTTATTTTGTTTACTCAGTGAATTCCTTAATAACATTACAGCAACAACATAGCTTCAGTAACACTACATTGATAATCTTAGATCAAAATAATACATTTTACATCAAAACAAAACACTTACATTTACTGAAAGTCTTCATCTCAGACATTACATTCACAGAGTCATCAGCAACATCAAATATGTCTAGTTCTTTGTCTCTAATGCATCATTTTAACAGTTTAATTAAAACAGAAGCATCTTCATCATATCTTTATAATAAATCTTATCTTTATAAGATCACAATCATCATCAAATCATCTATTAAGTCAAAGTCATCTATCTCATTTCTAATGAATGATTCTAACAGTTCTAGATAATATAATCAGAACAAAGTGAATCTTAAAGATAGCAAAGTTAAGCAGAGCAGCAAACTACAATAAAGTGAGAAATGCAGTTAAAGAAGAAGACTGAGTAACTGTGAAGTTAAAGAAGAGAATGACAGCTAAGACTACATTACAGTTATTAAAGAAGTGAAGATTCAAGACTAACAATATGTACACACTCTGTCTATTTTTTAACAGTACTTTTTAACATATCTATAGTGATTGCACTCAGAAAGATCAGACACTATTAAAAGAATGTGAAGTCTCTGATTCTTAAACTATCATTTCAGTGACTGATTAGAAAGATTGTGCAGAATATCTTGTTTAAATCTTATCTTTACAAATTGAATATGTCTATTTGCTGACAAAGCTCTGCTATTTAGGCTGTACAAAAGGCTATGAAGACATTCTTAATAGAATATCTTGAGAGTAATACTTTACATATTGATGTTGAGATCAACTACTAATAGATATTTAGACATCAGTTTGTGTGCAATTTACATGAAATGTATGACTATTCAAACAAAGAACATAGAGTTAATTCATTACTTCTATTACAAATTGATGTTGTTTAAGTTCTTCTCAGATCTTCAAAGATAGTATTATAGTTGTAGTCTGTAAACTACAATGTGTGTAGCTTAACTCATTATGATAGAATTACACTTATTCTTGATTTGTTACAAATACACATTAGAAATATGACTGTAACATGATTGTGATGTTGTCTAAATTTATACAGTAAACTTATGCTACATATTAACTCAATAGAGCATAGAATTGAGATCAGTGTAACTCATTATGGCTAGCCTCACTCACATGCAGATATCTATGCAGATTGTAGATAAAGTTAATCTGTACATAAATCTGACCTGACCTGACCTGAACTCTAGTGTGAGTTCAGATTGAGTGCACTTTTTTTCAACTTAACTCAACTCTACACTCAGTCTAATTTTATGAATACTTATTTTGTTTTAAAAGATCTATTTCATAAAGATGCTCAAAGACTTTAATTTACAGAATGTTAAGACAGTCACAACTTCAATAAATTTTAAAGCTTATCTTATAAAGACTATCAGAACAGCTGAATAAGAACTAATAACTTAATATTAAAAGATTATAAAATTTTTTATGTACATTATGACACAAACTCAACTCAACATCACATATATGATGTCAACTCTTAGTCAGTTTGCACATAACTTTAACAACACACATTGAAAGACTCTAAAGTGAGTGTTTTAATATGTATAAAGAATCTTAGATGTTGTTCTTGAATATAAATTGAGTGATTAACTTAAATTATTAGAGTATTTGAACTTGAACTGAGAAGAAGATCTTGAATTAAGAAGATTTACATCAGAATATATATTTAAGATAATTAATGAATCAGTATTCTGAAGTTCAAAATGTTAGAAAACAGTTATCTTATTCTTTTATAAAGTGAAATACATGATCTTAACAGAGACTACAAAGAAAGTAATTTGAATGAAAAAGTTACTTAAAAAGTTAGAACTAAGGAAATTTAGAACAATTATGATTTAAATGAACAATTAAAAAGCTATTGTTTTAATTAAAAATTCTGAGTTTTATGTCTGAACAAAACACATTGACATATATCATCACTTTATAAGAAAAGTCAAATTCTGCAGACTTATTTATCTCAATTACATCTTAACAAATAACATAGCTGTCAACAGACTTACAAAGTTACTTTTAATACTGAAATTTACTCATTTTACAAATCTTATGAATCTCATCAGTCAGTGAAAGATCTTGTGATTTAATAATATGACACTTAAGTTCAAAACTTAAGAGACATTCATTTGAATTGAATCAGAGATATGATATATCTTTTTTAACTTTATAAGTAAAGAAAGTGTATCTTTGTTTTCTATCTCACTGTCATTAAAATAAACTGAGAAAGTATGTTAAACTTTCAGTCTCATTCTGTTATCTTAGTGATTCAGAGCTCTATGAAGATTTTAGAAACATATAAAGTTTGTTAAAATAAACAGTTTATTATAGATAAAAGTTTTTTCTTTTGCTGATTAAAGGTCTTCTTATAGGGCTACATTTTCATAGAGTAGCTAGACACTTATGATTACACATTCATTTCACTAGTCACTTCTTCTATGTTTGACACTTACTATCTAAGGTAGGTATAGTGGACGCCTTCAATGCAGCTAGGAAATGCTAACCAAAATAGGTTAAAAGTGACTGCCTCAAGTTGACTGCCCTGAGTCTTTCTGAGCTTAGGTACTTGGATGTTCTTGGGTCATTTCGGTAGTGGATATTATCCAATGGCCGCAACTACAAATAGACCACAACTTCATAGTCATAGACCACAGTTTTAATAGTCGTAGACCACCTCTAATCGGGTAGTAATTTCCAGATTTTAGTACGCGTTTTCGCGTTTTTCACGTCACCCGTCGAGGATCCTATGCCAGTGATGCACCTCGCTGTCATCCCCAACAGTGTTTCCTTCCTCATCTTGCAACCCCCCCAAGCCCTACCAAGCCCTAAGTCAAAAGGCCCTTGAACCTCCCGCTGAGGGTCGATCCACTTATTATCCGCCCCCAAGGACGTCCTCAAGGCGCCCACGGACGAAATCAAGCCGAAAACTCAACGCAGCGAGACCTCTTGGCCTTCGAACTAGTGGAGGGGCAGGGGCAGGGATGACAGCGCGGTTGTGGACGACGTGGAGAACGTGGAGGACGTGGAGGATGTCGGTGTGGGGGGGGGCAGCAAGGTCATAGAGAGCAGGCACAAGTTACAGAGCAGTCACAAGAGGTTCCTGAAGGTCATCTTGGTGATTCCTACATATATATTATATACATTAGTACTAATACATTTGTTTCTCAGTCTAAAGCATAAGAAAAGTGTGTAGAAACGCATTGTAGAAGAGCCCCATAGAAACTTGTATGTGATTCTCAATTAGAAGTGGTCTACAACTAGTAAAACTGTGATCTATGATTTGTACATACAGTGATATGCAAAAGATTGTGTGAAAATCTTGTGGGCAGCCTGTCACAACTTTTTTTTCAGATATGATCTTTCACCATAGAAAAACAATTACACATAGAGATTTTTAGCTGCAAATTCAGAATGTAGTAGCTCTGACTGAGTGCATTTGATGCTTAACTTTTGTAGTATGCAGTCACATAAGTTGATTGAGATCTTTTGTGATTCTTGTTGAGCATATTGAGTAATTTATTCTGTATTTTTGAATTTTTTAAATTACAATATGTAATATATTTTTGGAAATTTCTGTGTGCCAAGAATCTGCAGCTGAAAATTTTCAGACATTGATATTCATGATTCTCATACAGATCTCAGTGTTTCTGATAGCTGTTAATGTGAGAATCAATTGTACTCAGTTAGGACTATTACATCCTGAATTTGCAGCTAAAAATCTCTATGTGTGGTTGTTTTTCTATGGTGAAAGATCATATCTGAAAAAAAAGTTGTGACAGGCTGCCCGCAAGATTTCCGCACGACCTTTCGCATATCACTAAGACTACATATAAGGTTGTGGTCTATTTGGAGTTGCGGCCATAAAAGTAACTCGACCTCTCCAAAATGATAATCAGATACTCAATTTGCTCCATGTTGTAGACGTCAATCGATACCTGAGCTATCATAATGTCCCCACCAGCAATCATCGCACCTTCAATCCTCTCGGCGGACTTCGCTGCCTTAGGCAAAGCATGTTCCGACACGATCGACAACGGAGCGACATGGCTTCACATCGACATCATGGACGGCCACTTCGTGCCCAACATCACCTTCGGCGCGCCCGTGGTGACCAAAATCCGCTCCCACGTCGAGCGACCTACAGCGGCGAACGGCAAGGGCACCTTTGACTGCCACATGATGATCGCCGAGGTAGGCAGTCTGTACGAACCCTCCACGCCCTCCAATCTCATGACGACAAGATCCCAGACTGATTGAGTCCGACGTATCGGCCATAGCCCAAGAAATGGGTGAAAGACTTCCGCAAAGCCGGCTGCGACCTCTACTGTTTCCACTACGAAGCCGCCCTCACCTCCACAGCCGCCGAGAACCCTGCCGACCGCTCGGACCGAACCACTAGCCCCAAGGAGATGATCAGGTACATCCACGAGCAGAAGATGCAAGCCGGCATCGCGCTGAAGCCGGACACGCCCGTGGACGTGCTGTGGGAGATCTTGGAGAACACGGACAAGGCGGAGGTGCCAGATGTGGGTCTCCGGCGCTACGCTGGGTGAAAACCGGTTTTCCGCACGCTGTGCTGATGGGCGAAGTAGATGGTCTTGATCATGACGGTACACCCTGGCTTCGGGGGCCAGAAGTTCATGGCGTCAGAGCTGCCGAAGGTTAAGGCGGTCAGGGAACGGTATCCGGATCTGAACATCGAGGTCGATGGGGGCATCAGTGAGAGCACGATCGACCAGGCGGCTGAAGCGGGCGCCAATGTTATCGTCGCGGGATCGGCTGTGTTTGGCGCCAGCGATCCAGCTACTGTTATTAGTACTCTACGACAGGCGGTGGATAAGCGGAGAGGTGGTGGCGGCAAGATATGAGAGCGTCTACATCTTTAGAGGTTCTATATTGCAAACCTTTCTTAGAAGCTCGCAAAATCGGATACCGTTCATGAGAGCCATGAAGGGCGCTCAAAAGTCAGGGTTGAAGTGAAGGACGAGAGCTATCCTTCTCAAATCTACGACTGATACTGTATGACCCCGTCACTCTGACCACACGTAGCCTCTCAATCCGCCACCGACAGCCCCGCGTCTTCCGCACTAGCAGCAGGCTGGTCCTGCGTCCTGCTCCCCGGGAGGTTCTGCTCCGCATCTGTATCCGTAGCTCTGCTCGTCGCACTGGCCTCGACCGACCTCGTAGACCCGCGACCAGCCTCCACCTCCTCATCCGGCTCGTCCTCTTCCGTAATGGCCAAGCTCTGCTCGAGGCTCCGAATCTCCTCCGCCGACGCCAACGACACATTCGATCCCCTATGCGTGACCACCGCCCCTTTCGGTACGTCCAGCGCTGCGCGTTCGACCGACGACGTCGACGATGTCGCTGATTCGCCGGCCTTTGCCTTCGAGCTCGACACAGCCGGCTCACCAGCAACGGCTACAGATGCCTCCGCGGTGCCCGAGGGCGGGGGCACCGGCGCGGAATGATCCAGCTTCTGCAGCGTCTCTGAGCTAGTCTCTCCCGCTTGGCCCGAACCCGCGTCCGTGTTCTGTGATTTCCCACCGCCAGCCTTCCTCGCAGCCTCCTGCACCGCCTGACGCATAGCCACCGTGACAGGCGTCTGCGTCCCCCCACCAGCCCTATTCGACAGATCCTGCATCGGCGCCGCCGGGGGCTTGGACGGCGTGGCGTTCGTCGACGCAGACGGCGTCGAGATCTTGGGGGGCGCGCCGGCGCCGATGTTCTCCTGGAGCTCGCCGTATTCGTTCCATTCTTCGACTTCCTCGAGGTCCTGTGGCCGTTAGTGGTCTATATTGTAAGAGGGGGCCGATCGGGCAGCCGGCGTGTTTACCCCGACCACGAGGCCCATCCTCACGAGACCGGGCAGCTTCCTCTTGCCGGCGCGTCTGCCCCATAGCATGCGCGCTTTCTCGTCCGTGGCGACATCGAGGGCTTGGAAGGGGATTTTGTTGGCTTTGAGGATCGTCTCGAGGCGGGCGGTGGCGGTGATGATGTGCGAGGAGCCGGCGGTTAGGGAGGTGTAGAGGTAGAGGGTGGGGTCTGTCGAGTAGGATTTGGGGGTTGAGTCTGCCATGGTGATTGAGGTCGTGCACTGTACGGTTTGGGGACTGGAATGAGTCCGATCTGAATCGAATAAAGTCTCTCGAGGGTTGACTTTTGCTGGGTTATTCACTTATTGGATCTTCACGATTGATATGCATGTCGGGCAAACTTCCCAGGACAAATTGGCAGGCATTCAGGAAGTCACTGCTGATGAACCTTACTGTATGTACATATTGGCCAGACGACGCTATATACTTTCTACTCCCCAGATTGACCCTAAAGGGTGGCCATAAGGATATTCTAACAACCAAATGAACCTGCCCAAAGAAGCCAGACAAACAAGTCCGCGGCTTGAATACTACTCCAGTACGGTGCAAGTCCTCTCCAAGAAAGCCCTAATTGCAAACATTACGTGTCTACTGATCCATCCCGCCTGTCCCTAGCCCCTTGCTTCAACTTCTCCCACTTATCTCTATATCTCGCCACCACGCCCTTCAACTTCTCGTTCTCTTTGGCCATCTTCTCCATTTCCTTCCTTCCAAGCTTGATCTGCTCCTCGAGATCCTTGACCTTCTCGTCACCACCCAGCGCCCTCAAACTCTGCTGCAGTGCCATAGAGGTAGATTGTGCATTGACTTCCCACATGTGTAGCCGCTTGCTTAGTTGGTCAGATAGTGCTCTTAAAGCCTGATTCTCCAGCTGCAGCTCCTCCATGGTCTTTGCGTTCCTGTTGAGGTTGGGTGATCCAGTTGATTCTCGCGCATCAACGAACTCTTCAGCTTGACCGTCGTTCTCTAGCCTTGCGCGCTCGGCACGTGAGAGTATGCCGGCGTAGGAGATCGTACCGCCCGTGGTAGGCACAACATAGAAGCTCTCCGCCCCCCCGAAAACATAGCCCCCGGATTCATTCTTTATGGCCCGCAAAGCAGCCTTGGAGAAGAACTTTCTCATGTTCGGTTCTGTTGTGGTTTCTCCAGGACTCTCCGCTCTTTCAGGCTGATCTTCGGGCGGCGCTGTTCCTTCGGACCCAAGAGGCAAGCCTGCAAAAGCCAACGGCGCGGACAACTTAGACAGCAGACTCTCAAATGTCGAGTAGAACCGCTGGAATGGCTCATCAACCGCTCGTCGCTGTCCCACTTCACTTTCATCGGTTACCTGCTTCCTCGAAGCGGCATCCGACGTTGCTGTTGTTTCCGTCTGTGACCCCGGGTTGGCTTTACCCACAATCGAGCCTGACAACGTTTTGCCATTGTTGTCCCCCAGCCTTGATCTCCCAAGGGGTCCCAGTATCCTGCCGCCAGCATGTTGGGTAGATATAGTTGGCGAGATCGGGGCCCCCCTTCGAAGTTGCTTTGCTGGTATACCTCGAGCAGATGCAAGGCTGCTCGCGATGGAGGATGTAAGATCTCTTGGTGGGGCTCCGTGATGCGACAACAATGATGGTGGTTGCTGTGAGTTGCGGTAAGGTGAAGGAGCAAGTGCTGGCCCAGATGGCGAGTTGGCGCCTTTTTGGGCTACTCGTGTAGCAGGAGGAGCCTCTGACGGCTGGGCTTCTGTGGGAGCGACGTCTAGAGGTGATGTGCGAAATCTTAACAGCTGCGCTAACTTGTGGTGATGCTCTTCCAGGAGATTGAGGGTCCGTAAGGCCTATAACATATTGTTTAGCTTGAGCGTGTGCAGATAGTGGAAAGTGGGAAGCTCGATTTCACACCTCTGCATCCCCGGTACTCTTGGCAGCATTTGCAAACTCTCCTGCTGCTAGATCGTGCTCTTCGCTCGCAGCGACGGCGTTGCTTTTGTGTGTCTCTTGTAGAGCGTTCCGAGCGTGGGATTGACCCTGTATACATATGTCGATGAGCCTGTCCCAAGTGGAGGAGATGATAGTTTCGTCATACCAAAATCAAAGGCGAGGACTCCATGGTATGGAATCGGGCGCTTTGGTGGTTCTGCAACCTGTCACGGCCAGTAACACGCAGGGAAAGAGATCTCCATGTTGTGATCCGCTTGGGGACTTCAGAGATCAGTGCAGGGGTCGAAGCGAACATCTCGAACAAGTGACCTCATAGTTGCTGGTTCGCGCTAGCCCCGCGAACAATCTTGCGTACCTAATAACTTACGCTCATCTCTCAGCTACCTACCTTAACCCTACCTTACTCTCTTGACTCTCCAGAAGCATCGACTACCTTTCCTTGGAGCCTGGCCTTTGAAGTATCCGATCTAAGCCGGCAACATTCGGAATCGATACGCTATGGACTTGTGACTACAACGATGTCTATCTACATCACTCGCCTGACCATCGTCGCTGGTTGAGACATGGACTCAGTGACCCAGGAGACCTCTCCGGCTCGATCGTCCAAAGGTCTCAAAAGCGTGCTCAGGAAAGCGCGTACTGGTCGCAAGGATAACTCCTCGACGTTGTCTGTCAATGGCACAGACAACAGCAGCAGCAGTCTTGGCGGAATCAGATCATCCATAGACTCTACGGTGGAAAAGCTCAAATCACATGTTACTGAGGACTCAGCCCACAACAACGGAGACGACGCTGGATTGGGCCGAATTAGCAAATTGATACCGGGTCGGATCCGTAAGAAGCGCAGGAAAGCTCGCGAAGCTGCGGAGCAAGAACAAGAGGAAGCGAATAGAGGCCGCACCATTGGAGACAAGCCGATCAACGGTGATCTTGGGGATAGTAATGCATCTGAGACCACAGGTGAAGGTCAAAGTCCTATAGACGATGATGATGGTGGCAGCAGCTTGATCACGTATGATTCGGACCCCGAACCGTGAGTAACTTCCGTAATCTGCGCTTCAGCCTTACCTTCTGTACCATGCATTTCTGACATGCGGTCATACCATCCCTGTAACTGAAATATTACTGCACATTCACTCATTTGCCATGTTCAAATTTTTCGTGGCCCTGGCTTCATTTCCTGTTTGCTTTCTTAAGCCGATGCTGGGCTTCTTGCAAATGCTAAATGGTTTGCCTACGACTTGCTGATTGTCTTCTTACTACGATTTGTTTTGCTGACAGCGGTAACAAATCATAGATCCGCAACAACACCGCCTCTTCTGGTCAGTCGCCAATCGCACATTGGGTATCTCACCTCATCGTCGCCGTTGATCAAGACTTCTGCTACAGAGCCTACAGTAAATGCCGCGCAATCCGACGGACTTGCCTTCGATCCCAGCCAACTAACGGACAGCTTGACGCTTCCACCACCTTCCTCGTCCGATACAAACTTGGCTCCTCAGCAGTTTAGCACATTCAACGATTCTCCAGCTGTTCCAGTTTCTAGTTCTGCCGAGGAGAGAAGAGATGTATCTCCTGCCAAAAAACTAAAGGAAGCCCTTACCCTCCCTATTTTGAAGCAAGGGACAAATGCGAATACCAGCTCTGATCCGCCTTCGACAGCGACTGCAGAGACTGGGACAGGCTTGGGTGCTCTGTTTGGTATTGGTGATCGAAGAGGAAGCATAAGCTCGCGTAGGGCATCAAAGTCGATAGAGAACCCACCACTATTACCACAGCCAATTCAGACTTCTTCGACACCAGACCGCACTACTACTGCCGGTCGAAACCTCCCTGCTCTAAACACGATACCTAGAACTCCACCTAGCGCTTCTTCGATGGAAGCTCCCCTTACAACGGTTACGCCTCCCACACCAACAGACCAGCGCTCTCTCCTGCCGGGCAGTCCACCTTGGAGAGGAGCACCAGCGGAAGCTGGAACCTCGTCCGGCATTGTGACGTCACCGTCAGGGACTATGATCTCTCATCGACGGGCGCGATCTGACTCCGCCACCCATCAACGAAGCAAGTTGTCCCAGGCTATTTCTGCGCCTTTGACTCCAACCATCGAGGAGTCAAACGTTCCAGGCTTGCGCACACCAGGAACAGGGGGCTCCCCAGGCGGCCCCGGTGGCTTCTTCTCCTCTGTAATATCTGCGGCACAGAATGCAGCGAACACCCTGAGTAATACCATAGCCAACAATCAAACTCGGACACGAAGCGGGACTCAAAGTGTCGACTTTGACCAGAAGATGCAAGAAGGCCCTGGGGATGCGATACCTGAAAACGCAGCTGACGCAGCTGGATCCTTTCAGCCCAAGAAGCGAGCCATTGACTCGCTCGGTATGGGAGACCTTAGCTTAAGCCATCTTGGAATCATGCCCGACACGCCTAAGACTGCCAATTCATCTACCGTCAGTCCGTTCCCATCTACTACCGGGCTTCTGGCGGACAAGGGCAGGGATGTCTCTTCTGCACAGCGGGATGAGGCCGAAGCGCGGGCCGAAGATATCTCAGCCGCTCGGGCAGTATCGGCAGCCTATGCAGAGAAGCCTTCAGAGACTACCTCGACTCCTGTCACGGATGAAGCCCCGCCAAGGATGCGTCCCGGGTCAGGTTATGAGCCAAGCGTGGCAGGTGATCAAACGCCACCAAATGGCAGCATATTCGAGGGCGAGGCTGGATCTGTCATCCGACGTAGCGGCAGCGTCCGCAGTCGCGTCGAGGCTGTCACTCGCAGGCATAGAGGCAGCTCAGCTGCAACTGGGACCTCGGCGATCGGTGCTGGTCATGCTCCTTTGGCAAACCCAGCGGCTTCAAGCAGTGTTCCCAAACTAACGGGATTCGCTGTCGCTAGTAAGAAACGAAACCGCGATTTCCATCAGCTGTTTAGGAGCGTGCCTGAAGACGACTATCTTATAGAGGACTACAGCTGTGCATTACAACGGGACATCATCCTTGCCGGACGACTATATGTATCCGAAGGTCACATCTGCTTCTCTAGCAACATCCTAGGCTGGGTGACTACCCTCATCATAAGCTTTGATGAGATTGTCTCCATTGAAAAGGAAAACACCGCGATGGTCTTCCCGAACGCCATCGCCATACAGACCCTGCACGCGCGACATACGTTTCGCAGTCTTTTGAGTAGAGAATCTACATATGACCTTCTCGTAGGCATATGGAAGATTAGTCATCCAAGCCTAAAAAGCTCTCCCAACGGGATGCGGTTGGACGAAAGCGGTACGGGTGATAAAGCAGAAAAAGGATTTGGAAGTGGCAGTGACGATGACAGTGAAGTTGGCTCCGACGACGCAGATGAGATCTACGACGAAGACGAAGATGGCGAGGGCTTAGGGAGTTACACGGAGGGAGGCGATGGTAGTATTGCGGGTAGCGACCTCGGGGATCCTCCAGCCAAGCCAGTGAGTCGCAAGACCTCTGGGGTAGCGGTTGCGGCCAGTGCCGCGGTCAGCAGTGCTCTAAGCAACGGTGATGTTAAGTCTGGTGAGAAAGCTGGTGCTGCCGGTGCTGCAGCAAGTGCCGACTTCCCAGGTCCTACAACACACGCCCCAACAGAGTGCAGCGACCAGAGCACTCATTACGACAAACTTATCAAGGACGAGACTGTCCCGGCACCGCTTGGGAAAGTGTATTCAATGATGTTTGGGCCCGCTTCTGGGACCTTTATGACGAAGTTCCTTCTCGAGGACCAGAAGGTGTTGGACTTGCAAATGGAGGACGACAAGAAAGGTCTATCGGAAGACAACAAGACACGTAATTCTTCGTACATCAAGCCGCTCAATGCGTCGATTGGGCCCAAGCAGACCAAGTGCATCATCACGGAGACTCTGGACTCTATAGACTTAGAGAAGGCAGTATCCATCACCGTTGCGACACAGACACCGGACGTCCCAAGCGGGAATGTCTTCAGTGTCAAGACCAAGTACTGCTTGATGTGGGCCACCGGCAACTCAACGAGGATATTGATGTCTTGTGCCATTGAGTGGACGGGCAAGAGCTGGCTCAAGGGTAATGTATTCCGGATCTTAAACCTCCCTTGTATGCTTGACTAAAGTTTGAGTGAAGGACCAATCGAGAAAGGTGCGAATGATGGCCAAGTCACCTACGCCGCGGATCTCGTCAAAGCCTTAAAAGCCGGCGTGTCCTCCCGCCCTCGCACCGACACCATAAGCTCCAAACCCAAGACCAAAGCCCGTCGCAAGAAAGGCGACGCCGACGGAATCACCAAACCATCAGCATCAACAGCAGGCCAGACCACCACAGGCGCGCAGCCCAAAGAAGAGAACTGGGGCCTATTCGAGCCACTCCGCGGCCTCCTCGGCCCCGTCGCCGACATCGTCAAGCCTCTCCTGACCAGCAACCTCATCATCGGCCTCCTGCTCTCGCTTCTCCTCATCTCATGGTTCCGCAACTCGCGCGCCTCAAGCCCCACAACGGGTCTGGGCTACGCTGGCCTCCCAACCCCGGAGCGCGTCGCTGCCTACGAGGAGATCTGGCGGCGCGAAGAGAGCGGGCTGTGGGATTGGCTGGAAGAGCGCGTGGGTATGGACCGTCTCGCGTACCCTGCCGGCGCCGGCAGCGGGGACGACGACTCCGCGGCCGCCAAAGCGAGGAAGCAACGCGATCGGGAACGCGCCCTGGCGGGTAAGTCGATGGAGTCGAGGCTCGTGCGCGAGAAGATGAGCGAGCGGGAAGTGGACGATGCTATTCGTGTCACGCAGGAGAGGTTGGAGGCGCTGAAGGGGGTTGTGGAGAAGAGGAAGGTGCGGAGGGCTGGGGAAGGGGAGACCAGTTAAGGTGCCCGGGAACATACGCTACGAAGTCTATGTTTGCGCAGCCGGTCTTACACATCGAGTCTTTCTATGTACCTTTCTTAGATGTGTTTATGGCAGACAGGTTGCATCTTTCCCATTGTCACAAGCATAGGCAGGCGCCAGGCATCCGAGTCGTTTCTTTGTCTCACAGCACGAACAGACTTTCAATACTCAATCAGGCAGTCAGATTCTCAACTTCCAGGCAGTCATTAGCGTAGCGAGACTTTTTCTCCCTCTCCTCATTCTTCAATCCAGCCATTTTGCACTCAACCGGCCAATTGAGCCCCACATTGGGAAAGAGATGCTGTGGCCCTAGTCTACCCCATGGTCTTCAACGTGCATGCATTCGAAGGGTCCCGTTCAGGCAACCGACACAGTGAACCAGGGGTGACGGATCTGTTGTGTAACCGTCGTTTACAAGGGGATAGGAACCTGCAAGATGACGGGTCAGATTTTGGGGGCTGTCGCTGATTAGGGTGGGGTAGTGGTTGCCTTGAGGTATGAAAGGGAGTAGTTATGGCTTGATATCTAAGGTAGAACTAGGGGGAGGGGGAAGGTAGTGCTGCAGACGTCGATTGGCACGGTATATTAGTCCTTTTCAAATCACGCAAAAACTCCCTTCAAGAGGCAAGTTACTCAAGGCATTGTGCACGATCTCCACGCCGTCCTCGACTCAATGGCTTCTAAATTGCCGAAACTGGTGCTGCCTGCCTACGATTTCAAGACCATGAAGGCCACATACCGCCACTACGCCGAGGCGGTGTGCAAAGCGAACCCCGGTATGAGAGGTGCCGTCACCAAGGACTTCGTCGACAAGGGGTGGGCCTCTGCAGTGAAGGAGTTTTGGCCGGGCAATCAAGCCAAACGAGAAAAGATGTTCCGCCGGGTGAGTACCCGCTGGCCTTCCTCCTCCTTCGATGGAGAGTCGCTCGCATTCGTATGACTTGTACCCTAGACTTCCTCGATCACGACGATCGAATTCTGGGACCAGAAGAAGCGCGAAGAAGAGCGCTTTCTAAGCAATTTGGATCCCTTCCGTGGAACAAGAACCCTGGGTATAGCCATAATTGACGGAGCGAACGTATCATTGCCGAACTGTGACCTAGGACGCCTGGACTATGTGAAATTCGCAGCGATCACGCTGCCGGAGGCCAACCCGAACCTTGAGTGTACAAGAGAAATTGTCGATGGGGCGTGGATCGCGACCATTGAATCACAGAAATTCGGGTCAACGCCCAAAAAGGTGAAGGATGCCGCTCTTGCCCAAGTGAGTGTCAGACTCTGGTGGGCCCGCCCACTCGCTGAACTGAAAACAGGCGAAGACTGCAAAGGCCAATCAGTATTGGAAACGATGACTTAGAGGTTGTGTTTCCGAACCAACAACGGACAAGATGGACTGCAGGTCATTGACGGCGTAAGAAATCATGAGAGACATCAAAAGGCTGCGCCCACAATGCAGTCTCGCGGAGCGGTGGCGTACGATCCGTCATACCGCGTTTGAGCAATCATCAACTTGATTCTCAACTGATATCGCAGTGGCGAGAAGAGTTTTGGACGGCGTTTTCACCACCTCTTTCCTAGAACCTTGGTTCCCGGCATCCGATTTGCCGCTTTGTGTTGGCTTCTTCGGCTCCTTCTCTTCCTTCTTCCCCTCTTTTGCAAGCGCAGTCTTGGTCTCCTTGAACAAAGTTCGATAAGTCTTCACGCGCTGATGCCCTTGCTGAGAAACTCGCGATACTCCTGTCGAAGACTTCTGCAACAGCGGAAGATGTACTACTGCAGAGAACAAGTCAAACACCTCGTGCTCTGGGCGCGAGTACTTTCTGGCGAAGTCTGCAAACGAGAAGCATTCTTGGAGCTGCTGCGCGAGGTCGGCATACATTTTGCACGTCCACGTTTTTCGAGAATTCTGCGATCGTGACTCCTGGGAGACAGTGGACATTGATTGTCTAATAGAAATGCTGTCGGCTGCAAGCTCCGTGGTGGGCTCGAATGGTGAAGTTGTGCTGTGATTGTTACTAGGCTCTTGGTATGCAGGTGTTGACCAGAGGACGCGGTTGCGAAGACGTGGTTGCGGTATTGTCGGTTCAGCATCCAACGAATGCAATTTACGCTTCTTGGGCCGCTCACTAGGATTGTTTTCACAGCCATCTACCACATGTGTCGTATTTGGCTTGTCGCTTCTTCCTTCTGCTGATTGTGTACTAGAAGCAAGCGTTGTTTGGGGAGAAGGCTTGACAAATATTTCGCTCAGATGGCCTGGGGCTTCTTCCATGCTTCTGTCGTTCTTCCTGCTTGTTGCACATGTCCCTCCAAGGCCAGAGTTCGAAAATATTGTCCTTGTAGTCAAACCGAAAGGATTATCCAAGCCTCTTGCACGAACGATCTCAGGAGTAGCTTGACGGTTTTGCTCCACACCTGCCAAATTCTTCTCCCCTGCTCCTGCTCCAAGAGCTGGTTTACCACTTGAGGAAGCCACATAACTGTTGGACGTAAGATCCTCGAAATGGCGACAACGACGGGAAGGTGAAGAGATGGTCTTTGGCGTTGGATAGGCTTCTTGTGGAGTGGAGCTTGCAGGACAGCTTAGGTGGCTGGAAGACTGACGGATGGGAGTAGAGGGTTTTGCGTGAGGTCTGAAAAACGAACTGTCTGGCTGGCTGTGTTGAAGGCTTGTAGGTACGTGAATTGCACGGTTGTGATCGAGCGGAGCAGATCTCGGTCTTCCCAGAACTGGCAAGGGTTCGAAGCTCGAGCTCGCTATACCAGCAGACCTTGCTCGTCCAGGGACTTTGGCAATCACAGAGGATCCAAAAACTGTGTGTGCCGCATCCCTTGAACTCTCGTCCTTGTTCTCAGATTCTGCCTGAGCATGTGCGCTGTGTGAGAACTTCTGACGTTTGTGATTAGGTCGCTTGGTGACTAGAACAATTTTGACATCGTCATCGTCCTCGCTGGAGGAAATCGTGATTGTATCTCGAGAAACCATCTTGAGATTGCGTGGCTGGTTTGAGATGTGCAGTCGATGCGGTGGCTGTTAGTGAGCTGTAGAAGACCTCCGCTGCTCACCAGCTCACGTATAGATTGATCGATGATTTTCCAAAAAGCAGCTCCCATCAAGTTGATTCTATGACGATTCGTGTTACTGACAATAGGACATAGACAGCGAATGATTCTATGTGGAAGATCGTATTGTTTTTTCAAAAAGCTGAAGCATGCTTCCGTTCTATTGAAAGAAATTGTGGAAACTTGATTGTGCGGCTGTACCTAAGAGCGTGCCCTAAGGGTTTGTGCTTGGTATCACAGCCTAGGAGAATAATTGTCGGGATTAGTTGGCGACACAATCATATTCTGAGCTTAAGCATTTATTCAATCACGTCGTCCATGATCGAACAAGATATTCAGATTGCCAGAGGTCGAGCACGGAGACACGAACACACCGAAGTAGTTTGTTTGATGGATATTGTCTGTCACACACTCAATGTCTATAGATCAACGCACTTGCTTCAAATCAGAACTGCAGATTCCCTACCAAGTCTACGAGATTTTGGACAATAGTCTTGTAACTTCCTATATCTGCTTTCCCTCGAAGCTGAGAGGCACTGCGCGGTGTTGAGTAGCTGGATAAGTAACTCCTGTTGAAGTATCCTGATTCGCCAAATAGTCAGTGTGCCACGAATGGCTCAGGAGATGCTGGCTGATGCCGAGTGACTTCAAAGCAAGCGTGGAAAGGGCATGGTCTTGATCTCACCGGTAAACGTTGTGGAGTTGCTGGCTTAATGATGGAGTACAGAGGTGCGTCCAGGTTAGTTCATTCAGGATAGTCATGTTTGCTCTTGTTGCTGCAGCTATACAGTGCCAGATGCTGATTTCTTCATTGTCTGGCGCCAGTATCCGCCGGCCCTGTGCGCATGATTCCATCTTAGCATACGGCGCCCTAAGTGCTACCTAACAACTTACTACTTCAAGGAGTTCCCTTTAACTGCCATGTGTTGTGCTTTCTGTTCAAAGCTCCTATTATGGCGACGACCACAGAAAGTACAACGCCCCCATGGCCCTCCGAAACCAACGGCGGAAGTCTGCATCTCGATCCGGCGGAGCATATAACTCCCAGTTCAGGGATAGAAGAGCCGATTATTGTAAACGCAAGTCAGCAAGGAGCGTCGCAACCAACCAGTCCCAGCGCCAGAGATCTTATGTCCAGAATCGGGGTCCTCAATTATCATGGTTCGGGTTCGCTTCTACCAGCGACTGCCGCAACCAGTGTGACACCGCCTGATATGGCTGATGTACATCTCTCACCTCCACATGTGGCCCGGCCCAAGCGTCACGCGGCAGTCAAAGCTCTTCACACATTATCGGTAGCCTACCAGCCCCTAATCATTCACGCTGCACACAGCGAACGCCGGTCATCCGTAGTATCTGTTGATGGTGACGTTGGGAATCCTCACAATGGAATTGCAGGGGCGAGTGCTTTGCTTGTGATCGACGACATGCTACCCCCGGCCGACGAGAGTGAAGGCGATAGCGATGCCTATGAGGTCACTACACCCCGTAAAAGAAGGCAGATGAGAACGGGAGAAAGGACGAAAGGAAGCGTCGCTGGCGCAGATGGTGGGTCGGAGCGGCGACCGAGGGAAAAGAAGAGGGTTGAGAGGTTGGATCGAGACGATCTGAGGTTGATTGCGCGAGCTGCGCAGGGGTTGATGGGCGCGGAAGAACGGAAGAGGAGCGTGAAGAGAAAAGGAAAGAAGGGAGAGATGCTGACTGCTTTGAAGAGGGTTGAGGCTGAGAGATTTGTAAAATTTGTGGAAGAAGCCGTGGACTGGAGCATTGCGGCTTCGAGACTGTCGGAAGTGAGACTCAGACCAAAAGAGCCGGAAGCCACGGCTGAGCAAGCTGAACTTCACACAACAAACCTAGGGCTACTCCAAAACCACAGGAATCCTCGTCAGGCCATATTGCATGTTGCAGACCATGAAAACGTCCTAACGGCGGAGCGCTTGAGGGAGCATTGGAGAAATGTTCTGAGCAGCCGTATTGTCAGTATGTACTTGGAATGAAAACGATCGGTATCCATGCGTCATGCATCGCTAAAGCAAGGGGTATAAGGAACCAAAAACTCTGGCCATCTAAAAAGTTCCATCGCCATCGTCTCCCCCTCCGTCGTAATCGTCCCCAGCGTCGTCATCTCCATTATCGAAGTATCGCTCCGCATCATAATCGCCTCCCATGGCATCCTCGTCATCCTCAAAACTGTCATCCACTTCCTCCTCCTCCGGCTGCTCATCCTCTTCTGCTGCCTGTTCGGGTTCGTCATCCTCTTCGCCATCCGTCCGGCGTTGTTTGCCTTTACCATCCGTGCCCTCTGAGAGTTCTCTGTCGAACCCGGCGAGGAAACTTTCTCGCTTTTCCGCTGGAGTGAAAAGCTTCTTTCTTTTCACGGACGCACTGGTACCATTTTGCGTCGCATGATCAGGATCCAGAATGGACCAGAGCTCTTCAGGAAAGAACTCAAGGACTGCAGTGGGCTAAGAATCAGTAAATCGTCTCTCAGAGGCAAGGGGGTTCCTTCGGATTACCATATGGCCTTGTGTCCAGTTTAGGAAGGCGTCGCCGCTTCTTCTTGTACTTCATACTGTACGTCGGCATACCCTCGAATGGATCGAACTGCGCAGACGCAATGGAACCTTGCTTGCCAACTCTAACATTATCACCCAGCACCGTATATAAAGGACCTTCGTGCATCCGTTCTCGAAACGATCGCAAATGAGCGATTTCCAAGCGTTCGTTGCGAGTAAGTGGTCTCGGCGGAGGTGGGTCATATTTCTGTACAACTTTCAGCTCCTGAGATTTGGTTGCAGCAGTCATGTCTGAGAAGCAACACCGCTGCTCATTAAGGGCAAGCAGGGCATCGTAAGACCAGTGGTATCAGCAGCACCAGCTTGCCAATACCAATAGTTGGTTGCTCCTCGAAGTAGCATGCAAGCAACTTACAGGAAAAAGAGCAGTTGGTGCGGTATCGATTTGCAGGTCTGGGTCGTAAGGCAGGTCCTGGAACATACCCCCACCTCTCCCACGCCCTCCTCTGCCACCACGCCGACCACCTCGTGACATCAGTGCTATCGTACAACCTGTAGCAGGTCAAGCGAGACGTATTCGCCCATAGTAGGTCTCTACTTCGAAATGTCAGCAAAAGGTGCTGCAGTCTTTAGCCATCTTATATCTACGAGCTTTCCGTGTATGCTACTGCAATAGTCATCCTTTCTGACAGCTTTGCAGTCATAAGATTTGTTTAACAGCAACTTTAGTTTGGTGGGGCACGCTCACCGCCTTTCGGCAATACTTTCGATATGCATCGTCACTTGCCAGGGGTGATGGTAACTCTGTAACCCTAATGTCTATGCCGTGATCTTAGTCTGTCAGGCCTTCTTCAGTATTGAAACATAAGCCAGGGTCGGTGGACTCATCTGGCATCACGATGGTGCCAAATTTGTTATCTGCCACCCAGGAGCACCTCTCTGAGGTTGTACAGCAGCCGACCTTGCCGTTGAATGAGAAGCTACTAGAAGATGTCCAG
>JAABUJ010001859.1_pt1 | contig 28680 bp, 21 predicted proteins | sample 5559131 | NCBI WGS metagenome assembly JAABUJ01 (sample SAMN10711875, study PRJNA513366) | rock metagenome | isolation source: Antarctica rocks | place: Antarctica: Victoria Land, Mt New Zealand nord | collected 2016-01-07
TCCGCCCCGGCGACCGCCTGGCCTTCTACACCGACGGGATCACCGAGGCCGCCTCCGCCGACGGCACGATGTACGGCCTGGAACGCCTCGACGCGATCCTGGGCCGATGCGGCGGCGACGCCCAGAGCCTGGTCGACGACGTTGTCGACGACGTCCGGGCCTTCACCGCCGGAGTCCCCCCGGCTGATGACCAGACCCTCCTGGGAGTGGTCGTCTCCTGACCGGCCACCAGGATCGGGAGGCGACCCGAAATCAAAAATGATTGATGATTAATGAGCGATGATAAAAAGAATTAATCATATCCATGAATGCCTTATGGTTTTCGAGACGCCCCTCGCCCATCGCCCCTCGCCCCTCGCCAGGTCAAGGAAATGTTCCGGACAGCTTCCGAGTTCCGAGGGGGTGGCCGGGCCGATGGATGAGGCAACCTGGATGAGGCTGGCCATCGCGAAGACCCGCGAGGGGATCGCCGCCGGGCAGTCGCCCTTCGGGGCGATCCTCGTCAAGGACGGCGCGGTCGTCGTGGCGACGCACAACACGGTCTGGCGGGACACCGACCCGACGGCCCACGCCGAGGTGAACTGCCTCCGGCGGGCGGCAACGGCCCTGGGGACGATCGACCTGAAGGGCTCCACGCTGTATTCGACCTGCGAGCCCTGCCCGATGTGCCTGGCGGCGATCCACTGGGCCAAGGTCGACCGCGTGGTCTTCGGGGCCACCATCGACGACTCCGCCGAGGCGGGTTTCGGCGAACTCCACGTGGCCGCCGGATCCCTGGTCGAGCAGGGCCGGAGTCCGCTGGTGGTCGAGGACGGCCTGCTCCGCGAGGAGTGCGTGGGGCTGTTCGCCGAGTGGAAGCAGGCCGGGCTCGGCGCGACCTATTGAACCCGCCTCGCACGCGACGAGTCCCGCCCGAGGCCCGGACCGGCGGGGACGGTCGGCACCACCCCCGCCCCCGCCCCCGCGGTAACGCCCACCGTCAAGGGGTGATGACCACCTTGATGCAGCCGTCCTTCTTGTCGCGGAACGTCTTGTAGGCCGCCGGGGCGTCCTCCAGCGGGATCCGGTGGGTGATCACGAATGACGGGTCGATCTCGCCGGCCTGGATCTTCTTCAAGAGCGGTCCGGTGTAATGCTGGACATGCGTCTGGCCCATCCGGAGCGTCAGGCCCTTGTTCATCGCGGCGCCCATCGGGACCTTGTCGAGGAGCCCGACGTAGAGCCCCGGGATCGAGACCGTACCGCCCTTCCGGCAGCACATGATCGCGTCGCGGAGCGCAGCCGGTCGATCGGTGGCCAGACCCACCGATGTCTTGGCCTTGTCGAGCACGGCGCCGACGCCCCCGCCGGCATGCGCCTCGGCCCCAACGGCGTCGATGCAGCGGTCCGGCCCGCGGCCCTTGGTCAGCTCCATCAGGGTGTCGTAGACGTCTTTCTCGTCGAAGTTGATCGTCTCGGCCTTGCCCTGCTCGGCCATCCGGAGCCGCTCGGGCACCCGGTCGATGGCGATAACCCGGCCGGCGCCGAGCATCCAGGCGCTCCGGATGGCGAACTGGGCCACCGGCCCGCAGCCCCAGATGGCCACGGTGTCGCCGGGATCGATCTGGGCGTTCTCGGCGGCCATGTAGCCGGTCGGGAAGATGTCGGAGAGGAAGACCACCTGGTCGTCGGGAATCCCGTCGGGGATCACCACCGGCCCGACGTCGGCGTAGGGGACGCGGAGATATTCGGCCTGGCCCCCGGCGTAGCCGCCCAGCATGTGCGAGAAGCCGAAGAGGCCCGCCGGCGACTGGCCCATCGCCTTCCGGGCGATCTCGGCGTTGGGATTCGTGTTGTCGCAGAGCGAGTATTGCTGCCGCTGGCAGAACCAGCAGGTCCCGCAGGAGATCGTGAACGGGATGACCACGCGGTCGCCCGGCTTGAGCTTGGTGACGGACTTGCCGACCTCCTGGACCACGCCCATCGGCTCGTGGCCGAGGATGTCGCCGGCCTCCATCGTCGGCATGTAGCCATCATAGAGGTGGAGGTCGGAGCCGCAGATACAGGTGGAGGTGATCCGCACGATCGCGTCGCGCGGATCCTCGATCTTGGGGTCGGGGACGGTGTCGACGCGGACGTCGCTTTTGCCGTGCCAGCAGAGTGCCCTCATGTACGCTTCCTCATGGGTGCGGATCGATCCCAGGGCGGGTCAGCTCGATGTCCGGACGGTCGGCGGCCAGTGTCCATCACCGGCTCCGGTCCGATCCGCTCTTGGACGGTACCAGCAGGGCCGATCGGGCGAGGGTCCATGGGCGAGGCTCTGGCTCGCCCTTGGCCCGGGTCTTCGCCAGTTTGCTTGCGAACGGCGTGCCCGAGTTTCCCCGATCAAGCCTCGGCCGGGTTCGGGGTGAAGACCGGCTCGGCGAGGTCACCGGGGACCGGCCGGCGGCCCGGCCCGGGAACCACCCGCCGGATCACCTCGGCCAGGGCCCGGAGCTCGACCGGCTTGGTCAGGTGCTCGGCGAACCCTGCCTCGCGGCTCTCGCGGATGTCCTCCTCCGAGCCGAAGCCGCTCATGGCGATCCCCGGCGTGCCCGGGCCCCGCGCCACTTCCCGCATCAGCTCCAGGCCGGTCCCGTCGGGGAGTTCGATGTCGCTGATGAGGAGGTCGAAGTCCCCGGCGGCCAGGGCCTCCCGGGCGGCACCCAGGCGCTCGGCCGCCCGGACCACGTGCCCGTGACGCCCCAGGGCCAGGCAGAGGAAGCGCAGGGCATCCTGGTTGTCCTCCACCAGCAGGATCCTCAGCCCCCCCGAGCCGATCGGGGCGGGGGGCGCGGCCAGCGCGACGGGCGGGGAGTCCGGCGATCGGACCGCCATCAGCTCCACGCGCAAGGTCGCCCCTCGGCCGCGCCCGGGGCTGCTCGCCGACAGCGTGCCGCCCTGCGCCACGACGATCGAGCGGCTGATGGCCAGCCCCAGCCCCATCCCCCCCGAACGCTTCCGCGACTCGCGGGCCCCCTGCTCGAAGGGCTCGAACATCCGGGGCAGCAACTCCGGCTCGATGCCGATGCCCGAGTCCTGGAACTCGACCACCAGCCGCCGGCCGGAGACGACCCCGGGGGGCGAGGCCCCGTCGCTGGTCCGGATCGTGAGCCCGCCGCCGGGGGCGAACTTGGTCGCGTTCCGCAGGAGGTTGTTCAGCACCTGCATCAGCCGGGCCCGGTCGACCACGGTGTGCCGGGTCGTGGCGGCGAGGTCCAGGGCCACGACCAGCCCGGTGGCGGCGACCTCGGCCGAGCACATCTCGACCGCCCGGCCGATCGCCTCGTGGACGTCGACCAGCTCCAGCTCCAGCCGGAGATCGCCCCGGACGATCCGCGAGATGTCCAGCAGGTCGTCGATCAGCCGCGACTCCAGCTCGATGTTCCGGCGGATCATCTCCAGGGTCTCGCGGGTCTCGGGGTCGGGCTCGACCTCCAGCCGCGAGGTCACCGCCAGGAGGACCGGGGTCAGCGGGGTCCGCAGCTCGTGGCTGAGCACGGCCAGGAACTGGTCCTTGGCGCGGTTGGCGGCGTCGGCCGCCTCCTTCGCCGCCAGCCACCGCCGCTCCGACCGCCGGCGATCGGTGATGTCGCGGGCGATCGTCGAGGCTCCGACGGCCTCGCCCGAGGGGCCCATGATCGGCGAGATCGTCAGCGACACCTCGATCGGCGGGCCCCCCTTGCGGAGCCGGGCGGTTTCCAGGTCCAGCACCCGGCCCCCCCGCCGGAGAACCTCCAGCGCCGGGACCATCTCCTCGCCACGGTCGGCCGGGATCAGGAGGGCCGAGGGACGCCCCAGGACCTCCCCGGCATCATACCCGAAGATCCGCCGGGCCCCGTCGTTCCAACTGACGATCATCCCGTCCCCGTCCTCGCCGATGATCGCGTCGCCGGAGGACTCGACGATCGCGGCGAGCCGGCCCCGGGCCTCCTCGGCGCCGAGCCGGTCGGTCGCGTCTCGGAAGCAGAGCACGACGCCGGCGACCGAGCCGTCCTCGCGGCGGATCGGGGACCCATTGTGGTCGATCGGCCGCCTTGGGCCGTCGCGGGGGATGAGCAGGGTGTGGTTGCTGACCCCAACGACCTCGCCGGACTCCAGGACCCGGTCCACCGGATTGTCGACCGCCCGCCGGGTCGCCTCGTCGACGATGGGGAAGACCTCCCGGAGGCTCCTGCCCCGGGCCTCGTCCTGGCCCCAGCCGGTCAGCCGCTGGGCGACCGGGTTGATGAAGCGGACCTTGCCCTGCTCGTCGGTGGCGATGACGGCGTCGCCGATCCCCCGGAGGGTCGCGGTGAGCCACCGCTCGCTCTGCCGGATCGCCGCGGCGGCCTGCTCGCGACGGTCGGCCTCCCGCCGGGACGAGGCGACGACCAGCCGGAGCAGCGTCAGGGCCAGGACGGCGGCGAGCAGAAAGGCCATCAGGGTCCGGTCGATCGCCTCCTGGGAGGTCCGGGTCGCTTCGGCGAGCTTCCATCCCTCCTCGCGCCCGATCTCCGAGGCGAGCCTGATGTACTCCAACCGCGACCGCCGGGCCTTGGCCGACCGATAGTGCTCGATCGCCGGGCCGGCCCCGACCTCCCGGCGGAGTCGGTTGACCCCCTCCATGCCCTCGATCTCCCCGGCGATCACGTGCCGGAGCCCGGCGACCCGGGCCCGCTGGACCGGGTCGGCCTCGGTCAGCCGCTCCAGCACGGCGAGGTGGCTGCCGATCTCGGGGACGGCCCGGAAGTGGGCGTCGATCTCGATCCCGTCCCCCGTGCAGAGGAAGGCGAGTTGCCGGGCCTCGGCCTCCTTCAGGGCGGCGAGCGTCCCCTGGAATTCCCCCAGAACCTCGCGGGCGAGGTTGATGCAACGGACGTTTCTGGAGAGCGCGGCCAGCGACCCGAGCGTCACGACGACGTCGAGGACGAGGATCGCCGCCGTGAGCCTGAACAGGAGCTTCCTGCCGGAGCTGACGAGCCGAGTCATATTGCGTCGATCTCCGGGGATGACGCGGCCGTCGCGTCAAAGGACTTGCCGGCCATCCCCGGCACCGGCACCGAGGGCACCCGGTCGGCCTCGCGTGAAGCCATGCCGGGGCCCGCCTTGCCCATCGGGATCGAAGGAGATGACTGCCACCGATTCTATGGGAAAGCCTGGGAGTGCGCCAATATATGGAATCAGCGGGGGTACGCACTTTCCGCGTCAGCCGGCCCCGGAGGGGGCTCGCGAGCCGAGCCATCACGGGGAAAGCGGTCTCGAAGACCGACCACGCGACGCCGGACGGCGGCGGCCCGGGCTGGCAGGTCACCGACCCGGCCAACGCCCACCCCGCCCCAGCCCCAGCCGGAAGATTTCTTGATCCGGCCAATCCCGGGGAAAAGTCATGACGGGCCCGGCTCGCCGTGCAGTCATCAGGAGGGAGGCGCGATCGAGTCCCGGGGATGGGCGACATGGCAACCAGTCGAGGCGGCGGTCCACTCCGCATCGAGCCGCCGATCGGGATGCCGTTCCGGGTCGGCGGCGGATTCCTCCAGGTCCGGGACGAGTCCCCCAAGGCGCCGCTCCGCTTCGAGATTTCGCCAGGGGCGGTGGTCGTCCTGGAGGCGGCCGAGCACTTCGCGGGCCAGGGCCTGGTCATCGTCGGCCTGCACGACAGCTCGGGGACGCCCGCGAAGGTGGCCGAGTTCGCCAAGAAGCGGGGGCTGACCTGGGCCCTCGCCACGATCGGCCGGGCGACGGCTTCGGGGCCACCTTCGCCGCCTACGGGGTCCGGGCGATCCCCGAGGCCGCGGTGATCGATCGCCGGGGTCGGCTCGCCTTCCTCGGCGATTTCCGGCCGGCGCTGGCCAAGGCCGCGAGCCTCCTCAAGCAGGAGTGACGCGCGGCCCTTGGCGGATCCCACCCCGATCTCGCGACGATCCCTGGCGGGCCCTCGGTCGATCGGGAATCGCCCCGGCGTACGGTCAAAGTTTGTTGCTTTGTCGAATCATCCCGTTAAGATCGATCCTGATCCCGAGGAGGAAAAAGGCGAGGGGGAAGCCTCCTTGGGAGCGATTGGTGGGGGCGACTCCGATGGCGATCGCCGGGTCTATCGAGGGTGGGGGCCAGGTCCGATGCGGCGCGAGGATGTTGGGACGAGCCGCCCCGAGGGGCTCCGAGGAGGGCGATCGCAGCCGAAGGGGCGGCAGGTCGAGCCGGTCGCGCTGGCCGAGGTCGTCGCGCTCCTGGGCGATCGGCCGAGGCGCCGCGACCTTCTGATCGAGCACCTGCACCTGATCCAGGATCGGTACGGGTCGCTCGGTCCGGGCCACCTGGCGGCCCTCGCCGACGTGCTCCGGCTGTCGCTGGCCGAGGTCTACGAGGTCGCGACCTTCTACGCCCACTTCGACGTCGTCGCCGATGGCGAGCCCGCCCCGCACCCACTCACGATCCGGGTCTGCGAGAGCATCGCCTGCGCCCTCGAAGGCGCGGAGGCGTTGCACTCGGCCTTGGCGGACCGGATCGGGCCGGGCGTGAGGGTGGTCCACGCCCCTTGCATGGGCCGCTGCGACCGGGCCCCGGTGGCGGTCGTCGGCAACCATCCCGTCGACTTCGCCACGCCGGAGGCCGTCGCCGGAGCCGTCGCCGGAGGGCGGGTCGAGCCGGCCTTGCCCCCGCCGCTGAGGGGCTTCGATGACTACGTCCGGGGCGGCGGTTACGGAGTCCTCCGGGAGTGTCGCGAAGGGAAGCGACCAGCCGACGGGGTGATCGCGGCGATCGAAGAGTCGGGGCTCCGGGGCCTCGGCGGCGCGGGGTTCCGGTCGGGGCAGAAGTGGCGGCTGGTCCGGCAGTCGCCGGGACCTCGGCTCCTGGCGATCAACGCCGACGAGGGGGAGCCCGGGACCTTCAAGGATCGCCATTACCTCGAAACCGACGTCCACCGCTTCCTTGAAGGGATGCTGATCGCCGAATGGGTGGTCGAGGCCGAGGAGACCTACATCTACCTCCGCGACGAGTACCCCCAGATCCGCGAGATCCTGATCCGGGAGATCGGTCGGCTCGCCTCCGAGGGGCTGATCCAAGCGTCCCGGATTCACCTCCGCCGAGGGGCCGGGGCCTACATCTGCGGCGAGGAGACGGCCATGCTGGAGAGCCTCGAAGGGAAGCGAGGCTACCCCCGGCAGAAGCCGCCGTACCCGACGCAGGTCGGGCTGTTCGGGCGACCGACCCTGATCCACAACGTCGAGACGGTCTACTGGGTCCGCGACGTCCTGGAGCGGGGCCCGGGCTGGCTGGCCGGTCAGGGGCGGCACGGCCGCCAGGGGCTCCGGAGCTTCTCGGTCTCGGGCCGGGTCCGGGAGCCGGGGGTCAAGCTGGCGCCCGCCGGGATCACGGTCCGGGAGCTGATTGACGAGTATTGCGGCGGGATCCGAGAAGGGCACGCCCTGAAGGGATACCTGCCCGGCGGGGCCTCGGGCGGGATCCTCCCGGCGAGCCTGGCCGACGTCCCGCTCGACTTCGGGACGTTGGAGCCTCACGGCTGCTTCCTCGGCTCGGCGGCGGTGGTCGTGCTCTCGGACCGGGACGACATCCGGGCCGTGGCGCTCAACCTGATGCGGTTCTTCGCCGAGGAGAGCTGCGGCCAGTGTACCCCGTGTCGATCTGGGACCGAGAAGGCCGTGCAACTGATGGAGCGATCCGCATGGGATACGCCGCTCCTGGTCGAGCTGGGCACGACGATGCGGGACGCCTCGATCTGCGGGCTGGGCCAGGCCGCGCCCAACCCCTTGCTCTGCGCGCTCCGCTACTTCCCGGAGGATCTCCGATGACGGCCACGGTCGCCTTCACGCTGGACGGCCGGGAGGTCGTGGCGGAAGCCGGCCAGACGATCTGGCAGGTGGCCCGCCGCGAGGGGGTCGAGATCCCCCACCTCTGCCACCTGCCCGAGCCCGGTTATCGGCCCGACGGCAACTGCCGGGCCTGCATGGTCGAGGTCGAAGGGGAGCGGGTCCTCGCCCCGTCCTGCCTCCGCCGCCCGTCGCCGGGGATGAAGGTCGCGACCGGATCGGGCCGGGCCCGGGCGGCCCGGGCGATGGTCTTCGAGCTCCTCCTGGCCGATCAGCCCGCCCGGGGCGAATCCCACGACCCCGACTCGAAGTTCTGGAAGTGGGCCGAGCGGGCGGGGGTCCTCGCCAGCCGGTTCCCCGCCCGCCCGGCCCCCGGCCCCGCGCCCGACCTGAGCCACCCGGCGATGGCCGTCCACCTCGACGCCTGCATCCAGTGCGGGCTCTGCGTCCGGGCGTGCCGTGAGGTCCAGGTCAACGACGTCATCGGGATGAGTCGCCGGGGGAATCGCGCCCGGGTCGTCTTCGACTTCGACGACCCGATGGGCGCCAGTAGTTGCGTGGCCTGCGGCGAATGCGTCCAGGCCTGCCCGACCGGCGCCCTGATGCCGTCGAGCCTGCTCGACGCCCGGGGCCAAAAGGCCCACCGGAGCGACCGCGAGGTCGACAGCCTCTGCCCTTATTGCGGGGTCGGTTGCCAGGTCACTTACCAGATCGAATCCGACCGGATCCTCCAGGTGGTCGGTCGGGACGGGCCGGCGAATCACAACCGCCTCTGCGTGAAGGGGCGGTTCGGGTCCGACTACGTCCACCATCGCCATCGGTTGACGAGGCCCCTGATCCGCAAGCCGGGCGTCCCCAAGGACGCCAACGACCGGGTCGACCCGGCCGACCCCTCGACCCACTTCCGCGAGGCGAGCTGGGACGAGGCGCTGGAGGTCGCCGCCGCGGGCTTCCGGCGGATCCGCGACGAGCGGGGCGGCCGGGCCCTGGCGGGGTTCGGCTCGGCCAAGGGGTCCAACGAGGAGGCGTACCTCTTCCAGAAGCTGGTCCGGACCGGCTTCGGCGGGAACAACGTCGACCACTGCACCCGGCTCTGCCACGCCTCGTCGGTCGCCGCCCTGATCGAGACGATCGGATCGGGCGCGGTGACCGCCCCCTTCTCGGAGTGCTCGCATTCCGATGTGATTCTGGTCATCGGCGCCAACCCGACGGTCAACCACCCGGTCGCCGCGACGTTCATCAAGAACGCCGCCAAACGCGGGGCGAAGCTGATCGTGATCGACCCCAGGGGCCAGACCCTGAGCCGGCACGCGACGCACCGGGTCGCCTTCCGGCCGGGATCCGACGTCGCCCTTCTCAATGCCCTGATCCACGTCGTGATCGAGGAAGGGCTGTACGACCGGGCGTATGTCGATCGGTTCACCACCGGATTCGAGGAGCTTCGCGAGCGAACCCGGGGCTTCTCGCCCGAGGCGATGGCGCCGGTCTGCGGGGTCGACGCGGCGGACCTCCGCGAGGTGGCCCGGGTCTACGGCCGGGCGAAGTCGGCCCTGATCTTCTGGGGGATGGGGATCTCGCAGCACGTCCACGGGACCGACAACGCCCGATGCCTGATCGCCCTGGCCCTGCTCTGCGGCCAGGTCGGCCGGCCGGGAACCGGCCTCCATCCGCTCCGGGGCCAGAACAACGTGCAGGGGGCGTCCGACGTCGGCCTGATCCCGATGTTCCTGCCTGACTATCGCCGGGTCGACGACCCATCGGCCCACGCCGATTTCGAGGGGTACTGGGGGGCGACGCTCGACCCCGAACCGGGCCTGACCGTGGTGGAGATCCTGGGGGCGATCCGCCGGGGGGAGATCCGGGGGATGCACATCATGGGCGAGAACCCCGCGATGTCCGACCCCGACGTCCAGCACGCCCGCGAGGCCCTGGCCAGCCTCGATCACCTGGTCGTCCAGGAGATCTTCCTGACCGAGACGGCCTGGCACGCCGACGTGGTCCTGCCCGCGACCGCCTTCCCCGAGAAGACCGGCAGCTTCACCAATACCGATCGCCGGGTCCAACTCGGCCGGGCGGCACTCAAGCCCCCCGGCGACGCCCGCCAGGACTGGTGGATCCTCCAGGAACTGGCCCGCCGGCTCGGGCTCGACTGGAATTATCGGCATCCCAGCGCGATCTACGAGGAACTCCGCGGCTGCATGCCCTCGATCCGGGGGATCTCCTGGGAGCGGCTCGAACGCGAGGGGGCCGTGACCTATCCGTGCCCCTCGGCGGACGACCCGGGCCGCGAGATCCTCTTCGCCGAGGGCTTCCCCACGCCAACCGGCCGGGGGACGCTGGTCCCCACCGACGTCTCGCCGCCCGACGAGCTGCCCGACGACGCCTACCCCATGATCCTGACCACCGGCCGACTCCTCGAACACTGGCACACGGGGTCGATGACCCGCCGGGCCACCGTGCTCGACCGGATCGAGCCCGAGGCGGCCGTCCACATCGCCCCCTCGGACCTCGGTCGCCTTGGGGCCCGGCCCGGCGACCGGCTCCGGGTCACGACCCGCCGGGGCTCGATCGAGCTGGTCGCCCGGGTCGACCGCGACGTTCCGGCGGGCCTGATCTTCATCCCGTTCTGCTTCGTCGAGGCCGCGGCCAACCTCCTGACCAACCCCGCGCTCGACCCGTTCGGCAAGATCCCCGAGTTCAAGTTCTGCGCGGCGCGGGTGGAGGCGATGGCAGGCTCGGTTGACTCATCGAAGTCCCGATCTCGGCACCAAGTCACCGATTAAGATCATCACGCCGGCAAGCGTCGCGAGGATCGAAACGAGTGGGAGTCGTTTCGGTCAACCGGCGCCCCGAAGTGACCGGGACGGCCGACCCGGTGCCCGCCCCCTCTCCCGATTCGCCGGATCGTTGACTATCGTACGCGAATCGACTCTATTTCGACTCGCCATGGCGACTCATCGACCCTCGTGAGCATTTGGCCTGAGATGATGCTCCGACTGCAAATCGCGAGGCGGATTCATGAGTCATGAGGACCCGAAAGATCTCTCCAAGGCGGAATGGAAGGTCATGAAGGTCGTCTGGGAGTTGCGGAAGGGGATGGCTCGCGAAGTCTACGCGATCGCCGCCGAGAAGCACTCCTGGACGCCGGCGGATGTCCCCTCTCGACGATCCGAGGCTGGGCATCGACTTGAGGGAGTTGGGTCGGCTCGCCGGGGTTTCTGGGACCATCCGGATCGCGGAAGACGATTCGATCGCCGCGCCCGGGGTCTGGGGGATCGTCCGGCCAACCATCGTGATGCCTCGTGGAATCGACACTTCGCTGACCGATCAGCAGCTCCGATGGGTCCTGCTCCACGAGCTGGCCCATGTCCGGCGTCGCGACCTCCTCGTCGTCGGGCTCCAGCGCTTCGCCGCCATCCTGCACTTCTTCAATCCAGCGATCTGGGTGGCGAATCGGCTGATCGATCAACTCCGGGAATACGCCTGCGATGATCTCGCGGTCTCGCTCGGCCACTCTTCGGCGATCGAGTCCGGAGAGGCGTTCGTCAGCATCTTGCGGCATGCCGATCGTCGCCGTCGCGGCCTGGAAGGGGCCCTCGGCGTCTTCGGCTTGGATTCGCGAGCCTCCTGCTTCCTCCGCGTTCGCAGGTTGTTGGATGCCGAGAGACCCATCCGCACCGCGCCGGGGAATCACCCTGGAGCCCTGGGCCCCGGTGGAAGGGATCTTCCGGGTCGGGCGGGATCCCGTCGCCAACGTGCCGATCACGCTCAACCTCGCCGGGCGCGACTCGTTCGGGACCGATCCGCCGCACATCGTCACCCATCACGACGTGCCCACGGGCGACTATTCGTTGCGGGTCCGGTTCGAGCGGGATGACGCGGGCTTCTTGCAGGGTCACCGTTTCCAGGTCCCGCCGCCCGAGGGAGACCCCGCCGCGCTCCCGGTCGACCTGGGGACGATGAAGCTCAGGGCCTCCGCACTGAGATGACGACGCCTGGTCGGCCTGGCATTCCCTCTTCGCCGGAGAATCGCCTGGGATCGGTGCTTGACTTCCGCGCGGATCTACGCAAAGATCCGTACTGTTGAAAGCATGGGGCGTCTCGGGAGGATTTCGATGGCCGGGCGGAAGGCGTTGGCGATCACGGAACGGCAGTTCGCCGTCCTGAGGGTGCTCTGGGAGCATGGGCCGATGACGGTCCGGGGGCTGATGGACCACCTCCCCCGGGGCGACCGCCAGCCCTACACCACGGTGCTCGGCGTGGTCCAGGTGATGGAGAAGGCCGGCCTCCTCGCGCATGAGAAGGAGGGCTTGACCCATCGCTATCGGCCGACGGTTTCCAGGCATGAGGCCACCGGCAGCCTGCTCTCCGACTTCCTGGCCCGGTTCTTCCACGGCTCGGCCGAGCAACTGATCCTCGGGCTCGTCGACTCGCGCCAACTCGGGGCCGACGATATCCGGGCGATCGAGGCCAAGCTCGCCCGGGCCATCGAGAAGGCGCCCGAGGCGGAGCCCGAGCCCGAGCCCGAGCCCAAGCCCAGGCGGAAGGGGCGGAAATCATGATGGACCTCGTCGACCGGATGGTCGGGCCCTGGCTCTGGTTCCTGGCCGACTGGTCGCTCCGCTGGGGGGCCCTCCTCGGGGCGTTGGCGACCTGGTTCGCCCTCCGGCCGCCGCGACGGGCCGCGACCCGGCATGCGCTCTGCGTGTCGGCCCTGGCCGCGGGCGTGCTGCTGCCGTTCGTCCCTGGCTGGGGCGTCGCTCGGCTCCCCTGGCCTTCGAGGGCGGAAGCCGCTCCCGCCCCGGCTCCGAGCCGCGTCCAGGAGTCGCCGACTCTGCCGCGATCGCGCGAGGCCATCCCGGGAGCCGTGCCCGGGCCCTCGCCGCGAATCGAAGGCGAGGCCATCGACGATCGGCCGTCCGGAGCCCGGGTCTCCCGGCCTCGGTCTTCCGGGACTCGGGGCGTCGTGGCGGCGGTCGTCGGGTTGGCCTGGGGATTGATGGTGATGGCGCTGTCAGCCAGGTGGGTTGGGGGCCGGCTCGTTCTGGCCGGGCTCAGGCGACGAGCCCTGGGAGTCGACGAGGGCTCCGGTCGGCTCCTGGAGGAGTGCCGACGGGCGGTCCGCCTGTCGAGGCCCGTGGCGCTGGCCACGCATCCGGCGGTCGCCTCGCCGGCCGTCCTGGGTGGCCGGAAGCCCTTGATCCTCGTGCCCCGGGATTGGGACGCCTGGCCGGTGTCGGACCGCCGAGCCTGCTTGCTCCACGAGCTGTCGCACCTGGTCCGTCGCGACGACTGGGCCAAGTTCGCCCAGGAACTGGTCCGGATCCCCGTCTTCTTCCATCCCCTGGTGGCCTGGCTCCTGGCCCGGCTCGCCCGGGAGCGCGAGCTGCTCTGCGACGAGGCCGTCGTGGCCCTCGGCGCCGACCCCGTCGCCTACGCCCGCCTGCTCCTGGACCTGGCTCGGCGACCCGGTCGCCACCTGCCCGGCCCGGGTCCGATCCAAGCTGGCTGGCTGCCTTTCTTCGACCGCGGGACCGTCGCGGTCCGGATCGACCGACTCCTGGAGGATGACATGCCCCGGACCATCGAGCCCCAGCCCACCCGACGCCTCGTCGCCCTGGGGGCCGCGGCCCTCGCCGTGACCCTGGTCGTCGGCGGCCTCCGGATCGGAACCGTCGAGGCCCGGCCCTCGCCCGGGCCCCAGGCCCCGACTCCTCCGCCAAAGGCCGAGCCGCCCCCTCGGGCTGATCGGATCCTCGAAGGAACCGTACTCGGACCCGACGGCAAGCCCGTGGCCGAGGCCGTCGTGGTCGGCGGTTCGACCGAAAGCGCTTCGATCGCCAATCGGGCCTTCCGGACCGACGGCGAGGGCCGGTTCTCCTGGCCGCTTCCCCCGGGTGAGGTCTCCGTGGAACTCGTCGCCCACAAGGACGGCTTCGCCCCGGCCCATCGATCGCTCCGGCTGAAGGCCGAGATCGCGGGAGATCGGTTGCTGATGCACCTCGGCAAGTCGGAAACCTTCCGGGCCCTGCTGGTCGACGCGGTGGGCCGGCCGGTGGCCGGGGCCAGGGTCCGCGTCGAGGCTCTCGCGACGAGCAGCACCTCGGACCAGGCAAGCGGGGGGACGATCACGACTGTCTATTTCCGGATGAGTCACGCGCTGATCGACGGCGGGCCGCTTGAGGATCTGGTCACCGCGACCTCCGACGATCGCGGGGCGTTCACCTTCAGGGATTCCCCCGTCGGTTATTGGCTCAAGCTCGTCGCGACCGGACCCGACGGTCGAAAGCTTCGGGTCAAGGCGGGGTCGACGCCCGCCGGGTTCGTCGGGGCGACGATGGAGCAGACGGGCTTCGTGTTCGCCCCGCCCGGCGAGCCGACCCGGCTGGTCACGTCCCCCGCCGCCCGGGTGATGGGTCGAGTCTCGACCAGCCTGGAAGGCGTGAAGGTGTCTGGACTGAAAGTGGTCTATCAGGGGAGCCAGCCCAACCGCGAGGACCCGATCGGGCCGGCCCACTCCGGCGGGACCGCAACGACCGACGAGGCGGGACGGTTCAGCTTCGACGGCCTGAACGAGGGGACGATCAACGTGATCGTCGACCCTCGGAGCCCGGACGCTCCCTGGACCTTCCGCGCGGCCAAGGACGTCCCGCTCAAGTCGGGCGAGACGGCCGAGGTCACCATCGAGTTGATCCGAGGCGTGGCGGTCGAGGGGAAGGTCGTGGACCGGAAGACGGGCCAAGCCGTCGAGGACGCGATCGTCGGCGTCTACGGCCCCTATCGCCCCAGGAGCGGCGCGATGACCCGAAGCACGAAGACCGACGCGGAGGGTCGCTATCATTATCGGCTCCCGTCGGGCGAGACGTATCTCTACGTCATGGGCCCGCCATCCGGATACATGACCCGGTCCGACCAGGGCTCCAGCCGGACCGTCTCCATCCCCGAGGGTCCGACGAGCTTCGAGGCTCCGCCACTCGTGCTGGACGCCGCCGTGGTCGTCAGCGGGAGGGTCCTGGACTCCGCCGGGATGCCGGTCGTCGGGGCGGTCGTGGTCGGGACCTGCGAGGGTGGCCGATGCATCCCATTCGGCGGGGCCGATGCCACCACCGACGCGACGGGCAAGTTCCGCCTGCCCCCGGCCCGGGGCAATCTGGTCGCGGTTGGCGGGACGGCCCGGCTCCTGATCCGGCTCCCCGACAAGACCGAGCACGAGGCGACCGCCCTCCCGACGTCCGATGGTGCGGTCACGGTCCAGCTCCCTTTCTTGAGCCGGGCCATCCCGGGAGTCCAGGGGCCGCGCTAGGTCGCCGCCGATGAGCCGGCCGGCGTGGGCGTCGACCGGGCTGGCCGGCCGATCGCCGGTCGGGAGGTCCGGGCCGAGCCGACCGCGAAGGACGAGAACCGCGACTTCGACCCGACCACCAGGACCCGCCCCGACCGCAGCTTCACGCTCAGCTCCATCCGCCCCGGCGAGCACTTCATCCAGGCCGGACCGTTCTGGCTCGAAGCCGACCAGGCCCCGGACGGCTCCAGCAAGGTCGTCACCCTCGAAGCCGGGCAGGCGAGGGCGGTCATCGAGTTCAAGGCCGGGCCGGAACGCTGAATCTCCGCCGCAGGCGTCGCCCGGATTCTCGCGGGGGTCGGTCCGATCGGCCCCGGCCGTCCGGGAGCCGGCCGAAGCCCTCCGGCCGCGGGCCAACTTCACCCGGGGCGGCGGTCAAGTCACGGACCGACGGGCGGACGCGATCGTGCGTGGATGGCGACAAGACGTGGGAGGACTTCCGGAGGGTCGCCAGCCGCGAGCGAGGAAATCGCATTTCGGGCAGCGGAGGGGAGAACGGCACGCCAGGTGCCGATGTTTGAAGTCGGCCATGCCCGATCCGCTCGCCGGCACCTCGTTCCTCCCGTCACCCCTCTGAAGAAGGGTCCATCGTCATGCCTGCCCGATCCCGGACGATCCTCATCTGGATGCCCTTGGTGCTGGCGATCTCAGAGCTGAGGGGCGGCCCCTCTGCCCAGGCCCAGGGCCTGGCCCCCGGCGGCTCGCTGGGCGGGTATGGAGCGGCATCCAGCGTCGGCAATCCCGCCATGGGGGGCGGTGGGGCGATGGTCATCCCCTACGGAGGGATGACCGAGGGATTCATGCCGGGCCGCATCGGGGGCAGCTCTTCGCTTTCCTTCCGATCGCGTTCGACCGCCGCGATGAGCCCGTCGCGAACCTCATTCAGCCTCTCGCCGATGTCGGGAGGGATGTCCTCGACGGCCGGCGGATCGCGGTCGGTGACCGGCGGGATGGGGCGGGGCCTGGGGGCTCGGTCGTCGATGACCGGTTTCTCGGGCTCCCGGGGAGGGATGGGCCTGGGCGGGAGCTCGTTCCGGCTGGGGTCGGGCGGGGGCGTGATGCCCACCGGGATCGGCTACCCGTTCCGCCAGCCGCCAAGCCTGCTGACCCCATCATCAATCGGCGCGGGGATGTCCATGTAACGGATGGCTCGGGACGCCCGCTCCCTCCCAGATATCGAGCCGGGCCTCGTCCTTTGGGAGCAAGGATGGCGGGTTGGACGATTGCCGGAAGGGGCCTGCGGTTGATGGTGGCGGAGGGAGAGGCGTCGGCGTCGGGATGGTGGCGTCCGCTAACGCGGCCGCGGGCGGATGGTCGTTGATCTGGCAGCCGACGGCCCGCTCCAAGGACGCGAGGGCCTTGCCCAGCTCCCCCTCGATCTGGGCCACCTGGACCTGGACCTGGAGCGTCTCGCGCTGGGCCGAGAGGACCGTCGGGAGGTCCACGTTGCCCGCCCCGAAGTCCTTCCCGGCAAGTTCCAGCGCCTGCTCGGCGCGGGGCAGGATGCTATCGCGGAGGAGGTTCAGGACGTTCTGCTGGACCCGTGCCTGGACCATGAAGTCGTGGATCTCGCTATAGGTCTCGTCCCGCTGGGCCTCGTAGAGCTTGGCGTCGGCCAGGGTGCGTTCCTGGGCCTCGCCGACGCTGGCCCGATACTTGGCCCGGTTGACCGGGAGGTTGAAGCCGACGAATAGCCCGACGTTGGGGAAGCCGCTGGCCGTCTTCGGTGTCACCGCGTTGGTCTTCTCCATGTCCATGTAAGTCAGGCCGAGCGTGATGTTGGGGTGGGCGCGTTTGCGGGCAAGCTCGACGGCCTGCTCGTCGCGAGCGATGGCCGATAGCCGGCCCCTGAGTTCGGGGCGGGCGGCGATGGCCAGCTGGTAGAGCCGCTCGATCTGGGCCGGGACGTCCGCCGGCGGCACGTCCGGGAGGGCCCGGAGGTCGGCCTCGGGGCTGACGTGGAGCTGCCGGGCCAGGGCGGCCCGGGAAGTCGCGATCCCGGCCTGGGTGTTGGCCAGTTCGCGGTCGAGTTCGCTGATCAGGACGCCGGCCCGGAGCAAATCTTGCTGCGTGCCCCCCTCGCCGAGACGCTGGCCGGCCCGCTCGCGGAACGTCTCCAGGATCTTGCGGTTCTCGCCGAGGATCGCCTCGGTCTTCTGATTGGCGTAGAGGTCGAAATACGCCCGCTTCACCGCCGCGATGGCGTCGAGTTGCGCGGCGGCCATCTCGGCCAGGGCGACATCCACGTCGCGGGCGGCGACTTGCCCTCGGACCCGGAGCGTCCCGGACCAGGGGAATTGCTGGGCCAAAGTCAGGTTGTAGGGGTTGTAGCCCATCAGCGAATACTGGGGTGCGACGCTCGGGATCGGGAAGATGGTGTTCGAGGCCACCGGGTCGTCCAGGGCCGTGACCTGCGGGATCCGGTGCTTGAGCGACTCGACGTTGTGGAAGGCGGCCTGGACCGTCCGGTTCTCGGCCAAGGCGCGACGGATGTAGGCATCCACCGGCTGCGGGCCGGATAACTCGAGCGGGATCGGGATCATCTCCGCCGTGGCCATCGGTTCGGTCGGACGAGGCGTGATCTGTGGGTGATACCCGGCGGTCCCCACGTTCCCATCGACTTTGCTCGGCTCCGGGCGGTGATCCAGGCGGGTACAACCGAACGCACCAAAAATCAAGGCCGTCGCAAGAGCGGGGGACCACTGACGAATCATTGCCGGCCTCCATGCCAAGCCGCCGCTCCGCGCGAATTCTCCACGCGGTCGGCGAAGCCGAATCAATGAGCCCGACAGATTCATCGTCGAATTCGTCTCGAAGACTTTTGGGGATATTCGGGATTCTGACGATTACCCGTCCCTTGATTCCCCTCGGGAGGTTTTGCCGCCGTCAAGGGAACCAGGATTCCAATTCCAATGATCGCGCCTATTGTCGGGATCGAGGTTCTTGCGTATAAATCGATCAGCCGTTATTACGATTCGTTTCCACGTAATACGACACGGCGGAGCGACCTGAGATCCAACGTCGGAGAGGTCCCCTTGCGAACGCATCCTCGTCGCGGGTTCACGCTCATCGAATTGCTGGTCGTCATCGCCATCATCGCGGTCTTGATCGGGCTGCTCTTGCCCGCCGTCCAGGCCGCCCGCGAGGCGGCGCGGAGGGCCGGCTGCCTCAACAACTTGAAGCAGATCGGCATTGCCCTCCACAATTACCATGACTCACGGGGCGTCTTGCCCCCGGGCTACATCTACGTCTACGGCTACCCGACGGGTGGTTTCGGTTGGGCGACCATGATCCTGCCCAACATCGAACAGGCGGCACTCTTCAACGCGGTGAATTTCAGTCTCCCCGCCTGGTCGTCCCCGAACTCGACGGCCTGCGTCCAGAAGATCGCCTCCTACTTCTGCCCGACGGATTACACCACCCAAGGCTTCCTGTCGCGGGAAGGATCCAACTACGCCAAGTCCAGCTACGTGGGAAGTTTCGGCCCCAACGACATGGACATCGTCCCCGAAGACCGGGCGGGCCTGTTCAGTCGCAATAGCCAGATCAAGTTCGCCGACGTGACCGATGGTCTTTCGCAGACCTTGGCCGTGGGCGAACGCACCAATGCCGTCTACCTGACCGTCATCGGGTCGGAGAGTCACTATGATCTGGAGACCGTCTGGCCCGGCGCGATCAAGGAGAATCCCGTGGATGACCACGCCCACACGACGCTCTTCCAGGCGGCCTACCTGATCAACAGCCCGAATTTCGACGACCGAGATTCCATGAGCTATCACTCGGGGGGCTCGAATTACCTCTTCGCGGACGGTTCGGTGAAGTTCATCAAGCTCAGCATCAACCCGACCATTTACCAGGCATTGGGCTCGCGTCTGGGTGGCGAAGTGGTCGGCTCGGATCAATACTGAACCTTCTTTTGAAGCTCAAGCCACGGATCGCTCTGGCCCATCCGGCGTGACGCTGGATTCGGAAGGGGACTTGACCGAACCGGCGAACGGGTTATGCTTGGGAACATACGGATCCTTGTCCTCGCTAGCGAGTGCAGCGGACATGCGGACTCATTGCCATCATCTCCGGCTCCCTTGGTTCGCTCTGGCGGCGATCGTGGGGATGCTTTCGATGGCGGGCGAGGCGTCGGCTCGCTCGGTGAAAGGGTCGGCCGATGGCTCGAAGTCTTGCTGCATCGTCCCGACTCCCTCGGAGTGTTGCTGTTGTCCAGCGAGAGCCGAGCCTCCACGGTCCGCGGTCGATCGCCTAGCGGCGAGCCCGAACGGCGCCATCCTGGTCGTCGCTAGCGAGCGCCCTTGCGGATGCCGGTCGGATGACCCGATCGATCCCGCCTCGAAGTCCGAGTCGCGTGCTCCCGAGCGACGGACCGAGCAGGTCGTCGGTGAAACGATCGAAGCGTCCTACGCCGCTCATCCGGCGCCGACATCCTCCCGCTTCATCCCGCCCACCGGCAGCCCGCCGAAAGCTCCCCTCTTTCTCCTCACTTCCCGCCTGCTGATCTGAACGCTCCCCGCGCCGAGACGCCCCGTCTCGCGCCCGATCGGCGTCCGCACCCCGTCCACGGCACGGGATGCTCATCCGACGCCCATCGTGCGCCCGACCCCCGCGCTGTCCTCGTCACGGTTTCCATTCGCGGATACTCGCCGGTCGGGCCTCGCCCCGTCCCGGCGTGGGGAGTCCTAGCATGTCCTCCAATGGCCACCCGGGCCCGGCCGACCAGGCCGCGCCGCCCGAACTCGTCCCCTTGGACGGGCCGCCCCTGACGCGCCGGCAGAAATTCCGCCTGGTCGTCAAGGTCGTTGAGTTGCGGCTTCGGTTCGTCGCCCTGATGGCGATCACCGGCCTCGGCTTCGCGTACTGGGACACGATCGCGAACCGCTACGACAAATGGATGCGGCCCCAGGCCGAGCGGCCCGCGACCGCCTCCGGGATCGAGCATTTCTGCCCGATGCACCCGAGCGTCGTGCAGGACGAGCCCGGCTCGTGCCCGATCTGCGGGATGCCCCTGGCCCGGCGGAAGAAGGGGGAGAAGGCGGAACTGCCCGTGGGTGTGACCGCCCGGATCTCGTTGGACCCGGCCCGGATCGTCCAGGCGGGGATCCGGACCGTCGAGATCGGCTACGCCCCCCTCGCGGAGTCGCTGACGACCGTCGGCAACGTCGCCTTCGACGAGCGGCGGCTGGCCAACATCGCCTCCAAGGTCCCCGGCCGGTCGAGGGTCGAGACGCTCTACGCCGACTACACCGGGAAGGTGGTCAAGGCGGGCGAGCCCCTGGCCGAACTGTACAACCCCGAGCTGGCCCAGGCCGTCCAGGAGCTTCTCCTGGCCCGCCGGTCCGAGCGGGCCTCGGTCCCGCCGCAGACCGGCGCGGCCCGCGCACTGCTCGGCGACCGGATCGACATGGTCCGCCTGTCGTCCGAGAAGTTGAAGCGGTGGGGGATCGCGCAGGAGCAGATCGATGCGATCCTCCGCGAGGGCAAGGCCGACTTCAAGGTGCCGATCCTCTCGCCGATCGGCGGGACCGTGGTCAAGAAGAACGTCGTGGCGGGCCAGGAGGTCGGCGAGGGCTACCCGATGTTCGAGGTCGCCGACCTGACCCACGTCTGGATCCAGGCCCAGGTCTTCGAGCACCAGATGGGCCTGGTCCGCGAGGGGCAGCCGGCCGAGGCGACCGTCGAGGCGTTCCCCGGCGAGACCTTCCCGGGCCGGCTCGCCTTCATCCAACCGACCCTCGACCCGGCCACGCGGAGCGTCGAGGTCCGGTTCGACCTGGAGAACCCCGGCAATCGGCTCCGGCCGGGGATGTTCGCCTCGGTGACCTTGAAGACGCCGATGGCCGAGACGCCCGCCTTCCGGACGCGGATCGCGGCCAGCCGCCCGCAGGGCCATGGAGGCCACCTGGCGAGCCTGACCGTCGAGGAGCAAAAGGTCTGCCCCGTCACCAGCCTCAAGCTCGGGGCGATGGGCGACCCGATCCCGGTCGAGGTGGAGGGGCGGAAGGTCTGGGCCTGCTGCGGGGCCTGCCCGCCCAAGCTGAAGGCCCAGCCCGCCAAATACCTGGCCCGGCTGGCGCCCCCGCCGCGAGACGAGGTCCTGAGCGTGCCCGAGTCGGCCGTCATCGACACCGGCGACCGCAAGGTCGTGTATGTCGAGGCCGAGCCGGGCGTCTTCGAGGGCCGGGTCGTCGTCCTCGGCCGGCGGATCGGGGACCGATTCCCGGTGCTCGACGGCCTGGCGCTCGGGGAAAAGGTGGCCTCGGCCGGCACGTTCCTGATCGACGCCGAGAGCCGGATCAACCCCGGCTCGGCCGCGCCCGGCACGCCGCCCCCTCCCGCCGAAGCCCCGACCCGATCGGCCGTCGTCCCCTCCGCGGCCCCCCACCGGCATTGAGTCGAAGGGAGCATGGGCCATGATCGAGTCGATCATCGAATGGTCGATCCGGAACCGCTACCTCGTCATCCTGGCCTCGCTGGTGCTCGGGGTCGCGGGCTTCCGCGCCATGATGACGATGCCGGTCGATGCCATTCCCGACCTCTCGGAGAACCAGGTCATCGTCTTCACCGACTGGATGGGCCGGAGCCCCCAGGAGATCGAGGACCAGATCACCTACCCGCTCTCGGTCAACCTCCAGGGGCTCGCCGGGGTCAAGGTCGTCCGGTCGTCGAGCGAGTTCAACTTCTCGATGATCACCATCATCTTCGACGACGCCACCGACTACTACTTCGCCCGCCAGCGCGTCCTGGAAAAGCTATCCATCGCGACGACCTTCCTACCGCAGGGCGTGATTCCCTATCTCGCTCCCGACGCCACGGCGGTCGGTCAGATCTTTTGGTACACCGTCGAGGGGGAGGGCAAGGACCTCAGCGAGCTCCGGTCGCTCCAGGACTGGTACGTCCGCTACCAGCTCGCCAGCGTCCCGGGCGTCGCCGAGGTCGCCAGCGTCGGCGGGGCCCCCCGCGAGTACCAGATCGACCTCGACCCCAACAAGCTCCGAGCCTACGGGATCAGCCTGGGCGAGGTTTATTCGGCGGTCGCGCGCTCGAACTCGTCGGTCGGCGGCCGGGTGATCCACCAGGGGAACGCCGAATACCTGATCCGCTCGGTCGGCTGGATCGAGAACCTCGACGACATCCGCGAGACCGTCGTCGCCCAGCGGAATAACGGCACGCCGATCGACGTCGGGATGCTGGGGACGGTCCAGGTCGGCCCCGGGTTCCGCCGGAGCGTCCTGGAGAAGGACGGCAAGGAGGCCGTCGGCGGGGTGGTCCTGATGCGGTACGGCGAGAACCCGCTGGAGGTCACCCGCCGGGTCAAGGAGAAGATCACCACGCTCCAGGCCGGGCTGCCCCCGGGGGTCCGGATCGTGCCGTTCTACGACCGGACACCGCTGATCCGCAAGGCGCTGGAGACCGTCGGGGGGACGGTCAAGGAGGAGCTGATCGTCTGCACGATCGCCATCCTCCTGGTGATGGGGCACCTGGGGAACGCCTTCGTCGTGGCCATCACGCTACCCATGGCCATCCTGTTCAGCTTCCTGATGATGCGGATCTTCGGGATGTCCTCGAACATCATGAGCCTGGCGGGGATCTCGATCTCGGTCGGGATCCTGATCGACCAGGCCGTCGTGATGGGCGAGAACGCGGCGCACCACCTGACCCGGCACTTCGGCCGCGAGCGGATCACCGGCGACACCACCGAGATCGTCATCAAGGCGTGCCGGACGGTGGGCCGGCCGATCTTCTTCTCAGTCCTGATCACGATCCTGTCGTTCCTGCCGGTCTTCGCCCTGACCGGCCGCGAGGGGAAGCTGTTCCACCCGCTGGCGTATACCAAGACGTTCGCCCTGGTGGGCGTGGCGATCCTCTCGATCACGCTGGTCCCGGCCCTGATCCCGATCTTCCTCCGGGGGCGGATCAAGTCGGAGCAGGAGAACTGGCTGGTCCGGACGATGATCGAGATCTTCAAGCCGATGCTGTCGTGGCTGATGGACCGGACCACGCTGGTCTGCTGGCTGTTCGCGATCATCCTGGGGCTGGGCTACGTCGCCAGCACCAAGCTTGGTCGGGAGTTCATGCCAGACCTGGACGAGCAGAGCCTGATGGATATGCCGACGACCGTCCCCCGGGCCTCGATCGCCGAGGCGACCCGGGACCTCCGGGTCCGCGACGAGGTGCTCCGGGGCTTCCCCGAGGTCTGGCAGGTCGTGGGCAAGGCGGGCCGGGCCGAGACCCCGACCGACCCCTCGCCGCTGGAGATGGTCGAGACGGTCATCAACCTCCGCGACCGCGAGGTCTGGCCCAGGCGGAAGCTCCGGTTCGAGGACGCCACCGCCCAGACCCGGGCCGCGCTCGACGCCCTGGAGGCTGGGGGGTTGCTCCGTCGGCCGGCCTCGGGCGACGAGCGGGACGGCCTGGCGAGCGAGGCGGCGATGGACGTGGCCGCCAAGGTGGACCAGACGCTCCGCGACCTCGCCGCGCGCCGGCTGGCGGGGTTCCGCCCGGAGCTGGGCCGGGCCCTGGTGGGCGAGGCGATCGACGCCCTGATCGGCCGGGTGGAACCCGCAGCGCTCGCCCGGAAGCCGACCCCGGCCGAACGCGGGGCCTTGATCGAGGCCCTGGCCAAGACCTCCGGCGACCGGCTCGCCGTCCGGGTCCTCCCCGACGACGTCGGCGAACTGGTCCGCGAAGCCTCCCGCCGGCTGGTGGAGATCGGGGCGTTCCGGAATCGCCCCGACCTCCTCGCGCCGACTCCGCCGCCCCTGGAACGGGCCTCCGAGGCGGCCGGCGACGTGCTAGGGTTCGCCCGGCCGACCCTCGACACCCGGATCGCCGATCACCTGGTCGCCGATCACGAGCATCGCCTCCGGGAGCGGATGAAGTCGCTCAACTGGGAGGTCTTCGACCGGGCGGTGGGCGTCGCCACCTGGGCGGCCCTCGACGAGTTGATGAGGATCGGCCGCGACCGCAAACAGGCCGCCCGGGAGCCGGGGCCCGACGAATTGCAGGCTCTCCGGGGCTCGCTGGAGAAGCCATTCGCCGCCCGGCTCCTGCTCTGGAAGAAGACCAAGGCCGACCTGATCGAGGAGATGAGCACCTCCTTGCAGATGCCCGGCTGGGGCAACAGCTTCACCCAGCCGATCGCCAACCGGATCGAGATGCTCTCGACCGGCGTCCGGCTCCCGGTCGCCGTGAAGGTCTTCGGCTCCCGGCTCAACGACATCCAGCGCGTCGGCCAGGAGATCGCCGGGGTCCTCCGCAAGGTCCCCGGCGCCGCGGACGTCTTCCCCGACCAGGTCACCGGCAAGGGCTACGTCGAGATCCGGATCGACCGCAAGAAGGCCGCCCGCTACGGAATCAACGTGGGCGACGTCCAGGACGTCGTCGAAGTCGCGATGGGCGGCCGGCCCCTGACCATGACCGTCGAGGGCCGCGAGCGTTACCCGGTCCGGGTCAGGTACGCCCGCGACTACCGGGACGACGTGGAGGCCCTCAAGAACATCCTCGTCGCCGGCCGGGGGATGGGCCCCGAGCCCGGCCTACCCGGCGGGAAGGGTGCCGGGATGGACGGCGGGATGGCTGCCCCCGCCCCCCCCGGCGGGACCGGCCCGCCCCGGGCGATCCAGGTTCCCCTGTCCTCGGTGGCCGACGTCCAGGTGTCCGAGGGGCCCTCGATGATCAAGAGCGAGAACGGCCTGCTCCGTGCCTACATCCAGATGCGGGTCCGCGAGGAGCGGGACCTGGTCGGCTTCGTCGAGGAGGCGCAGCGGGTCGTCCAGGAGAAGATCGCGCAGGGGACGATCAAGCTCTCGCCGGGGATGTACCTGGAGTGGACCGGCACCTTCGAGCATCAAGTCCGGGCCAACCGGACGCTCCGGCTCGTCTTCCCCGCCGTGATCGCCGTCATCGTCCTGATCCTCTACCTGACTCACAAGAGCTGGACCGACGCCCTGCTGATGATGACCAGCGTGCTGGGGGCGCTGGCCGGGGGGGCGATCTTCCAGTGGCTCTTCGGCTTCAAGTTCAGCGTGGCCGTGCAGGTCGGCTACATCGCCTGCTTCGGGATGGCGGTGGAAACCGGCGTGGTGATGCTGGTCTATCTCCGCGAGGCGATCGACGACCGCGGCGGGCTGGAGGGGATCGGTTCGGTCGCCGAACTCCGGCAGGCGATCCTGGAGGGGGCCATCCACCGGCTCCGGCCCAAGCTCCTGACCGAAGGGGCGGCCATCATCTCGATCGCCCCGATGCTCTGGGCGACGGGGGTGGGGGCCGAGGTCATCCGGCCGATGGCGGCGCCGGTGCTTGGCGGCCTCCTGATCGCCGACGAGGTCATCGACGTCTTCCTGCCGGTGCTCTACTTCGCGGTCCAGAAGCGGCGTTGGCGCAAGCTCCACGGAATCAGCCTCTTCACCAGGAGATCAGCGGCCGAGGCGCGGACCCAGACCGCTCCGGCCTCATGAGACACGTCCCCGACCGGGACCGGGGGCGGGCCGGTCGGGGACGTAACGCGGACGTGACGACGACCCGCCCCCGTGCAACGCAAGGAGAGAGCATCATGGATCGCAGGGAATTGCTGGGCGTCCTCGGGGCGACCACCGCCGGGCTGGCGACCGTGGCCGGCGCTAGCTCGGCTCGCGCCGCCCAGGGCGGCAAGGACAAGATCCACGAGGAGTGCGCCGAGGCGTGCTTCGATTGCGAAAAGGCGTGCAACCACGCCTTCCACCACTGCTTCAAGGAGGTCGAGGCCGGCAAGCGGGACCACGCCAAGGCGATGCACCTGTGCGTCGATTGCGGCGACGTCTGCTCCACGGCGGGCAAGCTGGTCGCCCGCATGAGCCCGCTGATGGTCCACACCTGCCGGGCCTGCGCCGAGTGCTGCGACGACTGCATCGCCGCGTGCGAGAAGCTCGACGCCCCCGACATCAAGGCGTTCGTGGCGACGCTCCGCAAGTGCGCCAAGTCCTGCCGCGAGATGGTCCAGGCGATGGGCGGCCGTTGAGCCGACACGCCAAGCCGCCCGAGGGCTCACGGGCGGCGTTCGTCCCTCGTCTGCGGCGGCCGGACCCGCCGCGTGAATATAGCCACGGAGGCCGACACAAGAGTTTGGAGAGACTGTCATGCGATTTCGACTTCGGACGATGGCCCTGGCGGGCGTCCTCGCGCTCGGGGGTTTGGCGATCGCCTTGTCCCCGGCACATGCCGGGTGCGGCGGGGGCGGCGGTTATTCCCGGGGTGGCGGTTACGGCGGCGGGCACAGCTTCGGCACCTCCGGTGGCGGCGGCTACTACCGAGGCGGGAGCTACGGCGGCGGAGGCTCCTGCTGCGTCATGGGCGGGATGAACATGGGCGGCAACATGGCCGGCATGCCGATGTCCGGGGCGAGCATGCAGGGCATGAACATGGGCGGTAGCGCCGTCCCCGTGGCAGCGGCCCCGCCCACCGCTGCGGCCGGCTCGCAATACTACTGCCCGATGCACCCGAACGTCGTGAGCGGCTCCCCGGCCACCTGCCCTTACTGCCAGATGGCCCTCAAGAGGCGCTGAGAGAGGCCCAAGCGGCTCCCCGGGGCGTCTCCGGGGGGCCCGATCATCCGTTTCACGAGAGGACAAGTCGATGCAAGAGACCGAACGAAAGCGGCAGTCCATGTTCCTCGCGATGTCCGGGGCGGCCCTCGTGCTGGGCCTCGGCGTCGCGGCCTCGGCCCACGACGGGCATGAGCACGGCGCGCCCTTGCACGGCGGCACGGTCAAGATGACCAAGGAGTACCACTTCGAGGCCGTTTTCACCAGGGACGGCGTGAAGCTCTACCCCCGGACCCACGAGGACAAGCCGCTCGACACCTCGAAAGTCACGGCGACCGCCACGTTCTACCACCCGAACTCGCCCAAGCCCTGGTTCGAGCAGAAGCTCGCCGCCCCGGCGGCGGCCCCCGGCAGCGTCCCGACCTCGCTGGACGCCTCGGTCGGCCTGGGGAACGTCCCGGCCGCCGGCGCGAAGGTCGAGTTCAAGGTCACGGGGCTCCCCGAGGCCGAGGAGCCGAAGGCCACCTTCACCGTGCCGTTCGCCCTGGCGAAGTCCAACGAGATCACCTACGCCAAGGCGACCAAGGACGACGCGAAGGCGGTGGCCGCCCAGAAGACCTGCCCGGTCAGCAAGGAAGACCTGGACTCGATGGGCGGCCCGCTCAAGGTTTCGCGAGGCGACAAGTCCGTCTTCATCTGCTGCAAGGGCTGCCTGAAGGACATCCAAGCCAACCCGGACAAGTTCCTCGGCGCGTCGGCCGCGACCGGTCCCGCCCAGTCCAAGGACGAGCATCACGACCATAAGCACTGAGACACCGGGGAGGAGGTGCGATCGCGTCATACCGCTCCCCACCCTCCACCGAGTCGACTTCCGCCCACGTCACAGCGGCGAACTCGCCGCCGCTTCGATCCCCAGGGAGTTTCCTCGATGACCAAGCGACATGCCTTCCGTCCCGAGAGCCTCGGCCCCCTCGAAGCCCGACTCGCCCTGAGCGGGGCCGCCGCGACCCTGCATTCCCCACCCCAGGTCGTCCACCTCTCGATCGTCCGCGCGGAAGCCACCGCCCGGCCCGATCGGAGCACGATCGGCTTCGAGATCAACTTCCTGACCGGCATGATCCCCCACCACCAGATGGCCATCGATATGTCGAAACTGGCCCTGCGCTACGCCACCGACCCCCAGGTCAAGGACCTGGCCAGGCGGATCATCTCCGAGCAGCGGCCGGAGATCGCCCGGATGCAGCACTACCTGGCCGTCGACGGCGTCCGCAACTACCGGCCCGGCAAGGCCGCCGACGAGTTGATGGACCTCAAGACCCTGGGCTCGCAGCGCGGCAACGCCTTCAACGTCGCGTTCCTGACGATGATGACCGACCATCACACCAGGGCGATCCAGGGCGACAGCATGGGCATGATCGGCGCGGCCGAGGCCAACGGACGGGTCGCCCAGCCGGGTCTGAAGCAACTCACCGTCCAGATCGTCTCCACCCAGAGCCGGGAACTCCAGGAGATGCAGGGCTACCTGGCCCGGGGCGGCTGATGGTCGAGGATTCGCCGGGTGGCTCGGGCTACCCGGCCGACCCCGTCGCGGCCCGCCGCCCGCCTCCCGGTGCAACCGGGCGGGACCTTCGTTGCGTATTGAGCCCCGCACGAGGAATCCCTCCTCGGCCTGGCCGAGGACGGCGGGCGGCGGACCGTGCCGGGGTCATGCTGCTGAGGTCGGGGGGCGTCATGAGCGAAAAGTCCTCCTGGGGCTCGCGGGAGTCCGCCCGCCAGGTCGGCCGGGGGCGGGTCCAACCGCGAGTTCGCTCGTCAGGGTATGATAGCCGAGCGGGACCTGGTCCGCGAATCGTTGGGGGACCGGGACGGCGTCCGGCCGCCCCCGAGGATGAGGAGCGACCCGATCCATGTCGGCCAGCCGCCCGCGACGAGAGGTCATCCTCTGGGGGATCGGCCACACCAACATCCACGTTCTCCGGGC
>JAABUJ010001861.1_pt1 | contig 28664 bp, 29 predicted proteins | sample 5559131 | NCBI WGS metagenome assembly JAABUJ01 (sample SAMN10711875, study PRJNA513366) | rock metagenome | isolation source: Antarctica rocks | place: Antarctica: Victoria Land, Mt New Zealand nord | collected 2016-01-07
AAGATGAAGGCTTGGCGCAATGTCTGGATGTTCCACGCTGCAACAGGTGGCACTTTATACTGTCGAGCTTACTGGTCTGAGGAAGGTGTCCTTCCCACCAGCGTCAAGTGTCATGTGGCCCAGTCCAGTACATCATCCGTGCGTCCACGCCCTACTCCTTTTCACTGTCCGTCAACACTGTCGTCATACTCATTGTTCGCCCGCTTCCATCCATTACCACACGCCCAGCAGGGACAGCCCGAAGCCGTCGGCGCGGTCCTGCGGCTCATCGCTCAACGCGGCCATCCATAGCGTCTCGATCCCCCGGTCGTCGAGCGATCCCGCCACGACGTCGAAGAAATATACACTGCCGGCCGGGACGGTGTAGCGCGCGGCCTTAGGGCGGCGTCGTTGCAGAACCCAGCCGCTCACGGGCGCCTGCCGTTCCACCGCGGCGGCGACGAGGCGCAGGCGCGCCTCCGGCAGGCCGGGCGGCGATCCTTCGAGGTTGTCGTCGAGCCAGCCCGGACGCCAGCCCCCCGCGAAGAGCGCAGGCGTCACCAACAGCAGGCGCAGCCGGCGCGCGCCTCTCAGCACGTCGCGCAATCCCTGGTGTGGACGCCGCGGCCAGAGCCCGTCGCCGGGACCCAGCGCGGCCAGCCGCCGCTCGCCGCCGAGCGTCACGAACGCGCTCTCCGCCGATGTCCATGCCCCTACCTCCTGACCCGACACGCGACACAGCAGCGCGCGCGCCGTCGACTCCTTATCAGTGTTGGGGTCGGCGTGCGGCGCGTCGGCGAAGGCCAGCCCGACCGTGCCGAACAGGTAGCCCTGCGCGGCGGCGCGCGTTTGCGGGTCGATCTTGACGTGCATGCGCGCGTCCAGCGGCAGCGTGTTCAACGTGCGGGCCGGCGGCGCCTGTTCAGCGGGCGTGGGCGCCGCCAGCCACTCCGCACAGGCGGCGAGCGGCCAGTAGGTGTAGCCGGACACGGGCTTGCCGACGCCGGGGATACGTAGCGGCCGTAGCCCGGCGGGTAGATCGCAGCCGGCCTCGGCAGGTAATTCGTCCGCGTCGTACGGGTGCAGCGCGCTCATGCGGTGCTCTCTCCGCGCGGCGTCGGTAGCCGCCGCATCGACGATGAGCGCGTCGCGCGGCGCGGCCACGTAGACCTGCCATCCCGCGTCGCCGGACCTGCGCGCCAGCATCAAGGGACCGTGTACGGTGATGCCGCGCGCGCGGTCGGGGCCGTCTTTGAGCCAGTCGAACGCGAGGCTATTGCCGATCTGCGTGCGCAGCGCGCCCGCGGTCGTGCTCGGCAGGGGCCACGGCAGCGAGATGGCCTGCGCGCCGGGCGTGGCGGCGAAGGGGCGGCCATCGCGCGCGATGATCGGGTCGCGCGGCCGCAGCAGCACCTCCCGCGCGGCCAGCTGATTACTGTCCATGTGCGCCCTCCGCGACGACGGCCGTCGCCTGTCGTGTGCCCAGCGGTCCTTCGGCCACATCGCGCACGCGCGCGATGTGGCGTGCGATGATCAACTCGCTCACCAGCGCCTCCAACCGATCCAGCGTACTCTCCGCCCCGACTTCCCCGCGCGGGGTCGTTGCATGCTGCTCCTCGGGCGCCGCTTCGGGGCGGAGGCGCCGCAGCGCCACCTCTATCTCCGCGCCGTCCAGGGGCCGCGTGCCGCGTCCGCCCTTCTTGCGCTTCAGAATGCGCTCCGCCTCGTCCATGACCAGCCGGTCGGCCTCGTCCGCATGCCCGGCGCGCGCCAGCCCGCGCAACTCGCGCGCCAGCCCGCGTAGTTCGTAGGCCGCGCCATCCGGCAACGCGTCGCGCCGGTACCAATCGATCCAGTGCTCCCAGCGCTTCAGCGGGCCGCCCGTCCAGGGACCCGCGACGGTGACATCCGCCGCTCCCGCCGCGCGCGTGTGCAGGGCCACGGCCAGCGTATCGCGCGTGCGCTTGGCGGCATGCTCGGCGGCGCGGCCCCACTCCAGCAGATCGCGCAGCGGTTCATTGAAGTGGCCGATGGCGATACCCACGCTTAGGGTCGGCGTTTCCTTGTCGAGTCCCAGGGGCGCCATGGTGTCCGCGAACGTCGCGCGTAGCGCGCCTGCGCACTGCAGGGCCATGTCGAGCGGCAAGAAAGCCAACACATCGTCGCCGCCGCCGTAGACGAGCGCCCCGTTGTGCCTAGCGACCACCTCGCCGGCTGTGCGCGCGAACGCGCTGCCCGCCTGTGAGAACGCGATGTGCCGCTCGCGCGTACCGAGCTTGCCGATAGTCGCGCCCACGCGGTCGCCGTCGGCCACCAGGATCGCCAGGTAGGGCGGCGGGTCGGATATCCCAAGGCCCTTGCATACGTCGCGCAGCCGTTTGTAGAACTCTTTGCCCCGGTCCTTCTCGTCGTCGCGCGCCTCTTTGTCATTCGCACCGTCGTCGTAGAACAGTTCGGTGTCGAAGGGAAACAGGCCGAAGCGCGCCAGCCCCGGCTCCTGGGGGTCGATGGTCTGTACCAGCGATGAGCCTTGCCGTTCCAGGTCGCTGGCACGGCGGATCAACTCGTCCAATCCCGGTTTATCGGTGGCGGCGAGGCGGCGAATCAGCGGGTCAGCGGCGATACGCGAGACCGAAACGAAGCGGCGCTTGGGCGCCAGGCGCTTGACCAGGGAGATGCCGTCGAGTAGCTCGGCGCCCTTGATGTCCAGCCGCCGCAACACCTTCAGACCCTGCTCGTCGCGGCGCAGGCGGTCCGTGCGGATCACCGCTTTGCGCCCGCCGTCGAGTAGGCTCTTGGGCACCCCGTCGCCTAGGCCGTCGCGCCCGGCGGCGGGCGCGAAGTCACGCAGGGCCTTGCGTCCGGCCAGCAGCGCATCGGCCTTTTGCCGCGCGTCGTCGTAGTCGGCCTCGCCGTCGAACGGCCACCAGGCGGCGTAGAACTCGAGAAAGTGGGCGAGTTGCGCATCAAGCAGGGACGTGTTAATGTCGCGCATGGCGTCTCGCTCGCGCACGGCGGACAAGGCGCCGTCGCGCTACTGCTCGAGATACGTCTGTGCGGCGCCGCGCGCCTGTCGCGCCAGCGCGGCGGGGTCGGCGTGGATGACCGCGACGATCTTATTGGGCACGGGCGCATACGCATCGTCGCGCAGTCCGTCCGGCGCGGGGAAGATCAACGTCGCGCCCGCGTCGGAGAGGGCCAGCGCGGCGGCGCGGGCGGTGCGGCTAAGCAACTCGGAGCCGAACCACAGGTCGCGCGTCTTGCGCGCGGCGGCAATGAACTCCTGCACCGGGCCGAGTGAGAGGGCGAGTAGGTAGGGCATCAGCGCTTGCCTCCCGCGCTTCCAAGACCAAGGCGCGCGCTGCCCAACTCCTGCTCGGCATAGGCCAGCAAAGCGTCGCGGGCGTTGGCCGCGCGGAACTGGCGTAGCGGGGGGACCGACGTATTCAGGGCGGGATTCTCCAACTGTTCGCGCGCGTAGCGCGCGACGGTACGCTGAGGGCCATACTTCGCTTTCGCCTTGAGCACGGTAGCAAAGGCCGTAGCGTCCCATACATGCGGCGCGTCCAGGCAAACGACAAGGGGGATAGCCTTCGTCGGTGAGAGCGCGAGCGGTTTGAGGATAATAGGTGAGGCCATACGCGTCGCGCCCTTCGTGGCGGGCTCCAATGTGAACGTGTCCCCTGGCTCCGACCCACGGTTGTTTTGCTTGAATTGGAAAATGATAGGCAGACCCAGATCGGCGCGCGGGTAATACGCGGCATCGACCTGATGCTCACGCGGCGCTTCCGGATCATAGCGCTGCACAGCCCGGCGAATGCTATCCGCCTCGGGCCAGCGGCTGCGGCCGGGAACTTTACCCTCGCGCCGACCCACGGGCGCTTGCCGGAAGTCTCGCATCACGTTCACAGCGCGCCGCCAGCTATCCACCGGAACAACCGCGCTGTTGGACGCGGAAACGACGAGTCGCGCTCCGCTCAATGTCGGGACGAGCAACTGGCGTGGCGCCGCATCGACATAGCGTACGCTCGTGTCGCGCAGCCATGTCGTCGGGGGCGTGCGCGCATCGGGGGCGAAATCACGGCAATACAGGCTGCCGCAGCCCCGTCGTGTGCGCGCTCCTATGCCGCCGAACGTGAACCAGGCCCACAGCGCGGCCCTGACGGCATGTTCGAGCTCCTGCCGCGTCTTGGGTGGCTTGTCTTGGCGCGCGGGGATCGCGCCAAGGTCTATGCGCAGCTGGAATCGCACGCCTTCCAACGCCGCGCCAGCAACGTCTTGGTAGGGAAAGAGGGCATACGCGGGGAAGCGCCCGTCAGCGCGCCGCTGATACTCACGTGATTCGACTCTGGTTCCCGACGACAGCAACGAAACGGTGACGGCGACAGGGCTGGGATAGGCCGTGCTGCCCCAAATAGCCTCTTCTTGATCGAAGAGCGCGTCGGCGGTGGCAAAGCCGGCGCTCTTGCACGCGCGCCACCAGAAGCGCAGGTGGCCGCGCACCGAGGCGGCGCGCACGGGGGCGAGCGGGTCCGCGACACCGGCCGTGGCGCCGCCCCCGAATAGCGGGGTCACAACGCTCACATCGAGGTCGAACAGCGGCGCGCGCGCCATGCAGCCGGTTGAAGTCGGGCGCGGGGACCTGTGGCATCCGGCTCATCTCTCGTCCTTTAACTCGTCGGCCAGGCGTTGGCCCGTTCATCACGGCTAGACATAGGCTACTCTATCCGCATGCCGGTGCGCAAACGTAATGAGCTGTACGTCCTGGCAAGCGGCGGAAGCGGGGGGCCGCGACGAACAAAAAACGTAATAAATTGTATTGGGCAAAGACATGTTGCACAGCTACTCGCCCGTCTACATGCCAGCCGCAGGGACTGCTGAACGCGGCATGTGTGTGCCCTGCGGATAGACGTGAGGCCCACGCGCTCTAGCTCGTGTGCAACATGTCTTTGCCCAATACAAAAAACGTAATAAATCAAACGTTTTGCGCGCGCGCCGTTTGCCGATATGATGGTGGAGCTTGGCCGCCGTGAGACGCCCGAGGCTCGGCGATTGTACGGCCGGCCGCATTCCATAGCGCCGTCGTCAGGCGACATCCACCCACTCCTCTTTTGAGGCCACGACCAATCCAACGCGGCGTGGCCGCGACGACCGGGAAGCATAGCGCTTCCTCACCCCTTTGATGCACGCGCCAGCGTCTAACGCGGCATCGGCGCGTGGCTACGCCGCCGGCCCTTATCCGGCGCCGGATCGGTCTGTCCATGTTCACTGCTGTCGTGCGCCGCGCCCGCCTGTATGCGCGCCGTGCGCGTCCGCGTCCGCGTCGATAGAAAGGAGGAGCCATGATCGTCTTGATGGGTGTGGTGATGGGTCTGCTCTACGTCGCGCCACCGGGGCCGGTCAATGCGGAGACGATCAACCGCGGGTTGCGCGGCGGGTTCCGGGTGGCCCTGGCGGTGCAACTGGGCGCGCTCGTCGGCGACGTGTCCTATGCCGTCCTGGCGCTGGCCGGGGGCGGCCGCCTCACCGCGCATGCTACCGCGCACACCGTCCTTGGGGTCGCCGGGACGGCGCTGCTGGCAGGCCTGGGTCTGCTCTCCGCGCGCGACGGCCTCCGCATGGGCGCGACGCGGGCGGCGGGGATGGGCCGGGACGCCGGGCGCGCGATGCGCCGCAGGCCCGTGCGGCGGGGTTTCGCCGCCGGCACCGCCCTCTCGCTGCTCAATCCCTACACGATCGCCTTCTGGCTCGCCGTGGGCGGCTCGCTGACCAATCTTGGCGGCTGCCAGCGGGCCATGCTGCTGGGTGGGTTCGGCCTGGGTGTGCTGCTGTGGGGGCCATTCCTCGCGGCGCTAGTGAGCCGCTGGCGCGACACGCGCGGCGCGCGGTTCTTCCGCATCGTCGCGCTGGTCAACGGCGTGGTCTTGATTGTGAGGCAGCGTGGCCTTGGGTTACGCGACGCTGCACGGGTAGTCGCGATTGGGCGCGGTATGACAGGCTGGCCCTGCCAGGCGACCAGGGAAGCCGCGGGTTTAGCGACACATAAAGGAGTGGGACGATGAACGAGACACGACAGGCCACGGAGCACGGCGCGGATAGCACGGCCCAAGGGGTGAGCGCCGGCGGCGCGCGCCAGGGCGGCGTGGGCCTGACCGCGTTGCTGGCGCGGGAAGCCGCCCCGCGCCGCGTACTGGTGATAGACGGCGCGGGCCTACGGGTGGGCAAGCATAGCGAGCGCCTGCGCGTGAGCCGCGAAAGCGGCGTGCTCGAAGATGTCCCCTTGCTGGACCTGGAGCAGGTGCTGATCGTTGGGCGCGGTGTGACCGTGAGTTCCGACATCGTGGCGGCTTGCGCCGAGCGCGATGTCGCGCTCGACTTCGTTTCCGTGCGCGAAGGGCCGCAGGCCGCGCTGCTGCCCGCGCTACCCGGCGCGACGGTGCGGACGCGGCGGGCGCAGTTCGCCGCCTACGGGGATGCGCGCGGCGCGTATCTGGCCCGCACGTTTGCTCAAGGTAAGCTCTACAACGCGGCGCGCCTGTTGCGCTACCTCGCCAAGAATCGGCGCGAGACCGATGCGGGCGCGTACCAGCGCGCGGCAAGCGCCGCCATCCTGATCGAAGGGCTGGCGCGCAACGTGGCGAGCGTGGCGGGGGATGATGCCGACAGCGTGCGCCAGGGCGTCCTGACGCTGGAGGGGCAGGGCAGCGAGCTCTATTGGAGTACGGCGCGCGCCCTGCTGCTGGCGCCGGTGGAGTGGGAGCGCCGGGAAACGCGCGGCGCGCAGGACCCGGTGAATAGCGCGCTCAACTACGGCTACGCGATCCTCTATGCGCAGGTCCAGCGCGCTGTCGTGCTGGCTGGCCTCGACCCCTACGGCGGCTTCCTGCACGCGGACCGCCCGGGCAAGCCAAGCCTGGTGCTGGACATGGTCGAGGAGTTCCGGCAAATGATCGTGGATCGTTGCATCTACGCGCTCTTCAACAAGGGCGTGCGTATGGAGATGGACGCGGAGAGCGGCGGCCTGATCGCGCCCAGCCGCTACGCCATCATAGATCGCGTGCGTGAGCGCTTGGACGGCGACGAGCCATACGACGGCCGGCGCTACGCGCTGCACGACATCATCCAGGGGCAGGCGCGCCGTCTCGCGGCGTACCTACGCGGCGAGCGGGCCGCGTACGAGCCCTTCATCGGACGTTGGTGAGAGGGCTATGGCTGGCGCCGCTAGCGGACGCTTCGCGCGTGTGCGAACGTCGCGTGGCCTGTTTTGATGTATAGGGAGCGGGGACATGAAAGCGATCGTGATCTACGACATCGAGGAGAACCGCGTGCGCGTCAAGGTTGCCGACGCGTGCCTGGACTACGGGATGACGCGGGTGCAACTCAGCATGTTCTTCGGCGAACTGAGCCGGGCGCGGCAGAGCGCCCTGACGCGGCGCATCGCCGGCACGGCGGCGTACGTTCTGGTCGTCCCCGTCTGCGAGCGCGACATCGCCGCGCTCAATGAACTCGGCGCCCCCTTGCGCGGCACGGCGCCGGACCCGGCCATACTCGCCCGTAGCGCGGCGGGGCGCCGGATAGGGCTGGTGCCCCAAAAATGAGGAGTGGCGAGGCGCTGAGAGGCGCGCTGAGGACGGCCCTCGCAGATCGGTCCGCGCGCGATCGCCCCTCGGTCTTTTCGATGGTCCCCCTGTGGCTCTGGATATGCGCGAGGATGCGGGAATGCCCGTTACAGGCGCATCGCAGATCAGGCCCCATTCTACCGGCCGCGACGATCTGCGAGAAAAGCGGCCGGCGGCGGACGTTATATTTGACAGCGCCATGTGCGAAGGCATTATGATAGAGTACGTAGCGAGGTGTAAAAGACCGTAGCATACGCATCGCGTTTCACGTCATTTGCGGTTGCAACTGGTACGACCCGTGGTAGGGTATTGAAAGAACTCAGCGCCCGCGCCTCTTCCTACACGCATTCCACCACGTTGCAACTGGTACGACCCGTGGTAGGGTATTGCAAGGTCTCGCGGTTCACCAACGCCGTGATCCCGTGCGGTAGGTTGCAACTGGTACGATCCGTGGCAGGGTATTAAAGTGCGAGGTGCACGCTACTTGTTCACGCCCACGGAGGCGCTGGCTTCCAGCCGGCACACGGTCGCTGCCACGATACGCGCTAGGGCTGACTCGCTCGCCCGCGATGCTCTGCCGGCTGGCAGCGGAGCGAGAGCCGGCGCTCCCAGTGGATACAACGCGCCGCGCGAAAGTGCGGCGCGTACTCGCAAAGTACGGCGCGTTGCGTGAAGGTAGGGGTGTGTGCGAGGCGCGCATTGGAGGGAGTGAGCGATGGAGAAGGAGGATGCCATGGCGACGCGGCCATCGCCGGCCACACTGCCCGTAACGCGGGGGTGATAGAGAGTGACGCCGACGCGCTGGACATTATGCGCTGGATGGTCGACGTCATCGTGCGGGAGGTCCGGCCTAACAGGATAGTGCTGTTCGGGTCGCGCGCGCGGGGCACGCATCAGTCCGACAGCGATATCGACCTGCTCGTCGTCGTGCCCGACGAGACCGACGTGGCGAAGGCGGAGGCGCGCATAGGGCGCGCGCGCTTCCGCAGACTCGCCCTGTGTCGCAGACCCGCCCTGAGTTTTGATGTCGTGGTGGTCACGGAGTTTACGCTCGCCTACCACGGTGACGCGCCGTGGTACGTCTATCTCTACGCGCTGCGCGATGGCATCGACATCTACCGGCGACATTGAGGCGGTGACGATGAATTCTTGTATCTCTACACGGCGTGTCCTAATGACGGCGCTGACGGCCCAGCCGCTGCGCCTGCTTTGCACGGCGCGCACGGAGGTGGTCTTGCCGTTGGTGAGCGGGCCGGTCGTGCGCGGCGCGCTGCTGGACCTGTTTTGTCCCGTGCAGGGCGGCGCGGCCTGCGGGTTCGCCCAGCTCTTTGATGGTTGCCCGATCTGTCCCCTTGTCGCCACGGACGAAGACGGCGTGGGGTGGCCTGACAAGGCGGCCATGCGGTCACGTCCTTTCACGGTAGAGCTGCCGCTGCGTCGCGGTCTCGTGCCGCCCGGCGAGCCCTTCGAGTTTGGGCTGACTGTGTTCGGCGACCCCGCGCGTCTGCTCCCGCTCTTGCTGGCCGGTGTCGCACGCATGGCCGCGCGTGGTATCGGCGCGCGCGGCGTCGCGCCCGGCCTCTTTGATGTGTGTGAGGTCTGGGCCGTCGACCCGTTGCGCGGCCTACAGCGCCGTATTCCGCCGCGCGCTGGCGATGACCCCACCGCGCACGAACTGCCGGTGACGCATGACTCCGCGTTGGCGTACGCGTCGCGGCTGGCGCAGGACACGGTGACGCTGGAGTTGCTGGAGCCGTTGCGGCTGATCGATGCTGGCGCGCTGGCGCATACGCTCACGTTCCAGCTAGTGGCGCGCCGCTTGCTGCGCCGGATCGACGGGCTGGCTCTGTCCACGACAGGCGCGGGGCTGGCGCTGCCGTTCACGGAACTCGTCGAGGCCGCCGGCGCCGTACGCGTGACACGGGATGAGACGCGTTGGTTGGATGTGGAGAGCTACAGCGGCCGTACGCGGCGTTCTACGTCGATTGGAGGCCTGGTTGGCCGAGTAACTTTCGCCGGCGGCCTTGCCCCTTTCCTGCCATGGTTGGCGTGGGGACAGGTGACGCACGTCGGGAAAGACGCCACGAAGGGCAACGGGTGGTACTTGCTCGCATAGTGTTATCGTTACGCTTATCTCGACGAGCTCCCTCTTTAGCGCGATGTCAAGCCGTGGGGTTCGTACCCTGCTGAGGCGCCAGGGCGGCGCGCAACTCCTGTAGTTCCGCTTCCGCTCGCTCCGCCCGCTGATCGGCCGCCAGGCGCGCGCGTTCCTCGTCTGTGGCGCGGCGCTCGGCCGCCAGGCGCGCGTTCTCTTCGTCCGTGGCGCGGCGCTCGGCCGCCAGGCGCGCGTGTTCCTCCATGGTCACATGTTCCCGCGCGGCCTGGAGCTCGTCGCGATCTTCCTCGGCAATGGGGATGGGCTCCCCGGTCCGCGGGTCGATCACCCTTAACCACACGCCTGCCGCCCGCCACTTCATCCGGGGTATCGTCATGGGCCGCAACTCTGTCCCTAGCAACGGGCTCTCGATCCCGCCGCTCGCCAACACTGGCAGCGGCTGCATGCGCCCCTCGATCAGTTCAAAGCCCAGGAACGGCGGGTCCATCTCCTGTTGCGGGTCGTAGATGTAGTACTCTTGCGCCCCCAACTCCGCGTAGAGCCGCCGCTTGCCGCGCGGACCCTCGCTCAGGTCCCGCGCCTCGGTCGAGGGCGAGGTGATCTCGAACACGATGTGGGGGAACGGGCCGTCGACCCAGGTGCGCCACTTGGCCGGCATGAGCACCTCGACGCCGAAGATGACGTAGACGTCGGGCGAGATGTTGTCGCGCCCGTTGGCCGGGTTGTAGTAGACGAATTGGTTGCCGCCCACGGTCACTGGCCCACGCCCTTGCAGGCTGAACAGGGCTTTCAACTCCCCCAGCAGGTCGACCATCTGGATCACGTTGGCGGTTGTCTCAGCCATGGGCTGACCATCGCTCTCGGGAAAGGTGGAGAAGTCGATATCCTCTGGGGTGTAGTCGATATCCTCTGGGGTGCGAATGACCATGGCCCATCATCCCTCCGCTACTATGGCGCTCTCTTGCCCGTAGTCTACCACCGCACACCACCGCACACGCAATCAGTTCCGCTTAGCGCGCCTCGCGCAGCTGGCGCTCGATGAAGGCCAGCTTGTCGGGGTTGAGCAGCAGATAGACGCCGCGTACCGCAGCGTCCACCACGTCGAAGGCGACGACGTGCGCCAGCGATCCCTCGTGGCCGGAGACTAGGGCGGGCGCGCTGTTGACCTCGGCGTAGGTCGTGGTGAGGGTCGTGGCCGCTTTGCGCATGAAGCCGGACAGGTAGCGGGCCACGGCGTCGCGGCCTTTGACTGGGCGCGATGCGGCCGCCACCTGCCCGCCGCCGTCGGTCCAGGCCGTCACATCGGGCGCCAGCAACTCCTTCAGGTCGTCGAGGTCGTCGCCGTGCGTGGTCAGGACCACGCGTTCGATGACGCGGCGCTGCGCCTCTGGCGCGTACTCAAAACGCGGCCGGCCCGCGTCGATGCGCGCCACGGCGCGTTCGTAGACCTGGCGATAGTCCGTGACATCGCTGTCGAGCATACGCGCGGCGTCGCCGTCGCCGTACCCGAACACATCGCGCAGCAGGTAGGCCGCACGCTCTTCCGGCTCCAGCGTGTCGAGCAACACGAGGAAGGGCAACGAGATCGATGCGTGTTGCGCGAGCGTGTCCAGCGGCGGCAGCGCGTCGCCCTCCGTCAGCACCGGCTCGGGTAACCAGGGACCTTCGTAGTGTTGTTGCCGGACCTGATCCGACGCCAGGTAGTCGAGGCACAGGCGCGTCAGGATCGCGCTTAGATAGGCGCTTGCCGGACGCGCTTCGTCGGGAGCCTCGGACGCCTCGGTCAGGAACTCGACATATGTTTCTTGCACGAGGTCCTCGGCCTCGCTCGCGCTGCCGATCAGGCGATAGGCCAGCGAGAGGAGAAGGGGGCGATACTGTTCTACGCTTTGTTGATTGTCCACGGCGATATATTGTCCCTACTGATACGCCTCACAATGCCGGGCGTGACGTTCATAGTGTACACGCGTGGCGCTATGTTTCCGCGTCCATGGATTTGCTGTTTTGCCAGCGGATTCGTTTGTCGGCGCGATTGGATCGTGGCACGCGTGGCGCATGCCGAAAGCCATACGGCATGGCAAGGAGGCGCTATCAGCGATACTGAGAGGAGTGGCGGCCCTACGTGCGAACACATGTAGGCATAGGGCGGAGGGCGGATGGTCATCCTATAAGGAGGAGGGAGTGCATGGGACGAGGAGGAACGGCGCGGCTAGGGGCCGTGGCGGCGGCGCGCGGCGGGCGCGGCGTGGTGGTGACGGGCGTGGCGCTCCTCTATATTCTGTTGTGGAGCTCGGCCTTCATCGCGACCAAAGTAGGGGTGACGCACAGCCCACCGCTGACGCTGCTGACGCTGCTGGCGGCGCGCTTCCTCGTCGCGGCGGCGTTGCTGGCGCTATTGGCGCGGGCGCGCGGGCTGGCCCCGCCGCGCGGCCGGCGCGACTGGGCGCGGCTGGCGATCTTCGGGCTGCTCAACTCCGGTCTCTACCTGGGCTTGTCGTATGAGGCGTTGCGCCACCTCTCGGCCGGTATGGCGACGATTATCGCGGCGACCAACCCTTTGTTGCTGACGCTGGTGGCTCCGCGCCTGCTCGGAGAGCGCCTGACACGTTGGCGGCTAGTGGGTTTGGCGCTCGGCTTCGGCGGCGTCATCTTCGTGGTGGGGGCGCGGCTCGACACGCGCGGCGGCGCCGACACGCCCGCGGGCATCATACTGGCGAGCGCGGGGGTCGTCTGCCTCGTCGGCGCGACCTTGCTGTACAAGTGGCGGCCGCCGCGCGAACATCCGCTCGTTGTCAACGCCGTGCAACTCGCGGCGGCGGGTCTCGTCCTCGCGCTGCCGGCGGTCCTCGTCGAGCACCCCGAGCGGGTGCGCGTCGACGCGCCGCTGGCGTGGTCGTTCGTCTACCTTGTCGTGGTCATCAGCATCGGCGCGTCGCTGCTGTGGTTCTGGCTATTGGAGCGCGGCGAGGCCAGCGTGGCCAGCGCCTACTACTTCCTGACCCCTATCTTTGGGCTGGGTCTGGCCGCGCTGCTGCTTGGCGAGCCGGTCGGCCCGCGCGACTTGCTGGGCCTGGCGGCGGTGGCGGCCGGCATCGCGCTGATCAATCGCACGCCTACCCCCACTGTAGCGCCTGCTGTCGCCCCTGCCGAGGCGTCGGACGTGGCGTCCGTATCGTAGAATGGGTACTAGACTCCTAATACAGGCAAACATGGTGCGAATGAGTCACGTTTACGCGTCATGTCTCGTCGGTCTGAGGCGGAGCCTCGTTAGTATTACAACGAGAGATTAGGGGGGCGGAGGTCCTCAAGCCGCTGCAGGCGGCGCGTGCGCTGCGACCAGTAGGCCGCCAGCTTGTGGCGGCGCTGGTAGCGCAACAGCGCCACCGCCGCGCTGAGGTCGAGGCACGGCAGCGGCAGCAGCGCGCGCAGGAGCACACGGACTGACGCCAGATCCCGCGCCTGCGCCGTGGGCGCGGTGGCTTCCACCGGCCGCGTCACGCGGACCGTCGTCCGCAGCCACAGGTCCGGGCGCGAGTCTGCCGAGTCGCGGGCCCCCCTCTCTGGTCGAGGCCTTGTTGCAGCCGGACCAGCAAGTGATGCGCCAGGAGCACCAGCGTCATGTGATGGTGCCCCCCCGGCCAGAAGCGCAGCTCGTCGTGGTCCAGGCCCAGTTCGCTCTTACACGCGGCGAAGCAACACTCGATCGGCCAGCGCATGCCGCTCAGCCACACCAACGTGTCCAGGGGGGTGTCCGCCGGGGCGTTGCTCAGGTAGTACTTGAGGGCCGGCGCCGCGGCCGGCCCCTCCACTGTGCGGCGTAGCACCACCCACACCTCTTGCGCCGGCAAGCGGTCGCGCGCGGCGATGGTTCGGACAGCGGCACAGTCGGCCACGAGCGGCCCCTTGCTCCCCTCCAGGATACGGTAGCGCCGCCAGGCGTCGGCGGGGCGTTGCGCGGCGCTGGCGTCGACGCGCCGCTTGGGCGGGCTCTCGGGGTGGAGGCGCGCCTGCCGCGGCGCCGGCCCTTTGCGCGAGGCCGTCTGAGGTGGCACCCACGCCTGCGGCCGCGCCCGCTCCTGGCCTGTCGTGGGGTCGGTCAGTGGTCAGACCTGCGTGGCACAGGGCGCCTCGGCCAGATAGCAGAGGTCGCGCGCGTCCAGGCGCGCTAAGAACGCCGGGTCGTCGCCGCAGCCCTCGTCGCAGGTCACCCCGCGGGCGCGCAGTGTCCCACGCCGCACCGCTCGTTCCACCAGGTCCCCCGCGATCACGTGTTTGGTCTGGAACGGCGTGTCCGCGGGAATGAGGCAGGCCTGCCAACGCTCCGCGTACGCCTCGGTGAACCAGGCCGCCGGCAGATAGAGCCGCCGGTCGAGCAACGTCGCGCCTTTGCGGCTGGCGTAGCCCAGGAAGACGCCGGCTTGGCACTTATCCTTGTCCGCAGCCCCCAGCAGCCGCACGGCCACGGCTTCCACGTTCTTGCGTGGCACGTCGGCTACGAGCAACCCCCGCGGGTACACCTCTGCCCAGTCCCGCTGCTCCTGCCGCGCGAAGAGCGGCGCGAACCGCGCGTGATACGCCACCAGATCGGCCGCGATGCGCTCCAGATCGGCCGCGCGTCGGTGCATTTCCGGTGCTAACGCCCCGCTGACATCCCTGGTGTCGTGCTGCGGCCGCTCCTGGACCTGCCTGTCCCCCTCCTCGTGCCCCTCCATCCACGTACCGTGTTACCTTCAGCCTACTCCCTTTTATCTCTCGTTGTAATACTAACGAGGCTCCGCCTCAGACCGACGAGACATGACGCGTAAACGTGACTCATTCGCACCATGTTTGCCTGTATTAGGAGTCTAACGAGGCTCCGCCTCAGACCGACGAGACATGACGCGACAACGTGACTCAATCGCACCATGTTTGCCTGTATTAGGAGTCTAGACACATTGGCCAGTACCGTGACCATCATCGATGCAAAACGTGCAACGGTGGTGCGCACAATCCACGGGGGAGGAGTGTGCGGTCGGCTCGGGAGCGTCGTCGCTGTGGACGGGCACGCGGTCGTCCTCGGGGCCGACGGCTTCTGCGTGCTGGACGAGCATACGGGCGCACAGGTGCGTGCCTATCGGACCGCGGCCAATGCCGACGAGGCTATGCTTGATCCCAAGGTAGGCCATGTGTTCGTCGTCCTGAATGGGCCCGCGTTGAGAACAACCGTGGATATGCTAGATGCGCGCACGGGCAAGCTCCTGCACAGCGTGGACCCGTACCCGCAGTCGGGGACAGTCTCGACGGCGCTGCCCGCGATCAACGACGGGCGAGGGCTGGTCTACGTACTCTTATCAAGCCCATATGGACGGGACAATGAACTGGACGGACCGGGTTCGATCGCGGTGCTCGACGCCGTGACCGGGAAGGTCAGGGGACCCCTCCTTGCCCTACTACTTCGTCATGATCACGCCGGGCAACGGCGTCAACGTGCAATACCGCGATGGGCAAGGCGCCAGCGCGCAGTGGCCCGCGAACGTCACCGACACGACGCCGGTCTACCTACGCGCCGACCGCGTGGGCACGACCCTATCCATGAGCGCGACAACGGGCCTGATCACCCCGGCCAACTTACCCTTCACTGAGACCATCGCCGCGACCAGCACCGGTATGACCTCTTCCAGCAGCGGCGCGACGCTCGCCGCACTGACAAATGAGGATGGGGTGACGTTGAGTGTTGGGTTGACGGGCACGGCGCCCGCGTCCACCCCTGCGGCGGGGCAAGTGCACGCTAACGCCGTGACCTACATGGCGGTCGAACCCTCGACCACCACCCCGTCGCCGACGACAAGCGACTTATCGCTGCAATCGACCGTTTCGGGCCTCGACGCGCGGGTCGTGATCCACAACGCCGGTGAGCGCGGCCCCTTCACGCTCAGCCTCGGCGCGGACCCCTCGATGCTCATCTCTCAGGATGCGAGCGGCGCCATCCAGGTGGCGCAACCAATCTCAAGCTATAATCCCATGAGCGGGACAACAACGGCGTCCGTCACACGGACGGAGTACACCGTGCAGACGCCGATCCTGATCGACAGCAGCACCGCCGTCACGGCGCCGGTCAGTACCGGCCCGGCCACCATGACACTCACCGCCGATCCCTCAGGTGGACAGGACGTGACAGTGAGCGTCGACCCGGCGTGGCTGAACGATCCGGGCCGCGTCTTCCCCGCGACGCTCGACTTGCCCATCGTCACGGCATACTCGAGCGCGCAAACTGGCCTGTGGGGGACGGTAAATAATTGCGCGCCCAATCAGCCGGCCCCCCAGACGGAGGTCGTCGTCGGCGTCGCGGGCGGCTGCACGTACAACGGTCAGACCTACTTTGACCTTACGTCGCTGCCGCTGGATACGCCGATCATGACCGCGACGCTGCGCCTGTACACGCCGACCCAGACCACGGCGACGGGCGTGCAAGTCTATCCCAACGCCCCCAGCGCGACCTTCAACCCGACGACACTGCCCCGTTGGGCAAGCGCGCCGGCCATCTCGGGCACGACCGGGATCGTGCAGAATGGGAGCGACGGACACTGGCAGAGTTGGGACGTCACGAACCTGGTGCAACAGTGGGTGGGCGACAACACGACGAACGCCGGGCTCACACTCGTGGGCAATGGGACGCCCCTGCGTTTCGCCTTGACATTAGGAGCAGGGACCGACGCGGCGACCCTCGCGCCATACCTGGACATCACCTACGACCCACGCCCGGCCGCGCGGGGGCAGAACTACTACGATGGCGCGCGGACAATCTATGGCATATCAGGGTCATTTGGAGAAGACTTTGACCGCTGCTCCACTATGAAGGCGTGCGATCAGGGGCTCATCACATATAACACAGTCGAGCATCAGCTAGGTGGCGCGTTCGTGCGCTTCGGCGTCAATTTGGATTGCGCCTCCGACATGCCACAGAATGGACCGCAACCGACCTCGTGGTGGTTCAGCGGCTCCGGACACAATCCTACCAAGGCCAACCAGGGCGACGATGTTGACGTCGTGACGCTGGTGCGCCGTGCCTATCAAGCGGGGCTTATCCCCATTGTCAACTTCCTGCTGCCGGGCGGCGATGTGGGATGCCGTAACCTCTACAGCCCTGACTATGGCTATCACACCAACAAATCAGTGTCTCCAGGGGTTTTACCACACCCTCCACTGTGGATATGTTCGATCTGGACAGCACTAGGCTTGTGCGCACCACGCGGATAGGTAGTGGGGTCAGTGTCCTCGACGCGCGCAGCGGCGTCGTGCTGCGAACCGTGCCCCTCCCCTATGATCCACGGGTGTTCACCGTGGACGAGCGGACTGCGCATGTCTTTGTGGCTGGCGGGAGTATGGTGAGCATGCTCGACGCGCGCCGCAGTCGGCTCTTGCACACGGGAATCACGATCGACTCCCCGGAGTCGTTGGCGGTAGGGGATAGACACAGACATTACGATCGGGTTGACGCCGCGAGAGCCCGGCCAAACCCGCGTCGAACGGCGGGTGTATGGTGTATCTTGAGAACATAGGCGCGCGTTTCGTGAAAGCCATGCCAGGCACAGGGCTTCGCAAGACGCGCCGGGCCGGAGGAACTCTTCGAGAGGAGGAGGTATGCGCGCGACAGGTGTGTGGCGGGGTATCATCGCGCTAGCCCTGGCGCTCCCGCTCGCGACGGCACCCATCCGACGCGCCACCGCGACGAGCAGCCTCGCCAGCGTCGTCGCCGGGGACGTGGCGCGTGCCGCGCACGATGACCACGCCCCTGGCGGTGGCGCCGGTGCTGACGGCCTGACGGCCTTTCCGCGCACCTTGCCGATCACCGGCGACACGCTGGCCGTCGACGAGCGGCCCGGGCGCGCCTACATCGCGGACGACCGGGGCATCAGCATCCTCGACACGCACACTGGCGCCCGCCTGCGCACCCTCGCCCGCCCCGGCATCGTCAATGACATCGCCGTCGACGCGGCGCGGCGCCGCGTGTTCATCGCCGACTTCGAGGGGGACGACTACTCGGTGTACACGTTCGATGCGCGCACCGCCGCCTTGCTGCACACGACGAACCCGGACCCGACCAACGTGGGCAAGGCGCCCATCGCGCTGGCCGTCGATGGGATGCGCGGCCGCGTCTACGCGCTCCTGGGCAGCCAGCTCGACAAGAATTTCCAGCCGGTCGGGCCGGCCTCGGTCGCGGTGATCGACGCCGCGACGGGAGCGCTACGCAGGAGCGTGAACCTGAGCGACACCGTGACCCTCGCGGGCGGCGGCCGGACCTTCGGGATCGCGGTGGATACGCGCGCCCAGCGCCTCATCGCGCTGGCCGATACGCATGTCGTCGTGCTCGATACCGCAGACCGGGCTCTCGTTCGTCGTGGACAACGTCGACGGCACAGTGACCGTCCTCGCGGCAACCGTTGGGACAGGACCAGCGCGGCGTGTGTCCCGTCCAGCCCTACCGGCGCCCGCGCCTTTGCCGCGCACCCTGCCCATCGTAGGGGCTGCTGTCGCGGTAGACGAGTGTACAAACCGCGTTTTCATCGTTGGATACACCACCATCGGGCGTCGTACTGTCGGGATGGTGGACATGCTCGATGGCCGGAGCGGCGTCCTGCTACACCGCGAAACCATCAAGGCGCCGCTGGATAGAGTGGTGGTCGATGCGACGACAGGCCGTGTCTTCGCTGGCGGCGGTCAAAGTGTGAGTGTACTTGATGCCCAAAATGGGCGTCTTTTGCGTACTATCCGTGTACCGGGACACCTTGTCTACTCCAAAGTTCTCGCCGTCGCCATACAGGCAGGACGGGTGTTCGTCGGCAGTGAGCCGACCAATCCATCGCAGGAGTTTGGCTTCATGAGTGTGCTCGACGCACGTAAAGGAACTTTGCTACGCACCGTTCAGCTCCCACTCGTCCCTGTGAGCGTGGGAGTCGATGAAAACCTGGGGCGCGTGTTTGTCGCGACCGCCGGTCGCACTGCCGCGGCCCTACCTATCCTTGATGCACGGAGCGGGACCATCGTGCGCACGGTTCATCTCCGGAATCAGCCGCTCGCGCTGGCCGTAGACCAGAGGACGGCGCGCGTCTTCGTTTCGACCGACCCGACAGTGACCGTGCTCGACGCGCGAACCGGGGCCGTCCGCCGGATGGTCCAACTCGTGGATGTGGGGGGTGCCCGCCTTTTAAGGGTAGGTTTAGCACAGACATATCCCTAAGAGCGCTTTCGGGCCACACGGCCGAGCAACGCCTCCCCGTGCGGCCGCCATTTTCCTTTTGTCGTGGCCGGCGCCCCGGCCCACGCGACGGGGATGGCACAGCCGCGATAGACCACGCTGATCGCCAGCACCGTGAAGCGCTGGCCCCGCATCGTCGCATCCAGGGCCAGGGCCAGCCGTTGCTCGCCCCGTGACCACGACGCCAGCACCCCGCGCAGCAGCGGCGCGAAGCACGCCTGCATGTCCACTTCCCGCCGCTTGCGTCCGCGCTTGTCGGGCGCATCATTGCACCATGCGCGCAACTGTTGCCGCTGTGCCCCGTAGCCGCGCCCCCGCAGGCGCGCCAGGAACACCGCCACCGTCGTCAACCCACACGATGACGATGGCGTCACCATCATCCCAAAGCTCCACGCCGCCAACACCCGCGCTTGGGCCGGTGTCAACACGGACAACGCCGTTGACACCTCCCGCTCCCACTGCGCTACTCCCTCTGGACAAGACATGCGCCGCTCCTTTACGATGGTTCCTTTGCAAGCTCCGCCGCTGACCAACATGGCCACGGGCGAGGTCATCTTCGGCGGCGTTGGCGCGGGACTCTACGGCATGCTGATGTACGCCATCATCGCCGTGTTCATCGCCGGGCTGATGGTGGGGCGCACGCCCGAATACCTGGGTAAGAAGATCGAGAGTTTCGAGGTCAAGATGGCCAGCCTCGCGTTGCTCATCTCGCCGGCCAACATCCTGCTCTTCGCGGCTATCGCCGTGGCCGGCACATGGGGCGCCAACGCCATCGCTAACGCCGGGCCGCACGGGCTGATCGAGATCCTGTACGCCTACACCTCCACCAATGCCAACAACGGCTCGGCCTTCGGCGGGTTGGGCAGCGACACCAACTGGTACAACGTGACCCTCGGCTTCGCGATGTTGATCGGGCGTTTCCTGTTCGTGACGCCGCTGATCGCCATCGCCGGCTCGATGGCGCGCAAGAAGACCGTGCCGGCCGGCCTGGGCGCCTTCCCCACCACGGGGGCCACGTTCAGCCTGCTGCTGGTGTTCACCATCATCATCGTGGCCGCGCTGACCTACTTCCCGGCCTACTCGCTCGGGCCGATCATCGAGCAGTTGCTGCTTAACGCGCACAAGACGTTTTAAAAAGCCTGCGACGCAAAAGCCTGCGACTGCGGTCGCATGGCAAAAAGCGCCGACTGAAGTCGGATGATTATACGACATGATGACACGTAGGAACGTATTTGCCGCCTTTGACACTTCAGTGTCCGTGGTTTGCCATGCGACTTCAGTCGCAGGTCTAGCACATTGCGGCGATCAGTCGTGCTGGGAGACAAAGTAACAACGACCACAACACCGCAAGAGCGGCGGCCACAGCAGGGGCAGCCGGAGCAGCCGCCAGAGCCGCGCGCGCCGCTGGGCGAGGGGCGGCGCCAGAGCCGCTCGCTCTCCATCTTCGATCCCGCCATCACGCGGCGCGCCGTCGGCGACAGCTTTCGCAAGCTCGACCCGCGCGTGCAACTGCGCAACCCCGTGATGTTCGTGGTGCTCGTCGGCGCGATCATCACCACGCTCGAGTTCATCCGCGCGCTCGTCGACAAGACCGCCGCGAGCGACCGCTTCTTCGCCGGGGCCATCGCGCTGTGGCTGTGGCTGACCGTGATCTTCGCCAACTTCGCCACGGCCATGGCCGAGGGGCGCGGCAAGGCGCAGGCCGACCCGCTGCGCCGCACCCGCACCGACGCCCAGGCCAGACGGCTGCTCGACAACGGCTAGAGCGAGGTCGTCTCGGCCACCGAGCTGCGGCGCGGCGATATGGTCCTGGTCGAGGCCGGCGACCTGATCCCTGGCGACGGCGATGTCGTGGAGGGCGTGGCCTCGGTCAACAAGGCCGCCATCACCGGCGAGAGCGCTCCCGTGATCAAGGAGCCCGGCGCCGACATCCGCTCCTCGGTCACCGGCGGCGCCACCATCGTCTCGGATAGCCTGAAGATCCGCATCACCGCCATCACCGGCGAAACCTTCATCGACCGCATGATCGCGCTCGTGGAAGGAGCCACGCGCCAGAAGACGCCCAACGAGATCGCGCTCAACATCCTGCTGGCCTCACTCACCATCATCTTCCTGCTGGCCGTCTACACCTTGCAGCCCTTCGCCCTCTACTCCGGCGGCCCCGTCGACGTGGTCACGCTGATCGCGCTGCTGGTCTGCCTGATCCCCACCACGATCGGCGGGCTCTTGTCGGCCATCGGCATCGCCGGCATGGACCGCCTGGTGCAATTCAACGTGCTGGCCATGAGCGGGCGCGCCGTCGAGGCCGCCGGCGACGTGGACATGCTCTTACTGGATAAGACGGGCACGATTACCTTCGGCAACCGCCTGGCCTACCAGTTCGTGCCCGTGGGCGGCCACAGCGAACAGGACGTGACCGAGGCGGCGCTGCGCTCCAGTCTGGCCGACGAGACGCCCGAGGGCAAGAGCATCGTGGCCCTGGCCGAGCAGAAGGGCGCGCACATCGACCGCTCCTTCCTCGACCGCGCCGAACTCGTGCCCTTCACCGCCGAGATGCGCATGAGCGGCGTGCGCGTGGACGGGCGCGGTACCATGAAGGGAGCCGTCGACTCCGTCGCGCGCATCGTGCCCCACGCGCCGGCCGACCTCACGGCGGTGGCCGACCGCATCTCGGGCGAGGGCGGCACACCGCTGGCCGTGGAACAGGACGGCGAGGCGCTGGGCGTGATCTACCTCAAAGACACGGTCAAGCCGGGCATGCGTGAGCGCTTCGACGAGCTGCGCCGCATGGGCATCAAGACGATCATGGTCACGGGCGACAACCCGCTGACCGCCGCGACCATCGCCAAAGAGGCCGGCGTGGACGACTTCGCCGCGCAGGCCAAGCCCGAGGACAAGATCGCCCTGATCCGGCGTGAGCAGGGCGAGGGCAAGCTGGTGGCGATGACCGGCGACGGGACCAACGACGCGCCCGCGCTGGCGCAGTCGGACGTGGGCGTGGCCATGAACACGGGCACGCAGGCGGCCAAAGAGGCCGGCAACATGGTCGACCTGGACAGCGACCCGACCAAACTGATCGAGATCGTGGCGATCGGCAAGCAGTTGCTGATCACGCGCGGCGTGTTGACGACGTTCAGCATCGCCAACGACGTGGCCAAGTACTTCGCCATCCTACCCGCGATGTTCTCGCGCCAGTTCCCGCAACTGGGCGCGCTCAACGTGATGCGGCTCTCCACGCCGCACTCGGCGGTGCTCTCGGCCGTCATCTTCAACGCCCTGATCATCGTGGCGCTGGTCCCGCTGGCCCTACGCGGTGTGAAGTAACGCGCCGAGGGCGCGGCGGCGATCCTGCGCCGCAACCTGCTCATCTACGGCCTCGGCGGCGTGATCGTGCCCTTCATCGGCATCAAGATCATCGACGTCATCCTGACCGTCTTACATCTCACATCGTAGTAGCTCGCTGCTAGTAGGTAGTAGCTAGAACCTTTTCTAGCTACTACCTACTAGCTACTAACAACGAGAGGGTATCCACAATGCGCCTGTTACGAACGTCCATCCTCATGACCCTCGTTCTGACCGTCCTGCTTGGCGTCATCTATCCGTTCGCCATGACCGGCTTGGCTCAGGTGATCTTCCATGACCAGGTTAACGGCTCACTGATCACCTGTGCAGGCGCACGGCGTGACACACGTCGTGATCGGCCACCCCACGCATAGTCGTTGGTACGAGTTCCTGCACGGCTCGGTCACGCGCGACCTCTTACGCCGGCTGCCGGGCGTCGACATCCACGTCTACGCCGACCGTGGCAGGGCGCGCCACAAGGAGAAAGAGAAGGATAAGGATAGGGAGGATATCATGTAGACAGGGAAATAGGATTGAGGGGGCGTGCTATGGCGGACGACGCGCAGGCGTTGACGGTCGAGGAAGTCCGTGTTGTCGAGGGGGTAGCGCGTGAGGCCGGGCGCGCGCCATGCCCGGCCTGTGGCCGGTTGATCGCGGCGGGCGACGAGGTCGTTATGTCGCTCGGCGATGTGCGGCGTGGCGCCGTCGGCGTGACCGTGCACGGGCCCTGCTTCAGGGCGATTGGCCGCGCTGGCGTGCTGGAGTCGATGATCGCGGCCTACCGCCAGCAGGACACGTTGTAAGGCGGGGCCGCGCCCGTGTCAGACGGGGGTATAGCGGCGGGGGCCGGTTCACATGAACCGGCCCCCGCTGCTATACCTCTTGCCGCACGTCGTGCGCTATTAGTCGTTTGGGCTGCTACTTTTGCAACTGGGCGATGACGACGACACGGTGGGTGTCGGCCATGTAGGGCGTGCACGAAATGAGCGCGAGGGTCGGCCGCGCGTAAGGCGCGTTGAGCATGGCCACGTTATCGGGCGTCACCACACGCACCGACGTGACGATGTAGCGGTAGACGTGCGTTCCCTGGTTGACCACGATGGCGTCGCCCAGGCGCATGCTCCCCAGGTTCTGAAAGATCTTGCCATCGATGTCGTCGTGGCCGCTGAGCATGCTCAGGCCGGGCTGGCCGAAGGGAGCCGAGGGACTGAAGCGCGTCACGCCGTACTGGGGCACGATGTCGTAGGTGAACGCGTTCCAGCCCGTCTGGATGAAGTCGCGCGACCACACCGGAGCCCAGGAGATGCCCAGGCGGGCGATGCCGAAGCGCGCCTCGACGGGCGGGATGGCGCCGTGCCAGACTTGTTGCGGGCCGCCGAAGCGCCCCGTCACGGGATGGCGCACGATGCGCAGCGCTTTCACCTCCATCACCTTGGTGACGTGGTGGACGACGGTGACGACGCGGTAGGTTACCTTCGTCACCGGCTTGACCACTGTTTTATAGGTAATCACCGTCTTGTGGTTGACGACTGTGTTGTGGCGCACCTTGGTGACGACCTTGGTCACGGTCACGTAGCGGTAGCGCGTGACGGTCCGGTACTGCGTGACCGTCCGGACCTTGGTGACGACCTTGGTCACGTACTTGACCTGAGGTTTCGCGGCGGGGCGGCTAATCCCTGCTTTGTGCGGGGTGGGGCGGCTAATCCCTGCTTTGTGCGGGGTGGGGCGGCTAATCCCTGCTTTGTGCGGGGTGGGCGTCGCGGACGGCGCGTGGACGGCGCCGGCTACCTCGCCGCCGCCGCCGCCACCGCCGCCGCCGCCGCCCATCGTGGGCGTGCTGGTTGGCATGGGCGTGTTGATGCTCGTGTTGGTCGGCACAGCCGTGTTGGCACTCGTGTTGGTTGGCACGGGCGTGTTGGTATTGGTGTTGGTGTTGGTCGGCACGGGCGTGTTAGTGCTCGTGTCGGTCGGCACAGCCGTGTTGGCACTCGTGCTGGTTGACACGGCGGAGCCTGTTGCCGTTGGCGTGGCGCTGCCATTTGGTGTGTTGGTGCTCGTCGGCACAGCGGTATTCGTACTCGTGCTGGTTGGCACGGGCGTGTTGGTATTGGTATTGGTTGGGACGGCCGTGTTGGTGCTCGTGTTGGTTGGGACGGCCGTGTTGGTGCTCGTGTTGGTTGGCACGGGCGTGGTCGGAACAGATGTCGGTACCGCCGTCGTCGCGACCGGCGTAGGGGTCTGGGTGTTAGGGCGAGGGATACATCCCTGGAACAGCGGCAGGTTGACCTGACCCGTCGAGTTCGGGGGCAACTCAACCTCGCCCGTCGAGTTGGGCGGCGCCACATCAAGCCAGGCCTTGCCGACCAGCGCCCCGAAGAGCGCGCCATTCATGAAGGACACCGTGGCCCGCGGCGCCAGGATGCTGCCGTGGAGGTCCTCATTGCCGAACGACAGCGTGGCCGCCAGGGGGATGTTGTACAGCACATGCCTGCTGTCGACGCCCTGGAGCGGGAAAGACTTGTAGTTCCCCAGGTCGGCCGCGGTCCCGCCGCTCCCCGCGTCGGGGATGACGTTGACCAGGACGGTCGACCCGGCCGGCGCATCGATGCTCACGCCTTGCGTGCTGGCGAGGCTCAGGTCGCGGCTGCTGATCGTGAACACGTTGAGCGTCGGGCTGGCGCCGGTCAGCGTGATAAAGCCGCCGGCCCCCGCCGGGTGCGTTACCCCTCCGGGCGACGGCAGGCTCGCGTAGTAGTCGGACAGGGCCGTCAACTCGTCCCCGGCGGCGGTGAAGTCGATGGGCGAGGGCGCATGGACGACGGTCGGGGTCAGGAACGGCGTCACCGTTATTGGCTCGAGTGTGTACGTCCCACTGTACACGGCGTTGCCGTGCTGGATGTTCCCGTACTGGGTGACGCCCACGCGTGGATCGTAGTAGCTGGCCGTCAGGTTGCCCCCGGCGATGAGGACATCCGGCGCGCCGTTCGTCTGCGACAAGGCTGCGGTGTCGGTTGGGGTCAAGCTCTCGCCGATCGAGAAGGCATCACCCAAGAAGACGTTGCCGCCCGCGGCAACCGCACCCTGGAAGTCGGAGTGCCGCAGCGTGAGGTCTCCCAGCATGAACACGCTGTAGAGGCTCGCCGGGCCGAGGGCCAGGGGCGTGCCAGGCGGGCACGGCGCGTCCAACGGGCGTATAGCCGGCGTGATCTGAGGGGCGGCGTGGGTGACCGCGGCATTGGCGAGATAATGCGGGTTATTGGCGCCAATGCGGAAAACCTTGGGAGCGAAGATAACGGCGCCCTTACTATCGGTCACGGATAGGTCGTACTGTCCCCGCGGCAGGGTTGTATACGGTCCTACCTTGAAATGGCCGGTCAGAGCCATGTACAGGCTCGAGATGAGCGGCGCGGCCGTCGCGGCGTGCGGGTACGCGTAGATGTTGACCGTGCCCTGGAGCGCGGGGATGTTGAAACCTTCAACATCGAAGCCAGACGCGGCGCGGAGGGTGTTGTCCGTAGTCTGGACGTTGGGCCGCAGGGTTTGCCCCCCTGCGTTTTGCGACGCCCTTTCGATTTTGATGTAACCGGCGCCGCTAAAGAGTGTTTGCGGCATAACTTGCGCCACCGCCGCGGCGCCGCTTTTCGCGGCATCGGCGTAGCGCGTGGGAGTGAGCATTGGACCAAGTTGAGCCACAGCCAGGATGCATAAAAGCAACGCCAGCAGGGCTCGTCGTACGGATAGATAGCGAGACATCGCCAAGTTCCTTCCAGTGTCCTAACTCGTGTGAGGGTGATCGCGAGTATGATATACGGTTGCTGGGCTGCTACCGGGGGTCATTGATAGATGAAGAATGCGTGTCGTCCCGTTGCCAGCTTGTGGACTATTCCCAGTCGTCACCTCCTTATGCGAACGACTATGACTAGCCGATAGGTAAAGTGGGCTAGCAATCTTGTACTATCATCGCACAAAGAGCCACTGTACTTCAAGTGGACGTGAGCACGAGTATTGACGTAACAGTGCAATAGTGATAAGTCAATCGAGCGAACGGTGGATGTCGCGCCAGCGGGGCGGCCGCCAAGGAAGGGGCGCCGCGCGACAATCGCGATCGGCCCCGTCAGTTCGAGCCCGGTACCTGTCGTTGGTCATCGACCGCCGTCAGATAGCGCGCGGCCAGGCCCGCGAAGGGGCGCGTGGGGAGCCCAGCCTCGGCGAGGTAAGCCAGCATTTGTTCTTCGTGGCGACCGGCCACGACGCCGAGCCAATCGCGCGCTTCGTCGGGCTGCTCCAGCAAGAGGTGGGCAAGACCAACGGCGAGCGCGCCGAACACGGCTTTGGCGCGGCCGCCAAAGCCCGCCGTCAAGACGGGGAGGTCGCCCGCCGGTCCGCCGTCTTCATCGAAGGCGTCGGGGCTCCAGCCGCGGCACACGCGCAGGAACTGTTCGGCGCGGCGGCGCATCAGGTCATCCGGCGGTTGGCCGTGGTCGTCGCGGCGGCGCACGGCGCTGAGCCAACGCGCGGCGAGTTTAGCCATGGGCGCCTCCCGCGTGGCTAGGATGAAGGCGGCGTCCTCGGGCCCGTGTGCGAGACAGCAGTTCTTGGCTTTAAGCCCACTTCCGCAGGGGCAGGGGTCGTTACGTCCTATTTTCGCCATAGTTCTCGCCGTCTGCTAGGCCCGCGTACTGGTATTTTCCCGTGTCAGGACAGCATCGTCGGCGGCCGTTGTGGCCGTGATAGACGCATTCGGCGCGATCTCATCGCTGGCGGCAGGAACGGCAGCCCGCGCGGTGTCGGCGCGGGCGGTGCGACGCTTATAGAGAAAGTAGAGCGCGACCGCCGCGACGATGATGACCACGACGCCGACGCCGAGTTTCTGTTCGATGAGCTTCCAGTTGTTGCCGAGCAGATAGCCGAGCGCGGAGAACGTCAGCGTCCATGCCGTGGCGCCGGCGAGGTTCCACAGGTAGAAGGGGACCGGCCGCATCTTATTGATGCCGGCGAGCCAGCCGATGTAGGAGCGCAGGAAGGCCACGTAGCGGCCGAACAGGACGGTATAGCCGCCCCAGCGCAACATGTAGGTCTCGGCGCGCGCGAGGTGTCGCTCCGGCACATGCAGGCGGGTCATCAGCGCGACGCCGCCGCTACGGCCGGCCAGATAGGAGAGCGTACACCCCGTCCACACACCCGCGATGCAACAGACGATGACGAGGGCGATGCTGATGTGCCCACTCGCCGCGTACGCGGCCGCGACGACGAGCATCGTCTCTCCGGGGATCGGTACCCCGAAGTTCTCGAAGACGACGAACGCGAAGACGGCGAGGGCGCCATAGTGGTCAATGAGGCTGGTGATAGATGGCATCGCGGCCCTTTACCTTGGTTTTCGTGAAGGCCCTTGGCTGTAGCCAGGGGAATGATACGCATCGGCGTCACCGATGTGCTAAGATAGGGATGATAAGGGGCACCCGTTGGACTGAAAACAGACCGTGTCCACCTCTGTGTTGCGTGAGCATCTAGCGGGTCAGGTGTGCTACTGGCAGGCTCCGACACACGCAGGGCGCACATCCGTCAAGAGCAATGGCTCGTGGATGAGCGAGCATCGGTGCAAGACCGTAGAAGCCCCCGGCTTGAGCCGTGGGGAGTCATCACGACGACGAGCTCTTGAGCGCGCGTGGCCGCTTCAAAGGCGTGACCGTTGAGGTCCCCGACTCCGCCGCCTTCAACGCGGCCTTACGCCGCCGCGCCCGCAACCCTTGGGAAAACTGCCAGACGCCGAACAGGAAGAACAGCACGGTCATACCGATCTCAATGGTGCCGGGGTGCGTCTTCGACTTGGGGTTGCGCATCTGAAAGAGGTAGAACGCCAGCAGCAGCGGCGCGAACGTCATGTAGAGCGCGCCCATCACTAGCTGGTAGCCCGAACTGACCTGCCGCTGCGGCCGCGGCCCTTTGGCCCCACCTTTGACGGCGGCGCGTGAGCCCGCGCCCGTGCGCGCCGTGGATCCAGCTGTGTATGTCACGCTCTTACGGGTTGTTGATTCCATCCGCGCGGGACGCGCGACATCTTGTTGCGCCACCGGGACCACGCCGCGCTTGCGCAACCGCTGCTTTCTCTCGGAAATTCTCACTATATCGCCTGCTTGCTACTCTACACCGCCGCGCGCCGAGCCGTTCATCCGGCCGTTCGTGGGCGGTCCGCGTACCACCAGTGTAGCGGTCGGGCGCGCACAGGGAAAGTGGCGAGGGGAAACGTGGGTGCACCTTAAAATAGTGGACAGCGGCAGCGGGTGGCTGAGGCCGGCACAAAAGCGGTACCCTCACGACGGGCACGGGCGCTAGAGACGCCCTTAGCGTGCCCGGAGAGGGTACCGATGGACAG
>JAABUJ010001862.1_pt1 | contig 28661 bp, 26 predicted proteins | sample 5559131 | NCBI WGS metagenome assembly JAABUJ01 (sample SAMN10711875, study PRJNA513366) | rock metagenome | isolation source: Antarctica rocks | place: Antarctica: Victoria Land, Mt New Zealand nord | collected 2016-01-07
CCCTATATGACTAGTTAAGGTGTAATTTATTATGACTAATATATCAATAAGCTTTCACATTTTTGAGCCCTAGCCCTGACCTTACCCATAATGGCTAGCCTTACCCGCGTGCAGGTACCCACACAGGTTGTAGATAGAGTTGATCTGTATACAAATTCAATCTGACCTGACTCAGACTCTAGCACAGGTTCAGGTCAGGTGCACTTTTTTTCAACCTGACTCAATTCTACACTCAGTCTATTTATATTATAGACTGAATGAACTCTTCATAATGCTTATACAATCTGAGCATTCAGACTGTTCATTATGTGCTGATGAAATGTCTACAAATCTGAGATTTAAGAAAGAAATTACTAAAATAAGTTAATGATACAAAGAAGATTCTATAAGACTCAGCATTAGTCAAAATAATTATTATATTTATATTATAAAACAATCTTTTAAGACAATTTCAGACTGTAAAAGAGACATTAGAAGACTTAATACTCTTAAATGCAGTTTAAAATAGAAAATTCAACAATTATACACTTCAGACTGCAGAAAAGACAATTAATTATTTATAATAATGTTTATTCTTTATTGATGACAGCTGAAGAAAGACATTAACATTAGATTATAAGAAAAGAAGATTAGTAAACATCAGAATTGAGAGAAACATGAGAAGCTACAGAGAACAAAGTCAGAATTTGTATTAGTTAGTTTATGAGGTGACAGTGACAGTGACAGCAAGATGATAATGAGGGTGAGATCAGTATGCATTAGCTGCTTGTAGTTATGCAGTGTATGGCAGCCTAGGCAGCCTCAGTCACCTATGAATCAATCAATCAATCAATCAATCAGGTTAGTACCCATTAACAGGGCTGGATCTTAGTAGAATATATTCTCTCAGTCGCCCCATCTGCAACGGCAAAAAGAACCAGGACCACCGAGAGAACCGCGGTGATCCCGGCCACAACGCCTACAGCCTCCAATGCTGCAGCACTGGTTATGATACCTCCGATAGCACCAACTGCTAGCATCACACCGCTTGCAACGATTATAATGCCGACGATGTCGAAGATGGCCGCCCCAGCAGTGTCTGTGCGGTCGATACTTTACGGGACATCAGAAACAACACCGACCATTGAACAACTCCGGCTTTGCTCACCTTTCCTTGATATTATCATATTTCTTGAGTTCCTCACCATGCAGGATACCGTTAACATGTCGTTCAAGCTCATCGGGCGTGTGGAAGCCCCTATTTCGCAGTAGGGCGTTAAGCTTCGGCCGGATCCGTTGTATGATGTCTTTGCGGAGCTGTTTCTGTTGAGCGAACTCGGCGCCGAAGGCGTTGATTGCGTTTCTCAAGTCTTCAGCACGTGCGCCCCTGTTAGGATTGTCTGGGAAGAAGAGATCGCTGACGCTGTTGCCATAATGGAAGGGTGAGTAATCTCAAGAACAGAGTGATTGAAGAAAGAAGTAGCATCTTTGCCCATATAGTTCATAGAATATGAATGCCCGGATATAAGCAGAATGTCTTTATCGTGATGATGCCAAAAGTCAAGTGGGCATTAAGTGGCACAATGACCAGCCCCTGCGTCGGACAACATACGGAGATCTGACCAACGCCATATCAATCAAATGCATACAATGAAAGCTAAAAGCTAAAAGGTGAAGACTAAGAAACAAGCATTGACGAAACGGAAGGTTCAACCACCGATACTGTACCAAGTGGTGTGTGACTACACAACAACGACACCGCTTTGGGTACGGTATTCCAGATACGACCTCAGCTCGCTTGACGAGCCCTGACGCAGCCAATAGTGGCCGACGACTTGTAAGCTTCAATCTTTTTAGAAACGCCAAACAAACGCCTTGAGAGCAACGAACACGCAGATGAGAATGGCATGAGGGACTCTGGATTTTCGATGTCTCAGCGTCTCAGCTTCATGTTGAAAAAAGATAAGTCTCGCGGGGTAGCCATTTAAACCTATTACTATTGCCGATGGCATCAACTTGCACATGGACTTTCTTGTTCTTCAGCTCTGTTCGAGACGATAGTCCAGGCCAGATCTTGACGGGCCTCATTGGAGCCACCCACGAAGATCAATAAGCTTCAAGCTGGGTTGACGCTACAGAAGGTCAGACAGGCCGGGAGCAAGGAGTGCCAGCTAGGGTGCTCCGCTTCAGAGTGACGGTCATGGACATGGCGGCTCGGGCTGCGGAGTGGGATTCTTGCCATTTTGACAAGAAGGAGGGCGAGGGGGACAAGTAGCATAGATTCCAGCACTAATGCAAACCCTAGGGACACTGAACACCTCTCGAACTCATATCCAGAAGAGCTTAACTTCTCTGCTACTTCTTCTATACTTAAGTGACTTATTTGCACCTCATCATCTCTGAAAGACCTTGAAGCTCCTCAGCGGAAAAGCTCACAATCGCTGTCGAGATGGGCGTTCTATATCCAGGTAACAGATTTCTGTCAAGGTCGCTGTTGTGCATAGGCCCAGTCTATTTGTGATATCATTGCTTACTCATCTCTTACTAAGTGCCCCTATTTATGTCTTAGTCATCATTTTCTATATATACTCTACATAGCATAAATAAATAGAAACAACTTTCTACAAACTGATTCACATCTGATAGCATCAAAGATTTAAGACACACTTTCAAACAGCTTTAAGACTTAAGCTTTGATCTGAGCTAATTTAATTTATATTTTAATTATGAAATTTCTAATACAATAATGTATAAATTACATATTCACTTTCTCTTCAGTGCTCATCATTACTTCAGCATTGAAACTATAGAATAAAGAGATAAATTTTTACACTGTATTATATAAAAAAAAGTTTTATTTTTCTTATATTATAACATATTTAACAGCAATTTAAACTGAACTGAAATTAATTTATTAATTAATGTTTTTAATCATTTATAATCTCTCAATATAGAGCTTAACTCTATTTCTATAATGATAAATAAACTCATTATCATTAATTAGTTAATAGTGTCAAAAATAACTTCTTAAATTAATTATAAGATAATAATAAGTTAAATTGCATTTCTTCAGACTTAATTAAGAAATATTTATATTAATTAATTAATTTTTAATTTTATATTTGAGATCACATCTTTATTTAGTGCAGCTTCAGAAATTCAAGAAATATTTAATGTAATAATATTTTTTTTTACAATGATGTTTAAGAATTCTCTGAAGATGAAGATATTATTTATTTATAAAAGTAGTTGAAAAGTGAATGCTGTAAAGATGTAAATTCTTAAAATGAAAGCTTATTTTTAATTTTATAAAATGTTGATGAACTGATTTCTAAACAATGAAACAAAGATTATTATTATAATCAGTTATTTAAAAGATACTGTTAAAGTATAATGACTTTAAAAAGAAGAATGACTTTAAGCTGAAAAAGATTTATTAAATATTAAATTTTAAAATATAAATAACTTTTTTTAGCATTTTTACTGATCTTTAAAAATGTTAATGAAATGAAACATCAACATTACTGTTATGAGATACTGAAATAAACAAAATCAGTTTGACAATATAAAGCAGAGTTTACAAAAATTGTATAATTTCTTTAGTTTATATCAGTTAAATATAAACAAAAATGACAGTTCACTCAGAATTTAAAGCAAAAGATTTAATTTAAATTCTGAAAGTATTTAAAGATTAAAGTAACTACTCTTAATGAGCTAGTTTAACAAGCTAATTAAATTGAATAAAGTTTTTAAAAAGCATATAATAAAGATTATCTTAATATCTTCAGTAGCTCAAACTTAAACTGTAATAACTTATTAAATAATCTTGAGATTGATTTTAAAGTTATGAAAGATTAATTATGTCTAAATTAAATAAGTTAAATATGAAAGCTTATTGAACCTGATGTAAAAAGAATAAAGTATACTTTCATTATAAAAAGTTCTTGCATATAGCTAAAGACTGCTGAGACAACAAGAACACTGATAAGAATAAAGATAAGAATAAAGATAAGAGTAAAAATAAGAATAAGAGAAAGAATAGAGACAAGAAGAAGTTAAAAATTGTTGAAGTTGATTTAAATAATTTAGAAAATTAAAGTTGTTCATGAATATAGAAGTGTTTATAAATAAGTTAACAAAAGCTTTTATTTAATTTAATAATGACTTGAGTGAAGCATTCACACTGAATGATCTAAAATTCTTATTATTAAGTATAATCTTTAATTAAATCAACACTTTTAATTTAAATTCATATATTCTTGCAGACTGCATTCAAGGCAGACTGAATGAGATAAACATGAAAGTATTAATTAATTTAGATGTAAACTGAATATATATCTTTTTAATAGTTATTAATTAAATATTAATTAATAGTCAATATGAAATCAAACTGCTTAAGATATTCTTGCTGAACAAGCAGATCATTTAATTAATTATAAAGCTAATCTTTTATCTTAAGATAAATAGCTTTTAGCAATGATTAAAAGCATGAATTGTGAATCTTTAAGAATATAATCTTATTTTGAGATTAATTTAACTGAAAGTCACTAATTCTCAAATTGATTAAGCTACAAACTGTATGACAGTTCAAGATTGACAACAGAAACATCATTATCTGTTTTTAAAAAAGTGACAATAAGTTGTAAATGAGTCAACATTAAATGTAATTAAAGAGCATACAGCTATGAAGACACTTCAAAATCATAGAACTGTTAAGTACTTATTAGTAATTTAACAGAATTTAAAGAAGTCAGAAGCTGAACTGTTAACTATTATGAATGAATGATTATAAGCTGTTATTGAAGAGTTTTAATTTATATTTAGATTAACTTTATTAGATAAATTATCATTTAAATGAATGTTTAAATATAGCATTAACATCAGCAACATTAAGTCTGTCAACATAAATGCTTATTCTCTGTCATAGCTACAGCTGAATGAACAGACTAAACAAATAATAAAGTTATTAAATAAAGATTTAATTTATAAGTCTGTAAATTTATAAGACTTTTTAATTCTGTTTATTAAAAAGAAGAAGAGTACATGATGAATGTACATTGATTACAGAGCATTAAATAATGTTATTGTTAAAAATGAATATTTACTTCTTTAAATTTAGAAATGTCTAGATTGAATTGACAAAGTCTGATATTTAATTAAGCTTAATCTTACTTTAAACTATTATTAAGTTTATATAATCAAAAACAATACAAAAAAGACTGTCTTCAACACTCATTACAGTAAATATGAGTTTACAGTTATGTTCTTTAAGCTATGCAATGCTTTGATGACATTTCAGTTAATGATAAACTCTATATTACAGAACTTACTCAACAAATTCTATCTAATATATCTCAACAACATACTGATTTTTTTTGACTCAATTTTGAATTATCAGAAACACTTACAAATCATTCTCAGTATCTTAAAGAAATATAAGCTATATGTATTGAAAGAATAATAAGTACCTGTGCTATCTGTCTATCTAGTGAATTTAATGTGTCAATGTTGACTGCAGTTAACTTAAATGTAGTTAGATTAATAACAGAAGCTCTGTCATTTAAGACAGAAGAAGACTCTGTTAATCTTTTATGCTAAGATTAAAGAAGTTAAGAAAGTAAATAAAGCACTGTACTTCTTAACATTTTTACTTGATGTATTCATATCTATTGACTCTCACTGTTGTCAAGTTTTAATTAACACACAAAGTACTTAAATATCTGTCTTAATAAAAGCTTAATCAGTTCATTAATTATCATATCTTAACTAAATATAAAGTTTATCTAAATCTAATTTCTCTTGTGCAGATCTTAAATGTAATAATAGATGACATCAATGTACTTTAACTACTTATACACATAAGCATTCTTAATCAGTGTTAAAACAGTCTGATTATTCTTCTTAAATTAAAGAGATATATTTTCTTTATGAATCTCATTCTTCTGAATGTTCACACAATGTAAATTGACTTCAAGATATTTATCTAATCTCATGTTTCTTAGCATCTAAGTGAGTCAGACTTCAGTCTTTGCACACATTGACATAATTATGTATTTGATCTCAGTAATTAATGTTGTTACTAACTTTTACTTTTGACTGATTCATAACACAGATTCTTTCTTAAGCAAATAGACATAATTTAGAATAGATCTTCTGTTTAATTTATCTGATGCATAGTCAGAGTTAAAGTATTTAAGCAGATCTTAACTTTTACTGAACTCATACATGATCTTAAGATTGATAATTAACTATATATATTACAGCAATCTCTTAAATGCATACTTATAATGTTCTGCAAGATCACTGAGATACTGACTCAGTCATTTTAAGATAAAGAAGATGTCTAAATGCATATAAATTACAGTATACATAAGATTTTTAATGATTTACTGATATTTTCTTTGATCTATGCACTGATCATTAAAGTTAACTGAGCAAAGAGAGTCATATTTATTCAGTGAGATCTCAGTACATTGATGTTTGTCACTTTACATATAAAGATCTTTAAGCATCTTGTTAACATAATGTGTCTAATTTATGTGCAGTGTTCTTTTCTTGTAATCACAGATTATTTAGATGTCAAGAATTTTCTATATCTTTTTTAAGTTCTTGATCTTAAATAAGCTTCTGAGAGACTTTTTGAATCAGAGAATATTTGAGAGATTTGATGAAATTATAATAATATTATTTATATAAAGAAGTAGCATGATGTTCTTGACAGTGTAAATTAAAAGACATGAGTTCACATTACTTTAATGAAAATTTAACTGAAAAAGCTCAATGACACATTGTTTATGTTAATCTCTGACAGCTTGCTTCAGATCATATAGACTGTGCAGAATGTATAGTATACAGTTAGAAATAGTTGTAACTCTGAAAGATAATGTTATGTAGATTGTTTTCTTCAGAAGTGACTCAGTAAAGACATTGTTAACATTTACTTAATGATACTTTAGATCTTTGAGTGCAACTAAAGTCAGAAAGACATAAAGAGTATTAAACTTTACAGTTAATGCAAAGATATCTTCATAATTGATGTTATATATTTGTGAAAATTCTCTTGTCACTATTCTTGTCTTCAATTTGTCAAGAAAATCATCAGTATGTAGCTTAAGTTTAAATATTCATTTACTAATTACAATGTTGATCTCTCTTAATGAAACAGTCTCTTTTTAAATGTCATTCACTGCAAGTACTGTTAACTCTACATTAATAATATTTTTTTACATCTTTTCTCAGATTGAGTCTCTCACTGCTTCAGCATATATTAAAGAAGTTAAGATGTCAATTCTTACTGAGTATTCATTATTCTCATCATTGACTGTGAATGCAGTCAATGTTAGTATAACTTTTAAGATCTTTGTCATAAACTTATTAAAATCAATATCACTGTTCTTTTATCTTCTCTTTAATATCTTAATACACAAAAATGTCTTAACTTTCTTAATTGAGATGTTCACATCTGAATGACTGATCTTGTTAACAGAAATCTTAATATAAGAGAAGAGCTTTAATGTATTGTGATCAAAGTTAACTACAATTAATTTTAACAATGAATTGTCTGTGATCTCTTTCTCTAACAACATGATGACAGAATGAGAACTTATGAATTTAAATTCATAAATTTACATATTAAATTTCAGAAACTGTTTCAGTGAAACAGCTGCAGTTTCAGTCTTATGCAGTCATTCAACAGATTTTTATTCTGAGAAAATATTCAACATTTATTTATGAAGTCTTATATCAATGCTGTCTTCTTTCTTGTTTTCAGCAAACTTGACAGCATAACTCTTAATGATTTACTTAAGATCTGATGCTTAAAGTAGATACTGCTTTATGATTTTCTCATTATAATTTATGAATACTCTTATTTATTCTCAATTCATAAACTTATTCTGTCTGCTCTTAAGCAGAAACTTTAAGTCAACATAGAAGTAGCATTTGCATTCTTACATACATACATAATTAAATAAATGATTTTATCTCAATGAATGCTTTCTCTGAAGTGACTTATTTATCATTGATTAAGAAATTAGTTGCTATACAATTATAAAGATAAACATCAGTCTATATAGTCTTTACTTAAAACTTTATTGAGAGTTCAGTCTTCTTAATCATTATATATACTGAGTTCTCAGTGATTCTGATTGCTCTCTTAATCATATCATTTTAAATCAATATATAAAGCACTGTATACTGTAATATAATGCTGAAAGACATACATTACTTATTAAGAGTAGATCTCAGCTCTGTTGCATTGTCACTTTGTACAGCAAGAATCTTTGCATTAAATTTGTCAAAAGTGAGCATCATACTTTTAGCCATAGCTATTGTAAGTTATATATTTAACACTTTCTCTAATTCACAATCAGTCAGCACACTCACATGTTGCTTACTCAGCTTCTCACAGACAGACAGAATGCACATATAATATAGTTTAAACTTATAATCTTAAGCTTATGCAGATAAGGCAGTCAACACATATTTAATATCATTATATTAATTTGAGCTCATAATCTGTCAAAAGTAAGCATCACACTTTTAGTCACAGCTATTGTCAGTTATATATTTAACAAAATTGAAATTTAATCTTTAATTATTATTTTCACAGTTTCTACAGAGCATTGTCTTATCACTTTAATGATATTGTTTATATTTTCTGTGAATGATTATCTACAATTTTCAGAAAGTATTGATAGTCAGTGAATGACAAAGACAGAGGTTCACATATATTAATGAAGATTAAAGCAAGAATATTGACTTTTTTTTTATTTATGTTGTGTTCTTACTGATTTACAAACTTAATCAGAGCACAGATCTTATATATATTGATATTGTTCTTAATAATGAGAATTGACTTGTTCAAAGTGATGATCTTATAAAGATCATGAAGCTTAACTGTATTAAAATAAATAAATTAATGATGTCAAAGTCTATATGTCTTGATCTTATCATCATATAACATAACTGTATCATCATTCATTTGCACATTCTTGCTGAGTGTATCTGTAATAAACTTAAAAATCTAAATCTATAAGTTTTTGCATACTTTTGAAAGAGCAATCTCTGACTTACTTTGTATATGTATAACAGAGAGTAGAACAAATTCATTAAGATTATTTAAGATATACTTAATTATATAGACTTCTTCTTTCTTAAATGCTTTTAACATGAGCTTTTCACTCTTATTTTGCATATAAAGATTCTTATAATCAAAATATTTAAGCAGTTTCTTCTTATACATCTTCTTTTCTGACAGAAGATTGACTTCAAGCTTTAAAACATAAAATATTGAATTTAAAAGAACTGAATTCTCATTCTTATTCTGCATAATGACTATATTATAATAATTAATATACAATCTTTTCTCTCTGACTTTGATGATATGCTGTTATATGCACATCAGAGAGTCACTGAAAAGCTGAAGTTTATTAATTATATAAGATGAGACATCAGAGTCTGCAACTCAGTCTGATTAAGAAATCTTATTAATAATGTTTTTAAAGATAACAGTAATCTTCTTATCAGACTCATTTACAGCTTCAGACTTCTATATATTGAATTTCTTTTTAGAAACAATTTTTACATCATAAATCTGATTTCTTCTTTTATTTCTGTGCAAGTTAACTACAATCAACTTAACTTACTTCTTAACTGTTTTAATTAGCTTTGCTGACTGTATAATCTTGTAAATTACAGAGATATATTCACAGTTCTATTTGCAATGAGCATTATTATAAAGATAGCAGATTAGAATTCTGCATAATGATGAATAATTACTGTTTAAGCTTAAATGTCTTCTATAATCATGCTGTAAAATTTGACATTTTTAATGACTTTTATTCTGTCTTTACTGCTCAGTTTATAAAGCATTGTCAGACATCTTCAGTTAAATCTTTTTCTTCTGAAATTTCTGCAGACTCATCTCAATATTAAATGTATTTTAAACATTAATGATATTACAGATAACAGCATACTCTGCTGACAGTGCTTAAAGCAGTATTTAAAATTGCTGTTTAAGTATAATGAAGTTCTTAAGTCTTAACTATGTTGCAGTGATCTTTCTGTTGAGATTATTAAATTAAGTTCATATCTCATTGACAGTTATATTTAATGACATCTTATATTCAACAAACTCTGTCAAATATTATCTCTCAGTTGTCTGCAGTTTCTTCTTATACTTTAAGAAAAAAGCATTTTAAGCTTTTTTTATCATGATTTTATTTATAAAATAGTTCTCATCATCAATATTAATGCAGACTGTAATTCAGAACAGAGCTCTGCTGTTGATTTGTTGATTTTTAAAATTAAGACTGTTTAATGAAAGAAAGAAAAGATATTGTTGATGAGTGTGTTGTCTGTAAAGACTTAAATAAGAATCTTTATTATATATTAAAGATTTTTATTAATTAATCATTTCTTTATATGAATAAATCATTTCTCACAGTTCTCTTAAGTAAGAACAGAGATTGAACATCACTTTATAAAGAATGATAAGTTGTGCTTTTAATTCATAGTGATGATTGACATATAATATAAGAATTGAAGATAAAAGAGTGTGTTGTAAAGATAAATATAATAACAGAAGAAATATATGTATGTATTGTCTGTTTATGACAATGTAGAGAATGCTTATTTATCAATATTTAATTTATATTAAGCTGTCAAATTGTTGTGCTTATTGTGTTTATCTTGTTTTGCTTTAATAAGCAGTGTATCAAGAACTGTCTACTTGTTTTGCTTCAATAAGCAGCATATTAAGAACTGTATACTTATTTTGCTTTAATAAGCAGTGTATTAAGAGCTATCTACTTGTTTTGCTTCAATGAGCAGCATATTAAGAACTATATACACTAAATTAGTCTGCACTTTCTCTGAGAAGTCTCTTGTTAACTTGAGCTCATAATTTATTGAAAGAATAATGAGTACTTATGTTATCTATTTATTTAGTGAATCTAATGTGTCAATGTTGACTGCAGTTAACTTAAGTGTAATTAGATTGATGACAGAAACTCTGTTATCTAAGACAGAAGAAGACTCTGTCAGTCTTTTATACTAAGATTAAAGAAGTTAAGAAAGTGAATAGAGCACTGCACTTCTCAACAATATGCTAAGTTTAGTAAGTGCACTGTTGAGATAAAAATTCTTAAGTTTTGTGAATATATTATGAGACAAGACACACTACAGTTAATTTCTATTAAGATATCAGTCATTAAGAATTGATCTGCCTCAAAGATAGCACATTATGTATGACAGTTTCTTAAACTGACTTTATATTACTGATAGTTTGTACAAGAATTTGTATGAATCACAGTATCATTATTAGATTTGCTTAAGAAGAATAATGTTGAGTTATGTATAAAGAAGAATTAACTTATTGTCTGAAATTCATTATGTAACAGTGTCTTTCAACAACTTAAGAATGCACTTACATTTAAATTAATACTTATTCAAGTAGCTATACACAAATTATTTACTATTGAAACAGACACTTTCAAATAGACAATTGACTATGCTTTGATGCAAAATAAAACATTGAGCTTCATGCTTACAAAATATCTTATGAGTAAATTAACTCAATTATGAGACAAATACTTATCACAAGCACTTTTTGCAGCCTGAATTCAAGCTCATAATATAACTAAACAGAGCTCATTCTATCTACTGTATAAAATAAATTTATAATTATCAGACAACTTAAACAATCTCTGACTGCTGAGAGAATTTGACTTTAAAGATTAGTTAAAATGAGTTGAGTAAGTATAGATGATTTAAGTAATCATTAATAAAATTCTTTTATAAAAGATTATTAAATCAAAAACAATTCATGATGAAACAGTGCAATTAAGCATTACAAAGAAAGAAGACTAAGTGTTTATATGAAATGAAGAGTTTCAGAAGTTTAAAGTTAAATGATTTGAGTCTTATAAGATATTGAAAACTCATTTATTAGGAATTTATGCATTAAAAATGTTTATAGAGTATATTTTACAAAATTTAATTTATAATAATTGATTTATGAAAGCATATATCTTTAATGTCAATGAATTTTAAGCTAATTCAGAGCTGCAAAGCAGTTTAAAATGAGCTAAACTATCTATGCAGCAATTAAGTTTCAAAGTTAATGAGATTCTTAAACAGAAAGAATCATCATTATCTTTTTATAAAGAACTCTTAATCATATCTTGAGCTGAATGAGATTGCAGACAAAAGAAAGAGCTATATAAGCTTTTAATAAAGAAAAGAGAAGATCTCTTTTAGAAGACAATTTATAAAATATAAAAATGTTATGAATAAATAAATTTATTTATATTCTTATTACAGAACATTTCAAAAGCACATTAAAGTGTTGCTTCTTCTGAACTAATCTTGACTGAAATAAATAATGTAATGAATACATTACAGAAAATTATTGAAAGCTAAAGAGATATTGATGATTTGATTTTAACATTTATAATAGAAGAAAGATATAACTGAAAGAGAGTGAAAGTCTCAGCATTATATGATATTAGAGAAAAATCAGATAATTAAAAATGATTTAGTAAAGACTTACAATAATGACATAATGAGTTAAAGTTGAAGCAAATAAGTAGTAAAGCTAAAAAGAAAAATTAAAAAGTCTTAACTTCAATAATAATTAATAGTGATTTGATGATGATCTGTGAAAGAAATATGAGCTCATATAATCTATATAAGAGACTTAAAAAAAAGACTCTTATAGACTAGATAATGATAATATTAGAAGTAAAGCAAGTTCATTAACTATTTATCTATTAAAAAAAAAGTCATAAATTAAAGCAAAATTACTATTCACTGCAATGATGCAATGATGAGCAGAAACACAACTGATATAAATAAGACAGCAATGTAAGCAAAGTAACAAGCACATTAACATTAAGCTTTTCAGCTTAATGATAAAGAATTTTAACAATCATCTTTAACTTATCTACAGCACTCAAATCATTCTTTATTGATGAGTAATTGTAGTTAATAAGAAGCATAATGTCATCAATGATGACAACAGAGACAGTAAATAAAACAGTAGCTTATTAATGATAAGATGTTGTTAAATTAATAGATGAAGAAAATAGAGACTCAGTATAATCTAGAATAATTAGTAAGCTTTTACATAAATATAAAATAACATTAATATAGAATACAATGATTGCTCTAATTGTCTCAATAACAATTTGTACACAATCTTAATAATAATGACTGATTACAATACTTAATCTATACACATAATGTAAATAACTTTAATTTCTACACATAATGCTTACATTCTTCTGAGATGACTTCATCACAAATGTAAATTGCAGCAGCAGCAATATACAAGAAATAATCTTTAAATTAATTTTCTATAAGCAAGATATAAGAAGTAATTTGCTGAATAATTAACAGCATATTAAGAGCAGCATTAAGATAATTTGAAAGCAAAATATTGATTGTAGTGTTAATAAGAGTATTGTTAATAATGATGATGATGATGACATTATTAAAATCAATAATAAAGAAAAAAGAAGCAACACTAAAAGTAAAGAACTCAATTAATGTTATAATCTGTTAGCTTTTAAACTGAAACAGAGATAATAACATATTGTAAAAGAAAGTTTTTGCATTTTTTTTACAATAGAACTGTTCAGTAATCTTATAAGAATGATTAAAAGCAGATTTGTAATGATTTGAATTGTTGTTATCTGTATTTAATGACAAAGCAGTGATAATGAAATTATATAGATTACAGACTTAAAAGATAGATCTATGAATCATTAATGATGCACTATAAATTAATTATGAAAAGCTTACATAATAGTAAAGCAAATAAAAATTGATAAGTACAATAAGAAAAGTGAACAGAAGTTAAAGTGTGATTAAAAACTTAAAAGAGAAGAAAAGAACTTTTTTTTTTGAGAATGTCATAATTAATAATATAGATAGATAAAATAAATAGTGAATAATTTATCTCATCATTATGACAACAACAACTTACATTTCTAGTCACTTTCAAACAACAATAGTGATGTGAAGTGAGATAAAACAATGTGAATGTGAACTACAGACAGAAATTTTACAGAATGTTAAGCAAATCTCTGCACTTACATCAGTGAACTGTTGTGACTGTGCAGTAGAAAAGAATGTGATATTGTTGCTTACTCATCTCTTATTAAGTGTCTCTATTTATGTCTTAGTCATCATTTCCTATATATACTCTACATAGTGTAAATGAATAGGAACAACTTTCTACGGACCGATTCACATATTGACACGCAGCTTGATCACACACAGCGAGAAGCGTGGCAACCGTGTCGTTCTACTGGCCAGCAACATTGGGCAGTTCCAATCCGAAGTCATAGACAGCCTGGACTTGATCGATACCAGAAATGGCCACATCAAGGAACAGATGGACCTCGTTCCCACCGCACACTGGCTACAAAGCCTCGAAGAAGTGAAGAACAAGCTCATGGGCCTCCTGACACCACAACAAAAAGCTGCTTACGAAGCGAGTGTCAAGCACATCCGAGACCAGGACGAAACACCAACAAGATCCTTGATGCCTCCTTCATGATGACCGTCATTGCTGGTACAAAGGGGTCTCGCTGGTAGACTTTGTCCTCATACGAACGCCGTCAAGTTACTTGATTGGACCCTTACAATAGTGAGACCATTGACAGTTCTGATCAAGACCGGAGCACTTGCGGCGTCTCGATCTTCTCGGTAGAGGCTTCCAACTGTTCTTGTCTGGTCTGTCCTGTCACCTCCAACCGATCCTCTTCCGTACGTTAATCTTGTCACTCTCAAGGCGACGAAACGGGCCTCACAACGATGAGCGCCGCATTCCGCCCCGGCTACGATCTCAACCGCTCGCTTCGCACAAGTCTTACGCACGGCAGCCGCCGCCCTCCCCGTACTGGGCGTCGTGCTCGACGGCATCATCCTGATCTACGAAGCCATCGAAGGCGCCACGCAGAAGGATGAACTCGAAAAGTGAGACATGAGTCGCCGCTGACGCCAACAACCCGGCCTTCCCGTGCCGTTACTGACAAGTCGACTCGGCTCTCACAGAGGTATCTGGAGCTTTTCTGCCGCCGCCACGAAATCAAAAACCTCGAGATGAGCATCTTCGCGACGGAAAGCTACACGGCCCAAGTGCAAGCTTTCCTCGTCACCTCCAATGCCGTCCAACGCCGTCCGCACTCTGCCCAGGCAAACCCAGGACCAGGTCCTCGGCGAATCGACCAAGAACATCGTCGATGGTTGGAACGAGGTCGGTCCAAACCCCGTCCGAGCTTCCTCCACTCCCCCTCCTTCCCCTCTAACTACCATGAACTGAGAATCTGACACTTCGAAAACAGGACCTCTCGAAAATCACCGAAGCCGCCATGTGGGCGAAGTGCAAGGAGCTCGACGACGGCTCCGGCGACGTCTACCGCGACGAGCCGACCCCAAGAAGGTCGAGGATAGTATGTCCTGGGTCCAAGCCCAATCGGCCCTGCCCTCTGCTTCTGCTCAGCCGCTTCCGCCGACGCCGACGCCGGCGGTCAAGAGTCAAGCCTTGAATCCAACTGATGATGGGTTTAATACGTATGCTGTGCGGGAGTAAGGGGTCGCGCACTGTGGAAAGGTGAGGAGGGGAACGAAGATGGGGGTGGGATGGAATGGGGGAAAGGGGGAAGGTGGTGGAGGTAGATAGAGGGGGGCGTTACGTTGGGGCCTGCTGGTTTGTGTTTGCATTCGGCTTTGCCTGGTGTGCTGGGCGTACGGGTGGAGTTCAGAATAGCGCCTTAGGATATTTGTGTCATGAAATATGATGTTATATGCCTATTCAGAGATTGACAAGGAGGATTCTTTCGACAAAGCATAAACCATCTCTGACAGTGAGTATATATACTGCCTAAATACAACTTGAGTACCTGCTTGCCAGTCTTGAGCAATAACTCTGACTCAAGTGCTGAAGTAGGTGTACCTAGTCTAGCGGTCAGCGGTGACGCGATGGTAGATGATTGGTATTTATGGTCACGACATCAAGTGTGGATGGAAGTCCTCAGCGACTCATGCGTCAATGATGACGGCCAAGAAGACACCTCGATGCTCTCTTATATTAGTTATGAGATCTAATGTACACAACACCCAAGAGTTTTGATTGTCGCTCCGCTCTTGATCCGCTGCGGAAAAGATGCGATGCATTGCACAGATTGCGGGCTAAATGATGCCTTGCGGACGCCGAGTATGCCGGCCCCTCTCCCGCCACTCCCACACGCATTACACAGGGGTATGAAGTCAGACGACACGAACGCAAGCGAAAGCCGCCCCCAGCAAACAAGAACTAGAGAATCTCATATACAAAGACGTCGAAGAGACAGATCTAGTTTAGGTAGACGACGGCGGCAATGACGCTGAACATGAAGCCCAACGAGCTTGAGAAGCCGGCTGCGTCGTTCGAGTTCTTGGGCGCCGAGGTGGAGGAGCTGCCCGCCGTGCCGGCGCCGGTGCCAGAGGAGGCGCCAGTCGAGCCGGAGCCGGAGGTGGAGGAAGCGCCCGAGTCAGTCGTCGTGGATGCGGCCGAGCCGGCGGTGCTGGTGAGAGTCGCCATACTCATGGTGGTGTTGCGGGCCATGGCGGTGCCGGTGCCAGCGGAGGCGGCGGTGCCGATCACGGTGGTGGTTGTTGCTGCTGCCATGGTGCCGTTCAAGCTGGCGACAATGGAGCTGACGGTGTTGTTGAGCGAGGCGATGGCGGAGCTGACGGAGGCGCTGGCCATGGACATGGAGCTGGTGGCGGAGGCGGAGGCCTGTGCCGATGCAGACCCACCGGTCACGGCGAATTGGCCGGAGTAGTTGATCGAAGTCAGGCCTTGAGTGATTTGAAGAGCGTAGTCGTTTCCGTCGGCGAGAGACGCGTCAGGGGTCCAGGTGAAGGAGCCTCCGGTTGCGCTGGCTGGAACGCGAGCTTGGTTAGTTACAGGAGAGATGGAGAGGTTCGTTTTGGCACTCACTAGTGAGGACATTGATGGTCTGCAGGTTGTTCGGGTTGCCCTTCCTCAGGGTGATTGTTGCAGGCTATTGATGTCAGTGGTGAGCACTTCTCTTTCCAGTGGAGGATCGTTTGAATATAACCTACAGTCGTGTCTCCACCAGCGTAAGTGATGGTGACTGGCTTCCCAGCGGTAACCGAGGCGGGAGTAGAGGTGAAAGCAAGCTGCTGGGTTTGCGCGATGGCCATGGTGGCCATGGCGGCACTGACGAACAGAGTCTTGAGGAAATGCATTTTGATATTGCGACTTCTGGGAATTAGGTAGATAAAGAGGCTGGAAGTCGAGTTTTTGAGGCTATTTAGTTTCTGAAGCAGAGAAAGGGTTGAGTAACGAGTGTAAGAAGTAAGAAGTGGTTGAAAGGGGACGCACGCAACGAAAACGGTTTCTTCAAACGAATGTGGGCCGTGGGTACAGTAACGGTTACGTGCGAAGAAGGAGAAGACGGGGGTCAGATGTATTGGAGTAGTGGAAAGTGAAATGAGATGGTCCGAGCGGCAGAATGTAGCGGCGGCCGGGGCGAAGCAAAGAAAGGGTCAGGCTATTCCTTAAAGGGATAAGCCCGATACCTGATGGCCCCACAGCGGTACGGTAAGGTACAGTACCTTGAAGTTAAAAATAGGAGCTCGGGACATACTTGGACCGAATACGAGAGTAGTAATACGAAGCTGTGATATGAATATCAACATCAACATCAGCATCAGAGCATTACTTTTGTCGCTTGCTTACCTATATCTACAGGTATCCATGTTCCGGCATGCAGTTGGAAGTGCAATGAATACCTTAGGTAAAGAAGCATATGTTGAACAAGAGTCGCTGCATTATTCTGTAATTCTGTAATTCTTCAACCGCATGCAGGAAAGGATTATCTAGAAGATTCTCGGGTTGAGATTGCAGGATTCTTGCATTCTCGCAGCGTCAACACCTTATATGTATACAGTAACTTAGGGCTTGATTGGCATCTTTAACGCTACATGAAGGCAAGATTGAAGAGAATATTCAAGGTGAATAAAAGCCCACGTTTTCAAATTCAAGAGATTCTTGGCCTGCAAACTTGCTCGGCGTTTTCACAGGTATGGGTGAGGCAAGTCAGGATGCTGTGCTCGATAGCTTGAGCGTTTGTATCTACCTTACCTAGAAGGACAGGACGATTTTGCAAAGATTTTGACAGGCTCTCTTTTAGGGGAGGCTTCATCCTTTGAAGGGGAGGCTCTGGAATTGCAGACAGGGAGAATATTCAAACCTACTGTAAGGTCGACAGTAGTGCGGCTCTTTCAAGTCAACTACGTACCGTCCGTACCTAGCGTTGACACAACGCCTTGATACTCCGCTTCCTCTCCACTCACTCCATTGATCCCGACCGCAATGTCAGAAGAGCTCAAAATGTCTAAAACAACACGAGAGCTCCTTGCCAAAGTGCACAAGATGGTGCCCCCCATGTTGGAGAAATTCCACAAAGGTGATTAGTCGCTAATTGCCCCGCACCCGCCGAGTCGAGGCGACAGAGGTTGATGGTTCTCGTTTTTCAGGCCAATTGGGTAGAGTGGCAGTCATCGGAGGCAGTCAAGAGTGCGTTTGAGACACCTGATGGCTTTACGGGTAGGAATGGCAAGAGCTGAACAACGCCGCATCGCAGTTATACTGGAGCTCCATACTTCTCAGCTATGGCTTCTGCACGTCTCGGTATGGATCTGCAATTGCCAATAGACAGCTTATATCTCATTGACTAACGCATCGCATAGGTGCGGACATGGTAACGACTTCCCTACACCGTGCAAATATCAGCACCGGCTCCGCTAACCCCCGGCCAACCGATAGAGCCACGTAATCTGCGAACCAGAGGCAGCCCAAGTACGTCCCTCACCCTTCCCCCTCCCATCCCCGTCAAACTCCCAACCGCTGACCCACGCCCTCCTCCGCGACGAACCAGGTCATCAAAACCTACTCGCCCAACCTCATGGTGCACCCCTACATGCGGCAAACGCACAAGGTGCACCCCAAAGAAACGCACGAGCAAATCTTCCAGAACGTCATCGACATGCTCCCGCGCGTCAACGTCATGGTCATCGGCCCGGGCCTCGGCCGCGACGCGCTGATGCACGAGACGTGCGCGCGCGTCATCACCGAAGCCAAGAAGCAGAACATGCCCTTCGTGCTCGACGCCGACGGGCTGTACCTGGCGCAGACGCGGCCAGAGCTGGTGCAGGGCTACAAGGAGTGCATCCTGACGCCGAACGTGGTCGAGTTCGGCCGGCTGGCCAAGAGCAAGGGCGTCGATGTGCAGGATGGCGATCAGACGCAGGTGTGTGCGAGGCTGGCCCGGGCGTTCGGGGGCGTGACGATCATTCAGAAGGGCGCGTTGGACTATATCAGTAATGGGGAGGAGACGCTCGTGAGCGATCTGGAGGGGGGTTTGAAGAGGAGTGGGGGGCAGGGGGATACGCTGACGGGGAGTCTGGGGACGCTGTTGGCTTATCGGAAGGCGTATATGGATCGCATCTGGGACCACGAGAATGATCTGAAGGGGCCCGAGTTGTTGTTGTTGGCGGCGTTTGGCGGCAGTAGTATCACGCGGGAGTGCTCGCGGCTGGCGTTCAAGAAGCAAGGGCGGAGCTTGCAGGCAAGCGATTTGACGGAGGAGGTGCCGATCGCTTTCAAGACTTTGATCGGGGAGAAGGAGACGGCGAAGTTGTAGATGGATCCGGAGTATGAGGGTCCGGAGGAACGATCATGTGTACACATCAAATAACGACTGTACGAACTCTGTCGTAAATAAGTCGTGTTGCAACCCTTCCTATCTGATGACACAGCCTGGGTCTTAGACGAGAACCATCAACAGGCAGAAAAGGAATGAAAACCCCTCTGACCCGGCCTAACACCCGCTAAAGAATGCATCAACCTGAACGCTCACCGCAAGCTCTGAACCCGCACACCCGACGACTGATCAGAAACAATAAACTCTCTAGCGACGCCTCCTAGCTGCCGCCATCTGCGTCAACTTCCTCCTCATGGCCTCCTTCTGCCTCTTCAACTCCACCTCCTTCCTCAACTCCTCCTCATCCTCCCTTCTCGCCACCTTCGAGGAAATCTGCTCTTCTTCCTCGACGTCGAACGCACCGGCCTCCATGTCCGATAAATCAGATTCGTAGTCCGCTCCTCCTTCTTCTTCCTCGTCTACGTCCCCGTCCTCGTCCTCGTCATCAGAGTAGTCGGCATACCGCCGCGACTTCGTCAAAGGCCGCGTGACGGAGGTGCTGCGACTGCGGTCGTAGTTGCGGTCGTCGGGCTCTCTGCGGCGGACGGTGCTCGAGGCGGTGGTAACGGAGCGGTTTATGGTGCCTTTGTAGCCCGACTCCGGGAGGGGCCGTGCCGTGCCCTTGTAGCCCGCTTCCACCGGAGCCTTCCTCGACTTCAGCGACGCGACGTCTCGGTTCATCCGGCCAGGTATGGTGGAGGGTGCAGAGCTGCTGCTGCCTTTGCTGTCCAGCATCTTGATGCGCCCGTCGATGGCGCTGATTTTGGCGCTGGCTCTGGACTTTCCGGACGCTTCGGCTTGCAGGGCTAGTCGCTCTTTCTTGCTTAACGTCTCTTTCGGCTTGTGCTTGATAACGCCGACGTGCGCGGATGCGGTTTGGGCGACTTTGGCGCGAGCGAGGATTTCGGCGTAGGAGCCTTTCTTCGGCGCGGCCTTGTTGGATGCGGTGGCGGGTATGGGGGTTGCGTTGGGGGCTTTGGCGGTCCCGCCGTATTTACCGGCGCTCGATGCGGCTGGGGTTTTGGTAGATGAGACTTTCGGAGGGAGGTTGGTTGTGGGCGTCTTTTTAGGTGTTGTCGGCGGTAACAGTGCGTCTCGCCTTGGCAGCTTGTTGTACGGACCCGGTAACTGCTCTTGTGCTTTCCGTTTCTGTCCCTGACCAGCTCCAACTTCTGTTGTAGAGACGCCGTTGCGGTTGTACGTGCTGGGTATTGGCTGCCTTGCGGGTTTTGGAAGGGGTGGCGCTGGCGTGCGAGGCGTAGAGGGTGGTACATACTCGCCGCCTCCGCCGATAGAAGAGAGTACTGAGTTTAGGAACTTTGGACCCTGATCAGCTTTCAAAGCCATTTCCAAGGCAGAAGACACGACATACACTCATTGTGCGTATATTGTGCGTTGGGTAGGACGTTCGGGCAGTTCTGCTGTCACCGGCAATGGTTTGTTGATAGATGAGAAGTCATGATTTGAGCATACCATTGGCATGTTCAACAAGAGTGTGAGAGGGTAGAGGAACGCATTGTCACTATGTTTGTAGTGTGCCGGCTGCCAGTGAATAGAGAGTGGTAAAGGGCGAGTTATGACGGCGTGTTAATGGTTGTCTGTGTCGATAGCATGAGACAGAACTAGGCTTAACCGTAACAGGAAGCCGCTGAATGAAGCGAGCCGAATTGGGTTAGGCTACGACAATCCCACACACAACTCAACTTGTTGGCGAATAAATCACAGAATCTCAGAAACAGCAAACTATCCAACATTTGAGAGCTTGACGTTTCAGTCTCCGCCCAACTCGCGGTTAAATCGATTGAATCTCTTGTTCGCCACAAACCAAAAGACCAAAGTAAGCACTCCAGGCATTACTGCACAACTTTGACCTCTGAGACACGGACGACTGCGAGCAATGGCCGCTAACATTGTGTTGCAGCTACCTTCAAAATGAAGCATCTCGCAGCATACCTTCTCCTGGGTCTTGGTGGCAACACCTCCCCATCCGCTGCCGACGTTAAAGGCGTTCTCGAATCCGTTGGCATCGAGGCGGACGATGAGCGGTTGGACAAGCTGATCTCTGAGCTCGAGGGCAAGGATTTGGCAGAGGTACGAAAATGGATCGCGGATCGCACGCCTATTGCTGGAGAAGAATGAAAGCTGACAGAGCGGTGCTAGTTGATTGCTGAGGGTACCACGAAGCTTGCATCGGTTCCGTCAGGTGGCTCTGGTGGAGGCGCTGCGGCTCCGGCTGGTGGTGCCGGTGGTGCTGCTCCTGCGGAGGAGGCCAAAGCCGAGGAGAAGAAGGAAGAAGAGAAGGAGGAGTCGGACGAGGATATGGGCTTCGGTCTGTTCGACTAAGCAGCTTGAGCATTGGATCTTTACAGAGAATGAAGTCTTCTTCCCTGCTTTAAGAACCAAGACAGTTGCATCTGAGTGGCCGGGCCGGTGGAGATGTTTGTTAGGACTGAAGGCGATATTTACGGCATTGATCAGTCAAGGGAAGTAGTCGTGTAGTCAGCTCTCGGCTGTATTGAAGATCCCAAGTCCCTGTTCTCCCGCTCTATATAGAATGTGCTTGGCTCCGCAATGATGTTCTCATGGTCGTTCTGAGACATTGCCAGGTAGAAAGCTGTATAAAAGTTGGCAGTATGTGTCAAGTCCGTATCGATAAGAGTTTATAGGGTTGGGCGCCCTTAGCGCAACCCACGGCTCGCTTAGAGAAGCGATGACCGTAAAGCGCTAAGAGAACGTCGAACGACCCACAAGCCCAGCGACGACACTTCTCTACGTCTCGACATTCATCAGAAACGAGTCTCCACAGCAAACCGTGATCATGGCGGACGAAAACTATGTGAGTAGACGGCAACACCTTGCTCTGGGCTGCGTTGTTACATATCCGATCTGACTAATTCTGTCCTAGAACGCCGAGGAGGCTGCTGGTATGCATATCCCGTCTTTATCGATCGTGCCGTCGTGGAACTTCTGTAATTGTAGGACAGCTACGGAGGTGGACAATGGCGTTTCTGGGATACACGATGCACCATAAGACATCCGGAGGCTAATGCAGCGATCGCAAACAGAGTTGAAGAAGAAGAGAGCATTCCGGAAGTTCTCTTACCGTGGCGTTGACCTCGACCAGTACGTTCTTGTCCTCCCGATAAGCCTCGGAGCGATAGGTTTATAATCGATGGCATATGATAGACTGCTCGACCTTACATCCGAAGAACTCCGGGATCTCGTCCATGCCCGTGCTCGCCGTCGGTTCAACCGTGGCCTCAAACGGAAGCCGATGGGTCTCATCAAGAAACTGCGCAAAGCCAAGCAGGAGGCGAAGCCGAACGAAAAGCCTGACCTCGTCAAGACTCATCTCAGAGACATGATTGTGGTTCCGGAGATGATTGGAAGTGTTATTGGCATCTACTCGGGCAAGGAGTTCAACCAGGTGGAGATCAAGCCGGAAATGGTGGGACATTACCTTGGAGAATTCTCGATATCTTAGTAAGTTTACTCGGATGAGAGTGGTATGGATTGAAACTGTGCTGATACCGCGCGCAGCAAGCCAGTCAAGCACGGAAGACCAGGTATCGGTGCCACGCATTCATCTCGGTTTATTCCATTGAAATAGAGCTCAGAGTCGGGGTGTTTGTTTGAAGGTAGCTCTGTTGCATGATATAGTGGAATAGCAATTGTACCTCCTACGAACAACGCAATTGAATTGCAAGCGTATCCTTGTTGCGCTCGATGTGACGTGCTCTGCCCTTCTAATCAGTCGACTTCGATGCTACTTCTGGAACACGAGCCTGCCGTCCTCTTAACTCTTCTCCCTAGGTTGACCGAACTAATGTTGCAGGTATCAAGCACATGAATCCAATTTCTTTCCGATGATCGAATCGTTAACTTCCCAAGATCTTTCATTATACAATATGGCTTGCTGACCAAATATTCACGAAAAGCTGCCTACGAAACCGCTCCGAGCTATCCTGGTCTTTCAGCAGGTGGGTACACGGAGTGCACCTTTTGTGGCGCTTCCGGATTAATATCTACTCCTGCCTGATCGACTTTAGTGTTAGTTCGCAATGACTGAGAATCATGTGAGGGCTCATAGTCGACCACAGAGGACCTTTGCAAGAGCGAACCGGCTAACACCACCTTCCGTGACCTTCAAGCAGTTAATGCACACACCAGTTATCTTAACACAACTCATAAACACAAGAGCTCAATATAAAATGCCACCGGGCATAATCAGAAAGCCAAGCTCAGCTCATTATCCCATTTCCACTCCAAAAATGACTTATCCATGCTTCGAGGAGTCTCGCTTCGATCAGTTGATCGCTGCTCTGGCTGACGTATGCTACTGAAGCTATCTTCTCTTATAGCTGAGGTCTTTGCTAAACGATCAACAATGCAGGACCCTCCCAAATCTAAACCCTTCCCTAGCTTCGACGACGGGGATGTTGAGATCCGGCTCTCAACTAATGTTAAACATACATATCAAGTACACAGCTTAGTATTGGGTTTACATTCGCCTTTCTTCAAGGCCAGCTTAAGCAAACGCTGGGCAGGTGATCCAGACGCAGCGTCGTCTAGTGATCCTATATTGTGGAGATATGAGCTTAGGTTCAAGGATGGCCAGGCTGAGGGTATCTGCGTTAGAAAGGTACAGGCGGATACTCGACTAGGCTCTTGGGACATGCTGACCATGGAGCAACTGTAGGATCATACGGACTCGGCCCACATTTCGCCTTTGGAAGACTCAGACGCGGTTGGGCCTCCCAGCCTGGTCGAGTATGACGACGACGCGGCGACCACCTTGGCGAAAGCACGTCGCAACTGCATCGACGCACACATTCATCTGTTCGGCCTCATCTATCACAAGCCATTGGCGCTGACAAGGGTGAACTTCACCAACGTCAAGGGCCCGCTGGAATCGATCATGACTCTCGCGGACATGTACGGCTGCTCGAGCCTCGCCGTAACACATATGGAGAACCACCTGTCGAATTTCAAAACCAACATCGACGTCCTTATCGAGTGTTACAGGAATATCCCCGGGATGCTAGACTTTTCGACGAAACTCAGGTCGGCCTGGATGTTCAGGGAGACGATGATCCACGCGGTTAGCGACTTGCGGTCCCCCAACGAAATCAGCGAGACCGTCGATGTTTCGTGGTTGATCGAGATGAAGCGGAGCGATCTCCTGCAGAAAATGGCGAAAGTCGACCAGCAACTCCTCCTCCTCGTCGGCTACCCCAAGGGTGAGGATACCCTGGTCCATGTCTTGGCTCGAGCTTACTTCCGCGACTGGTTCACCCATAAGCTACGGAAGCAGGGTTCGAGCCTGCGCCCCGGTTACGCAAAGGTCTATCGACGCATCTCTCGACGCAAAGTCCCGAGCATCAAGAAGTTCCAGACATTCCTTGAAAAAGCAGGGCGCCCTGAGAACGTGTCGCTGCAGGCTTTCTGTGGTGCAGTCTTGGACTGCTTCTCTCAAGCGCTGCCGTTCGTACAGTGTCTGGTGTCATGTTCGTCGACCATGAGGCATGCTATCCTTGCTAGAGGTAGTGGAATCCTGAGCGCACCCCTTACCTGCGTCGATATCCGTGAGGACGAACTGCCGTGGAAGGAGAGGGCTTGGTAGGGGAGGATTTGGACAGCTTCACCAGTCGGTAGTACTCTTTTGTATCAATGCTATTGGCATGAGAGTGTGGATATCAATCATACGGGATACCATGGTTTGATAAGCGTTGTGCGACGCACTCAAAGGATAGATTTAGTATTCTAAGAAACTCGTCACTAGCAGAATGTCCAAACAGCCGGTGCTGACATGAGTCAGACTCATATATTCCCTCTCCATCGAAACTCTAGGAGAGTGACTGCGACCCTTGCGGTCACTTCCAGCCATAACAAGCACTGGATCATAGCATGCAAGGAAGCCACCCAAGTCCATCGCAACACACGTAACGCAATCCACTCACAGAACAGGAATATCTTGTAACCGAAGTACCTTGAGCGCACGGGAATCTGTAGATTGAGTGATGTGGGCAGTACTGTTTGCCACGGCATCTGTTATTCAGCTGGAAAGTTTTCTAGCAGCAGGACCTGGAAGTGCCTCTGAAACTAGTTCGATCTTGTAATCCCTTTCATTTCCGGCTTATTTCTCCAAACAGACCCAAAATAGGGTATGAGGTTTAGCGTCCTACACTCTGAGTTTGACCAAAATGGCGAGGTTGGGAAGCTGTCAAGACCGGCTGAGTATACGTTTGCGTCGTCTAGCCTTACTCTATGCGGTGAGGGCTCGTTCGGGTAGTCCGGTATACCGCAGTACAACTTCCATTCTGCCCAAATAGTTTGCGGGATATTGCTTTGGCCGTGGTTGTCAACCACTTTGCCTGGAGGTTCACCGGTCCATAGCGCGTGTTTGATTGGCTTAGGGGTTGCTTTAACGGTGCGTTTCGTCATGTTGAGTATTAATACGACGCACAGGAACTGCTGAAAAAAATTGTGATGGACTTCCTCGAGGAGTGTCCGGCAAGGAATCCGGAATATTGTTATACCATGTTGGATTTCCAGGGACAGCAAAAAATCTCTCCTAGCTTATTCAATTTGTTCCCAGCTCCTTACAGAGCCAATCCCCATACAGCCAGTCCTCCTCCATCGAGTGGCCCGGTGGCAACAGCGCCCAAGGTTTTCACCAAGTCTCCGGTCACTTTCGCCATCTGGTCGCTGAGTTTCTGCATCTGGACCGCGTAGTGTACGGCTTAGGGCAGAGAGCCCTTCGGATGAGCTCCGATCTTAGATAATGTTCGCAGCAGAATGGCACCACCAACTCCGACGGCAGAGTAAGAATAAATGTCCAAAAAGGAGACTGAAAGTCGCAGTCCCTCCATCGCTGAGAACTGAGAAGCCTGTTGACATTATAGAGTGACTGGAAGAACGATGTCGTCATATCGTTCTTCCTCTTTGAGGTAACGTCTTCGTAGCAGCATGGTAACATCATTTAGTTTGGCAAAGGGTAGAGATGTTACAACACTGGCCGACCAGTCATCCTCACAAATGTCTGTCTTCAATTTCAGGCACACTGCTAGACTGTTGTCCACCTTCAGCTTTCATTTGAAGTCTAGAGAAAGTTCGAGGAATGCGAAATAACATTGGTCTAGACATCCAGGAGTAGACATAATTTGCAGTGAAAAGATCTTCTCTTCAATCTCTTTGACTTTGATAACATTCAGCTCATGCTCTCCGATGGTGGTGTAATCAATTGTGGTAGCATAGTCGCCAAAGTCGGCAAAGGAGTGCTGAGGAGGAACTTTGACCCTCATTGGCCGATCGTCCGCTTCCAGTATCATACTGAGCCCGTATATGGTGATTTTTCACTGCCGAACTTTTTGGCAATGATCATACGCATGGAGCTCCTGCTTTCTTATCTGCAGGAGTAGCTCTTAGCATTCAGCCTATTTTCAATCGTTTCAATCTTCAATGCCATTGTTGGATGAGTTGGACGCTGAATGAGTTGGATGTTGAATGAGTTGGACCACACGATGATGAGATTGCAAATAGGAATAGTTTGATCACACTATGGTACCAAAACACAACACAACCTCCGCAGCCTTAAGACAGGCAATAGGTAACAAGCCTTGATTTGAGCAATGTCTGAAACTGCTTGATCTCTTCATCTTGATCTCTTGGATTGCATTTGTTCGAGGCGATGAACGCACCCCCTTGAGAACCACTGACAGCGCCATACTTGATCAAGAGGGTTCCAGAGACGTTCATGTCATCCGTCATGTCGCTGCAGGCTTTGGGAGTGTCGACCCCGGCCCGGAGGTTTTATCAGGAATCTTCCATGTTCCCCCATCTCCCGGTTATCTCATGTTTAGTGAGGGAAGAGGCACTTCAAATAACGCACACATCTTGGTAGTCAGTCCCACTTTTTCCCAAGCTGACGCCACTCTGTTTGAAACGCTCTGCGTCTATGTCGAGTTCTTTACCAAAGGATCTGGAAGCTTTGGCCTTGAGCCGATCGTCGTATTTTCCCGATTTATCCACGTGACGCTAGTTGTGACAGTTCCAGAATTTCATTTGACACAGGAGTGTCTTCAATTTGAAACACTGTGATTAAGAATCTTGCAGCAGCAATGGGAGCTGTGGTATGAAGGTGGCGGATGGAAGTCATCATACGAGCGACCAGGATGGTGGGCTTGTGTCTCCGAAATCAAACGTCTCTTTTTTCACACCATACAGTGGTTATATCCTTTACCACAGCGAATGGCGTTTGACGGCCCTCAGTAACAAGAGCAAAGGGTTAAATGGTCACTCGAGGTGGCACCTTGTTTTTGCCGAAAATACACATTTGCAATGAAGTGCACTTCTTGAGTTTTCTCTGATGTGAGTACTTCTCTGACCATGAGCGCCGATCTTGTATGTGGGGGCGTTGTAACCCCAGCCCAAGGATATGGATCGGGGGCAGGCAATTGCACAGAGTTCCAATGGCCACCATTACCACGGGCAACATTGTTGTGACCGGTATGTTACCATTTCGGTCGCTGATCTTGTACGTTGCGAGATTGTAACCCCAGCTTGAGTGGGGAAAGGTGAAGAAAGTCCACCAGCTGCAAGCAGTCGCGACAGCGAAAGCATCGCAGCTCCCGAGCGGTTCTAACGGACGCTGACCTCGAGATGCGTGGAGTGATCTCCAGGGAATGACGGCGTATCCTTGTCCAAGCGGGAAAGCACCACATAACACAAGCCCGAACTGACGAGAGCGAAGGTAGGGTGGGCATCCATGACCCTCCCACCTGAGGCTGCCAAGAAAACATAATAACCCCAGCTCAAGTACGAAGGCATAAGCCTAGGGCACGACTAGTCTTCATTCCATGAGGAAGAGAGAGTAGACATGTGCACCGTTCTCCGCTT
>JAABUJ010001863.1_pt1 | contig 28656 bp, 29 predicted proteins | sample 5559131 | NCBI WGS metagenome assembly JAABUJ01 (sample SAMN10711875, study PRJNA513366) | rock metagenome | isolation source: Antarctica rocks | place: Antarctica: Victoria Land, Mt New Zealand nord | collected 2016-01-07
GCAAAGCCGTTCAGCCGCTCATCACACGTCAGGCAAGTTGGCCTGAGCCTTGGCGTCAACTCCAAGCCGTCCACGCAATCCTTTTGCCTCTATGTAACTGAAGCGGAATGAGGGGATGCATGAGCCGCAGACCTGCATCGAGCGGGTCAGCCCGAATTCGGCCGCCTGCTTCAGCGACGTCGTGGTGTCGCCGCCGCCGTTGTTCAGCGCCAGCACCTGCGCGCCGGACGCCTGCGCCTGCAGCAGGTATGAGCTGAAGTCGCTGGTGGGGAACGGCGCCTTCACCCCGCCGATCACGGCGCCGCCGGCCGCGCGCACCGCCTCGCCGATGTTCTTGTCGAGGTCGGCGCCGAACGCATAGTCGGCCGCCACGGTGAACCAGGTCTTGCCGCCGCGCTCGGTGATCGCACGGCCGAGCGCCTGGCTGGTTTCCCAGGTATCGTAGTCCCAGTGCACGGTGTTGGGCGAGCAGCGCGCGCCCGTCAGGTCGGCGGTGCCGGCGCCGACCCCGATGAACACCCGGTTGCGCTCGGCCGCGAACTGCGCGACCGCCAAGGCGATGGACGAATTGGGCACGTCCATCACCGCGTGCACGCCGTCCTGGTCCAGCCAGCGCCGCACGATCGCCATTCCGGTGTCCGGCTTGTTCTGGTGGTCGGCGAACACGATTTCGACCGGCCGTGACCCGGCGTGGCCGCCCGCATCCTCCAATGCCATTTGCGCCGCCAGCACGGACCCCGGGCCCTGGTAATCGGCGAACACGCCGCTCATGTCGTTCAGCACGCCAATCTTCAACGGGGTGTTGGCGGCGCGGCCGATCCAGGGGGCGAGAAGGGCCGATCCCGTGCCGAGCAAAAAATGCCTGCGATCCATGGTCCGCGCTCCCCGTGCCTAGGTCCGTTCCGGCCCGTCGGCCAGACGCGCGATCAACGCGGCCGGCAACGGCACGGACTTCATCCGGTCCGGATCGTCGGGATGCGGCCCGACCAGGACCCGCGTCTCGAAGCCTTCAACGGCCAGCGTGTCGCCGCGCATGATGCGATGGCTCACGTCGAAGCTGGACCGCCGCATCGCCATCACCTGACTCTCGATCTTCACCACGTCGCCGTAGCGGCTGGGCACGTGGAAGTTGGCGCGGGTGTCCACCATGGGAAAGCCGATGACGTCAATTTGCCGGACCAGCTGGAACTTCGTCAGCCCGGTCGCGGCGGCGAACAGGGCCCAGGTGCTGGCGTTGAACAGGGCGAAATAGCGCGGGTAGAACACGATCCCGGCCGGGTCGCAGTCCCCCACTCGATGGTGACGCTGCGGGTATGGGTGAACATCAGCCGGCCAGCTCGGCCCGGGCCAGGTCCGCGCACAGCACGTGGGGCGGCGGCGGCGGGTCGGCATAAAGTGCGGCGACCTCGTCGGGCCGTTGGCGCAGGATGGCGCGCTGGTTGAGCGAGCCCTTGTCCGTTATCTCCCCGGCGTCGATCGACAACGGCCCGATCAGGAATGCCAGGCGCTGGACGCGGGTGGCGCTTCCGGCCGCTTCCGCCGCGAGCCTGGCCAGGGCGGCGGCCACGTGCCGGCGCACCGCCGGGTCGCTGGCGTCCGCCGGGTCGGCTGGCACCGCGAGCACGGCAAGGGTGTCGTGGTCGTGGCCGGCGACCACGATGTCGCGTACGTGGGGCGCCAATGCAGCGACCAACCGGTTGCGCAGCGGCCCGACGCTGACCCAGGTGCCCGACAGCAGCTTGAAGTCTTCCGCGAGCCGCCCATCGAAGCGCAAGCCGCGCTGGGGCTGGGCGGGTTCGACCCACGCCAGCGCGTCGCCCATGCGGTAGTAGCCCTCGTCGTCGAACGCGGCGGCAGTCAGGGTTGGATTGCGCCAGTAGCCCGGCGTGACGCTGGGTCCGCGGACCCGCGCCTCCAGCTTGCCCTCCACCGGCGCGAGCTTTACCTGCAGGCCCGCAACGGGCAGTCCGACATGGCCGGCGGTTGCGTTGCCTGGGCCGTTGTAGAACGCCATCGGCGCTGTTTCGGTGGAACCAAGGCCGGTCATCATCGGCGCCACCCGCCCGGTCGCGGCGAGCGACAGGTGGGCCAGTTCGTCCCAGAGCGGTTGCGGCAAGCTGGCTGCGGCGTAGAAGGGCAGGCGGAGGCGGCTGAAGAAGTGGCGGTTCAGCGCCGGGTCGGCCCGCAGGCGCAGGGCAAGCTCCTGCCAACCCTTGGGTACGGTGAGGTGTACCGTGGGAGCGATCTCGCGCAACGCCTGCACCGTCGCCTCGAACTTGCCCGGCATGGGGCGGCCCTCGTCGATATACAGCGTGCCGCCGTGGTGCAGCACCATGTTGAAATTGTGGTTGCCGCCGAACGTGTGGCTCCAGGGCAGCCAGTCCACCATGACCGGCGGCTCGTGCGCCAGGAAGCGGTAGCTGTCGGCGATCATGGCCTGATTGGCGCACAGCATGCGGTGGGTATTGATCACGGCCTTCGGGTTGCCGGTCGAACCCGAGGTGAACAGCAGCTTGGCGACCGTATCGCCCGTGACCCAGCCCGCTGCCAGGTCAACCGCGGGGCCCGGGATCTCCGCCATCAACGTTGTAAACGGGGTATTGCCCGGCCGGCCGTTCCGCACCGCCACGATTTCGGCGTCGTGAGGCGTCAACGCATCCAGGGCGCGCCCGAAGGCTGCGGCGTCGGACACGAACACCAGCCCGGGGGTGGTCAGCGACCCGATCTGCCGAAGCTTTCACCATGTCGGCGCTGAGCAGCGAGTGGGCCGGGGACACCGGCGCGTAGGAGAGTCCCACGTGCAGGCAGGCCAGGCTAAGCAGCGCGTGCTCGACGTCGTTGCCCGACAAGATCAGCACCGGACAGTCCGCGGACAAGGCCCGGCCCAGCAGCGCCTGGCCGATCGAGCGCACTGCCTTCCATGCCTGCGCGTAGCTGACCCGGCGCCAGTCTTGTCCGGCCCGTTCCGCCAGGAAAACCCGGTCGGGCGCGACCTCGGCCCAGTGTTGGAGCCGTTCGGTCAGGCGCACCGGGTAAGGCGGCAGGGGATGGGAGGCCTGCAGCAGCGAACTGCCATCCGCACGATGCTGAACGAGCACCTCGGGAGACCGGATGTCGGCTACGCCGGCCATGCGTCCTGTCCCTCCCTGATCAACGGTGAACCACCTTGGCCGCGCGTTTCTCCAGGAAGTCGGCCAGCCGTTGCTTCGCCTCGCCATCGGCGGCGGCGATCGCCGACATCAGGCTTTCCGTCAGGTAGCCGACCGCCGGGTCGGCCTCGGCCATGCGGGGCAGGGCGTGCATGACGGCGAAGTTGGTCAGCCGGGCGTTTTCGGCAATGCGCGCGGCGAGTTCCATCGCCAGTGCCAGGCCCTCGTCCGCGCCCGCCTGATACTGCGACAAGCCGATCGCGGCTCCCTCTGCAGCCCCGTAGGTGCGACCGGTCAGCATCATGTCGGCTGTCCGGGCGACGCCGATCAGCCGCGGGATGCGAACGGAGCCGCCACCGCCGACGAAGGTGCCGCGCTGCCCTTCCGGCAAGGCGTAGAACGTGGAGGGCTCGGCGACGCGGATGTGCGCGGTCGCAGCCAGTTCGAGGCCGCCGCCGATCACCGCCCCGCGCAGGGCGGCGACCACGGGCAGATCGCCAGCCTCGATTGCGGCGAACGCGCGATGCCAGAGCCGGCTATGGAGCACGCCCTCGGCCGCGTCGTGCTCGCGAATGTCGGACAGGTCCAACCCGGCGGAGAAGTGCTCGCCTTCGCCGTGCAGCACCGCGGCACGGGCGTTGGCCGGAGGGTCGCTGAAGAAGCGCCGGATGCCTTCGATCATCTCGGTATTGAGGGCGTTGCGCTTGGCAGGGCGGCACAGGCGCAAGACGGCGACCTTGCCGACCAGTACGGTCGAAAGGGAAGCTGGAAGCCTATCGTCGGGGGTGCTCGCCTGGGCGCCGTCGATCATGCTCTTTGCCCCTAACGGTTGGTCCATTGTGGAACGACACGTTGCCTAGCGATGGCAGCAGAAAGCAAGCCAGTGCCGGCCTGGAACATGACCGATGCCTTACCCATACGCGCGGCAGGAACCGGCCGAACTACGGCATCGGCTCCACCGGCAGCGCCCACATCAGCCCGCCCTTCGAGGCCAGCGCATTCCGCCCCCGGGGCAACCCCAGCACCGAGGCCGCCCCGACATCGCGCTCGTATATCTCGCCGTAGTTCCCAACCGCCTCGATCGCCCGGCGGAACCCGGCATCCGGCACGCCCAGCGCCTTGCCGATCCACGCCTGCTCCCCCGTCAACCGCTGCACCACCGGGTCGGCGCTCCCGCCCAGCGACCCGGCATTTGCCCGGGTCACGCCATGCGCCTCGGCCTCCAGCAGCGCCCACACCGTCCAGCTCACCACCGACGCCCATTGCGCGTCGCCGGTGCGGTATGCCGGCGAGAGCGGGTCGAGCGAAACCGTCTCCGGCAGCACGGCGAAGCGCGACACCTGGGCGTGGAACGCCACGCGCACGTTGGCCAGCCACGAGATATCGCCGGTGATGGCGTCGCAGTGCCCCCCCACCAGCGCCGCCTCCATCTCGCCCCGCTCGGAGTAAGGGAACCGCACCACCGGCTCGTGCAGCCGCGGCTCGAGCGCGTCGTATAGCGTCTGCTCGGCGGGCGAGTTGCTGATGAAGCAGACGTGGCGTCCGCCCAGATCAGCAAGCGAGGCTATCCCGCTATCCTTAGCCACCAAGACGCCCTGGCCGTCGAAGAAGATCGGTGGCCCGAATGCCAGGCCGTACAGCCCACCGGTCACCGGATTGGGCGTGGCGCCGAGCAGCAGGTCCGCCTTGTGGTCACGAATGGCGGCCAGGCCGCTCGGCTCGTCGGGGAGCGGCAGGAACCGCGCTTTTCCCGCGTCGCCCAGCACGACGGCCGCCACGGCTCGGCAGACATCCGCACCCAGGGCCGACAAGTTGCCGTGCGTATCGGCCTCGGAGTAATCGTCGACATCGCTCACCACGGCGCAGGTCAGCGTGCCTGCCTCGCGGATCGCGTCCAGGGTCTCGCCGGCGTGGGCAGCGTGCGTGCCTCCTGCCAGCAGCGCGGCGGTCAGCAGCGCTTTGGAAAGCGTCATCGCTCCACTCCATACAGAAAAGGGGAGCCGCATTGTCCGGCTCCCCTGCTCCCTCTCCCTCTCCCTCTCCCTCTCCCTCTCCCTCTCCCTCTCCCTCCTTCCTCTGGCGGGCGGCGGTTTTCCGCTCAGGGTGTCCATGTGCCGGAGGTTGGGATGCCTGGTGTGGTCGACGGGCGTGGGTTGAAGTCGTCTGGCGCCGGGTCGAGCAGCTTGCCGTCCACGTAGTCGGTTGGCACGATGTTCAGCGTGTAGCAGCCGCCGGCGGCGTAGTGCGGCAGGCTTGGCTTGGCATCGGGCAGGATCTGGGCGTAGGAGGCCGGCAGCGCCGGCGCCATGCCGGTCAGGCGGGCGTTGTCGAACGCGGCCAGCATGTCGCCGACGCCGGGCGTGCGGGCATCTGCCGGCCCTATGTAGTCCTGGCCGAACTGCGACTTGCCCAGGGCGAAGCCGCGGGTTTCGTCCGGCAGCTCGGCCAGCGGGGTGAGGTTGAACAGCCGGTTGATGAACTTGATGATCGAGCTGTGCTCGGAAGGCTGGCTGACCACGGCGTGCGCCTTGGCATAGGGCGAGATGACGATGGTGGGGATGCGCGAGGACGGCTCCAGCGGGGCGCCTTGGGGGTCGGCGACGCGGGAGGTGACGGCGGCGTGGTCGTAGAACCCGTCCGACTCGTCATAGGTGATGATGATCGCGCTGTCGGGCCAATAGCGGCTGGCGGCGATGGCGTTGACCTCGTCGGCGAGCAGCTGCTCCGAGATCTGGCTGTCGGCGTAGCCGGGATGGTCGTCGTTGCCGGGGAAGGCTGCCTGCACCTTGGGGTTGGGGTCGAGCGGCAGCAGCCCGTCGTTGTTGCCGTAGCCGCCGCGGACGTAGAACACGCCGCTGTCGCCGAGCCGCTGGCCGTCGACCGCGGTGAAGAAGTCCTGCAGGCCGGCCAGGTGCGCGCCGGCCACCACCGGGTTGTCGGCGAGGTAGCCGAAATACTGCGGGCCGTTGTGGTGGATGATGTAGGTGCTGTGGATCGGCACGGCGGCGGAGTCGGTCGGCTCGGCGGCGTAGCCTTCCTGGAACCAGCCCCAGTTGAGCTGCTGGTTGCCGTCGCCGGCGATGCGCTTGATGTCGTGCTGGACGTCGAGCAGGTCGAGGGTCGGGTTGGGGTCGCTGGCGACGATGGCCTCGATGTCGGCGCCCATGAACGACAACGGCAGGCTGGCGTAGGTTTGGTTCAGGGTCGGGGTGGCCGGGTTCTCGTCGCGGGGGTTATAGGGCGGCTTGACCGGCGAGAAGTCCAGGTCGGAGCCGGGGAACGGGCCGGGGTCGCCGACTACGGGGACGCCGCCGCTGGCGATCACGGTCGGGGCTGCGGTGTTGTTGCTGCCTGCGCCGGGGTGCAGCGCCCATTGCGTCAGGCCGGACTGGCCGGCGATCAACGCGAGCGCGTTGGGGGTGGACGGCGCGGTGACGGTCATGTGGAAGTTGTCGAACAGGGCGAAGCGGTCGGCGTATTGCCACAGATAGGGGATGGTGTCGCAGTCGACGTGGCCCATCACCAGCTCGCCCATCTGCTTTTGCATCAGCACGGGGTTGGCGCTGGCGGAGGCGCCGGTCTTGGCGCTGACGGGGTTGCCTTGGGCGTCGGTGGTCAGCCCCTGCTGGTCGAGCGCGAAGCGGTCGTTGCGCGAAACCTTGCCCACGAAGTCCTGCTTGTTGACGATGCCGGCGTGGGAATGGTCGACGGAGGCGAGGTCGGCCGGATAGATCGGCACGCTGTCGCCGGCGGCGGTCGTGACGGTTTGCGGGATCAGGAACGGCGAGATCGTGCCCACCGTGCCGTCGGTGCCGACCAGCGGCTGGACGAAGCCGGGGGTGGCGGCGGCGGGCTGGGTGAACAGGCCGTGGGCGCCGGGGAAGGTGCCGAAGTAGTGGTCGAACGAGCGGTTCTCCTGGAACAACACGAACACATACTTCACCTTCCGCTGCAGAAGACGAACCTTCTCAGCAGTGGTCAGGGCGGGTTGAGCGGCGAGGTCGGAGGCGTGTTGGCCCACGATCTTGCTGCTCGGCGGCGCGATCGTCACCTCGCCGGGCGCTTCCTGGGCGGATACGGCGACCGAATGCAACAGCGCCAATGCCGCAAGTACGGCGCAGGGTTGCCGGCGTCGATTTCTCGAGATCATCGTGCCGTATCACTCCAGGACCGATTTGAACATGGCCGACGAACCACCCTCACCCCGGCCCTCTCCCGCCAGACGGGAAACGGAGCAGCGGAGTTAGACGGCGCGCAGGACGACGCGGCCGGTCACCTTACCGTCGCGCAGCCGCATCAGCGCGTCGTTGGCCTGCGGCATTGGCACGGTCGAGATCGGGGTCGGCACGACTTTGCCGCCCTGGGCCAGCGCCACCAGTTCACGCAGTTCCTTCGGATTGCCGACGTAGCTGCCGCGCACCGTCAACTCGCGCATCGCCATGACCGGCAGCGGGAGCGTTAGCTCGCCGCCGAACAGCCCGACCTGGATCAGCTTGCCGCCTTTGGTCAGCGCGCCGAACGCGAAACGGGCGGTGGCGGTGCCGTTGACCAGGTCGATGACGGCCATCACCGGGCCGCCGCACGCCGCGACGATGGCCCCGGTCACGTCGCCCGACGCGCCATCGATCACCTTGGTCGCTCCGGCCGCCAGCGCCGCGTCGCGCTTTTCCGGGCTGATGTCGACGGTGGCGATGTTGCCGTGCCCCATCGCCCGCAGGATCGAGATCGCCGCCAGCCCCAGCCCGCCCGCGCCGACCAGCACGACCCATTCCATGGGGGCGAGCGGCATGACCTTCTTGATGGCGGAGAACACGGTGATGCCGCTGCAGGCGTAGGTTGCGGCGAGCGCCGGGTCAATTACGCCGGGGTCGACCAGATGGCGCGGCGCCGGAGCCACCACGTGGGTCGCGTAGCCGCCATTCTGGTACACGCCGAGGCTGCGGCCCTGGAGGCACATGTTGTCCTCCTCCGCGAGGCAGCGCTCGCAATGGCCGCAACCGACCCAGGGGAACACGATCCGCACGTCGCCAACCGACACCCCGGTCGCGTCCGGGCCGAGCTTGGCGACCCGGCCGACGATCTCGTGCCCCATCGCCAGCGGCAGCACCACGCCGCGGTCCTTCAGCGACATGCGCTTGCCGCCGCCGATGTCGTAGTAGCCTTCCCAGATGTGCAGGTCGGAGTGGCAGACGCCGCAATGCGTGACTTCCAATAGCACTTCGGTGCCGGTCGGCTCCGGCGTGGGCCACTCCAGCTCCTGCAGGTCGGCCCCATTCTCGACCACGGCCCATGCGCGCATCCGACGTCTCCCTGGCTTCGTTGGAGCGATGACACACCCCGCCCGGCGGCGCGTCAACGGGCGCGCGGGTCCAAGGCGTCGCGCAAGCCGTCGCCGACCAGGTTGAAGGCGAGCACGGCGAGGAAGATCGCGGCGCCGGGGAAGATCGCCAGCCACGGCGCCTGGGTCAGGAAGCGCTGGGCGGCGTTCAACGACGATCCCCAGCTCGGGTCCGGCGGCTGCTGGCCGAGGCCGAGGAACGATAGGCTGGCCTCGGCGATGATGGCCGCGGCGATGGCGAGGGTCGCCTGCACCAGCACCGGCGGCACGATGTTGGGCAGCACATGGCGCACCGCGACGCGCCAGGGCGGGTTGCCCAGCGCCCGCGCGGCTTCGACGTAGTCGTTGGCGGCGGCGTCCATCGTGGCGCCGCGCGCGACCCGCACGAACACCGGCGCCGCGGTCACGCCGATGGCGATCATGGCGTTGGCCAGAGACGGGCCGAGGAACGCGGCAAGCGCGATGGCGAGGATCAGGAACGGGCACGCCAGCATCGCGTCGGCCACGCGCCCGATCACGGCGTCGGTCCAGCCGCCCGCGAACCCAGCCAGCAGCCCGAGCGGCACGCCTGCCCCGGCGGCGATGGCGACCGACACCAGCCCCGCCAGCAGGCTCGCCCGCGCGCCGAACACCACGCGGGACAGCACGTCGCGGCCGTTCTCGTCCGTCCCCATCCAGTGCAGCGCGGACGGCGCCTTGCGGATGACGCTGTAACTCTGCTGCGACGGATTGTAGGGCGCGACCAGGGGCGCCGCGATGGCGAGGGCGATGAACAGCACGATGACGACCAAGCCCGCGACAGCGACCGGACGCCGGGCGAAGCGCGCGAAAGCGAGCCGGGATGGGCTGCGCGTCATGCCGTCCGCAACCGGGGATTCACGAGGACGTACAGCACGTCAGCGAACACGTTCAGCAGGATGAACAGCGTCGCCGTGACCATCACGACGCCCTGCACGACCGGGTAGTCGCGGTTGAACACGGCGTCCACGACCAGCTTGCCGAAGCCGGGGATGCTGAACACCTGCTCGGTCAGCACGGCGCCGGAGAACAGCGTGCCGAGTTCCAGCGCGCCGAGGGTGATGACCGGCACCAGCGCGTTGCGCAGGGCATGACGGATGACGACTCCCCACTCGTTCACCCCCTTCGCCCGCGCGGTACGGACGTAGTCCTGGTCGAGCGCGGTCAGCATGGCGCTGCGGGTGTGGCGCATCAGCACGGCGGCGATGGCATTGCCGAGCACGAAGGCGGGCATGACCGTGGTGGCCAGCGACTGCCGCCAGTCTTCGGCGAGCGGCACGTAGCCCGACGGCGGCAGCCAGCCGAGATGCACCGACACGAGCAAAATCAGCATGATGCCGAGCCAGAAGTTCGGCGTGGACAGCCCGGCGAGGCCGACCAGGTTGGCGAGGTAGTCCAGCGGACGGTTGCGGTAGACGGCCGACAGCACGCCCATGGGAACGCCGATCAGCAGCGCGAAGGTGAACGCCATCGCGCCGAGCTGCAGCGTCACCGGCAGTTTCGCGAGCACCAGTTGCGCCACCGGGGTCCGGATGCGCCAGCTGAAGCCGAGATCGCCGTGCAGGACGCCGCCGGCCCAGTGCAGGTATTGCAGCGGGAGCGGGCGGTCGAGCCATAGTTCGGCGCGGATTTGCGCGAGCACCTGGGGGTTGGCGCCCTCCTCGCCGGCCAGGATCAACGCTGGGTCGCCGGGCATCAGCTGCTGCAGGCCGAACACGAGGATGCTGACGAGCAGCAGCGTCGGTACAACCTGCAGCAGGCGGTTGCGGAGCCGGGCGTTCACGGCGTCAGCGACACGCCCTGCAGGCGGATCAGCCCGTCCGGGACCGGGCGGAATCCGGCGATGCGGGCGGACATGCCAAACAGGTTCCGGAGCACCCAAAGGTACTCGATGGGAAGGTCGCGCTGCTGCAGTCCCGCGACCTGGGCGTAGATCGCGCGGCGCTTGGCGAGATCGGTCTCCGCGCGGGCGTCGTCCAGCAGCTTGTCCATCGCCGGGTTCGCGTAGCGGCCGTAGTTTTGTACGCCGCCAGCATGCAGGAAGGTCCACAAATTGCCATCCGCATCGACCCGGCCCGACCAGGCAAGCAAGTAGGCCTCGAACCCGCCCCGCTCGGCGTTGTCCAGCGACGCCGCGAACTCCATCGCGGTGATGCGCACGTCGAACCCGGCCTCGGACGCCATCGACTGGATGACCTCGGCAACCTGCCGCAAATCCGGATTGTTTGGCGTGACCAGGGCGACCGGCAGCGGGGTGGTTACGCCCGCCGCCTTCAGCAGCGCCTTGGCCTTGTCCACGTCGCGCGCGGTCGGCTTGACGCCGGGCGCGTAGAACGGGCTTTCCTTCGGCACCGCCTGGGCGGCCGTGTCGAACATTCCGTTGTACACCACCTGGATCAACGCATCGTGGTCGATCGACAGGTCGAACGCCTGCCGCACCCGCGCATCCCGCCCGAGTGGCGTGTCGGCGCGCGGGCCGTTGCCGAGGTTGAGCGTGATCCCCTCGTAGCCTAGCCCGTCGAACGCCACGAGACGCAGCTTGCGGTTGGCCTTCACCGCGTCGGTGTCGGTCGGCACGACATACTCGTCGACATCGACGCTGCCGGCCTGCAGGTTCGCCAAGCGGACGGAGCTGTCGGGGATCGGCTGATAGACGACCCGCTCGAAATGAATCGCGTCTTTGTTCCAGTAATCGGCGAAGCGGTCCAGCACGATGCGGTCCTGCGCCACCCGCTCGGCGAACTTGAACGGCCCGGCGCACACCGGGCGCAGGCCGAATTCCTTGCCCGCCGCCTCCGCTGCCTTGGGCGAGACGATCATCCCGGCCCGGTCCGTCAGTTGCGCCAGAAACGGCGAGGAGGGCGTTTTCAATGCGATCCGCACGGTCGCTGGATCGACGATGTCGACATGGTCCATCGCCCCGATCTCGCTGCGGCGGAAGCTGCCCGGCATGTTCAGGTGGCGTTCGAGGCTGTACTTGACCGCAGCCGCGTCCATCGCCGTGCCGTCGTGGAACAACACGCCCGGCCGCAGGTGCAGGACCAGCGTAGTGGGGTCTGCCCATTCGTAGCCGGTGGCCAGCATGGGCACGATGTTCAGCTTCTCGTCGATGTCGAACAGCTTGTCGCACAATCCAGCAAACACGATGCGGCCCATGACGGTGCGCGCCAGGGTCGGGTCGAGGATGTCGGGGTCTTCCCGCAACGCGATGCGGAGCGTTTGCGCGTGGGCAAGGACAGGCAGCAATAGGAAGATGGCGAGCAGCAGACGGCGCATTGCGGTTGGTCCAGAGATGCATCGGCAGCAAAGCAAGAGTCAGGCCGGTTTACCATCCCGCATCACTGCGGCTTCGATGACGACGCGGTCGAATACGCCGCACGGGCTGTCGCGGCCCGGCATGAACCGGCGGAACACCACGAAACGCTCCTGGCTGACCCGGTGCAAGCGCCGCAACTCCGCCAACGGGTCGCGATGGTCGTCCACCCGCAGATCGAGGTCGGGGTACGGGTCTGATGTCGCCACCTTCAACGCGGCGGACTGCCTGCCGCGGCTGTCCCCACCGGCCGCCTCCCCCGCTTCCAGCGCCGTCATCAACCGCTCGGCCAAGCTGCCCTCGGCCGCCGTAAACGCCGCCAGCGTGCGGTCGAGCACGGCAGGTCCGGCCAGCATGTTGCCAGCGACCGACATGTCCGCCCCGCACAGGCTGCCGCACCACTCGACGCATGACGTCCCGGTATGCTGCGCAACTTGGCCGGCCGCCCCAGGATGTGCAGTTGCCGCATCGCCCGCCCGGCATCGGCCGCCAACAGCGCCGCCGCAACCTCGTCGGGGGCGCTCCGGCCCGCAGCGCGGCCATGCCGTTCACGCCGTACATCGGACTGATCAGCGCCTGGGTCACCAGCGCCGCCACCCCGCCCTCGACGTGGAGGCATAGTGCGCCCACCGCAAAGAACCGCGTGGCGACGGCGCCTCCAAGCGCGCCGGTGCCGGGGTCGCGGGCAAGGATGGACCAAGTCATGCCCGCACTCTGCAACGGCGGCTTTCCCGCTTCAATCCAGCAGCGCTTCTGTCCTAGGCTGCGGCATCAAATGGAGAGCCCATGATCCGTCGCGCCAGCAATGCCGACCTGCCCCTCGTGCAGACGATCTCGCGGGAGGCCTATGCCGCTTACGAGTTGCTGCTCGGCGGCCTGCCGCTGCCTGCGCTGGAGGATTACGGGCCGCGCATTGCCGCGGGCGAGGTCTGGATCATGGATGCGGACGGCTTGCTGGTGCTGGAGATGCATGACGACCACGCGCTGGTCTACAGCGTCGCCGTGCACCCCGCGTCGCACGGGCAAGGGCTCGGCCGCTTGCTGCTGGCCCATGCCGAAACGCAGGCACGCTCCGCCGGACTCGCCGAAATACGCCTTTACACCAACGCGCTGATGGACCGGAACATCGCGATATATGCGGGATACGGATACGCCGAAACAGGCCGACGGCCGCATCCGCAGCGGCCGTCGTTCACCGTCGTCGACATGGCCAAGCGGCTGGCCTGAACGCCGCCCGATCAGCTTCCGGCGACGGCGCGCCGGGCCATGACGCCAATCAGGTGGGCGCGATAGGCGGCGCTGGCGTGAATGTCGCTGTTCAGCCCGTCTGGCGGCGTCACGATGCCGGCGATGGCGTCGGCAGACCAGTTCTGGGTCAGCGCCTGTTCCATCGCGGCATGGCGGAACACGCCGTCCTGCGCCGCGCCGGTGATGGCGACGCGCACGCCGGCGGGCCCACGGGCGACGAACACGCCGACCATGGCGTAGCGCGACGCCGGGTTGCGGAACTTCTCGTAGTTCGACTTCTCGGGGATCGGGAACTCGATCGACGTGATCAGCTCGTCCGGCGCCAAGGCGGTGGTGAACATCCCCTGGAAATACTCGTCGACCGGGATGCGTCGCTTGTCGGTGACGATGGTCGCGCCGATGGCCAGCGCCGCCGCCGGGTAGCACGCCGACGGGTCGTTGTTGGCGAGCGAGCCGCCCATCGTGCCGCAGTGGCGCACCTGGGTGTCGCCGATCCACGACGCCATCTTGGACAACCCTGGGATGCGCGCCTTGATGTCGGCGTTGTCCATGATCTCCTGGTGTGTCGTCATCGCGCCGATAGTGATCTTGTCGGACGCGGCGGTGATTCCCACCAGGCCCAGCGCATGCAGGTCGACGATGGCGGACGGCCGGTTGAGCCGCTGCTTCAGCACGGGGATGAAGGTTTGCCCCCCGGCCAAGGCTTTCGACTCGTCCTCGCCCAGCATCTTGACGGCGTCGGCGACACTGGATGGCTTGTGGAATGCGAAATCGTACATCGGTTGCTTCCTACTCGGCCGCCATGCGCGGCTGGTTGGCCTGGATGATGGCCCAGATCTTCTGCGGGCTGGCCGGCATGTCGAGGTGCCGCACGCCGTAGTCGCGCAGCGCGTCAACCACCGCGTTGATCACCGAGGGCGGGCTGCCGATCGCCCCGGTCTCGCCGCAGCCCTTGGACCCCAACGGGTTGTGGGTGCATAGCGTCACTTCGGTGCCCGTGGTGATGTTGGGGAAATCGTGCGCGCGGGGCATGGTATAGTCCATGAACGACCCGGTCACCAACTGGCCCTGCTCGTCGTACACCGCGTTTTCCAGCAGCGCCTGGCCGATGCCCTGAGCCACGCCGCCCTGCACCTGGCCCTCGACGATCATCGGGTTGATGACGCGGCCAAGGTCGTCCACGGCGACGAAGTTCACCACCTGGGTGGTGCCCACCTCCGGATCGATCTCGACCTCGCAGATGTGGCAACCGCCGGGGAAGGTGAAGTTCTTGGGGTCGTAGAACGCGGTCTCGTCCAGACCGGGCTCCAGCTCCTCGATCGGGTAGTTGTGCGGCACGTAGGCGGCCATCGAGATGTCGGTCAGCGTCTTGGACTTGTCGGTGCCGGCGACGTGGAAGCTGCCGTCCTTGAACTCGATGTCCTCGACCGACGCCTCCATCAAATGGGCGGCGATCTTGCGGCCCTTGGCGATGATCTTGTCCATCGCCTTCACCATCGCCGACCCGCCGACCGGCAGGCTGCGGCTGCCGTAGGTGCCCATGCCGAACGGGATTTTGTCGGTGTCGCCGTGCACCACGTCGATCATCGCCATCGGCACGCCGAGCTGGTCGTGCACCAGCTGCGCAAACGTCGTCTCGTGCCCCTGGCCGTGGCTGTGGGTGCCGGTGAACACCGTCACGCTGCCGGTCGGGTGCACGCGGATTTCAGCGGTCTCGTACAGCCCGGCGCGCGCGCCGAGTTGGCCCGCGAGGTTGGACGGCGCGATGCCGCACGCCTCGACGTAGGTGGACATGCCGATGCCGCGCAGCTTGCCGCGCCGTGCCGACTCCGCCCGGCGCTGCTCGAAGCCATCCCAGTCGGCCGCCTTCATCGCGGAGGCGAGCGTGGTCTGATAATCGCCGCTGTCGTACTGCAGCGCGACCGGCGTCTGGTACGGGAAAGCGTTGGCGGGAATGAAATTCAATCGGCGCAACGCCACTCGATCGATCCCGGTGTCGTGCGCAATCACGTCGACCATGCGTTCGAGCAGGTAGGTCGCTTCCGGCCGGCCGGCGCCGCGGTAGGCGTCCACCGGAACGGTGTTGGTGAAGATCGCCTTCACCTCCGCGTAGATCGCCGGGGTGGTGTACACGCCCGCCAGCAGGGTGGCGGACAGATAGGTCGGCACCGACGGCGCGAAGGTGGACAGATACGCGCCCATGTTCGCCAAGGTCTTGACCCGCAGCGCCAGGAAGCGCCCGTCGGCGGCGACCGCCATCTCGGCCGTGCTCTCGTGGTCGCGGCCGTGGGCGTCGGACATGAACGCCTCCGACCGGTCGCACGTCCACTTCACCGGGCGGCACAGCTTGCCGGCGGACCAGGTGACGATGGCTTCCTCGGCGTAGTGGAAAATCTTGGAGCCGAAGCCGCCGCCGACGTCGGGCGCCACCACGCGCAGCTTGTGCTCGGGCAGATGCAGCACGAACGCGCCCATCAGCAGGCGGATGACGTGGGGGTTCTGGCTGGTAGTGTACAGCGTGTACTCGCCACTGGTACGCTCGTAGTCGCCGAGGGCGGCGCGGGTCTCCATCGCGTTCGGGATCAGCCGGTTGTTGGTCAGGTCCAGCTTCACCACGTGGGCGGCCTGGGCGAAGGCGGCGTCCACCATCGCGCGGTCGCCGATCTCCCAGTCGAAGCAGACGTTGCCCGGCGCGTTGTCGTGGACGGTGGCTGCGCCCGGCTTGACGGCATCGCGCAGGGTCGCGACCGCCGGCAGGTCCTCGTAGTCGATCTCCAGCAGTTCGGCGGCGTTGCGGGCCTGCTGGCGGGTTTCGGCGATGACGACGGCCACGGGGTCGCCGACGTGGCGGACGCGGTCGACGGCGAGCACCGGGTGCGGCGGCTCGTTCATCGCCGAGCCGTCCTTGGAATGGATTTGCCATCCGCACGGCACGCCGCCGACGCCGTCCGCCTGCATGTCGGCGCCGGTGTAGACGGCGATCACGCCGGGCATGGCGCGGGCGGCGGCGGAGTCGATGCCGAGCAACTTGGCGTGGGGTCGGTCGGACCGCTTGATGACGGCGTGCGCCTGACCCGGACGGTTGATGTCATCGGTGTAGTTGCCGCGTCCGGCCAGGAAACGGTGATCTTCCTTGCGGCGGACCGACGCGCCAATGCCCTCGAAACCCATAGCGTTGCCTCTCCCTGTGCCCGGACTTGCTGCCGGGTCGCTCAACTTATTCGGCGGCTTGCTGCTGCGGCTGCCCGTGCATCAGCGGCCACGCCGCGGCGATCGCCTTGACGATGTTGTGGTAGCCGGTGCAGCGGCAGAGGTTGCCCTCCAGCCCGTGACGGATTTCGTCCTCGGTCAGGCCTTGCGGGTGCATCTGCACCAGGTCGATCGCGCTCATCACCATGCCCGGCGTGCAGAACCCGCACTGCAAGGCGTGGTGCTCGCGGAACATCTCCTGCATCGGGTGCAGCGTGCCATCGGCCGCGGCGAGCCCCTCGATGGTCAGCACGTCGGCGCCGTCGGCCTGCAGGGCCAGCATCGTGCACGCCTTCACCGACTCGCCGTCGACATGGACGACGCAGGCGCCGCATTGGCTGGTGTCGCAGCCGACATGGGTGCCGGTCAGGCTCAGTTTCTCGCGCAGCAGTTCGACCAGGAGCGTGCGCCCCTCGACTTCGACTGTGTGCGGCTTGCCGTTTACCGTCAGGGATACCTGAGGCATGTTTCTTCTCCCGTGGTCGCGTGTGGCGCGGAGTGTGGTCAGCCCCGGTTGCAACGGTCAAGGGGAGATGAGGGCGATGGGCGGCTTGGGAAGGGGATGCGATGGTAATCCGATTGTGCAGCATCGTCCCGGCAGCGGCGGCACTTCTGGCTTGTTCGCTCTCCGGCGCGATGGCCCAGGAGGGTGAGTTCCACTCGGAGCCGCATAGCGGGTATCGCGGCGGCATCAGCCGGTTTGAGGATCGTGGCTATGGAGATCGCAGGGACGAAAGATGGCGCGATGAGAACGCCCCTTACGACGAACAGCCGGACCCTGCGCGCGACCGCCAACGCCAGCAGGAAGAGCTTCGGTACAACCGGGCCGTCCAGATGCTGCAGCAGCAGCGTAAGCGTAATGTCGCCGGCCTTCAGCAGCAGTTGAACCAGGGCCGGATCAGTCCCGAGCAATACAATAGTGGCATCTGGCAACAGCAGCAGCAGTTGGACGCCGGCATTGCCCAGCAGCAGCGCGGCCCGCAGCCCTGAAGCGCTCTCCGTGGCCGAACAGAATGAGTTCCATGACAGTCCAGATCGCCACCCGCGCCGCCGCCGCCGAGCCTGAAACACCCGTGCCCGGCTGGATGACCCTCCTGCTGGCGACGGCTTGCGGGCTGGTCGTGGCCAACCTCTACTACGCCCAGCCTTTGATCGGCCTGATCGCGCCCGCCATCGGCCTCGGCCCGACCGCGTCCGGCCTGATCGTCACCTTGACCCAGCTTGGCTACTGCGCCGGGTTGGCGCTGCTGGTTCCGCTGGGCGACCTGGTGGAAAACCGGCGGCTCACCCTGCTGACTCTCGGCGGCGCCACCCTGGCGTTGGGGGTGGCCGCCATCGCTCCGTCGGCGCCCTGGTTCCTGGCGTCCGCCCTCGGGATCGGCCTCGGCTCGGTAGCGGTGCAGATGCTCATCCCGATCGCCGCCCATCTCGCGCCGGACGCCAGCCGCGGCCGGGTGGTCGGCAACGTCATGAGCGGATTGCTGCTCGGAATCATGCTGGCGCGGCCGCTGGCCAGCTTGGTCGCTCACGCGTTCGGCTGGCGCGCGCTGTTCGCCGCCTCCGCGGTCATGATGATGATCGTGGCTGTGGCCCTGCGTGCCTTGCTGCCGCAGCGCCGCCCGGTCGCCGATTGCAGCTACGCCGCGCTGATCGGCTCACTCTGGACCCTGCTGCGGAAAACCCCCGTGCTCCGCCGCCGGGCCGCTTACCAGGCCAACCTGTTCGCCGCATTCAGCCTGTACTGGACTGCCGTTCCCCTGGAATTGGCCGGACCGACCTTCGGCCTAACGCAGCGCGGCATCGCCCTGTTCGCCCTGGCCGGAGCGGCCGGCGCGGTGGCAGCCCCCATCGCCGGGCGGGTCGCCGACCGGGGCTGGAGCCGCAGTGCGACCGGCGTTTCGCTGGCGACCGTCGTGGTGGCATTGCTGCTGGCCTGGCGGGGCAGCGCCGGATCGATGGCCGCGTTGCTCGCCGCCGGCATTTTGCTGGACCTCGGCGTGCAGGCCAACCTCGTGCTGGGGCAGCGTGCCATCTATGCGCTGGGGGCAAATGCCCGCAGCAGGCTCAACGGCATCTACATGGCGCTGTTCTTCGGAGGCGGCGCGTTTGGCTCGGCCATCGCCAGCCTCGCCTACACTACGGGCGGCTTCGCGCTGGTGAGCTGGATCGGCCTTGCCTTTCCCCTTGCGGCGCTGCTGATCTACGCAACCGAATCCATCGGGCACGACCATAAGAAACGGAGGGAGTAGCGCATGCTGTCACGTAGGCAAGGATTGACGTTGGCCGCCTCGCTCGGCGCCGGCGGATTTGGCGCAGCCTCGCCTGCCACCGCGGCCGTTCCGGTCGTCCAAGCGCCGACCGTGAAAACGCCGGTGTCCTTCGCCGTGCCGCCCGGCGCTTGCGACTGCCACGTGCACGTCATCCCCGACCCGGCGCAGTTCCCATTCTGGGCCGGGCGCGTCTACACCCCGCCGACCGCCACGGCGGCCGAGCTTCTCGCGTTGCAACACGCGCTGCACATGGATCACGTCGTCATCGTGACGCCCAGCATCTACGGCACGGACAACGCGGCCACCCTGGACGGAATGCGCCAGCTCGGACCCGATCGGGCGCGGGGCATCGCCGTCATCGACGAAAAGACGAACCCCGCCGAGTTGGACGCCATGGCCCAGGCCGGCATCCGGGGCATTCGCATCAACCTGGAGCAAGCCGGGGTCTTCGACCCGGCTGTGTCGGCCGGGCGTCTTAACGCCGCCGTGCGGCAAATCGGCGGCCGGCCTTGGCATCTGCAGGTGTATTCGAGACTTGCGGTGATCGCGCCGCTCAAGGAGCAGTTCGCCGCGCTGCCGTTCCCAGTCGTGTTCGATCATTTCGCCGGAGCGCAGGCAGCGCTCGGCCCCCAGCAGCCGGGGTTTGCCGCGGTGCTCGATCTCGTGGCGTCAGGCAAAGCGTATGTGAAGATTTCCGGCGCCTACCGCGCGTCGGATCGGGCGCCGGATTACCCCGACGTCGCCCCTTTGGCGCGAGCGTTGATCGCCGCCAATCCGGACCGGCTCGTGTGGGGCAGCGACTGGCCGCATCCGGATAGCGCGATCGTGCCGGCTCGCGCCGCCACCGACATCGCGCCTGCGCAGCCGATCGACGATGGACGCGTGCTGAACCTGCTCGCGGAATGGGCGCCCGACGCCGCTATCCGGGCGAAAATCCTGGTGGACAATCCAAAGCGACTCTACGGGTTTTGATCGCCCGGCACGTCCGGAGCCGCTTGCGTGGAGCGGGCGACGAGATTCGAACTCGCGACCCTGAGATTGGAAATCTCATGCTCTACCAACTGAGCTACACCCGCCCACGCCCGGCAGAATTAGAGCGTTCGGACCGGCCGGGCAAGACATCTGACGGCGGCGCGCTTGACAAGCCAGCCGCCGCGCTTTTGATACGCCCCCTGCGCGCCCGGGTCGTGCAGGGGTGTAGCTCAATTGGCTAGAGCGCCGGTCTCCAAAACCGGAGGTTGCGGGTTCGAGACCCTCCGCCCCTGCCAACCCCGGGCGCGCCGATTTTTGCGTCCTGAGACCAATCAGAGGTGTGCGGCGTGGCGATAGCTCCGGCGACGTTCGTGCGTGAGGTACGGGCGGAGATAGCGAAGGTGACCTGGCCATCCCGGCGCGAGACGCTGGTGACGACGGGGCTGGTGTTCGCCCTGTCCGCCGCCGCCGCCGTGTTCTTCTTCGTCGTCGATCAGTTCGCCGGCATCGGCATCCGCGCGCTGTTCGGCGTGACGGTTTAAAGGAATACGCTTTTGGCTCATCGTTGGTATGTCGTTCACGTCTATTCGGGGTTCGAGAAGAAGATCGCTGAACAGATCAAGGAGCAGGCCGCCCGCAAGGGATTGGCCGACCTCGTGGACGAGGTGCTGGTGCCGTCCGAGCAGGTGGTCGAACTGCGGCGCGGCCAGAAGGTGAATGCCGAGCACAAGTTCTTCCCCGGCTATGTGCTGGTGAAGATGGAGATGACCGACGACACCTGGCACCTGATCAAGGACACGCCCAAGGTCACCGGGTTCCTGGGGACCAAGACTCGCCCGACCGCCATCAGCGAGGCCGAGGCGGAGCGGATCATGCAGCAGACCGCGGAGGGCGTGGAGCGTCCGCGTCCGGCCGTGCTGTTCGAAATCGGCGAGCAGGTGCGCGTGGCCGACGGCCCGTTCACCAGCTTCAACGGCACCGTCGAGGAAGTCGACGAGGACAAGGGTCGCGTGAAGGTCAGCGTGTCGATCTTCGGCCGCTCGACGCCGGTCGATTTGGAATACGGCCAGGTAGAGAAGGTCTAACTGCCGAGTTCGGGGGGCAAGCCGCCCTCCACCACCTCGATCTCCCGCAGCTTGCGCACCACGACGCGGGTGCGGGTGCGGGCGTCCTCGATCGTGCTGGACATCGCGGCGGCGTTGCGTCCCAGGCGCTCCAGCACGGCGTCCATCTTGACCATCTCGCCCCGCGTGGCGCCCAGCAAGCGGCCGATCTCGTCGGCTTTCTGTTCGAGCGCCAACGTCACGTAGCCGAGGTGGATGGTGCGGAGCAGGCCCGGCAGTAGGCCCGGCCCCATCACCAGCACGCGGCAGGTGCGCCCGAGATCGTCCACGAGACCCGGCAGGCGGGCTGCCTCAGCATATAGGCCGTCGGTTGGGAGGTACATGACCGCGAACTCGACGGAGGCCGGCGGGGCGATGTACTTGCCGGCGATTCGCCGTGCCTCCAGTCGCAGCGTGGTCTCCAGCGCGCGCCGGGCGGCCCGCTCGCCATCGGCGTCGCCGGTTTCGGCGGCTAGGATGAGGCGTTCGTAGTCGGCGACCGGAAACTTGGCGTCGATCGCGAGCAGCGGGCGCGGATCGCCCCGGCCCGGCATGCGGACGGCGAAGTCCACGAAGCCGGCGCCGAGCTTGGCGTTCGCCTCGTAGCCGCCCGGCGGCAGCAGGTCGTCGAGCAGGGCGCGCAACTGCGTCTCCCCCCAGCCGCCGCGGGTTTTAACGTTGGAGAAGATCCGCTTGAGGTCGCCGATCTGCGCGGTGACGGCCTGCACGTCGCCCATCGCCTTCTGCACGGCGGCGAACTGGTCCAGCACGCGCTGGAAGCTGGTGGTCATCTGGCGCTCGACGGCCGCGTGCAGCTGCTCGCCGACGCTGCGCTGGATGTCGGCCAGGCGCGCGGCACTCGCCTCCGCCAACTCCCGCAGCTTGGTTTCCATCATCGCCCGTGCTTCCCCGCCGTCGCGGGCGAACACGGCGCCGAGGTCGCCCAGCGCGTCCTGCTGCTCCACCCGAGCCTGCTCGACCCGGGCCGTCAGCGCGCGCTCGGTCGCGGCGAGGTGGGCGCGGGTGGTTTCCGCCTCGGCGCGCTGCCCGGCCAGCACCTGCTCCGCCATCAGGCGCTGGCGCTGGGTTGCCGACAGCAGTTGCAGGACAACCACGAGCACGATGAGCAGGAGCAGCGTGGAGGAAGCGGCCGCGGCGAATACCGGATCGATCGTCATGGCGCCCTTTCTACATGACCCGGATCGAGGGTAGTGTCTCAGTATCGAATTAGAGACATTTGAACGCATTGATATCTCTAAGTTTCTCACTGGCAAAAAACTCAAACTGACCCACTACCGGATCGAGTCTGTTCTTTCCGACGGTGCAGGCGTGCTGTTAAGCTTTGATCAAAAGGGAGGACGGCCCGATGATCTCACGTCGGATATTCAGTTCGTGCGGCCTGTGCGCGGCCATGGAACTGATCGCGGCGCCGGTCGAGGCGCAAGCCCAGGCGGCGGCGGGCGGGGTGACACGCCGCATCGTGAGCCGCGAAGATGTGCCGGGCGGCGTGTATGAGACGGTGCAGGCAGTTGCCACCGTCGAGGCCGGGGCCTTGGTCATTCGGCACACGCATCCGGGCATCGAGTCGTCGTTTATCCTGGAGGGCGGCGGGACGCTCGCCGTGAAAGGCCGCGACAGTGCCATGGTCGAGGCGGGCAGCAGCTTCATGATCCCGCCTGAGACGCCTCATCTGCTTCAAAACGGCGGCAAGCTGACGCGGATCGCAAGCACCTACGTCGTCGAGAAAGGCAAGCCGCTGGCTACTCCGGCGCCGGAGTAGGCAGGGCCGCATCGGTCTTTCGCCGCCGCGATCCATCAGGCGCGACAACGCCGGTTTGGCGGCGGTCCAGGCGCTCGAATAGCAGCACCGAGCTGCCAGACACGACATACTCGTCGCCGATGCCGAGATCCTCCTCGTGATGCAGGGCGTTGGTGTCGAACACGAGGCGCCATAGCGCTCCGCCGGCGATCTCCGGCAGGGTGAACGACACGCCTTCATGGTGGGCGTTCAGCACGATCAGCATGCTGGCGTCGCTGGAGGGGACGGGAATGCCGGTGGCCTGGGCGCGGCCGTCCAGCAGCATGCCGAAGCAGCGCATGTTGTCGTCGCGCCAGTCGGCTTCCTGCATCTCGGCGCCGGAGCAGTGCACCCAGGTCACGTCCTTCACGCCCAAGGTCGCGTCGAACGCGCCGGTCAGGAAGCGGCCGCGGCGCAGGATCAGGTAGTGGTGGCGGAGGGCCGTCAACTCCTGCACGAAGGCGATCCGCTCGCGCGCCTTCTCGCTCAGGTTCCAGTCGAGCCAGCTCGTCTCGTTGTCCTGGCAATATGCATTGTTGTTGCCGCCCTGGATGCGCCCGAACTCGTCGCCGGCCAGCAGCATGGGGGTGCCCTGCGACAGCAGCAGGGTGGCCAGCATGTTGCGGGCCTGGCGTTCGCGCAATTCATTGATCGCCGGGTCGGCTGTCGGCCCTTCGACGCCGCAGTTCCAGCTGTTGTTGTTCGACGAGCCGTCGCGGTTGTCCTCGCCGTTCGCCTCGTTGTGCTTATCGTTGTAGGAAACGACGTCGCTCAAGGTGAAGCCGTCATGCGCGGTGACGAAGTTGACGCTGGCCCAGGGCCGCCGCCCGCGACGGCTGAATTCGCGCGCGCTGGCCGACAAGCACGCGGCCATGTCCGACGCCGGCGCTGCGGCCTTCCAGAACGCGCGCGTGGTGTCGCGGAACTTGTCGTTCCACTCGGCCCAGCCCGGCGGGAACTGGCCGACCTGGTAGCCGCCGGGGCCTACGTCCCACGGCTCGGCAATCAGCTTGACGCCGGACAGCACCGGGTCCTGCCGGCATGAATCGAGGAAGCCGCCGCCCTCGTCGAACCCGTCATCCTCGCGCGCTAGGATCGTGGCGAGGTCGAAGCGGAAACCGTCCACGTGCATCTCGGTCACCCAATAGCGCAGGCTGTCGGTGACCATCTGCAGCACCCGGGGATGCGACAGGTTGACGGTGTTCCCAGTGCCGGTGTCGTTGACATAGTAGCGGCGGTCGTCCGAGCGCAGCCGGTAGTAGCTTGCATTGTCGATGCCGCGCAGCGACAGGGTGGCGCCGCGCTCGTTGCCCTCGGCGGTGTGGTTGTACACCACGTCCAAAATCACCTCGAGCCCGGCGTCGTGCAGGCGGGCGACCATCTGCTTGAACTCGGCGGGAGCGAAGCCGGGGCTGTAGGCATAGCGCGGGTCGGGCGCGAAGAAGCCGATGGTGTTGTAGCCCCAGTAGTTGACCAGCCCGCGTTCGACCAGGAAGTCGTCGTCGAAGGCGGTGTGCACGGGAAGCAGTTCGACCGACGTGACGCCGAGGCTGCGGATGTAGTCGACCACGTCGCGCGTCGCCAAGCCGGCGAAGGTGCCGCGCATGTCAGGCGTCACCGCCGGATGGCGCTGGGTGAAGCCGCGCACGTGGGTTTCATACAGGATGGTGCGCTCCCACGGCACCTGCGGCGGATGGTCGCGGCCCCAAGTGAAGGCGGGGTCGATCACCTGGCATTTCGGCATGAACGGCGCGCTGTCGCGTCCGTCGAAGGTGAGGTCGCTGTCCCCGGCGATATAGCCGTAGCAGGCCGGGTTCCATTTGAGCCGGCCGACATGCGCCTTTGCGTAGGGGTCGAGCAGCAGCTTGTGGTTGTTAAAACGATGGCCGGCCTCGGGCGCGAACGGGCCGTGGACGCGGTAGGCATAAACGGTGCCGGGCCGCGCGTCCGGCAGGTAGCCGTGCCAGACCTCGTCGGTGTATTCGGGCAAGTCCTTGCGGGAAAGTTCGATCTGGCCGGTCTCGTCGAAGATGCACAGCTCGACCTTGGTCGCGTGGGCGGAGAACAGGGCGAAGTTGACGCCCAGGCCGTCCCAGGTGGCGCCAAGCGGGTTTGGCGAGCCTTCACGAACAAGGCTTCTCGCAATTGCAGCGGACACGGCTGATCCTCGAGGTGGCGCGCGTAGAATGACGCGCGCGGCTTACCCGTCGGTGAACGTGTCAGCCTGGGATGAGGTTCGGAAACTCCGTGACGACCAGGGTTTTCAGCACGCCGCGCAATGCCGCTGCCTGTGGCTGTCCGAACCCGGCCTCGAACTGGGTTTGCGCGGTGTTCCAGAGCGGCAGGGCGCGGTCGAGCAATCCCCGGCCTGTCGCCGTGAGGGCCAAGACGCGGCTGCGTCGATCGGCCAGGTCGGGCACGACGGTCAGCAACCCGTCACGTGCCAGCGGACGGATGGTGCGGCCGAGGGTGGTGCGATCCATGACCATGTGGTCTGCCAGTTGCTGGATCGACCATGGGGCCGGCCGTCGCAGGGTTGTCAGGATGGCGTATTGTGTCGTGCGCAGGCCGATGGGGGCCAGGGCTGCGTCATACAGCTGCGTAACCCGGCGCGCGGCTTGGCGCAGCGCCTGGCAATTGCACGAGGTGCTCGCCTCTGGACAGGTCGAGGTCATGGCGGCAAGCTAGGTGCATATGCACGCTTTGTCGAACGGGACCGCATGACCGCCATTGCCGGCTTTGAGGATTTCAGCGTCGGCCAGGTTTTCACCTCGGCGTCGTCGGGCCCGGTCGATGCCGCTGCGATCAAGGCGTTCGCCGTGCAATTCGACACCCAGGCGCAACACATGGACGAAGCAGCGGCAGTGCACACGCTGTTCGGCGGCCTGGTGGCGAGTGGCTGGCATACCGCGTCGCTGACGATGCGGCTGCTGCTGGACAGCGCGCTGGCGGGGGTGAGCGGGCGCGGGATGGGGGTGAAGGTCCACGGCATCGACTGGTCCGCCCCGGTGCGCGCCGGCGACAGCCTGCACGCGGTCAGCGAGGTGATGGAGGTGCGCCCGTCCCGCTCGAAGCCGGACCGGGGGCTGGTGGTGCTGCGAACGGAAACGCGCAACCAGCGGGATGAGAAGGTGCAGGAGCTGACGAGCACGCTGCTGTTCCTGCGCAGCGATGCGGTGATTTAAGCCTGCATGATGAAGCTCCTAACCTCAAGGATCGTCCGGGCAAAACTGGCCATGGTCCTTGCAGCGCTCGTGCTGCTCGCCGGCGCCGCGTGTTCACGAAGCGCATCCAAAACCACGGTGCTGGATACCGGCAAGTTGGCAACGGTGGTGATTGGGCGGTCATCGCGAAACGATGTGTTCGCCGCATTGGGACGACCGAGCCGCACGGAACAGAGCGGAGTCGGCGAAACCTGGATTTACGAGACCAAGCCCGGTGACGCCGGAGGCCCGGATTTCGTGAGCGGCGCGGCGGCCGTTTCCGGGATAGTAGGCGCCTTCGTGCCGTATGCCGGCCTAGTCGGGTCTGGTCTCGGGCTCGCGGGCACGGCCGTGAACGGCACGCGCGGAGAACCAGACACCGTCAGCGTGGCGGTGAGCTTCGGCGCCGATGGCGTCGTGCGCAACTGCGTTTATTCCAGCACGGCGGCGCCAGCCGGCGTATCTGGATCGGCCGAGGGCCCGGCGAAAATCATGGGTTGCCAGAAGCCTCCTGGCGCCGCAATGGCGTCATAGGCACGGACGGCCTGACATGGAACGGCGCTTCCGGCCAGAAGACGTCAAAACCATCGAGTTCGCAGCCACACGCGTGGCCGTGCTTGAGCATCGCGGCGATCCGGCGCTGATCGAAGACTCCGTGCGTCGCTTTATCGCGTGGCGCAAGGAGGTTGGTTTGCCGCCATGGCTCAGCGCGACCTTCAATATTCTTTATGATGACCCAAGGACCACGCGCCCGGAGAAGTTCCGCCTTGGCCTCTGCGCCGCGACGGAGCGCGGGATCACCGCGAACGCCGCCGGGATCGTTGCCATGACCATTCCGGGCGGGCGTTGCGCGGTGCTGCGCCACGTCGGCTCCAATGACGCCCTGGCAGGGCAGCCACCTATCTCCGGGCGGAGTGGCTGCCGGGCAGCGGCGAGCAGCTCCGCGACTTTCCGCTCTACGTGCAGCGCCTCACCCTGGTGCCGGAGGTGCCCGAGCATGAGGCCGTCGCCGACATCTTCCTTCCGCTCCGATAGGGTTGCGTCAGTTGCACGCATCGCCTTGGCTATCCGACATGCGACGAGCGGGGTAGCGCATGCCGAAGTTCAAGATGTTTCAGGTGGATGCCTTCGCCGAGCGGGTGTTCACCGGCAATCCAGCCGCCGTGCTGGTTGTGGATGAGTGGCTGTCCGAACACCTCATGCAGGCGATCGCGGCGGAGAATAACCTCGCCGAAACAGCCTTCGTGCGGCGCCAGGGCGCCGGATTCGAACTGCGGTGGTTCACCCCCGTCCAGGAGGCTGCCTTCTGTGGCCACGCGACGCTCGCGACGGCGCACGTGCTGGCCACCCACTACGGCGTGGCGGGCGAGATCACGTTCGCCACGCGCAAGGTCGGCACGCTCAAGGTTCGTCCAGATGCCGGCGGCTACACATTGGACCTGCCGAGTCTCGCCCCCGAGCCGCTCGAACCGATGCCCGATCTGCTTCGCGACCTGTTCCCAAGGGAATGCGCCGACGCGTTCCGGAATTTCGAGAACCTATTCGTCGTGTTGGCAAGTGAAGCGGAGCTGCGAGCCTACGTGCCCGACAGCCCCCGCATCGCGCTGCTTCGGCACATGGGGCTGTGCATCACCGCTCCGGCCGACGCCGGCGGCAACATCGACTTCCTATCGCGCTACTTCGCGCCCAGTGCCGGCATTCCGGAGGATCCCGTCACCGGCTCGACCCACGCGACTTTGGTCCCTTATTGGAGCAAGCGACTCGGTCGCCAGCGCTTGCAGGCCTACCAGGCTTCCCAGCGCGGCGGGCATCTCGCATGCCGTCTGGTGGGGGACCGGGTGTGGCTGACCGGGCGTGCGGTGACCTTCATGGAAGCGTGCATTGACGTTCCAGGCTGAGCCGCCCGGCACGCTCCTCACCCGCCGCTCCACCCTTCTTGCCGCGGTAAGCCTGCTGAGCAGCCACGCCGCGCGGGCGGAGAAGCACATCTTTCTCGATTACACCCAGGACGAATTGGACCGCGCCTACGACCAATCCCGCTGGGCGCCGACGGCGGCTGCCATCCAGGCGCGTTACGGCACGGACAGCGCGTCGGTGCGGCAGGCCTACGCTTGGCGCACCGAGAGCTACGGCAGCAACGAGGCGGAGGCGCTGGACATCTTCGCACCGGGCCAGCCTGCAGCCGCTGCTCCGGAAGGGTCGTTTGCGGGTGCCCCTATCTTAGTGTTCATCCACGGCGGCGCATGGTTGCGGTTGACGAAGGACGATGCCTCGGCGCCTGCGCCCACCTTTGTGGATCGTGGCGGCATCTGGGTCGCGCTGAACTTCGCCAATGCCCGCCAAGCGCCGTTGATGGAGATGGCGGAGCAGTGCCGGCGCGCCCTCGCCTGGGTGGTGCGCAACGCCGCAAGCTTCGGCGGCGACCCCGGACGCGTGTTCCTGGCCGGCCATTCCTCCGGCGCCCATCTCGGCGGCGTGCTGCTGACCACGGACTGGGCCGCATGGGGCCTGCCAGCGGCCCCGGTCCGCGGCGCCTTGCTGATGAGCGGTATCTACGATCTGCGCCCGGCATTGCTGTCATCCCGGCGAAACTACGTCCAGTCCACCGATGCAGACGTCGCGGCGCTCAGCCCAATGCGCCATCTGGATCAGGTGAGCTGCCCGGTGATCGTATCCTGGGGTGACGAGGAAAGCCCGGAGTTCAAACGCCAGTCCCGCGTGTTTGCCGACGCCTTAGCCGGCATGGGCTGGTTGCAAGCGCGGCATATGCTGTTCAACACCAACCACTTCGAGGAACCGGAGCAACTGAACCGGCCGGATACGGTGCTGGGTCGGGCGGCGCTCGGCATGATGGGACTAGGCTAACCTCAATACGGTTCATTTAAGCATTTGGAGCCTCTATATCGCTGGTTGGGTTTTCTGGGATCGACAGCGATGGCGGGTGTTCCTGCTGGCCTTCCGGCCGGCGTTCGTGTCAGCGACCACATCAGCCTTG
>JAABUJ010001865.1_pt1 | contig 28587 bp, 28 predicted proteins | sample 5559131 | NCBI WGS metagenome assembly JAABUJ01 (sample SAMN10711875, study PRJNA513366) | rock metagenome | isolation source: Antarctica rocks | place: Antarctica: Victoria Land, Mt New Zealand nord | collected 2016-01-07
AAGGCAGCTGAATTTGGTGGGGCGGTGGGTGCGGGCGCGGAGGGTGGTGAGGGCGGTGGTGAGGAGGGGGGCGAGGAAGAGGAGGAGCGGGAGGAGGGCGAGGAGGAGGGTGAGGGTTAGGAGGAGGGGAGCGAGGCGCCGGCGGTGGCGGAGGCGGAGGCGGAGGCGGAAGCGGGGGTGGGGAGGGGGAAGGTAGAGGTCGTCGATCTCGGCGTAGGCGCAGAAGGGACAGCGGACGAGTTTGGCGCCGCTGCGGAGGAGGGCGTCTTCGGCGAGGCGGTCGTCGAGCTGGCGACGGGTTTCGCGGCCGCCTTTGGCTTCGTCGACGGCCCGTTGCGTCAGTGCGTGGGGGAGGCAGCCGTCGCAGCTGGTCTCGACCGTGGGCGCGAGGCATACGAGTTGGCCCCGGGCGTGGTCGATGTTGCGGCCCCAGCCTTGGCCGAAGAGCGCTTCGCTGACGGCGTGGCGGATGCAGCGGAAGCAGATGGTGTGGCTGCCGCTGTCGCACGTGGCCATTTGCTCGAAGGTGGTGTCGGAGAAGCAGCATTGGCACTCGTACAGGGCTTCGGCTTGCTCGGCCTGCTCTTCGTTCAGCTGCAGGGCGGTCTCTCGGTCGGCGGCTTCTTGCTCTTCGAGCCTGCAGCAGAGGAATGGCTCGAGCAGCGTTTGGTAGAGCTCGTCGTCGAGCTCCTTGCAGCCGGTTTCTTTCAGGACTGGGTGTAAGTCGCCTTCGGTGCGGTTTTCCCACGTCACCATCGGATGCTTTTCCAGGCCCGCGTGCGTTGCTCGCTTCCGGCGGAAGAAGAAGGTGCTGAGACTCATCCGCCAGCTTTTGGCCGCGATATCTACCAACGTTGGCCGCGCGAGGGTGTAGAAGTAGTTGTGTTCTGCCAGGACCGCGTCGACCGTACTCCTACTCAGCCCTCGAAACTCCTGATATAATGTTGCTCTAGCTGCACTCTTGTAACTTTCATTCCGGAACCGCTCCTTCACCGGCACCAATACCTCTTCCCTCCTCACCCTTCCGACAATCGAGCCCTGCTCTTTAGTCTCTAAGCCCGACTCCGCAGACGACGTAGCAACAGGGGTTTCCGTAGTCGAGACCCTCCATCTTCCTTTTACCCATTCCGCCTTGTGCTTCAATAGTTGTTCCGCCACCACATGCAGCCTGCTCTGTTCACCAAAGCTTTGGAGCATCTCCCGGAAGACCTCGGGGCGGACATCTGGAAAAACGTCTGCGAGTGCGCTGAGAGAGTTGTTGAGCTCGTTGAGGTTTGGATCTTCCTCGGAGGCGGCATATTCGGACTGCGGAACGGTCAGAGTCCCGGAAACGTCGTTGTTTGTGCTGGCAATCAAGGGTGGCGCTTTGAGAGAAGATGATGAGGAGCGGAAGAGGCTGCGGCGGGTTTGAGCGCGGTGGGTTGTCTCGGGTTTTGCAGGACGGAACATAGCAAAAGCCATCATGACTGATGGCAGTGGATCCTTCTACATTTTTCCGCCCGCAATAGAGCTTGTCTTTTGGCGGTTGCCCGTTGTTTTCCTCGATCACGGATGTTTTATATGTCGCTGACTAATCACCACGGTCACACCGTGTTGAGGGGATGAGGATGAGTTTCATGACTCGTTCTGGTTTCCGTTCTCAACCATACCAATCATTGTCAAGTCCCTATGTTTTCGTTCGATCAGATTCATAAACATGATCTTGTGCCCTAACATAAAGAGGATATAAACTAGCAATCATTACAGAGTCATCTCCCTAGGAAGCCCCTGATTTCCACACTGAAGAAGCCTGAGAGTTCGACGGTAAATTGGGTATCCCACCCATCAATACCTAAACATAACGATTCCCGCGCGCTTCAGATCAACAGCCTTCCCAATATCGCCCTCAACCGACCTGGTCACCCGCGCACTCTGAATCATCGACCACAGGCCCGTTCCCAGCAGCTCCTGATAGGAAGCGCTCGGCGACCCCTCAACATTCCCAACGCTGATGATCGTCTGCAGATAATTGGAAAGCTCATGGTACTGTGCCTCCGCACTGAACTCGTCCCCGTGCATCTGCTGCAGAGTCCACGGAGACCAAGCACAGATCGGGGCTTGCGCCGTGACGGGGAGTACAATCGCGGGAATGCCGTTCAGGAGATGGAACGTCAGTCTGGCTTCGCCGGGATTGCGGGCCTGCGACCAGGCCTGGGTGCGCCAGGGGGAGATGCCGAGGAAGAGCATAAGGAGGCGGTGGCAGTTGATGTTGTGCGTCGGGTTCGTGTCGCAGAGCCCTGTGACCATGGCGTCCTCGCCGATCACGGATAGCAGTTTCGGAGCCAGTTGGCTGTCAGCTACATAATTCTGCATTAGCAGGCTTCACATAGACCGTAGCGAGTGATGGACTTGCCACGTAGACCTGGATCGGAGAGTTCTGCGACTGCAAAGTCGCGTGCTCGTGGTATGGATGGCGCGCGGCCACTGGCATACAGATAGGGGCAGAACCACCCCTTGTCGTAGGCTACCTGCTGGCGGGCTGGATATTCCCCGACAAACCGGATGTTCGCGTCCACACCCATGAGTTTATGCTTGATTCGAGCTTGCATGGATTTGACGTTGGCTGTCCTGACGACCTTGATCGGCTTTCCCGGTTTCACTTGCGAGATGCCTTCGTCAACGCCCTGCTCCACTAACTGTGAAGTGCCAAATTTAATGGCTTCGTCAACGACGGTGCCGGTGAATTCGAGAACGCTGGGCGCGACTGACTCAAGTCCGACAAGCCCCAAGTGAGACGCGCCGACTAGTACTGCATCTCGTTTGCGCACGTTGGGAAGGGTGACGGGATTGTTGTCTCCCCATGGTGATAAGTACATTGGTAGGTCCAGTGTAGACGTGACAGATTGGACGCTTGCTCGAACGACGCGCCCAGCAAGGGTGTTGCCAACAAAACGTTTTCCCCAGTTGGATTTCGCATCCTCCAGCTGCTTTGTAGAAGTAAGCTCAGTGGGAGTGGTTGCCGGCGAAGGAACGAGGTATGAAGGTGGGGCAATCTGAGCTTGTGGAGGGTAGGGAGACGTCGGTGTATAATATGGAGTCAAAGGGGCCTGGGACGGTTGATAGAAATGTGGAGACAGTGCAGATTGCGGGGGCGGGTATTGAGCAGGGACACTAGCAATACCGCCATTGCTGCTTGTCAGCCAGGTAGGTTTACCGACTACCTGCTGTTGGCCCATGGGAAAGACCGGCCATGGGGGCTCTTGAGGTTGTTGAGGCTGTTGAAATGGTGGCCTTTGTGGGAAATAGCTATCGTGACGCTGATAGCTAGGTGTATAAGAGGCATTGCCGTACGGCGCCGGTATAGGAGGAGACGTGTAATCTGGAGTCAGCGAAGCATAGGAAGGAGGCGGCGGGTAATATATTGGCGGGGGGTTCGAGTAGTCGTTCCCAGATGACTTCCCCTCTACTTCGTGCGATTGTGCTGGCATGTATGCCATCGCGTTGGTAGTAATAGTCCAGACAAATGACGCAAATTCGGGGGATCAAAACACGACTGAGATGAGGAAAAGATTGGGAGTTTCGGAAAACTCGCGACTCTTATACACTTTGAGGCTCTCAGCCGTGTCCTCAGCCTTGCCCTCAATCTGCCGTCTGTGTTTTTGGACCCGACCTAACCTCCCCCGCTCCACAGATCTCCCAAAGATAGGCTGTCAATTGAACGCCGACATATTGACGATACAGCATAGGATTTGATTTGTTTCCGTAAAGTCTTGGTGACACAGGACTGCACACTCGCTTATTAGTTCCGACTTTGGTATGGCCGGCACCTACTTTGTACCTTATTGTTCAATTTCCTGTTGCAAGGACACTCAGCGAAATATTGTGGAAGACATTCATCTCAGTCAACCACCAGTCAGAGCGATGAATGTATCCCGAAACACAGCATCGGACTTTTGGATTCAATGTAGGGCTTCTTATCAATAAATGATGAACACAGGGAGAAACATCTTTACAAGTTCAAAGTCACGACCCAAGCACGCACTATTGACCGCCAAGATGTAAGACGGGATGAAAGTCCTGGGAGCGCTTCGATCGTAAGGTAAAGTCTTGATGTGCGGGTAGGAGGGAACGGACGGCCTGGGAAAACAAGCCTGATTTACGCCTCGTCGCGGCTTTTACGGTAGCTAGACTGCATGGCATCTTCTAGTCAGCTACGTCCCTCGATATGAAGGATAAACTGAAAGCAATGCAATCAATGATCATATGACTCATGGCGACCAACCTCCTGTTCAACCTGTAGACCATCCACGACCGGCGCCAACTCGCTCAAAATCTCATAAGCCTTCTTGTGAAACTCCAGCTGCGCAGCTATCAAGTCTGCCAGATTCCTCAGAGGTTCAGGAGTGTCGAGCACCTATGACATCGTCAGCAACAGACCATAACGCACAATAGGGCACAGAGCAAGACGGACATTCTTCATCACATTAACAGCTTCCTCAGTCTGAGCCACAAAGTCGTCCTCGGCTTGTTCGACGAGAGCACGCCCCTCTTCACTCAAACTCTCCTGATCAGGGTTCATGCCGCGTCCGTTATTCTTTGCCTTAGCCTTTGCGGCGTCCAACATGAGCCTCGCGTTTTCCACGTTCTTCCTTGCCCTCGTCGCGAACATCAAGTTGGTATTCAATGTGGTAGTCCACCCAGCCAGATATCGGCTCTGGATCTGGGCATCTTGCGCCAATCTTGCTTCACCGACCTTCTCCTCGGCTAGAGCGTACTTCTCGAGTGCAGTCGCCAGCGGATCCTCTCCGCCACTTGGGTTGTTGTGGGTGAGAAGTTGAGAACCAGCAAGAGAAGCACGAGCGATGGCATGGTTGAAGGTTTTGGGTTGAGGTTTGGCAGAGGGAGGAGCTGTCAAGGCTGCCTGTGCCTCTGCCGGGGAGGTAGCGCTGGAGAGAAGGTGGACCTTTTCGGTGATGGTGCGGCCGAGATCGTTAAAAGACTCCCGGATGTTTGGAGGGTAGTCGTAGGCTTCGTTGGTATATTGTGATCTAATGTAAAGGGTAAACATATGTCCGCGGCTTGTCAGCTAGCCTACCATACTTACGTGACCTGCAACAGCTGCTGGTGAACCTGCTTTAAAGCATCCACTCGCTTCTCTAATTCAATATACTCCGGAGGCAGCTCAGTCTAAGATGATCTAGCGTTAGCGACTGCAGCAGCTGGACAATGGCCCATGACGAGGGCTCCATCAAGCGGACAGCACAACGTACCTTCTCTTCAGCTTGACCGAGCTGTTCCTTCACATATTGCTGGGTTCGCGCTGCGAAAGGGCTGAAGGAGGAACTATAACAAGGACAGTTCGTCAGAAACGAGACAACTGCGATGGTGCCATCTGTCCGTTGCGCATGCCCATCAAGCTTAGGAGGACACCTACGTCAAGTTCTTCCCAAACGCCTGGACCTTGTCCATTGGGTAGACGGTTTTCAAAGTGTACGGAATGCGTGTTGCGATGCAGAATCGTTAGATGATGTGAAGATGTTCCGGTTTCTCGAATTGGACGGAGTCAATGCCTCTGTAGGCTGCCCTGCGCTAGCGAGAACGCTAGTCCTGGACGGGCTACGTTTCTATGTTGGAAGCATGGGGATAGGGTATGTGACACGAACCGTATTTATATAATCGAGCAGTCATCACTGCCTCGGGTTCAAAGGGTCACAGGATACTATTAGGGACGATGTTTGTGGTTCCATTCGCTAATCAACGATAGCATTTTTGTCCGTCCAGCTCGGGGCCACTGACTCACAAACGCCCTCGTAATCTAAGAACGTCTGCCCGTCCTGGACGACCCCTTCCGTCGTCCAGAACATGGTCCAGTTACTTCCAGGAATCTTCCAAGTACCGCGCGCCCTCTCGAAATACCACTTGTTGACCGGATTGTCTCTCCGACTTCGCCAACAAACGCCATTGGGGTAGCAGTCCCGAACCATAGCGTTGAAGACAATATCCGCTACACCACCAGCGCCTTGACTCCGTTTCAGAACTGCAAACTTATCCAGGTAGGGCACTTTCCGAAGTCGACTTGTTTCGCTGCCATCATCTGGGACGCCTGGTGGAGTCTCCCATGTCAGGAGCGCCCCACCCTCGTATTCACCAGCAATGATAACACCGGCGATTCGATCATTGACACGCTCGAGGTAGTGTTTCACGTCCAGCTTCCTGCTGAACGAGTCCTCTATTAGATGGACCAGGCGTGGTAGATCTATACGAGCATCCTCCAATGTTAGCGTTGCTTTCCCAGCTTTAGGGGCTATCCATGGGCTTGTGCGTGGGTCGGGTATGATGGTCAATGGCATGCCACGCTTGACGAACGTAGTCGGAGGCGCTCGGGTGCGACCAGAGGCATGCGTTGCGCCCTCTACCCGTGCCAGTCGCCCAGCTGGTAGCGACGACGAGAAGATCGGTTTGTCCGTCAGTAGATTATGTATCAACGGATTCCTCTGCTTTCGTGTGCCCACTCCGGAAGCTTGAAACGGGACGGAATTCAATTTCCCTGAGTTTGCGGCTTCTTGGGGCGTTGTAACAAGAGCTGAAGATGAGGGTGGCAAAAGTGCCAGAGTGCGCTGGAGAAGCTGCATGTTCTTGAGGTGGACCTCAGCCGCCGACAATGGAGACAAGCCAGAGTTTTTCAGGGTAGAAGGCGTGTCCGATAATGAGGGAGCAACATCGCTGTCATTGGTTTTGAAAGTTGAGCTTGCGGTTCCAGGATTGGATGAGTTGCCCTTTAGTATCCTGGGCGTACCAATTTCCCGTTGCTCGATGGCTTCGTTCAATTGACGTAGCTCAGCGTTGATATCATCCAACTCCTGCTCTAGATTGATGAATACGTGAGATCCGTTTGCTCTACTTGCTGACGGTATACCTCCGGCCGGATCCAGAAGTATAATTCGATCAAGTGAAGTTTGCACCTGGAGAACTTGGACTCTTTCAGAAGCTATGATCGGGTCCTCATCCACAGACGGGATTGTTTGGAGACCAGCGAGTTCTCTGGTCAATGCATATATGATCTCATCAGCATCGACAGACACTAATGTATGAGTGCTGGGCATATAGCCTACAGGTGCGATGACAGGAATCACGCCCCTGCGTAGTGGTGCGAGCAGTATGTTGCGGTGTGTCACTCGTGCACCACTGTTGGCCATCGAAGTAGACACACTCTCTATGGGTGAGTATTCAATGATGCTGTCCAGACGCCGCGCTTCGGACGCATTGTTGGATTCAATGCCAGCAACAATGCGGTCGGCTTGTACTATAGCAGTTTTCCGCCCTTCTGAATTACGTCGTCCCTCATTATGCGTGTTGTCTCCTCCATCACAATCCACGACCACAACGCAGCCTAGACCGAGCTGCGTGAGCTGTGAGAGGGTAAGGCCTATACCTCGCAAAGTTGTATTATCAAGCGTTTGCGGTGCCCTTATCTTAACAAGTGCAACATGGAGAGGTTGAGCGGTGTTGTCGACGAATTGTTTTATGACCGGAGCTTGGGAAAAGACTGGACTCTCCTCGATAGCCTTTGTGGTGCCATAAAAGCTACCAAGGTTGACCCCGGGCGCACTGAACGGTGTGAAATTCAGCAGAGGTTTGGTGTCTTTTGTCTTCGTCGGATTTTGCACAGCTGCTTGAGGTGGCACAGATTTCTTCGCAGGGTGGAACCGAGAGATGTAGGATTTTGCTTCTCGTTTCGTTGACGTGGAACTAAGTATATCAAGGAAGAAGTCCTGTGCACTTTTCAGCTTGTATAGGGTTCAATTACTCGCACAGCGTACCCTATCTGCACTCTTGCCCCTCACACGGTTTCCGATGGTGCCCCATGCCTCTTTTCCATCTTTTAGCATAGTCGAGTACTGCTCAGCAGGGTTTGGTGTGATAGGCGCGGTCGTAGTAGAGTGCTGCCTGTGTTGCCATTGAGGATCTCCATGATGAAGCGGTCTGACCAGAGACTCGATCTAAAATGGTGCAATGGTCAGCAAGTCTCACTCATTTTTCCCAGTCCTAGTGTAACAAACCTCGAGGCCAACCAAACCTTTGCAGTTCCGGATTCCCAGAATCGGAGGCTTCATGTCTCATCCTTTACCGGAAACTTCGCTAGCAGTTTCCAGAATGAAGACATAGAGCTCAAATATGGTTGCACGTCAACATCAATATCAACCCTAAGTTAGTGGAGACATTTCTGGAGGAGTTGACTCAACGGCTGCCAAGGCGATAGGGAAATAAGCGAGTTGCGATAACGGAGGTGGTTCGGTAGGGCTTAGGGTGGGTTTCTTCGGATTTACATCAGACGGACAGAATCAAAATGTTCCTCTTATGTATACGGTAGGTGTGCGCCATTATCTAGGAGCTCTTTACCCATAAACTATGGTGTTTTTGTTGTCTATTATCAATACAATTGTATTCAATGGCAAGAAAGGGGTGAAGAGGTTTTCGGAGATAACGGATTCAAATTGCATCACCGACGTCATATGTGTGGAGTAAAGTCAAATGGTTCTCCAACTGATGATGGCGTTCTACCAAAAAGCACCACATACTTGGAGTACCAGCCTGATACACCGTGAACGTCAAAACACACAATGGCCCCCAGATTAGCATGGATAGGCCTAGGCAACATGGGCCGAGTGCACACCCCTCCACCCCTATCCCCCTCCCTCCGCTCTCCCCCCCCCTCTCCCAGTTAACCACATCTTAGGGCATGTGCAAGAACCTCGTCGAAAAAGCCAACCTCTCCTCCCCACTCATCATCTACAACCGCACCCAACAACGCGCGACCGACCTCTCCGCCAAGCTCCCCCCGGGCAAATCCACCGTCGTCTCCACCGTCGAAGCGGCCATCTCCAGCGCCGACATCATCTTCACCTGCGTCGGCGATGACAGGGCGATCAAGGACACCATCGACACCGCCGTGAAGGGAGACGTGAAGGGCAAACTGTTCGTCGACTGCTCGACCGTGCACCCGGACACAACGAACGCGCTCGCGAAGACGCTCGAGAGCAAGGGCGCTCAGTTCGTCGCTTGTCCCGGTATGCGAGTCCCCACTCCCTTACAACGGAAGACGAGGCAAAGAGTAGCTGATCGTCACAGTCTTCGGCGCCCCCGCCATGGCGGACGCAGGCCAGCTCGTCTGCGTCCTCGCCGGGCCCAGCGCGGAAGTCGACAAGGTCAAGCCCTACACGACGGGCGTCATGGGACGGGCGATTATCGACTTCGGCGGCCAGCCGCACGGGCAGGCGACGCTGCTGAAGGTGATTGGGAATACGTTCATTCTCAACATGGTCGAGACGCTATCGGAAGGCCATGTGGTGGCGGAGAAGTCGGGGTTGGGAGTGGATAATCTGCATCGGTTTATTGAGATGATGTTTCCGGGGCCGTACACGGCTTACTCGACGCGGTTGAGGCAGGGCGACTACTATAAGCGTGAAGAGGTATTGCTCTGTGAGGGATGGAAGTGTGAAAGGAATGATAGCTGACCATCCGGAACAGCCCCTTTTCGCTGTTGATCTAGCGCGGAAGGATGCCGGACACGCACTGGCGCTGGCGGCGTCTGCGGGTGCGAGGTTGAAGGATGTGGAAGTGGCTGATGGCCATTTGGCGGTGGTTCAGAAGCGGATGGGATCACGGGGCGATATCACTGGCATATATGGCGCGGTGAGGGAGGAGAGCGGGTTGAAGTTTGAAAATTGAAAGCAGCTTCTTTACCGTTCAGTATATAGAACAGACACAAATTCCACATGAAAGTCCACTTAGAGTACAACCGGGGAAACACTGAATCAAGGCTTCGCGGAGGCGGTTGCAGCAGTGTTACTAATGCCAGCGATATTCCCTTCTGATACACAACAGAATCATTCATGGCCGTCCGGTGGGGTCGATGCAACGGTCGTGTATAGAGATATGGCAGTGAGCTTACTCCCACCGAGCGACGTGAAACAAATCTATAGTGTCACTGTGGTGGCCTTGTTCAAGGGCCTTGTTATCAATGAAGAGGAACATGACGTCTTCCCTGCCTAACTTCCGGTGCAGTTTCCTCGGCTTTCGGGCCCTAGGCAGAGGTAGCAAAATGTGATCTGAGGTCAGCCCTTGTGACAGCTAACACTACAGTAGGTCGCGAGATCGAGCAGTGGTCCTGAAAGGACTACCAGGCATTGAACATGTGATCGTCCTTGAGAGTTATCAAGCCCATAGGATTGATTGGTTGAGATCATGACAGTTTCAAGATATCAGAGGGATGAGCTTTTCGTACAGGTACTCAGTTGTAGAGATATAACGGACAGAATATTGCTGATTTCCAACGCCACCTTTATGCTTGTGTAAGTCAGGGAGTGCTAATGGTCAGGTTGTAGATCGTGATGAGAAACACCATCCCCAGCAGGTACACGAGCCCAGGTTACACCGTATCTGGTTGGAGGCAGTAATTCTCGGAGGCATCAATTGGTTCAAACTCTTCAAGTCTCCTCTGCTGCCTCAGAGTGCTTTCTCTTCTTCCTCGTCCCCTCATCATCTTTCCGTTTCCTCTTCTCTTTTTTAGCCGTTTCTTCCTTCGGCGGGACGAAATCTTTCGTCCTTTCCCTCCTCTTCTCCATCTGCCTCTCCCTTTGGCTTTCCTCCCTTCTCTCCCTCGCCGCTCTGTCCTTCGACTGCTTACCCAGAAAGTATTCACCACTCTCAATCTGCAAATCGACTTTACTCTTCTCGCGAGCGGGCGGGAATGGCGTGTAGATTTTCTTGCTTTTATCCGTCACCTTGATCGGCTTCCTCCTCTTTGACAAGGTCCGTTTTTTGAAATGTGGCAGAAACCTCTCCCAGTTCTCCGTAGCAAGCTCCGGATCCTTCATCAGTTCGCGTTTGATCATAAGCTCTTTGATGTGGTAAATGGGGTGAATGTTGTTCATGCAGTCTTCGACAACCCGCCGCACATCTTTGAGGCCTTTGAACGGACCCATAGCGGAAACCGTGTTGCCTTGGACAAGGATGTAGGTTTGGGTGAGGAGTTCGAGGGCCTTGAGGGTAGTTCCATTAGGGCCGAGGATGCGCTGGCGACGCTTGACGAAGCGCTCTTTGTTGCGAACGAGGTTGCGGATCTTGATGATGTCCGCTGCAACGTCGTCTTGTAGAATCTTGACTGCCTGCGGCGCAGGCACACTTCTCGACAGCAACTTGATCAGGTCTCTCGCATTGAGTATCGAAGCTGGATCGTAGGTCTTTCGCGTCGTCTTGACGGTCATGCTGCCCTCTACCAAATCCAGTGTACATGCTATGCCATATTTTTCTAGAGACCGGGTGATCATGGGCCATGCTTCTCGCAGGTAGACTTCGCGGTATTTCGGGAAAAGTGTTGCAAACGACGATTCTTCGGTGAAAGTGCCGGCAGCGTTGTCACCTGGCGTAAAAGCATCGATCTGCAGCAGCGTCAGGAGTAGGTCAAATCTGGATGGGGGATCAGCAGGGGTAGCATTGAGCCTGACCTTCCATTTATCAATATCGTCAGTGTCCCACGGCTTTTCTTGCTTGTGAGTTGACGGCATTATTCTGGCGCAATTCGATCAGTCAGTTTATGTAATTCGGCGTCCTCCAGTCCAGGTCAAGTTCAGTCCAAAGGAGGTGGCAGTTGGCGTGAAGTGTGGACTACAGTAAAAGTCAAGCGTCAGTGAGGCTCAGACAACGGGGAGAGGCCCGTGATCAACGCTACATGCGGGGCTAAAGCGGGCCTGGTTGAACTGCCGGCTCCGCGAGGAAAGTAAAAGAGGTTCCTCGTGTCAGGGAACATGATACATTAGGTAGTACCTTAAGGTAGTAAACGCCGAGCCTGTCTGCCTTCTTCCTTCGTACTGCTACCAGGGAGGTAGAGGCTATTGCTAAGGTGTGAGGAGGATCCTGAACATATCAAAAACGAAATGTTCCTTTAGTGTTGTAATTAATATATCTTCATACCTGTACCCTTCTAAACTAAGTCACTCGTGCAGTGTTTACGCAAGCATGTGATCGTCCATCATCCCCTTTTTCGCAGAGAGCATTGAGACCTAACGTTACCTTACCTACCTTGGGTAAAGTACTTACTTACCAGGTACAAAGTGCAGGTACTATACCCTAAAAGTACTTTACCGCCATGTAGTCGTACCTTTACCTCCTGTGACAGCTCGGTACCGCAGATCTGGGCTCCTTCGCTCCCTCGCTCCCCAACGAACGTTGATTTCCAGTAGTCCAAGTTTGTCCTGCATATTGCCTCCTGCCATTGGCTATTGGCTCCTCAACTATAACTGGGACTGCTGTGCCGTTATAGTCTGAACCCATGTGATCAACCCTCAAGAGAATCATGGTGGGATGCCCACTTCTTGGTCCCTATCGGGGCTTCATAAGCAAGCAATGAAGCTCATGCTCAAGCTGTTTTCTCCAAAGAGTGGGCGTCTTTCCGTGGTCAGGACCAGAAGAGAGAATCAACCTACTCGCATGTGACAGCTTCTCCTCATTGTGCAGTTCTTTATCTGGCCCGGTTCCACTCTCATGGCACGTCCTCCTGCAGCTGTCGAGATAGTGCTCTGAGTGGAATATAAGATGCCGTGACCACGGAAGTTGGAGGGACGACTTCATCACAACATCTCTTCCCACACCACATGAGGATCCGCTTCTGGATCGATAGCAAAGGGATGCTACACTGGACCACTTTGGACCAATCATTGCATCTCTCTTCGCTCAGCCCCAGGGCAGTATGTTCATTAGTGGGTCATTTGAGACTGAGGTTTTGAGGTCACGAGTTGATGAAACTTTTCGACCCGTGCAAGCAGGTGTCACCTCTTAGGGAAAGCCCTGTGGCGACGGAAACACTTCAAGAGTTGTTGATTGAGATAGATAAGTGGTCAACACGAGGAGAGCACGCTCTCTGAACATAGGACTCCAGCATCGCTCATTTCGCCGTGCAAACAGATGTCAGAAAACCACAGTTCATAACGGTGCGTGTTAGAGAATGTGCTGACACCTTATGCACAGAGCTGCCCTTTGTTATCCGCCAGGCTTTCGTCCAATGCAAACGTAGCTGTCTAGGATCAGAACACCTTCCATTTGCGGCTAAGGAGCAGATAACTCACAGTGGGAAGTACGCTTTCAAGGAAGAATCAGCAGCCTCGGTGCGAGCTTGCGCGATGAGGGCTTGAAATGCCTCCAAAGTCATTCCCAGCCGTTGTGTGAATGGATAAAGAGCCAATGAACTCAGTAATCTGCGGACATTCTCAAGATTCATCTCCCCAATTTCGCGGTCCCTCGGGTCTGACACAAAGTGCCCGCGCCTTAGCAGAAAGAACATCTTGCTGTGTGTTGGTAGACCTGGAACCGACCAGACATCGTTGATACTGGTAAGATGGAAATAGGGTCACTTACTGTTGGACCAGCCACACAGAGGTAATTCAATCATTCGATGTTCGAGGTTCACCAAGCCGGCTGCAGTCATCAGGGCCTGGATCCGCATCGGAGCGCGAAGGTCCTTCATATCATCCATGGACTGCAGATACTTGGAGCTCCATTGCCGCAGAGCATGCGAGTCTGTTATCGACCCATTGTATGACTGACAGTTGTAGTAGATCTCGACCATCTGTAGCCAGCCGCCTGGTTTCAGTACCCTGCAGAGCGCCTCAGCAGTTGCACCATACGATGATACGCAAATGCAAAGTCTCTGAGCATAATAACGACTCTGGCACTCTGATAGTCCAGGGTGCTAACCTCACTATGTCTCGGAGGTATGTCGGCCATCTAGACTTGTTGATGCCGCCAGCGACGAGGCGTGAGTGGACGAGATCGAACGTCGTTGGGCGGAAAGTGAATGCTTGATTAAGATCGTCGAACTAGGAAAGACCTCAGTGTCAGCAGTTGTCTAGATGCAAACTTAAGAGAGAAAACAATCGTCATGCTTGGAGCTCTTGGGTAGGGGTTGATGCAGTCGGCCACCAAATCGAGCTTCAGGGCCCGTGTTGTTGATTCATCGAAAGCAGGGACTCGTAGGGCTACATGAGAAGATTATTGCAGGTCTAGCATTGAAAAGTGGAGTGGACATTCAATTGAAACTCAACGTGCTCTTGCGGAGTTTGGGCGGGTGGGGTTGACTTGCCTGAGCCTCGAAGTTCTCAGGAGTATCCTCCTGAGAACCTCGAGGGTTTATATCCACACCAAACACCTGACGAGCATGGCCTGTTAGCCGGTTTATCCGGGTATGAAACAGATGAACGGACCTCAGTGGTTGGAAATTGCTCGGCGACCTCTGCCGCCCATGTTGCGGACCCGTATCCACAGTCAAGGACCTTCCTCAATCTAGCAAGCGGTGGAAACACAAGTCTGCCGTCAAACACCTTGTTCAAAACATTGTGCTGGATAGCAAGCCTTTCCTCCTCATCCTGCCACACTGTTAACTTCTTTCTCACCCATTACAGACATGTCTTTCGTGCGTCATACCTCGTCGATTGGCGCAAAGTAGATGAGGTTTTCGATGGCGTATCGCTGGTATTGCCTGTCGTGAATGGTGATGGTGCTCAGATACTTCCTATCCAAGGGGGCAGTGTCTGATGCTTGATCACTAGGATATCAAAGCAGTAAGCAATCCCTTGCTGGTTTGGCACAAACCCTGGAACAGGAGACAGTACACCATGGTTCATCTGTACGTTCCTCTGTCAGGCTCTCAAGATATCAAAGAACAGTTTGCAAGACGAATCCGAGAGGCGTGGAGCTTTCTGTTCTGCGCTGCTGGCTCGGATACTGTTGGCATGAAGGGAACTCCAACCTAGAAAGAAAGGAGAAAGCATAGCGATGCTCGTGGCAATGTCCAATTCGGCGCATAGCAGATTCACCCATGCAGTATAAGCATTCCGATATTGTCCAGTGCCAGACCGTTCATGGATCACCGATATGTCTTTCGTTCCGGTGTCACGGCACCAGGCAACGGACGCAAACAGGAGTCTCCTGGTGGGGTTCATGCACGTTGCAACGAACCGGGAGAAGCACCCCTCATCGGTTCTTATGTCACTGTGTTGAGAAGGGATAGAGCAGTCTCCGAGAAAGCTAGGGACTGGAGCCACCTTACAAAAACACAAACTACCATGTCGAACCCTCAGAATCAGTTGGAAAGATGACAGGGGTTCTAGGGTTATGGCAAGGCCCACTGACAGCTGTATAGGATACTTGTTGTCAACGAAGAAAGTCAAAGCGTTCCGCATGACTTCTATCATTGTCACCCGTCTCTCACCGCGCCATACTACAACTACCTTCTTTTGAGACGGCCAGAAGCATACTTTGGACCAATACCAGGAATCGGGCGCAGATGCGAATGCAGCTAGATATGGCCCTAACCTCTTTCTTCAGAGGTCTGGGTTGCCACACCTCTATATCAGTCGCGGTTCTCCAGCTAACTTAGCTCCGTTTCCTAGAGAAATGGTATGATACTTATATACACTTTACAGCTTGAATGGACCGGCCTCGGCAATCACTTGCAGGAGCTTGTCTTCGCTCACACTCCTGCCTGTACTTGAGTCGCTTGTACGAGCAGGCAGCTATCTCATGGCAGCGAATGCCTCACTTGTTCCCAGATCTGAAGGAACACAGCGTCGGGTCTTGTTATGGCCTGATCACACCGTTCAATACACCGTATCGTCTTTGATACCTCAATACATCATCTCATTATCTATAAGTCCAGTTGGGCGTACCTGCTGCTAAAACACAACGGGTATGGAAAAGGAGCACGTTTAAGGGCGAGCTCAAAATCCGGCTCATATCAACCCAGTGACACGGCGTCGGGTCGACTTCTTCTCTGCTTCTGTGCCTCAATAATGTGTTACGATTAGCCTCATCTCAGAAAGTCTCTTCATTCGACCTCAGTCTTCACCGCTGCTCTCCGCACCGGCCTGATGCAAGATTCAGCACTATCTTTCTCGCTAAAGAGTTGCCTTCCCATAGCGTCCGCTTGCCGCCCTTGACGCGCCATTTGCTCGTCCTGGATTCTGACAAGGGGGAATCTGATCTGCTCGAGCTGAAGGCCCCTGCAATATAATTACCGGATAGCAACTTTACAATGAGATTGCTTCTGATTGGATAGGAGCCCTGACCGCCCGCCGATGGTTCATGCAGGCGGTCCGGATTTCACGTTCTTGCCCTTTGATAGAGATATGGTATCTGACTGGTGAAATGTACGATGAGATCAAGGATATCGGATCTGCGAGAGCTAACTCGGACCTCTCGCAGCAACAACCTTCTTATAAATTAGTGGGCTTCTTGCTCTGATGAACGTCGAGCTGTGTAAGCTCGTTTCACGTCGCCTCTTTAGTGGCCAAATGATTGCCCAGCAAACTCGCCGTGTGCCACGGGTACAGTAAGTGTGGCACACAATCCAACCACACTTGCGGCCGAACACCAATACTAATACCACGGACACATACCTCCGTACAGTACTGCAGAGGCTATCCTTGCTCAGCTAAATGGTTACTGAGCTACTGGCTCTGCTGCCGAATCATCGAGGGGCTAAAAGGAATACCCTACCGAGGCACCTAGCACTTGAGCGACCTTGACCCTCTTTGACTCACCATTGACTTTCCAAGAGAGAGCAACCTTTTGGATCTGTCCTTAGATCAGTGTTACAGCATCTAGCCAATGTTAGTCGTCATTGCTGATCACACGACGCAAGTGGTGCATTACCAGACGAGCTCCCAAGCACCCCTCCAATCGATCGTACTCCTGCGAGCCAACAGGGCGTCCTTTTATTTTCGTGCAGGAATCGCTCACTGTGCTCCCGTGCCCTGAGGCCCTAGGTCCAGGAAACAAATTCAACCGGTGTTCCACTCAGCTGCTGGGCCCTGGGCCTTTCTGCTCTGCCCAAGATCCATTGTCCTTGAATTCAAGGCCACCAAGTCCACATGTCCCAGCACCTTCCTACCTGGGAAGCTCCCCTCTGGTGCCCGTGGTTTTCCATGACACCAATCAATAGAACAGGCTACTATAGGGCCCCACGATATCATCTGACCTCAGGACCACCTCTCGATGTGACATGTCGATATTTCATTCAACTCTTGGACCTTCTTACTCTACTAAAGGATTATCGATGTGGAACTTCAGACTTATCAATCCCATATCGACCAGTGTTTCTCGTACGCTACCGACATCTTCTCCTCTACTGTGTCTCCCGTTCAATACTACCGAGACAATGGTACGGAATTAACACAAGCTCGAAGGATGGAGAGCGAATCCATGTCTTCAGCCCCAGAGATCATGTCGGCGTGCTACTCCGCTGTTCACATTCCTACCCATCTGCACACTTCCTCGCCCGGACAAAGTGTGGTGCCGTCGACTCCACTCTGGTCAGCTTCTTTCAAACCCGGGAGGGTCCTGTCTGGTGTACCTATGTCCCAACACCATCAAGTCTACCGCACAGATTTCACACTGATCCCAACGATATTCCAGCTCTAATTGTCTGCAGAGATTTGTCAACTGAAAGCAAAAGATCCACCAGCTGTCCGCCAGGCGCTGCCCTCCGAAGATGGAAGGATCTGCTTCATGATCATCCTCCTCTTACAGACAGGATAACAAGCAGGCCATCTGCCTTCTTGGCAACGCGGCTGCCAAAAGTCTGCCTCATAGTACTACTGGCTAGTCTATAGACTTTCCAAGGGACAACACTTACGACAGGTCTAAGGTCTTGTGTCTCACATTCTGACTCTCGCGACAGAAATATATGTGTAAGGCGCGGAGGCTTCGTACCTTGGTTGAGCAGCGGTGATATATCATATGAAAGTCCCGAGAACTCCGGCCCTGAATGCGTTTCATGTCATCCGTTACTGACCCTAAGGACGCTCGACCTGTTTCCGGCATCTGCAACAAGCATGCTTCACGCCTACAAATTTCACGCTCACAAACTACAGAGAATGTCTCTATGATTCTCAAGCCGGATGTGCTTACTACGTACCACAAGTAGCAAGCAACTCTGCAAGCACAAGACTAGCGCTAGACCCACGATGTACGCCTACAGAAAGCCCTAGAACTCGAAACGGAACATTACCATTTCCGCTCCCGGTACTTCATGCTGCCTCGTCCTTTGAACTTGACTTCTCCGCCCCCTCCTCGTGCACCTGCTTCACCACCGTCACCTTGGGCAATCCCTCCCTTCCCATTGCTATCCGCATTGGCATCTCCAGGGTTATATCCGTTCCCACCATCCCTATCTCTATCCCACCGCCTCCCCCTCCACTCATCCCGTCCCCAATCAGAAGGCCCCCGTCTCTCTCCCCGCCACCGCACCCCCTCCCCTCCCTCGTCCCCCTCAGCGGCCAAAACACCACTATACCTCCCCTCGCCGCCCTCCCGCTCCCGCTCCTCTTCCAGCCGCCGGAGCGAATCCTCCTCGTCTTCCTCTTCCTCTTCCTCCCTCGCCCTCGCCCTTACCCTGAACCCCCCCTTCTCCCGGTCCCGGTCCCGGTCACGATCATAGCCGTGAACGTGCCGGTCCCCTCCGTCCCTCTCTCCGTGCAAGCGCCGTCTCACCACCTTCGACACAGACCGCGACCTCGAGCGCGTATGCTGCCGCCTCAGATGCGGCGAAGCGGAGCGCACATGTGTGCGGGACGCCGAGCATGAGCGTGAAGGCGAGCGGTCGCGGCTTCGGTTCCGATGGTGGCGCTTGCGGGGCGGAGGGGAGGGGGAGGATTTCGGAGGCGGATTGGGGTCTGGGTTGGGGTTCGCGGGGCGTGGGGTCGAGGGCGAGCGTGTCAAGGTGCGGCCGCGGCGGGTGCCGTCGAGGGAGATGTCGCTTCTGCGTCGGTTTGGGGCGGGGCGGTGGGTTGATGTGCGTGAGAGTTGGCGGGGAGAGGAGTGCGGGTGTTTGTGGTCGTCGTTGTGGTGGTCTCTGTGGTGGTCCTTGTGGTGGTCCTTGTGGTGGTCCTTGTGGTGGTCCTTGTGGTGGCGGTGGCGATGGTGGTGGGGTAGCGATCTGGACCGTGATCTCGAAGCCGATCCAGAGGGTCCGTCCGTCATGGAGCGCCGTCGACGCTTGCGGCCGCGGTCTCGGCTACTGTTTGACGTCGCGCTATCCGCCGCGTCCGCTTTCAGATGGGCGAGGTTCGAGGCGGCGGTGGGTTTCTTGCCGCGCTGCTCCAGCTCGCCGCAGTGGGAGATGAGGACGGCGTCGAGCGGGCGATCGTTCTTGTCGACGGGCACTTTGGCCATGGCTTCGAGGACGTGCTGCCCTGCCACGACGTGCCCGAAGACGGTGTGTTTGCCGTTCAGGTGTGGGCTTGGGGCCAGGGTGATGAAGAATCTGCGCTCGTGGTGAGTGTTGTTAATTTCCGCCTCTGTTTCTACAGGGCGCGTAGGAGAGATGCGGAGGAGTTGGTGGGTGAGTACTCACTGGCTGCTGTTCGTCCCTTTGCCCCGGTTTGCCATACACACCAGTCCGTCCCGGTCGATCTCTCGCCATCCGATATTCTCGTCTTCGAACTCGCCGCCGTAGATGCTCGCGCCGCCGGTCCCGTCGCCCTTCGTGATGTCGCCGCCCTGTACCATGAACTCGTCTATGATGCGGTGGAAGGGGGACTGCTTGTAGGTCAAGGGCTGGGAGGCGGAGGGAGGCGTGTAGGAGGCCGTTGCGAGGGCGCGGAAACTGTGTTGGAGTGCGTCAGCGCGGAGTTCTTGGTTGCTTGGTGGGTCTAGCACAGTTGGGAATTTCTGGAGCTTACTTCTCGCATGTTTTGGGTGTCTTGTCGGCGAAGAGCTCGATCGTTATTCTGCCCGCCGGCAAGGTGCCGATTTGGATGTCAAGAAAGACTCGCGGCAGAAAATTGATGGCGGTGGACATTTTCGTAGCTTATCGGCTTAGCCATGCAATTGATGATTTGTGGGTACGGGGCTGGACGTTGTTGAGTTGTAGAGTTGGGCAATAATGCCGCTCTTCCAACGTTTGAAAACCCCAACGCGTTTACACAGCTATCAATATGTTCAATCGGATGTTCGTCTACCATTATATACAACAGCATAGTTCTATGTTCAGCTCCTTGCCTAGAGCCGCTACAGAGATCTGCCATATTGTTCCATCAATATAGACTGAAGGACCGATATCGCAGTGCGTTATGGTCCAAGGATGAAGCTCCAACGCATGTTGACTAGATCATCTCCAGGCTTCATATATAGGACTATGAGAATTTCTTCCCAGCATCTCTCTGCTGTTTCTTCAGTGCCCTCCTCCTGATGTCTTCATGCATCGCTCTATTCCTATCCACCACGAAAACATTCATAGTTCCCACAAAGGTCGAAAGAGCCCAGTGCATGAGCCCATGGCTCCAGAAGGGCGTGCTCGTGAACGCAATCCCCTGCACCCCGCCGCTCCTTCCAATCTTCCGCAACACAGCCTTCACAAAGTTCCGCGGATTGGGGATGAAAGCGCTTGGTCTTCGGATCTTCGACATCGCAGAGGTGACCAGATAACTGTGGACCAGTTCCACTTGAACCCCGTAAGGCTTCAGCTCTGAGCCCAAAGCCGTAGACCAATGTTGGAGGAAAGCTTTGCTGCCGGAGTAGGTGGCTAGAAGCGGGGTTGAGAGTACCCCAGCAAAGGAACCCACAGTCAGGATCAGACCGCGTCTGCGCTCCACCATCCCTGGAGCAACGATCTGCGTGACGCGAAGTGTACCAACGCAGTTGATAGTGATGATATCCTTCATCTCCTGCCCTGCCGTGTGCGTGAAGGGAACCGGGATATCGTGGCTCTTGCCAACGTTGTTTACCAGCACGGCAACATCGAGACCAGCAACTAACGACTTCAGTCTCGTATAGTCATCGTCATTGTTGGCCGCAAAGTCCATCGCGAGAAGCTTGGTCTGAACAGCAGAGCCAGCATATTTGGTCTCGATTTCCTGGGCAAGCGTTTGGAGTTTCGTAAGGGTGCGAGAGACCAGGATGAGATTGAAGTCTTTCTGCGCAAGCTGGATGGAAAATTCCTTGCCAATGCCATCGGAGGCACCTGTGACGACTGCCCAGCTACCTTTAGGGCCGAACTCGCGGAGCTGTGAAGTTCTGATCAATAGAATAACACAGCTTAAGTTCCATCGAGGTATGTCTTACCGAGATTCCGGGAAGGATAAACAAGCTCAGAACTACCCTCACGAAGCTCACCAGCTTTGCAGCAACAAAGTAAAAGCCAAGGATGGTCAAGCAGGCGACTAGGCTTCGTGGTAACCCAAGGAGCCCTGGGTCCTCGGCATTTAAGACATTGATGGCCATAGCTGATTGAATACCAATGGCTGATGCAGGTACGAAGCTTAGGCAGCGCTGAACCATGTGCTTCGGCAAGCTCCGAGCACATGGTTGCGGACGCAGGGACATGTGATATCATTGCTTACTCATCTCTTACTAAGCACCCCTATTTATGTCTTAGTCATCATTTTCTATATATACTCTACATAGCATAAACAAATAAAGACAACTTTCTACAGACTGATTCACATCTAATAGCATTAAAGATTTAAAACACACTTTTAAGCAGCTTTGAAGCTCAGGCTTCAGTCTAAGCTGATTTAATTTATATTTTAATTATAAAAGTTTCAATGCAATAATATATAAACTATGTATTCATTCTCTCTTCAGTGCTCATCACTACTTCAGTGTTGAGACTACAAAATAAAAAAATAAATTTTTATACTGTATTATATAAAGAAAAGTTCTATTTCTCTTATATTGTAACATGTTCAACAGCAATTCAAATCAAATCTAGGCTGAGTGTAGAGTCAAGTTGAGTTGAAAAAAAGTGCACCTGACCTGAACCTGCACTAGGGTTCAGGTCAGATTGAGTAGGGTTCATGCACAGATCAACTCTACCTACAACTTGCGCAAGTACCTGCACGCAGATAAAGCTAGCCATTATGAATAAGGTCAGGGCTAGAGCTCAAAAATGCAGAAGCTTATTGATATATTAGTCATAATAAATTACACCTTAACTAGCCATATAGGGATAAATTACATGGTCGCAAGAGATATTACTGAATAAGTTATGAAAATCATGACTTTTCGCGAAGGTGCACATTAGAAACACACATTAGTAAGCATGTGTATGTGCTTACTAAGCGCATACACATGCTTACTAAGACTATATATAACTCACGAAAAATTCATGACTCTATGCAGGTCAGGTTGAGTTAACCTGCACCTGACCCAGCTGAATAAAAGTTAGCTCAACTCAACTCAATACCTGAACTCAACCCTGACCTGCATGACCTATAGGCAACCTGCACACTCAGCCTAATCAAATCAGAATTAATTTATTAATTAATGTCTTTAATTATTTATAATCTCTCAGTATAAAGCTTAACTTTATTTCTATAATGATGAACAAACTCATTATTGTTGATCAGTCATCAATGTCAGAAACAGCTTCTTAAATTAATTATAAGACAATAATAAATTAAATTGTATTTCTTTAAACTTAATTAAGAAATATTCATGTTAATTAATTAATTTTCATGTCTGAGATCACATCTCTATTTAGTGCAGCTTCAGAAATTTAAAAAATATTTAATATAATAATGTCTCTCTCTGCAGCAGTGTTTAAGAATTCTCTGAAGATGAAGACATTGTTTATTTATAAAAATAATTAAAAAGCAGATACTACAAAGATGTAAATTCTTAAAATAAAAGCTTACTTTCAATTCTATAAAACATTGATGAATTAATTTCTGAACAACAAAGCAAAGATTATTGTTACAGTCAGTTATTTAAAAGATATTGTCAAAGTATGATGACTTTAAAAAGAAGAATAACTTCAAATTAAAAAAGATTCATTAAATATTAAATCTTAAAATATAAACAATTTCTTTTTAGTATTTCTACTGATCTTTAAAAACATTAATGAAATAAAACATCAATGTCATCATTATGAGATACTGAAACAAACAAAATCAGTTTGACAATATAAAGTGAAGTTTACAAAGATTGTATAACTTCTTCAGTCTATATCAGTTAAATATAAACAGAAACAGCAGTTCACTCAAGATTTAAAGCAGAAGATTTAATTTAAACTTTAAAAATATTTAAAGACTGAAGTAACTACTTTTGATGAGCTAATTTGATGAGTCAATTAAATTGAATAAAGTCTTTAAGAAATACATAATAAAAGTTATCTTAACATTTTCAGCAACTTAAATTTAAATCATAATAACTCATTAAACAATTCTTAAGATCAGTCTCAAAGTCATGAGAGATCAATTACATTTAAATTAAATAAGTCAGATTTAGAAGCTTATTGAATCTGATGTAAAAAGAATAAAATGTATTTTTATTATAAAAAGTTCTTACATATAGTTAAAGATTGCTGAGACAACAAGAACACTGATAAGAGTAAAGATAGAGATAAAGATAAGAATAAAAAAAAATAAAAAAAAAATAAAGATAAGAAGAAGCTGAAGATCATTGAAGTTGATTTAAATAATTTGAAAAATTAAAGTTGTTTATAGATATAGAAATGTTTATGAATAAATTAATAAAAGCTTCTATTCAACTCAATAATGATCTGAGTGAAGCATTCACACTGAATAATCTAAAATTCTTATTAATAAGTATGATTTTCAGTTAAATCAATGCTCTCAATTTAAATATATATATTCTTGCAGACTGCATTCAAGACAGACTGAATAAGATAAATGTAAAAGTATTAATTGATTTAAATATAAATTAAATATATATCTTCTTGACAGTTGTTAATTAAATATCAATTAATAGTTAATATGAAATTAAACTGCTTAAGATATTCTTGTTAAATAAGCAGATCATTTAATTAACTGTAAAGCTGATCTTTCATCTTAAGATAAATAGCTTTCAGCAATGATTAAAAGCATAAATTATAAATCTTTAAGAATATAATCTCATTTTAAGATTAATCTGACTGAAAGTCATTAATTCTCAAATTGATTAAGCTATAAGCTGTATAATAATTTGAGATTAACAACAGAAACATCATTATCTGTTTCTGAAAAAGTGATAATGAGCTGTAAATGAATTAATATTAAATGTAATTAAAGAGTACACAGCTATAAAGACACTTCAAAATTACAGAACTGTTAAATACTTACTAATAATTTAACAGAACTCAAAGAAGTCAGAAGCTAAACTGTTAATTATTATGAATGAATGATTATAAGCTGTTATTGAAGAGTTTTAATCTGTATTTAGATTAACTTTATTAGATAAACTATCATTTAAATAAGTATTTAAATATAGCATTAACATCAGCAACATTAAGCTTGTCAATATAAATGCTTACTCTCTGTCACAGCTACAGCTGAATGAACAGACTAAACAAATAATAAAATTAATGAATAAAGATTTAATTTATAAATTTATAAGTTTATGAGGCTTTCTGATTCTGTTCATTAAAAAGAAGAAGAGTACATGATGAATGTGCATTAATTACAGAGTATTAAACAACATTATTGTTAAAAATGAATATTCACTTTTCTGAATTCAGAAATGCCTAGATTGAATCAGCAAAGCTCAATATTTAATTAAGCTTAATCTTACTTTAAATTATTATTAAGTTTATGTAATCAAAAATAATATGAAAAAGACTGTCTTCAACACTCATTACAGCAAATATAAGTTCACAGCTATGTTCTTTAAGCTATATAATGTCTCAGTAACATTTCAGTCAATGATGAACTCTATATTATGAAATTTACTCAACAAATTCTGTCTAATATATCTCAATAACATACTGATCTTTTTTAACTTGATTTCAGATCATCAAAAACACTTATAAACTATTCTCAGTATCTTAAAGAAACATAAGCTATATGCTAAGTCTAGTAAGTGCACTGTTAAAATGAAAATTCTTAAGTTTTGTAAATATATTGTGAAATAAGATACATTATGACTAATCTTTATCAAAATATTAGTCATTAAGAATTAGTCTGCTCTGAAGACAGCACATTATATACAGCAGTTTCTTGAACTGACTTTATATTACTGATGATTTGTACAAGAATTTGCACAGATTACAGTACTGTTATTAGATTTGCTTAAGAAGAACAATATTGAGTTGTATACAAAGAAGAATTAATTCATTGTCTGAAATACATTATGTAATAGTGTCTTTCAACAGCTTAAGAATGCACTTATATTTAAATTAATACTTATTTAAGTAACTGTACACAAATCATTTACTATTAAAATGAACACTTTTAAATAGGTAATTAACTGTGTTCTGATGCAGAATGAAACAGATAAGAAATGTTATTCAGTTATTTATAATGACTGAAAGTTACAAAATGCAGAGTTTAATTATTCTGTTTATAAAAAGAAGTTATTGATCATTAAGCATGCACTTTAAACTTGACAGTACTATATTGAAAATGATTATATTATAACTATCATTATGAATTATGAAGATCTACAATATTTAAAGAATATACTGCATCTATTTAAATGACTAGCTTAATAAATTAACAAATTTCAGCAGTATAATCTTAACATTCAATATTGATCTGAAGCTCAGGCTGTCATATCAGATTTGATTAATTATTAATTTAATTTTATAAAAAAAAACTCAACAAATAAAGTGTTCTTAGATGCTCTGTGAAAACTAAATGATGTAAAATGAGAGAAAGTGATGATACTGTATTTAAAAGATGATATAGAATCTGAAAAGTCATTGCTTTGCAAGTATGTATGTAAAAATAATGTGATGAATCAATTTTAGCTGCATTACAATTCAGAATTGAATGATTTATATTTAATTTAAAAATAAAATGATAATAAAGTGTCATTTCTACAGTTTCAGTACTGTGCAGACTTTTTGAAATATATGTACATTGAATATAAGCATTTAGAAGTGTTAAGACTGCTAAAAGTTATTTGACTTTGAGCTTGATGACATAAATTATTACAGAATATTAAATTATTTATAAAGCATTGTTTTAACTGTTAAGTTGCTCAACAATCTTGAAAACATTAAGAGATTAAAGAACATTCATATTTAATTTGCAAAAATCTATTACTGTTTGAAAGATAAAAAATCAATATGATAAACATACTATCTTGAATGTCTTGAGAAAACTGCTGAATTATAACAACAATTAATTATATTACAGACTGATCTGTAACTAAAGCTGTTCTGAATGCAATGAAAACAACAGTTGCAGATTTTCTATATGATGAAATCTTTATAAATTATAATTTATTGAGAGAATTACTATCTAATAACAGTATAAACTTTCTTAGCTGTGTCATGATTTACTATTTGAAAAAGCTCAGAACTCAGCATAGAATGATGACTTTTTATTATTTTTGCATAAATGAAAAGATAGAAAATCTAAATAAAATGTTGAGCTTCATGCTTATAAAATATCTTATAAATAAATTAACTCAATTATAAAACAAATACTTACTGCAAGCACTTTTTGCAGCTTAAATCTGAGCTGATAATACAACTAAACAGAGCTTATTCTATTTACTGTATAAGATAAATTTACAATTATTAAGCAACTTAAACAATCTCTGACTGCTGAGAGAAACTGACTTTGAAGATCAGTTAAAATGAGTTGAGTAGATACAGATGATTTGAGTAATTGTTAATAAAATTCTTTTATAAAAGATTATTGAATCAAAAACAATTTATAATGAAACAGTGCAGTTAAGCACTATAAAGAAAGAAGACTGAGTGCTTATATAAAAGTCTCAGAAATTTAAAGCTAAATGATTTGAGTCTTATAAGATATTGAAAACTCATTTATTAGAAACTTATACATTAAAAATGCTCACAGAGTGTGTTTCATGAAATTTAATTCATAATAATTAGCTTGTAAAAGCACATATCTTTAATGTCAATAAATTTTGAGCTAGTTCAGAGCTGCAAAGCAGTCTGAAATAAGCTAAACTATTTGTGCAGCAATTAAGTTCTGAAATTGATGAGATTCTTAAATAGAAAGAGTCATCATTGTCTTTTTACAAAGAATTCTTGATTATATCTTGAGCTGAATGAGATCACAGACAAAAGAAAGAACTATATAAGCTTTTAATAAAGAAGAAAGAAGATCTTTTTTAGAAGATAATTTATAAAATATAAAAATATTATAAATAAATAAATTTATCTATACTTTCATTACAGAACATTTCAAAAGCACATTAAAGCATTGTTTTTTCTAAACTGATCTTGACTGAAGTAAATAATGTAATGAATGCATTACAGAAAATTATTGAAAGCTGAAGAAATGTTGATGACTTGATTTCAACATTTATAACAGAAGAGAGATGTAATTAAGAGAAAGTGAAAGTTCTGACATTACACAGTATTAAAAAAAAATTAAATGATTAAAAATGACTCAGTAAAGATTTGCAACAATAACATAATAAGTTGAAGTCAAAGCAAACAAGTAATAAAGCTAAAAAGAAAGATCAAAAAGTCTTAATTTCAATAAGAATTAATAGTGATTTGATGATGATCTGTGAAAGAAATATGAGCTTATATAATCTACATAAAAGGCTCAAAAAAAAGATTCTTATAAACTAAAAGATAATAGTATCAGAAGCAAAGCAATTTCATTAATTATTTATTTATTAAAAAAAAAAAAAATCATAAGCTGAGTATAAATTATATTTAAAGCAAAACTACTGTTTACTGTAATGACACAACAGCAAGCAGAAACACAACTGATGTAAATGAGACAGTAATGTAAGCAAAGCAATAAACACATCAACATTAAGTTTTTCAGCTTAACAACAAAGAATTTCAGCAATTATCTTTAACTTATTTACAGTGCTTAAAACATTCTCTGCTGATGAGTAATTGTAGCTGACAGAGAGTGTAATGTTGTTGATGATGATGATGAAAATAGTAGATAGAGCAATAATACAACAATAATAAGAAGTTATTAAATCAGCAAATGAAGAGAATTTAAACTTTATATAATTTAAAACAATAAGTAGTCATCATATTAATATAGATTCATACTTACAAAAGCTGCACTGAATACTCTATGTATCTTAATGACAGTTTGTACATGAACTGCAAAGAAAATAATAATTATTAAATTTGATCTAAATATACACTGTAAATAACTCATCTTTATGTACACAGTTATTGTAAATGATTGACTCATATTCTTTATGAATGTGAATAACAGCAACTTTACAATATGTTTAATGAGTACAAAAATGATCTGAATTCATATTAATATATAAAATTAACTATCAAATTATTAATAATGTCTTAAGCTCAGTCTTAAGTTAACTCTTCAATAGTAGATTTAGAGTGACCATCAGGTCAGGTTAACTCAGCCTGACCTGAACAGAGCTTTCAGATCAGATTGAGTTGAGCTTTAATTGTTAACTTAAAAATTCAGATTAAGCTTAAACATTGAAGTCTAATCTGATTCAGAAGCTCTGTTCAGATTTTAAGAATTCTGAGACTGATTAATAAGTAAGTTCTTGAGACTTGACTTAAGAATAAAGATTATGAGCTTAGAGATTGCTGATATATGAGTGTTATAAGTGAGCATTATATATACACAGTTAAACAGCTTTCAATTTAGTCTATTTATTTACTACATTGAGAGTCAAATATTCTCA
>JAABUJ010001866.1_pt1 | contig 28586 bp, 29 predicted proteins | sample 5559131 | NCBI WGS metagenome assembly JAABUJ01 (sample SAMN10711875, study PRJNA513366) | rock metagenome | isolation source: Antarctica rocks | place: Antarctica: Victoria Land, Mt New Zealand nord | collected 2016-01-07
CTCGACATCGACATCACGGCCGACCCGGACACCTCACGCCTGATCGCCGCATACCGCCGCTGGATCACAGCCTGAGTCAGACCACCTGAATAGTTACCATCCAGGGTGGGATGTTCTCGCTCGTCAACACCGGCACCAACCTGGCCGAGGACATCGAGAGCGGATTCTTCAATCGGTTGGCGCTCACCCCGCTTCGCCGGGTGGCGTTGATCGCCGGGCTGCTGGTCGGGGTTGGCCTGCTCGGAGGCTTGCAGTCGGTGGTCTACATCCTGATCGGGTTGATCGCCGGCGCGCACCTCGATGCCGGAGTGGGGGGCGCGCTGGTCGTCGTGGTCCTGGGCGCGTTCACGGCGCTTGGCTTCGGGGCGCTGGGCTGCTTCGTGGCGCTGCGCACCGGCTCGGGAGAGGCCGTGCAGGGACTGTTTCCGTTGTTCTTCGTGTTCATCTTCTTGTCCTCCAGCAACCTGCCGCGTCAGCTGCTGAAGACCGGCTGGTTTCACACGATCGCCACCTGGAACCCGATCTCCTACCTGATCGAGGGCTTTCGCAGCTTGTTCATCACCGGCTGGGATCTGGCCGCTCTGGGGCGGGGGTTCGCGGTCGCGGCTGGGCTGCTGGCGATCGGGCTGCTGTTGGTGGCCGACGGCCTACGGGCGAGGATGCAGCGCACATGAGGGATCGGGCCCGGAGCGGCGGCGGGTTGTGGAGCGTCGCTTGGGCGATCGCGTGGCGCAGCCTGCATACCTACGTGCGCCGTCCGGACCTGTTCGTCCCCTCGCTCGTGTTCCCACTCGTGTTCTTGGCCAGCTTCGCCGGCGGGCTCTCGGCCTTGGGATCGGTGCCCGGCTTTCACTTCCCGGCCGGCTACACCGCCTTTCAGTTCGTGTTCGTGCTGCTGCAATCGGCGATGTTCGGCGGACTGTTTACCGGCTTCTCCCTCGCCTTTGACTTCGAGAGCGGCTTCGCCCGGCGTCTGATGCTCGCCGCCGAGAACCGGCGCGGGATCGTGGTCGGTTACGCGCTGGTCGGCCTGACGCGTTCGGTGATCACGCTCTCGGTCGTCACCGCGGTGGCGTTGGCCACCGGCATGCAGATCACCGGCGATGGCGGCGACATATTCGGCCTGTACGCGCTCGCCGCCCTGCTCGTGCTGGTCGGCCTACGGCTGGGCGGCCGGCGTGGCCTTTCGCTTTCGCTCCATCCAAGCCGGCCCGCTGATGCAGACGCCGGTGTTCTTGATCCTGTTCCTCGCTCCCGTGTACGTGCCGCTCGGACTGCTCAAAGGCTGGATCCACGCGGTGGCAACCGCCAACCCAGCGACAGCATTCCTCGAGGCCGGGCGCGGGCTGATCTCCGGCGTGCATCAGCACACCTGGCTCGCGTTCATCTGCGCGGCAGCGCTGATCCTCGCGTTCGCGGTCTGGACACTCACCGGCCTGCGGTCGGCCGAGCGAGCCGGATAGGCCCCGACCCAGCGCCGCTCACGGCTGACGCCCCGCCAAGCCGATCAGCCCGGCGCTACGTCGTCTGCGATGACCAGCTCGGTTCGATTGACGTCGGCGCTGACAGGCATCCAGCTGAACTTCTCCGGCGCCGAGCGCGCTCGCGCGATCTCCCTGTTCGCGGTCGTCCTATCCGCCGGCGCGGTGAACGGGCAGATCCTCGGTGGCGCGTTGTCTGCCGTCGCACGATCACTTCCCGCGACGGATCCGCAAGTGGCATGCTTGTGGCGTGGCTCTTACCATCGACCGCGTCATCCCGATCATGCGCATCTTCGACGAGGGGCGCGCCCGAGAGTTCTACGTGGCCTACCTTGGCTTCTCGGTGGATTGGGAGCATCGCTTCGACGGTCAAGGGCCGCTCTACATGCAAGTGTCGCGCGGGGAGCTGGTGCTGCACCTGTCCGAGCACCACGGTGACGGCTCTCCCGGACACGTCGTCTACGTGGCGGCGACCGGCGTGACGGAGTTTCACGCCGAACTGCAGACCAAGGATTACCCCAACCTCAACCCAGGAATCGACACGAGTCCCGGTGACACCGACGACGCGGGAAGCTGCATGACCTTGCTTGATCCGTTCGGCAACACCTTGCGGATCGACGAGCGCCGGACTGAGTAGCCGACGTCTCGCCGTGAACGAGGCGCTGCGCCGAGCCACGCTGCGGCGGGAACGCGAGCTGGTCGCGTCCCTCGACGTGCTGGCCGAAGCGGACCTTGACGATCGCTCCGACGCGTAGTGCTGAGGTTCCTGCCCGGTACGAGCGTACTCAAGCGGCTCGGCCACCTCGAGGTCCGCACGGCCGTCGAGCCGCTGGCGACGACAGGACAACTTGGTCCTCCCAGCATCTGCGACCTTGAGGTGGGCGACTTGGCCCGCAACGCCGAGGAGTGGGATCGCCTCGTGGGATCGCTCAACGCGTTGGATCGCATCGAGTCGACGGCGGCGAATCTGCGCCGACCACTTCAAGTACAGAGGCTGCTCGCCCAGCGAGGCCAGCGTGCGCGCAACTTCCCTGTTCTGCTGATCACAGCGGCAGCGGAGCAGCTCGACGTCGCCGTCTTGCACTACGCCGCCGACTTCGACATCATCGCCTCGGGCACCGCTCCGGCTGAGGCTCGCGCCGATCACTGCCACCGGCTTGTCACGCAGCGCGTTGTCGGGAAAACGGCCGCGAGGCAGTTCAGCGCATTCTTGAGCTGGCCGGGCAGCGAGGCGCTGTACTCCGGAGTGGCACCGCGTCAGCGGTGGCGATCGCGTCGCGCAGCGAGACGACCACCGGGACCGGAGCGGCCTCGTCGTCCTCGCTAAAACGACGGAACCGAGCCCAACCCGGCCCACTCGAAAAGGACGCATCCGACTGGGGCCGACATCGCCGCCGCGCGCAGCAGCTTGGCGTTGAGGGAATCTCGGCGCAGGGCCGCAAATCGCCAGGATGTGCGTCTGTGGCTTGTCGCGCATCGTGATCCTCCTAAGCGACTTTTGTGTGTTACGCTGAGCCTCAGCTCAGCCGATCATCAGTTGTCTGACGAATATAGGTGAGACACGCGATGCCCGTCGCCACCGACACACAGCAGTCAAACGCGGTGAAGCGAACCCACCACCTCTCACCCGCCCTAGCGGGCCACCTCGGGTTCCTGCTCGCCCAGGCGCATCTGGTCTCGGTCTCGGTTGCCGACCGCGCGCTTGCCCCTCTGCAGCTCGAGATCAAGCAATACGTCGCCCTCGCGATCCTCGCCGATGACGGACATCTCTCCCAGCACCAACTCGGGCAACGCATGCGGATCGACCGCACAACGATGGTCGCGCTGATCGACACGCTCGAGACAGGCGGCGACGTCGCCCGCCACCGCAATCCGCAAGATCGTCGCGCCTATGCCCTCCAGATCACCCGCCGTGGTCGGACAACACTCGCCCGCGCCAAACGAGCCATCGCCACCGCCGAGCAAGAGATCTCCGACGCACTCTCAGAACCGGAATTACGCCAACTCAAGCACCTGCTCACCCGCCTGCTCGTCTAAGGCACGCTTTGGATGCTCGAGTGATTCGGGGTCCAGTTGACGCTGGGCCATCCTCGCTCTACTTCTTCTTGCCGCTCACGGCCGCCTTAAAGGTGGCACCAGCGATGAACTTGGGCGCCTTTGACGCCCTGATCTTCACCGGCTGCCCGGTCTGCGGGTTTCGTCCGGTACGAGCCCCGCGTTTCACGACCGAGAACTTGCCAAACCCGGTCAACGCCACCTCATCGCCCTTCTTGAGCGTCTTCTGGACTGTGTTGACCAGCGAGTCGACCGCCCGCCCGGAGTCCGCTCGACTCAGGCCACTGTCCTGCGCGACCGCCTCGATCAGCTGCGTCTTGTTCATTGCTCTCCCTCACTAGTCACCAGCGAAACGAAGACAGAAGACTACGGGTTACGGGCGACGGAATTCCGTACCGGACGCTTCTCGGACGATGGCCGGTCGCAGGCGACCTAACCGCTCGGCCTGCTCTCCCCGCGCGGCCCGAGGCTTCATTGATGCTCATCGGGCTGCGCTGTACCCGCAGGAGGAAGGCGAGAGCGGCCATCAGCAGGGCGATGCCGGTCCACAGATCTTGGCGGATCCCGTCGGCCTCGTGCCACCGATCCGGCGCTCGCTTCGATGCCCATGATCGTGAGCGGCACGCCGTAGAAGCCGAGCAGCGCCGACAGCAGGAGCCGTCAAAGAGGCGCCGTGGTTGGTCTTCGTGCTCAGCGATGTCAGGTTCGGTCACATCATCCCGTCCAGTTCTTGGCGAGGATCAGGAGCACGATGAGCACGGCGACTATGACGAGCACAAGCGCTCCGAGGGTTGCGGGCGAAGGCCATCCGCTCCTCGGCTGGGGTGGGTCTGGCGAGTTGGGGTCGGGCATCCCCAAGACCAGCCCGGCCAGTTCTGAGCGTGGCTTGGCGGGAGTGAGCAGGGCGAAGAGCGCGACTACGGTGGCGGCCACCGCGAAGGCGACGATGGCGTTGTGGAACTTGGCCATCTGGCCCACGATCGTCATGTGCGCCGGGTCGATCTTGTGGTTGGGATAGAAGAAGGCGATGCCGTAGCTGAGGCTGTGGAACACGATCGCCGCCACCGTGCCCCGACAGCAACCCGCCGAACGCAGGCCAAGGGGACATGCGCTTCCAGAACAAGCCGATGATGAACACGGCGAACAGCGGGGAGTTGAAGAAGCTGAACCGCAGCAGGATGTCGTAGGTGAAGCCAGTGTTGAACCCCGAGACATTGGCGGCCATGCCGGCCATGAAGGCGGCCGACAACCCGGTCGGGCAATGCCAGCACCCCGGTGGCAAGAAAGCGCTTCGTCTCGCGATAGCCGAGGTCGCGAGGGTGTGAACGAAGCTTCGGAAGTCCACTGTGCCCGATCCGAGATAGCCGCGATGGCTCTCGCCGACGAGCAACGCCGCTTTCCCCGTCCGGACCCTCCGGGTCTTCGCTGGACGGGTCATGCTCAAAGCTCAGACCTCGCGTCGACGGGTCTCCGGCGGCGCGGGCTACGGTCAGCGCGCGACGCCCTGGGATCGCTGCAGTCAGCCAGTCCGGGCGGGCGCTGCAGCCTCCGCCTCCAGGACGCGGGCGGGGTACCAGTCGTTGAACTTGAAGCCGACGATGACCAGGGCGATCGGGATGTACCAGTTGAGCAGGTCACTCGATCCGGCACCGGTTACGCCGGTTTTCGCGATCACGCCGAGGATCGCCATCACCACGAAGATCACCGCCCACACCGCCGACATCGTCACCATCATCCGGCGAAAGAGCGGGGTATGCCACTGCTCCTCGGGCACTCCATCGCGGGCGTACTGCTCCGTGAAGGGATGGCCCAGCGCGATCGAGATCACGACGATCAGTCCCAGGGCCGCGCTCGAGATCGCCTGCGAATAGCTCTCGAGCCCGATCAGATTGTGCCGGTGCAGGAACAAGCCGATGATCACGAGCACCAAGAAGAATGCAGATGTACCGAGATCGAGGATCTTCGGAGCCTTGAACCCGATCCGCGTCCGGTTCCGAGTTCGCCCAGTCCCGGCGGTCCGCGCGACTGCCCGGTCGATGATCGGGCCGGTCCCGAGCCCGATCAGCAGCAGCAGGACCGACGCCAGCAACGCGCAGCCGCTGGCGACCTCCCAGGTTCGCGGGCCGGCCACGATCCAGAAGATGATCCACGGAACGAAGGTCAGGACCGGGTTGTTGCTGAGGCCGCCACCGCCCGACCTCTGGGCTTCCCGTTCGTGTGCGGGGGCTTGAACTGTCACGGCGACGCTCCTTTTATCGTGGTGTCTGACGATGATGTAACCGACATCGCTGCGCCAATTTCACTTGACGGCGAGCGTGTCGTCGAGCCAGTCGAAGATCACCTGGTTGCGGCGCTGCGGCGCCATCGGCGCGTCGTGGTACTCGGCCCCCTCGGCGATCGTGAACGTCACGAGCTTCTTGCGAGATCGCAACGCGTGGTATAGCCGGTGCGCCTGACCCGGATAGAACTGCTCGAGCTGATAGCTCGTGACCAGCACGGGAGCGCTCACCCGGTCGATCACGTCCAAGTTGCTGTAGCGCATCGCCTGCTGGCCGAAGGCCCAGAAGTCGCTCAGAACCTTGCCGGCCCTCGCCGTGCGCAGGAACCGCCGGCCGAAGATCTCGGTTCGCTTCTTGAACAGGAAGCGGTCACTGGGGGTCAGGGCGGGGACGATGTCGTGGTTCCAGATCTGGTTGACCTGGGCACGCGTCGCGCCGTGAGCAAACAGGCCGCGCAGGGTCTCCGGGTAGGCCAGCCAGGTATCGACCGACCCAGGGTCCGCGCACACCGCGGCGATCCGCTTCTCGAACGCCGCCGCCCGGATCACCAGCTCGCCGGTGAAGCTCCAGCCGGTCATCGCGATCCGTCGGGTGTCGACGTCGCGGCGGGTGTGCAGGTAGTCCACGATCGGCGTGATCACGTGCTCCCAATCGGGACGGAACGGGATCCCTCGTTCAAACAGCGTCGAGCCCTGGCCCGGCCCTTCGAAGATCAGCGCGTTGTAACCCCGTTCGATCGCGGCGGCCCCGCCGAACGCCCAGACGTCGACGTTCTCCGCGTCGCTGCCGTTGTTGATGATCACCGTCGGACGCTTGGTCGCAGAGCGGCTGGGTTTGAGGAAGTACCCGGGTAGCGTCGAGCCCTGGTAGGGGATGGCGATCCGCTCGAACGGAGGGTCGAACAGCTGCGTGGCTCGGTCCCATTGACGCTGCATGCTGGCGTAGATCCGCGGCTCGAGCCGGGGAGTGCGCGTTCCGAGGACGAAGAACAGGGCCTGATCGAAGTACTGGGCCGAGCGCAGATAGGCCGACCGGGCGCTGGCTCGATGGCCAGCCCGGAGCGCCTCGTCGGCGATCCTCCCGACCCGCTGCGCGGTGGCCACGAAGTTGTCGAAGTAAGTCTGATACGAAAGTCCCTGGGCGTTGATCGCGTTGGCCGTCTCGAAGATCTCGCCGATCTCGCCGGCGCCGTAGGCGACCCCCCCGAGCGCGAACAGCGCCTCGAAGTTGATCGCCGGATCCTTGAACAGGACAACCCCCTTCGCGGGGTTGGGAACCGCCGCACCCGTCCCGGCTGGCATCTGGCTCCCGTCGCTCGAGGCCGCGGGGGCATGAGCCCAGGACGCCGCCGAACTGAACCCGAGCAGCCCCGCGGCGGCGGCGCCGCCGATCGCCGACATCCGCAGCAGCTCTCGGCGACTGGCGCCCCGCGGATCGGTGGATGCCTCTGTCCCGTCAATGGTCATGTCGCTCTAGCTCCTACTGATGAACGTGGGCGGTCGCCGGTTGGCTGCCTGCATATCCACACCGGCAGCGCGCGGCTTTAGGGGCACTGGTCGCTTGATCGAGGTGCTGGCGCAGAGCCGGTCTGATCGCCAGCGGATGGCGGAGGGAATCCCCTTGTCGCCGCATCACCTCCGCCGAGGTCCGCTTGGGCCCGTTCGACTATCGCGATCAATCCCAGCCAACCCACGAACGATGATCTGCGCCCTTGCTCGTCACAGGCTGACCCACTGATCGATTCGTTCTCGACCTGCAGGTCCAACCGCACATGTGTGGCCTGTGCCATCGTGGCACCGTAAGCCTCCCCCTGCCGAGTGTCATCGGGGACAACCCCGAGACGATCCCTGAACTTTGTCCGGCGACGGCATGGGAGACTCCCTGCGTGATCGGTGCTGCCCCGGCGCAACTGCTCGAACGCGGCGAGGAGCTCGACGAGATCGACGCGTGCCTGGACGCTGCCCGATCCACTCGAGGAAGGCTGCTGATCATCGACGGGCCGCCCGGGATCGGGAAGACCTCGCTGATCGACGCCGCCCGCCGGGGGGCGTCTGCGGCTGGGTTCAGGGTCCTTCGGGCCCGAGGTGGCCAGCTCGAGCAGGGCTTCGCTCTCGGGGTGGTCCGTCAGCTGTTCGAACCGCTCATGGTGGCGGCAGGAGACGACGACCGCCAACGGTGGTCAGCGGGTGCCGCCGCGATCGCCGCCCGGGTCGTCGATCCTCGTCACCCTGAGGTCGAGACCGTGCCGGAGGTCAGCTACCGTCTCCTGCACGCGCTGTACTGGCTGCTGGCCAATCTGGCCGACGACGGCCCGCTGGCTCTGATCATCGACGACGCCCACTGGGCTGACCCGCCCTCGGTGCGGTTCCTGTCGTTCCTGGCGCCGCGTGTCGAAGAGCTGCCGCTCGCCGTGGTGCTGGGCTCTCGCCCTGAGCGGCCTGAGATCGCTGGGCTGCTCCTGGACCCTCTCGCGCGGGTGCTCAGGCCCGGCAGACTCAGTCAGGATGCGGTGGCTGGGTGGCTGGACAGCGCGCTTGGCCAGCCGCCGGCCCTAGGGTTCGCGCAGGCGTGTCGGCATGCCACCGGGGGCAATCCCTTCCTGCTCAGAGAGCTGGTCCGAGAGATTTCCGCCGAGCGAATCTCCCCCGACGCCGCGTGCGCCGAACGTGTCGGCTCGCTCTCCCCACGTGGAGTGCAAACGTCGGTGCTGCTGCGCCTGGCGGGGCTGCCACCACCCGCGATGGCTCTGGCCAGGAGCGTGGCGGTGCTCGAGCAGGCAGGCCTGGAGGAGGCGGCCGCCGTCGCCGGCGTCGACGTTGCCAGCGCCGGTCCGGCGGTCGCCGACCTGGTCGGAGCCGATGTGCTCGAGGCGGGATCCGTTCTCACCTTCGTGCATCCCGTCGTTCGCGCTGCGGTCTATCGCGATCAGCCCGCCGCCGAGCGGGCCGCCGCCCACGGCCGGGCAGCCCTCCTGCTCACCGAGCGAGGGTCGTCCGCCGATCGTGTCGCCGCGCACCTGCTGCTGGCCCCCACCGGCGCTTCATTCGCAGTAGACGTGCTGCGCGACGCCGCCGGAGCAGCCACTGCCCTGGGCGCACCAACAATGGCGGCCGCCTATCTGGAGCGGGCGCTGGCCGAGACGGCTGAGATCGGCCCCGAGCGCATAGATCTGCTGATCGAGCTGGGCTGCGCCGAACTGGCCGGCGACCTGCCGGAAGCGGTCAGGCACCTACACCAGGCTGTCGCGTTGGCGCAAGACCCATCTCAGCTCACGATCACCGCCGTCGCTCTGGCTCGCGGCCTGCGCTATGGCGGGAGAGGATCAGAGGCCGTGGACGTGCTCGAGCACGTCGCCACACGAGTGGACCCGGCCGACCGTGAGCTAGTGCAATCTCTCGACCTGGAGCTGCTCGGCTGCACGGCGACGAGCGCCGCGGCTCGGCTTCGCCTGACGGACTGGCGGACCGAGCGCCTGATCGAGCCACAGCATCCCGCGAGAACGGCATGGGAGCACCTGTCGATCGCCACCCTGGCGCTGGACGCGGCTTTGAGCGCTCAGCCGGCCCACCGGGTGGAGGACCTCGCCGCTCGCGCCGTGGCGGGAATTCAGGTGCTCAGCGACGCCAGACTGCGAGGACAGGTGTCGTCGATGGCGGGCCTGGCGTACCTCCTGGTTGACCGCTTCGATCATGCCGCATCGCTGTTCGACGAGCTCGTCGAGACGACCTCGCAGCTCGTGCTGGCCGGCACTCACAGCGGCATGCTCGCCCAGCGGGCCAGCTTGCATCTGCGCTGCGGCCGCCTGGCGCAAGCCAGTGCCGATGCCACCCGGGCGCTCGAGCTCGGCCGCGAGGTGCAGGGAGCACGGACGCTTCTACCTCGCGCCGCATCGGTGCTGGTATCGGTGGCCGCCGAGCAGGGCACGACGCCGGCCCCGCGAATCCTCACGGCTGACATCGACCCGGACAGCCTCGTGTCCCGGCTGCTGGTCCACAGCCGGGCGGAGCTTCTCCTCGCCCAAGACCAGCTCGGTGCCGCGGTGGCACAGCTCCTGGCCTACGGGGAACGCAACCGCGTGCTCGGGTGGGATGGTCCCGCCACCCCATGGCGCTCCCAAGCGGCGCTGGCCCTCGCGCGCCTGGGCGAGCGCGACCGGGCCCACGAACTGGTCAGCGAGGAGCTCGAGGTCGCCGGCCGCCAAGCCAGTGCCCGCAGCATCGGCGTCGCTCTGCGGGCCGCCGGCCTGCTGGGAGACGGGGACCAGCGAATCCGCCTCCTCAGCCAAGCCGTTGACGTGCTGGACGACTCCGGCGCGGTGCTCGAACACGCCCGGGCGCTGGTCAGCCTGGGTATCGAGCGCCGCCACCGCGGAGCGACCGCAAGCGCCCGAGACCTCCTGCGGCAGGGACACGACCTGGCGCTGCGCTGTCACGCCACGCGCCTGGTCGGGCTGGCCCAGACGGAGCTGCGATTGGCCGGTGCGCGTCCCCGACGAACCGCTCTCACAGGACCGGAGTCACTGACCCCCGGTGAACGACGGGTGGTGGACCTCGTTGCTGGCGGCCTGTCCAACCGACAGGTGGCCCAGTCCCTGTTCGTCACCGAGAAAACGGTGGAGACCCACCTCGGTCACGCCTACGCCAAGCTGGGGATCCGCTCCCGCCGGGGCCTGGCCGCGGTGATCGCGTCTGCCCTGGCTGACTGAAACCGAGGGGGTCGCCCCGTTGACCTGCCGGAGTGATCATCCAATTCCGTTGTCGGGCGAGGGACCTCGGCATCGGTCTCGTTCGACTTTCGAAACGAGTGGCACGTCCGTTATTCCCGGCGTGTGGTGTCGGCAGCACCTTGCTTGCGATCTCGATTGGCGACGATCAGGCCGGTCTCGTAGGCAGTGACGACGAGCTGGGCCCGGTCTCGGGCGCCGAGCTTGGCGAACAGCTTCGCGACGTGGGTCTTGGCGGTCAGCGGCGAGAGCACGAGTCGCTCGGCGATCTCGCCGTTGGAGTGGCCGCGACCGACGAGCGCCAGCACCTCACGTTCGCGCGCCGTGAGGATCTCCAGCGAGGCCCGTGCCGCGCCGGGCGGCAGGTCGTCTGCGCCGGCTGTGGAGCTGCTGGACACGAAGGCCTCGATCAGTCGCCGGGTCAAGCGGGGGCTGATCAGGGCGTCACCGCCGGCGACCACGCGCACGGCGGTGATCAGATCTTCCGGCTCGACGTCCTTGAGCAGGAAGCCCGAGGCGCCGGCGCGCAGCGCGCCGAACACATAGTCGTCGAGCTCGAAGGTGGTGAGCACCACCACGCGAGTAGCGGCCAAGTCCGGATCGGCGGTGATCTGGGCGGTCGCGGCGAGCCCGTCGAGCTTGGGCATGCGGATGTCCATGAGCACGATCTGCGGGCGCAGCTGGCGGGCCAGCCGCACGGCAGCTTCGCCATCGGCGGCCTCGGCGACCACGCTGATGTCGTCTTCGGCGTCGAGCAGGGCATAGAAGCCGGCCCGCACCAGCGCCTGGTCGTCGACCAGCTCGACCGTGATTCACGCACCGCCTCCGTCCGCGGGCGGGACAACCGGCAGCCGGGCTCGAACCCGCCAGCCCCCGGCGCTGACCGGCGCGGCGTCGAGCGTTCCGCCGAGTGCCGCGGCGCGCTCGCGCATCCCCCGCAGGCCGTTGCCGGGCGCCCCGTCGCTTGGCTTCGCCGCACCCGTCCCGTCGTCGGCGACCTCGATCGCCACCGCGCCGGACACCCGCCTGACGCAGACTTGGGCGCTCGTCGCGTCGGCATGGCGGGCGACGTTCGTCAACGCCTCCTGAACGATGCGGTATCCCGCGCTGTGCACGGACGCGGGCAGGTCGACCAGCGGCTCGACAGGAAGCGCCGCAAGATTCGCCATGAGCGGGGCTCCGCCGGGCGTCTGCACTGTCACGTTTCAGGAACCTGAGGGCGGCACACCGGCGTTTGACGAACTCGAACCCGCGCTCTTCCGCTGTGTCGGGGCATTCCGACAGCGACCGTCAGCCCCTGCGGCGCTCTCCCTGTTGAGCAGATCCGAGCCTCTCACGCTCGACATCGGCCGCGGCCGAATTACGCGCGTGTGTCCTCAATTCCAAAACTGTCATCGACCGCGACCCACGCAGCTGCATCGCGGGACAATGCGGGCGGGTCGGCATCGCGAGCGGCCGCTGCGGCAAATCGCCGGTTGAGCGTCCATCCGCCGCGGCCGGTCTCGTCTGTCGGGCATCTGGTCGGACTGGGTCGATAACCGGATTGCCGAGCTCGAGCGCCTCAAGCTCGGCCTCACGGAGTGCAATGGGTGCGGCTGTCTCTCGCTTGAGCCGGCCCTCCAACCGGCTGAGCTGTCACCCACGCGGGCGAGAGCGGGTGAACGGCCGCCCGCCTCGCCCGTTGTAGGGTCGGCTCGGCGTTCGTGGAGCCTGGTGCCTATGCCGTGCCGTCCGTCTCGCCCATCTGATCTGCGAGATCTCGATTCTCGGGCACGAACTTGCTCGCGATGAATGTCGCGCCTTGAGGGTCGGCGATCATGGTCATCCTGACCCAGGGGGCATCGAACGGCGCGACGATCACCTTGCCGCCCAGCTCGGTTGCCTTCGCGGCCGTGGCGTCGGCATCGTCGACTCCGAACGTCACCTCCCAGTGCGCCGCGACGCCCGGCTGGTCGGCCGGGATCGGGTTGATGCTCGCCACGACGTCCTCGAAGCCCGCCGGAGCGCCCCCCTCGGCCATCTGCTTGCGAAGGTCGGGATTGGTCTGCTCCAGGTGATCGCCGTAGCCGGGCAACGTCCACATCCCAGGGCCGCCGTCCAGGGTCAGCGTCTGCCAGCCGAACACCGAGCCGTAGAAGGACTTCGCGGCTTCCACGTCGCGGGTGTTGAGGCCGTTGAAGTTCACGGAACCCGGCTCGTTGACGATCTGCGCGCCCTTGTGCTGCTTCGCCTGCCAGACGCAAAACGCCGCGCCCTCCGGATCTGCGAATACCGCCATCCGCCCCGCGTCCATGACATCGAACGGGTCCATCAGTGCCTTGCCGCCCGCGTCGAGAACCTTGGTAGCGGTCAGGTCCGCGCTCTCGACCCAGACGTAGGTGTTCCACATGGCCGTCGGCGGTGCGCCGTCGGGGATCGACCCGACCGCGGCGACGTCGCCGCCGCGAAGCCGCGCACCGAAGTACCTGCCCTTCGACTCCGGCGGCATCACGTCCTCGAACTCCCAGCCGAAAAGGCCGCTGTAGAAGTCGACCGCGGCCTCGGGATCTGACTGGCTGGTGTCGATCCAGCACGGTACGCCGGGAATGTATCCGTCACGCTCGGGCATTGCTGCTCCTTCCGTCGTTTCTCGATCACCGCACCGTACGACCTGTTTAGGTCATAGTCTGTCCTCACTTCGGAGAAGCTGAGATCGACATGACGGACCCCTCGGGCCGGCTTCTGGCGCTTCTCTCGCTACTGCAGGCGCGGCGCGACTGGCCCGGCGCAGAGCTGGCAGACCGGCTCGGGGTATCCGGCCGAACGATCCGCCGCGACGTCGAGCGGCTGCGCGGGCTCGGCTACCCCGTGGACTCACTGACCGGCCCGGCCGGCGGCTACCGGCTCCGCGCCGGGACCGCGATGCCACCTCTTCTGCTCGACGACGAGGAGGCGATCGCGATCGCGGTCGGCCTTCGCACCGCCGCACGGGCCTCCGTGACCGGCATCGAGGAGACCGCGGTACGGGCACTGGTAAAGCTCGAGCAGGTCCTGCCGGCACACCTTCGCCGGCGTGTCCAGGCCCTCGGGTCCGCGACGATCAGCACCTCGGTTGGCGGCCCCACGGTTGACCCCCAACACCTGACCGTGATCGCCGCCGCCTGCCGCGACTCCGAGCGCCTTCGCTTCGCGTACCGAAGCCGGGATGGCACCGCCAGCAGCCGCGAGGTCGACCCGCACGCCCTCGTGAACCTCGGCTCACGCTGGTATCTGGTTGCATGAGACCCTCGACGCGGAGACTGGCGCACCTTCCGCATCGACCGGCTGGCGACGCCGACCTTTCGAGCCGTGTGCGCTTCACCGCTCGCAGATTGCCGGCCAAAGATGCCGCCGCGTTCGTCAAACAGAGCATCATCCGCGCGCCCAACCGCTTCGAGGCACGCGTGACGCTCCGCGCCGCCGCCGGCGAGATCGCGAGCCGCGTCCCCGCTCACTGGGGCACGATCCACCCGCTCGACGCGCACACCTGCGAGTACCGCACCGGCGACGACGACCTCGGGTGGCTGTGCGCGTCGCGATGCTCGGCGTCGACTTCGAGGTGCACGAGCCGCTCGAGCTGGTCGACCATCTGCGGGCGCTGGCCGAACGGCTCGAGCGCGCCACCGGTCAGGAGCCGGTGAGCCGCTAGCGGCCACGTGCGAGCTGAATCCCGCCACCGAGGACCGTCATCATCGGCTGCCGGCTCCGTGTCCAGTCCAACCGCGCCGCCGGTCTCCCTGAAGGTCCCGCGTCGCCAGGGACCCGAGCATCTGACATGCCCGCCGTAACACATAGGCATCAGCGTCAGAGTTGGCGCCGCGGAGACGCTCGCATCCGCAGGACGAGCAGCAGCGTTGATCGCTCCGGAAGTCTCTTCTCCTGCGGACGAGACGCGAGCGTCGGACATGATCGCCGACGGACTGCCGCTTCGCCCGGAGAATCGGGGGGCAGCGCCAGGCCAGACCACTGCGTTTGGGCAGACGGCGAAGGCCCGGCGGGTGCCGGTGTGCTCCTGCTCCGTCGCGGAGCGTCAGTCGGCGGCCAGGAAGCGTGTGGAGCAACGGGCGAGCACCGACTCCAGCGGCTTCACCAACCGCCACGGGCACGCCGGCAACGAGCGGACGATCAGCCCAACCGCGGTAACGCTCAGCCACCAGTTTTGTGCCCATGCAACGGTTGCCCCTGCTGGACGCCGCAGGACGGTCAGGGTCGCTTGCTTGCCGCTTGCTCGAGGCTGGCCCGTACGTCCTTCATCCGTCGGTAGAGACGAAGGCGGTGGTCGAGGGTGTCTGTGAAGCCGTGCTGGCGGTAGAACCGGGCTGCTTGTTCGTCAATTGCGTCCACTGCTATGAGTCGAGCGGCGACGCTCTCGCCGGCGAGGACCGCCATCCGCAGCGCATCAGCGAGCAGACGCGTGCCGAGGCCAGTGCTCTGCTCGGCCCGGTCGACCGCGAGCCGGGCGATCAGGACCATTCCGACCGGATAGCCGGGCAGGCCGCGGACGAGCCGCGCCGGCGCATCTGAGCGCCGCACCGAGCCCATCGTCAGGCTCGTGTAGCCCACGACTCGCCCGGCTCGTACCGCGACGAAGGTGCGTGCCGTGTCCATTTGTTGAGCCGCAAGCGCGTGGCGGTGAAGCCATGCGTCGAGCTCGTCGACGCCCGACCCAAAGCCGCCGACGTCGTGATCAGATCGGAGCCGCTCGAGCCGCAGCTCTTCCGGACTCAACTGCGCGCTATTGGCTCGCTGCCCAGCAGCGCGACGAGCTCGGGCACAATCGTGCCGGGCTGATCAAGCGCGGCGTAGAACCGGTCAAACGTCTCGTTTGGCAGTGTCACTGTACGCTGCGCCTCGACGAGCTTACGGGCTCTCTCGGTCGCGGTGCCCAGCACAAAAGCCGTGACGGTTTCATCGGCGAGGCTGGCCGCGTGGCGAATCAGGGCCTCCTGGTCGGGGGTGACCCGCACCTCGATCCGGTGTCGGCGTCCGGTCCTTTCAGAAGCCGAGGTCATGATCAGAACGCTAGCACGTCCGGACGGGGTCCGGACGCTGGTCGGTGATGACTTCTCGAGTGCATCGAGCTCGCCGACGACCAGCACCTCCACGCAAGGCGCATACGGTGCGCCGCGAGTACGTCATCTGCAAGCTCGGCGCCCGTGGTGCGCGTCCTGAGCAAGCCCAACAAGCTGGGCACCATCCTCGGGGCAGGTCCCAAGGGGCTGACGGTGTATCTCTTTGAGGCTGACAAAGGGTCCACGCCGAGCTGCTCGGTCGCGTGCGCGGCTATCTGGCCGCTGTGACCACGACCGGCAAACCCAAGGCAGCCGGGGCGGCGTTGGGTACTGACCTGCGCACGATCAAGCGGTCGCACGGCACCGCGCAGATAACCTACCGCGGCCATCCGCTCTACTACTACGCCAAGGATGGCGATGCCAAAGACGCCTACGGCCAAGGGCTCAAGCAGTTCGGCGCCGGCTGTTACGTGTTGGCGCCGTCGGGCCACAAGATCGATCGCTCCTAAGCGATCAGATTTGCCACCTCGCTTCTTCGCCCCTGACGAACGCGATGACGGAGGGTAGCGCGGGCTCCTCAGGCATCATCGATGTCGTCGAAGTCCAGCGGCGTGATTGCGCGAAGCGCTTCGTCGGCGACCTCGAAGTCGGCGGGCAGGTTGCCGACGATCTCGCCGTCAAGCACAATCTCCAGCGCGTGCTTAGCGTGAACGTGGAGGCTTGAGATGACGCAACGCGGGGGCCGAACGGTCGATCCAATCTCCGCCGGCGTAGGCGATCACCGCGGCGAACGGGTTGTGCCCGGCGTAGATCACGATCGCCAGCGTGGTTGCCGCGGCGAGCGAGCGACCGCTCGTGTGCAGGACGGTCGTCGCCCGCAGGATCAGCAATGTCGTGGCCAGATTGCCCAGTTCGAAGGCCGCCAATCGGCAGCAGCGGACGCAGCAGTCCGGCCTGGCGCAGCCCGGCGAGCTCGAGCTGGAAACGTCTCGTCACGGGGCCGTGGTGCTGGCGCGCTTCTCTTGCGGCAGTAACAATCGCAAGCGCGGCAAAGGCGCCGGGGACAGCGGCGCTTCCGTTTAGTCGTGGCTCTTAGAACGGGTGGCGCGCGAGCCGGATTGGGCTCTGGCTTGGCTGCTCGGCGGGGGCGGTTGCGGCGGGAACCATCTCGCTGGTCACCAGGCCGCGTTCCTCGGTCAGCTCGTCGACGATCACGAAGGCTTGGGCGATTCGTTGCGGAGTGTCGATCACGATCGTCAGCACGGGCACGTGCCGGTGTACCTGCAGGAGCTGGTCGCCGTGGGGCGCGTGGTCGCCGTGAAACCCCCAGATTCCGCGCAGGCTGGTCGCCCCGGCGGTGTCGGACTCCCGCAATCGTCGGACGAGCGCCCGGTGCAACGGCCGCCCGTGGTGCTGGGCCCGCTCGGAGGTGTAGATCATGAGCTTCTGCCAGAGCGGGAGGCCGTGCTCGTCGGTGCCGGGAAGGGAATGAGGGGCCGCCAGGCGTTCGCCGTCGCGCTTGCAGACGCGCGCGCGTTCCAGGGTCAAGAGCGGCTGGCGCAGCAAACCGCCGAGCTCGGGCAGCACGCGCCCGATCTGCTCCCCGGAACCGACGGCGATGATCATCATCGGGACCTCGGCGTTGCGCGCAAAGAAGCGAGCCCGGGCGCGTTGGCCGTGGCTGGTGCCGTCGACCCCGAGCAGCGCTGTGGCACCGGCGATTCCGCGGCGGTGCAGAAGGTCGCACACGGCCGCGAACGCCGGCATCCCGTAGACCCGCTCCTGGCGGCCGACATAGACGGTCAGCTTGGTGGCCTCGTCGACCTCCTCGGGGAGCTCGCGCGGGGCGATCTCCCCGGTCAGCAGCCGGGCGCGCTCGAGGGTGAGCAGGCCGCGGCGCTTGATCCGAAGGACATCCTCGAGCAGAGCGTCGATCCGCGGCCGGGTGTCGACGGCAATCGAGATCACCGGCAGGTCCTCAGACAGAGTCAAGCTCTGATCGGTGTGGACGTGGTGCTTGCGTCCGAAGCCCTCGATCCCGCGCAGCAGGATGCTGCTGTGGACCCCATGCTGTCCGTAGAGATCGAGCAGCTCGTCGGCGAGCAGGTGGTGCTCGGTGCGGTCGCGTTCGCCGAAGTAGGTGGTGAGCTTCAGGCAGTCCTCGCTCATAGATGCCCTCCGATCGACCTTCCGATCGTGACGGCTCCGAAGCCCGCGATCAGGCTGATCAGCGTGTTCGCGAGCGCTTGGGAGAACTCGCCCTCCTCGCGCAGGCGATGGGTTTCCAGCATCCAGGTCGAGAAGGTGGTGTAGGACCCGAGCGTGGCCGTGCCGGCCAGCAGCAGCGCGTCGCCATCAAAGGCCAGGCCGGTCACCAGGCCGAGTGCGAAGGCGCCGCTTACGTTGATCACGAACGTGCCGATCGGGAAGTCATGCTCCACCCGCGCGCCGATCAGGCCGTCGAGCAGAAACCGCCCGAGTGCGCCGAGGCCGCCGAAGCCCGCCACGCCGAGCCAGGTGATCGCGCTCACGTGATCACTCGTATCCGCCGTACGATCGCCGTGGCGGCATAGACCGCCAGGTAGCCGGCGAGCACGCTCGCGCCCGCGTACGCGGCGGCCAGGCCGTACCGGTGATGGTCGATCAGCTTCAGCAGCTCGAGCTGCATGGTCGAGAATGTGGTCAGGGCGCCGCAGAATCCGGTGCCGATCATCGGCCGCCGGTAGGTGGAGAGCGGCAGGCGCTCCTGCAGGCGGGTGACGAGATACCCGAGCAAGAAGGCGCCACCGACGTTGATGGCAAAGGTGACCCACGGCCAACTGCCGGGCGCCGCCGGATATGTCCGGCTCAGCCAAACGCGCAGCACGGCGCCCGTGGCTCCGCCCACGAATATCGCTCCCAGCTCGCGTCGGTCCAGGTTCGCCATCCGCCAGGCTCTAGCGCGAGTTCTTGCCGACCACGAGCACGGGCGGGTGGGCTTCGCGGAAGAGCTCCTCGGCGACGTCGTGCAGCAGCAGGCGACCGGCGCGGCGACTGCGGTGATGGCCGCAGACGATCAGGTCAAAGCCGTGCTCGTGGGCGTGGGCGAGCAATGCCTTCGCAGGACGGTCCCCTTCCACGATCTCGTGCTCGACGTCAACACCGGCGCGCTGCGCGCGGTCCTTGACCTCGAGGAACGTCTGCTGCAGGTATCGCCGTGCGGCATCGGCGGACTCCTGGCGATCACCGTGGGTTTCCGCGTGGGCGGGAGAGTAGGCGACCGAGACCGCGACGAGCTCGCCCTCGTAGCGACGGGCCAGGTCGATCGCGACATCGAACCCGAGCAGTGCGACATCCGAGCCATCCCAGGCCAACATGATTCTCTGAAACATCAGCGCAGGACCGGGATCAGGGCGAGAGCCACGATCAGGGCGACCAGCATGTAGAGCAGGTAGATCGACAGCCGTCCGGATTGGAAGCGCCGGACCTGCGCGGCGACGCTCAGCGCGAGCGAGGTCAGCGGCCGATAGAGGAGACGGTCGATCGCGAGCACCACGCTCGTTTCGAGCCTTGGCTCGCGCGCGCCCGCCCCGGTGGCCTGCGCGATACGGGTGCGGTAGCGCAGCGGTCCGCGAAGCACGACCCGCATCGGATTGGAGTACGACGACGGCCGATACTGCACCGCCGTGAGCTCGGCGCCGCTGCCGGTCACCCAGACCGGCGCCCGCCGCACTCCGCGCTCGCCGGTGCCGCGAACGATTGCGATCGCAATCAGCGCGTAGGCGGGCAGGACGATCGAGAGCCAGGTGGGAGCGAGGACCGAGAAGCTCTGGAATACAGGCCCGAGCACCAGCGGGTGCGAGAGGGTCGTTTGCGAGGGGTCAAAGCCGAGCAGCGGTGTCAGCCCCGAGCCGAGCCCATGGATCTCCCATGGCGCGACCGTGCCCAGGAACAGGATCACTATTCCGAGCAGGCCGAGGCTCGCCGCGGGCGGGGCGGGCTTGCGGACCGGCGCAAAGGCGCGACGCGGGGGACCGAGAACCGTGAAGCCGAAGTACTTGGCGAAGGCGAGCAGCCCAACCCCGGCGGTGAGCGCGAGGGCGGCGCCGGCCAGAGCGCACAGCAGCTGGGAGAGCAGCGTCGGCATGCGGAACGCCTGCAGGAGCGCCTCGAAGGTGAACCATTCGCTGACGAAGCCTCCCAGGGGCGGGATCGCGGCCAGCGTGAGGGACGCCACACCGATACCGGCGGCGGCGACCGGGGTTCGGCGCCCGAGGCCCCCCAGCGCATCCAGCCTGCGCTCTCCGGTCGAGGTCTCGACACGGTCGACGGCGATCAGGGCGAGCGTCTTGGCGAGGTTGTGCGCGCACACGTGCAGCGTCGCGGCGAGCAGTCCGGCGGCCTCCAGAGTCCGGTTGTGCGCGGAGCCTCCGAGCAGCGCGACACCAAGACCGAGCAGCACGATCCCTGCGTGCTCGACCGTCGAGTAGCCCAGGAAGCGGCGCAGGTTGTCCTGCGTGAGCGCGTAGACGACTCCGGTCAGCGCGGTGAGCGCGCCGAGGATCAGCAGCGCGTCCCCGCACCACGTCGGCAGCGGCCCGAGGACCGCGAACAGAAAGCGCCACAGCCCGTAGAAGCCCGCGCTCAGCGCCACCGACAGCGATGCGGCCCCCAGGCGTGGCGCGGCTCCGTAACCGGCCGGCAGCGCGCCTTGGATCGGAAGCACCCCTACCTTGCTGCCAAAGGCGACCACGAACAGCGCGAACAGCACCCCACGGGTGCCGGGGGCGAGCGCCGCGTGTGTCCAGACGCTGAGCGAGAAGCTGTGGGTGTGGCCATAGAGCAGGCCGAAGGCAGCCAGCAGCGCGGCGCCGCCGAGCTTGGTCAGCCCGGCGGTGAAGTAGCCGTTTATCAGCTCGCCGGGCCGGTCGTGGTCGGCACTGGCGAGCAGGTAGATGCAGACGGTCAGCCCTTCCCAGGCCAGGAAGAACAAAAATCCGTTGTCGGCGCCGACCGCGACGGCCACGAGCAGGATCAGCAGGCTGCCGAGCCCGGTGAGCCAGCGCCCGGGCGGCAGCTCGGCGTGGGCCAGCGCCGTCGCGGCGCCGGCGAGTCCAGTCAGGGCAAGGAAGATCCCGCTGACCGGGTCGGCGCGCAACGAGCTCTGGCCAAAGCCGAGCCAGCCGCCCAGATGAAGCACCGGCTCAGCACCGCCGAGCGCGGCAATGATCCCAACCACGACCAGCAGCACGCAACCCGCGGCGCTGGTCAGCGCAGCGACGGGGCCGGCCGAGACACTCAGCAGCGCCGCCAAGGCGAGTGCACCCATCGCGACGGCGAACAGGAGCGTCATGCGGTCACCTCTGCTCGCAGCAGCCCGACCGCGAGCAGGAGCCCGTCGAGAAGCGCGATCGGCGATGGCGGCGAGCCCGGGACGTACACGTCGACTCCGAGCACGGCGTCGATGCCTCCGGCGGTCAGCGCGGCGGCGTCCGATAGGCCGCCCGAGCAGGCGTCGGTACCGGCCGCGACCAGCACCTTGGGCTCGGGCATCACCTGCCAGGTGCGCCGCAGCGGCTCACGCATCGCCGTGGTGACAGCACCGGTGACGAGCAGGATGTCGGCGTGCCGGGGCGAGGCGGTGAGAAAGAAGCCCAAGCGCTGGATGTCGTAGTACGGGTTCCACAGGGCCTGGATCTCCCACTCCTCGGCGCCGTCAGAGCCCGTATCGATGTGGCGGACGTGGACCGAGCGGCGCAAGGACGGCGCCTGGTCGCCGAGCGTCCACGCGGGCTCGATGCAGTCATCGTCGCGCGGACCGTCGATGACGAGCGCGCGCCGGGTGTGGGCGGCGGTCTCAAAGCGGCGCCCGAAGGCGAACCGCTCCGGCGCGGCGCGCACGCACGCGCCGCAGAGGATGCAGCGGCCGCGATCGAGCGACAGCCGGCGTTCGGAGTCGATCTCGATCGCGCCGGTGGGGCAGATGTCCGGCAAGCCGGCGCGCGCATCGGCCGTGTGAAGCAGCTCGATCGGTCCTTGGTAGCCCTCGGGGGGTTGCTCGGGGCGCCGCGGGTAGCGGGTGGTCACCCGTCGCGAGCGGAGACGCTGCGCGATCCATTCGAGCATCAGCGGTCGGCTCCCGCGGGCGTCAGGCCGAAGCTGTGCTCGATGAACGCGAAGTCGGTGAGCACGTCTCGGGGAAACGCGTGATCGAACAGCGCCCAGTTGCGCAGCGAAGGCGAGGCGATGTGGACGCGATGAACCAGTCCGTCACGCAACTCGACCCAGACGACCAGCTCACCCTGCGGCGCCTCTGCCCAGCCGAACGCGGCGCCGCCGGCGCCGCCGGGCAGCTTCGTGCACAGCTCGCCGTCAAGCCGGCGCAGCTGGTCGATGGCCTGGCGCAGGATCCGAAGCGACTCGCCGAGCTCGCCAAAGCGGACGAGCACTCGGGACATCGAATCGCCATCGCTGTGAGTCACGACGCGCAGACCAAGGCGCCGATAGTCGCCGTAGGGGCGCTCGTGGCGGGCGTCGATCGATACGCCCGAGCCGCGGGCCAGCGGCCCCACGGCACCGTAGTCCTCGATCAGCCCCCGGTCGAGATGCCCGGCCCCGATCAGCCGGTCGGTCATCGACGCGGTGCCGAGAAACAGGCGCTCGTCGCGTCTCAGGTCACGCTCGATCGAGTGCAGCGCCTTCAGCAGGTCGCTCGTTTCCATCCGCCCGGCCAAGCGCACGCCGCCCGGCACGATCACCCCGCGGCCAAACCGGCTCCCGGTGAGCGCCGCGCGGAGGCGCATGACCTGCTCCTTGAGGATCTGAAAGCGCGCCTGACCCACGAACAGCGCCGTTGTCTCGGCCTCCTTGGCAATCACGTCCAGATGGCCGGCCATCCGCTCGAGCTCGGCGTGCACCGCCCGCCAGCGCTCGGCGCTGGGCGGCGGCTGGACGCCGAGCGCGCGCTCGACCGCCTGTGAGAACGCGCTGGCGTAGGCGACCGAGGCGATGCCCGCGACCCGCTCGGCGACGTGGACCGCGCGCTCGGGCTCGAGCCCGACGAAGCGTGCCTCGAGTCCTCGGTGCTTGAAGAACGGGCGCGTCTGCAGCCGCGGTACGTCCTCGCCGCCGGTCTCGATCAAGAACTGGATCGCTTCGAAGACCCCCGAGCGCACCGGCCCGTAGGGCAACGAGAAAACGTCGAGGCCGCTGAGCTCGCCGTCGAGGAGATCGGCATCGGGCTCGGTCAGGCGTCGACCGGCCTGGTAGCCGACCGGTTTGACGCCATGGCGCTCGGCCAGCTCCTGCTCGGCCCAGCGGGCCGCCGGCCACTCGGCGCCAATCGACCCGTATGCGACGGGGTCGGCACCGCCGGTCGGGGCGCGCAGCACGACCAGGTCACCGCGCAGCGCGAACACGCCCACCAGGGCCGGATCGGGCGTATCGGCCAGGAAGATCGTGACAAAGCGCGCCCCGATGGACCGGAGCATCCGGCAGGCCCGCTCGAAGGCGAGCGGGGTCAGGCGCAGGCGAACCTCGTCCGCGGGACCGGGCTCGGGCTCCACGCCCATGTGCTCGGGCAGATAATCGGGCAGCTGCCGGGGAGGATCGGTGACGCTCATGGGGTGGGCGAGGACAGGCGCCGACCGGCGCTGCCCAGCAGGGTCGAGAGATCACCGGGCACGTGGACGCCGAGCGCGACGACCACGAGCAGGCAGCCGAGCATCCCCGCGACCATCCAGGCGCTGCGCTCCCCGCGCTCGGCGCCGTCCGCGGCAGCAGGCGTGAGCACCATCCGCCCGGCGTGCCACAGGACGCCGAAGAACGCCAGGTTCACGAACACGATCAGCAGCGTCACCCCCACGTACTGAGGCCGGGCAAAGCCGCCGGCGACGACCTGAAACTCGCTGCGAAACACGCCCGAGAGCGGCAGCCCCGAGAGGGCCAGCGCCGCGGCCAGGAACATCGGCCCGCTCCACGGCATCACCTTGGCCGCCCCCGTCACGCCGTCCACTTCCTTGGTGTCATAGCGGCGCAGCAGCGATCCGGTGCCGAAGAACGCCAACCCCTTGGCCGACGCGTGGGTGATCACGTGCAGCAGCGCCCCGGCGATCGCCAGCGGGGCGCCGAACCCGACGCCCAGGGCGATCACGCCCATGTGCTCGATCGAGGAATAAGCCAGCAGGCGCTTGTAGTTGCCCTGGCGCAGCACGAAGAAGCTGGCCGCGACGAGCGAGATCACGCCGAACACGACCAGTACGTGCTGGGCGAACGAGCGCTCTCCGGCCGCGACGGCGACCTGGAAGAAGCGCAGGATCGCGTAGAAGGCGGCGGCCAGCAGCGACCCCGACAGCAGTGCTGACACCGGCGCCGGGGCTTCGCTGTGAGCGTCGGGCAGCCACGAGTGCATCGGCACGAACCCCGCCTTGGTCCCGAATCCGACCACGGCCAGCACGAACGACAGCCGTACGGCATCCGGCGCGAGACCGCCGGCGTGGCTGAGCAGACGCGTGAAGCGCGGAACGTACGCGCTGCCCAGGATGTGCGTGCCGCTGGCGTAGAGCACGATGATCGCCAGCAGCGCGATGCCGAGGCCGGTGGAGGCGATCAGCACGTACTTCCAGGACGCCTCGAGCGCGGCGTCGGTTCGATCGATCGCGACCAGCAGCGCGGAGATGATCGTAGTCAGCTCGACAGCGACCCAGAGCGTGTCGAAGTCGGCGGCCAGCGGCACGATCAGCATGCTCCACCCGAACAGGTTCAGCAACGCGTAGTAGCGCCGCGCGAAGCGGTGGGCTTCGGTGGGGGGAGCGTCGGCCTGCAGGTAGCCGATCGAGAAGATCGCCGCCATCGCGTACAGCAGGCCCGTAGCCAGCAGGAACACGGCGCCCAGCGAGTCCAGGCGCATCCACCCCCCGGCGGCGTGCAGGATGCGGCCATGTTCGACCGTGATCGCGATCCAGATCGCCAGCGCAAACGACACGATCGCCGCGGCCAAGGTGACGGCGCGGGCCAGGCGCACATCGACGAGCGTGACGAGCGCCGCGACCAGCGGGACCAGCGCCAGGACGATCAGCGCCCAGTTCATCCGGTGAGCCGGTCGAGCACGTCAGTGCGGACCGCCGTCCGGTCGATCGCCAGGTACTGGACGAGAACCACGAACACCAGCACCCCGACCAGCACGTCGAACAGCAGCAGCAGCGCCAGGATGATCGGCAGACCGGGCGCGATGACCAGGCTGGCGACCGAGGCGGCGTTCTCGAGCAGCAGGAAGCCCAGCAGCTGCGACGGGGCGTAGGGGCGCAGCACCATCAACAGCAACGCGACGAGCACGCCGCCCACCGCGACCGGCAGCGCCGACAGCGGCAGCGCCGCCACCGCGCCGATGTGAATCGGGCGCAAGGCGACAAAGGCAAACGCGGACAGCCCGACCGCGATCAGGATCGAGCTCGGCACCCCGAGCGTCGAGGGCACGCGGGCGTCCACCTCGAGGTTGCGCAGCACGTAGCGGATCCCGAGCGGGAACAGCAGCGCCTTGAGCGCGATCGTGACCGCCGCCAGCACATACAGCGAGCTCGAGCCATGACCGTCGGCCGCGGTCACGAACGCCAGCGCCGCGACCACCACCGAGCCCAGCGCGTACAGGCGCAGCTGCTCCCACACGTCCTGCGAGCGCAGCATTCCGAGCTCGAGCAGCAACACCAGCACGGCGGTGATCGTCGCCGAAGCGCCGAACACGGTCAGGCGCACGTTGCCGAATCCAGGCTGGAACAGGAAGATCACGACCGCGAGCACCGCGAGCATGAAGCTCGCCACCGTGAATTCGGGGATCTTGTACAGCCGAAGCTTCGCGAAGCTCGACTCGATCACGACGACGGCGGCGCCGACTCCCAGCGCCTTGACGAACAGCAACCCGATCGCCAGCGCCACGACGTCCAGGCGGCCGCTGCCGGCCAATCCCCAGGGCACGACCAGCACGTTGACGAAGATCGTGAACAGCACCAGCTGCTTGACCGTCGACCCCCAGCGCAGGAAGGCCAGCCCGGGCCCGGAGTGCTCGGTGACTCGACCCTCCTCGATCTGCCCGAACTCGAGCGTCGATCCGTGGTTCTGGACCGGGATCCGACCCGTCTCGGTCAGCACCAGCATGAAGAACGCGGCCACCATCAACAGGTGGCTCGGACGCACCACCTGCACCACCGACGAGCGCAACGTCGCCCCGAACGCGTAGGGAAGATCCGTGTGCGTGGTCAGGGCCAGCACGAACGTCACGAAGATGACGATCGGCTCGTTCAGCGCCCCGAACGAACGCAGGCGACTCGAACCCAGCTGCGCGTACGGGCTGCCGCTGTCGATCGCCGCCAACGACACCACGAAGCTGGCCAGCCCCAGTATGAGGCCGACGCCGAAGAAATCCGCGATGTAGCCCAGCGGCAACGGGAAATTGGTCAGCGCCGGAATCAGCAACGGCACCGTCGCATAGGCGGCAAAGCTCACGTACGGCGCCGCTCGGAAGACCGGTCCGGACGGCTCCGGCAGCACGGTCTCCTTGCGCAGCAGCTTCAAGATGTCGTAATAGGGCTGCAGAACCCGCGGCCCCGTGCGCTGCTGCACGATCGCCTCCGCCCGCGCGATGATGCCGTTGACCAGCGGCGCCACCGCCAGGATCGTCACGACCTGAAGAACCTGAACAGCCCAGTCGGGCAGAATCGGCACGGGACGGCTGGCTCCTTTCGCGAAACGTCGATCAGCGAAAAGAGGCCATCATCCGTTGCCGGCGGTTCGGATGACCGAAGCCACCCGCCAGGACCTCATCTGGCCGGCCACAGGATAGCCAATCGGCGGCTGGTCTGCTCGCCTGTGGCCTGTGGCCCTGTGGCTGTCCCGGCGTCAGGCGGCTCGGTGATCCGACCGCGGTTGCGCATCGGCGCGGTCGACCTTCATGCCGCACGCGGGGTCGGTGACGCCGCCGCGCCTGGTCAAGTACATCAGGGTGGCGAAGATGAACAGGCCGAGGATGTTCAGCGCGAGCTTGTAGTCGAGGTGGATCGCGCCGAAGATGTCACCGCGGCTCGGGCGTGCCCCGGCGGGAATCAGGCCGAGGCCGCCGAAGACGACTTCGATGATCAGCGCGGCGAGGACCATGGTGACGAACATCAGGGCAGTGATGCGCAAGGCGAACTCGGTGCCGTAGTACTTGCGGTAGGCGATCACGATCGGCAGGACGATCAGGTCGGCGAACAGGAACGCGACCACGCCGCCGAAGGAGATGCCTCCGGACCACAGGACCGCGGCGAGGGGAACGTTGCCGACCGAGCAGACGAAGCTCAGCACGGCGACGATCGGCCCGAGGATCACGTTCTCGATCGCGCGGGGCACGGCCGCGGCGTGCTTGATGAACAGCGCGTTGAAGACGCCGTTGCCGAGCAGGCCGATGAATCCGGCGAGCAGGAACCCGGTCGTGATCTCCCTGTAGAGCATCTGCCAGTCGCCGCGGAAGTTATGCGCGACGTCTGACCATGCGTCCGCGCGGGTCAGCCGCTGGCGCCAGGACAGTTCCTCCGACGCCGCTGTCTGGTGCTGATGGCCGCTCTCCGCTTCGGCCGCGTACCGGCGCGCGACCTGCTCCAGCTGCGGGGAGACGAACAACCGCAGCAGGACGGTCATCAGCACGATCATCACGATCCCGCCGACGTACTCGGCGAGCGTGAACTGCCAGCCGATCAGGACCCAGAGCACGAGCCCGAGCTCCCAGACGAGATTGGTCGAGGCGAACTGAAACGCCAGCGCCGCGGTGGCCGAGGCGCCCTTCTGAAACAGCGACCTGGCGATCGCGATCGCCGCATACGAGCAGGAGGATGAGGCGGCGCCGAGCCCGGTCGCCAGTGCGATCGGTCGTGGACCGCTGCCCGACAGGGCGTTCTCGATCTTCTGGCGCGGGACCCAGGCTTGGACGATCGCCGAGATCGCGAAGCCGAGCACGAGCGCCCACCACACCTCATAGGCCATCAGGAACGACTGCTTCAATCCCTGGATCAGATTGTCGAACACCACATCCATGCCTCCGACTATACCCGGCGGGGGTATACTTCAAAAACTATGGCGAAAGCACAACGTCCAGCGTCCGAGCCAAGCCGTGGCTACTCGGCCACCAAGGAGCAACTCGTCAAGCGGCTGGCGCGTGTGGAAGGTCAGGTCCGCGGCGTGGCCGGAATGGTCGAGGACGAGCGCTACTGCATCGACGTCCTGACCCAGATCGCAGCTGTGCAAGCAGCTCTCGACAAGATCTCGCTTGGCCTACTCCACGACCATGCCCGCCACTGCATGCAGGGCAAGGGCAGCGCACCAACCGATCCCGAGAAACAAGCCGATGAGCTGATGGGCGCGGTCGGCCGCCTGATGCACCATTGACGCCCCGATGGCACTCACCGGATCCACGTCGGTGATCATCTAAGCCATTCTGACTCTCTGAATCCTCACCGCGATAACCCGAAGCACGCTGAGGCTGAACCGGCCGGATCCTCGACTGCTTACGCCCGCGGAGGGCGCAGCGCTCGCGGCCTGGCCGATCGACCTGGTTACAGGTCGAGCACGAGCCCGAGCGCGTCATCGACGGCACGCTCCTCTTAGGCACTCAGACGACCGGCGAGCTCCCCGAGGCGCCCGCTGTCAACGACACGCAGCTGCTCGACCAGCACTCGGGAGGGTTGGCGGCCGAGCTGGATCTCGGGCCGGAACGTCGCCGGCGCGGCGCAGCGAGATGTTGGGGCGAGGATCGCGGTCGAGAGGCCAAGAAGTTGGTCTGCCTGGACGATCACGCCGTACCGAGGCCCTGCTTGCTCGCGGCCGCGTCGGGCCGGCAGGCGCACGCGGTAGACCTCGCCGAGCAGCAAGTGCTGAGCGTTGGGCGCGGCGTCGGCTTGCCTCGAGCAAAGCGGTACGCACGGCTTCTGACTCGTTACGCCCCCTCCCACATCAGGATCGACAAGCCTCGCTCTGACTCCTCATCCAATCGCGCACGGACGACTCGGGTGTGCGT
>JAABUJ010001867.1_pt1 | contig 28583 bp, 28 predicted proteins | sample 5559131 | NCBI WGS metagenome assembly JAABUJ01 (sample SAMN10711875, study PRJNA513366) | rock metagenome | isolation source: Antarctica rocks | place: Antarctica: Victoria Land, Mt New Zealand nord | collected 2016-01-07
GATAGTTCTGAACTTTCTTCAGCTGATTCTTGCTCATAAGATAAAGTGACATTCACTTTGATTTTCTTTTCTCTAATAGCAATATCTCATGATCTCAAGACTTATACTCTGATAAGTTCTTTTTCAGTTGTTCAGAAACATCATATGTGTTCTATGTCACATAGAGTTTTTTATTGATTTAATTAATTTGTGAATTCTTTTTATGTAATCAGAGCATCTCTAGTATAGCATCATACTTAACTAACTTGAGAACATTTAGTCTTAACTTCTGTGAATCATTTCTTATTATGACTTTGATATAAACTTCTTTATAAATTCATTTGTATTCTTTATTGATCATATACACTTGTGTAAGTCTAGGCACTCACCACAGTGTTAATTCTAGTCATTCAATCACTTTTTGCAAGATAAAGTTATCAGTTGCTTCTGAATCTATCATCACTTAAAGTTATTTCTTCAGCAATATCTCAACATCAACTTATATCTTTTAATTATTGTCAGTTCATTAAGACATTAAAAGCTTCTTTATTTCTAGTTTCACTGAGAAAGCTTAAGATTTTTTAACTTCTCTAAGCTTTTTGCTTCTATTGAAGTCTCTTAAGCTCTGCTCATACTTTAAAGTTTATCTTGTGATTCAGTAAACTTTCTTCATAGTTCTTTGAATCATATCAGTTCTTCATCAATTGTGATCAGTTTTGTGTAGTTGTCAGTTTCTTTTCTAATAATTTGTTTCAGATGTCAGTACATCTCATACTGATTATATTTGTGTTGAATGAGATTTTTTAATGCTTTTACTTTGTTGAGAAACTCAGATAACATGTACTCTTCTGTGTGCATTCAACATTCTTCTGTAAGCATTACATAGTCTATAAATAGACATATCTTGATCTCATAATCTTTTCTTGATCACTCTGACATTTCTTAATCTTATATTGTGAATCATATCATTGTCATTAGCTCTTCTAGCTGTACAGCTGTCATTTTTACTTTGTGTTGTTTGCTAACAATAACTTCTTCTTAAAGTGTCTGTTGCTGTTCTTTTAGCAGACTTTTGCATCATTTTAAATGTCAATTCTTAAGATGCTCATAATTCTACTTGAATCTTATGTTGACTTCTCAGTTGTTGACATTCTCTGAGTTCACATTCAAATTCAAATACATTTAAATAAAATCTTCTTGTCTTTAAACTTCTACAATGTCTATCTTGTGAGTTCTGCAAATATCAATCTCTTTAATCTTATCTGAATTGTCCTCAACAACTTTCTCTAAAATAGTTAATCTCTTTAATTTGCTCATCATAACATAATCAGTACTGTGCCTCTTCTTGAGCTTCTATGATCATCATTCAGCTTCATCTTTACTGTTTATGTACACAAAGCAGTTATTGTCATAGCAGGCTGTTCAGCTCAGTTAATCATGCATTATTACTGAGTCTGCTGTTGTGACTTCTTTTCTCTGTCATTGAGGTTTCTTGCAATTTCTGACAAGATATTTAAATTTATCACAGTTATAACATTTACAAGTCTCTGCTTATTAAATGTAAGACTTAATAAGTCATCTATTGTAGTGCTCATGCTCTGCTGACCTAGCTCATGACTTCTGATTGTACTTCTCAATATTGTTAAGATTCATCAGATCTTCTTGCATTCTGATGATGAACTGTTGTTCTCACATTCTTAAAGCTATATAAGATCTCATCTTCTTCATCTGTTGTTCTCACTGTTAACTGTTGATGTTGATAAAGATATCTATCATCTCTTAAAGTTCTTCAGAGTGATTTCTTCAGACTATTTCATCTTTAATATCTTCACTTAATTCTCAATAATATTGCAATACTAAGATGTCATCATCTCAGTCAGTTAAGATCACAATGCACTGAAACTTTGCTGAGTACTTAATTGCTGACTTATTCATCTTTAATGTGTGAAGTCATTGTTCTACTGTTCTTTTCTCATCAATCACTTCAAAAGTCTTTTAAAGTTCTTTCTTAAACTTCTTGAAGTCACTGAAGATCAACTCTTCATTGATGTCTCATTTCTTTGATGACTTGTCTAGAAACTCATGCAGTTTGAGATTAACTCAGTTGAATGCTGCATTCTTAAAATAAATTACTGTGTATAGATCTTTGTTCATTTTGAAGTTGAACTTCTTCTGATTGAAATCTATGTATAGATCAAGCTTTATCAAGAAGCTTCACAACTTTCTATGTTCACTGCTGAACACATTCAGCATCAGTATCTTCAGTATGTTGTTCATCTCTTATAGATCTTCAAAACTCTGAAAATTGACTGTGTTGATGAAGACTGCTTTCTGTGTGCTGAAGATTATGCTTATATTGTAAGAATATTCAATGTGTTACATTCTGATCAGAGATTTCTCTGGTATAGGGACTAGAGATTAAAGCTTGTGATATAAGAGAGTTTCAGACATATTGAGTTAACTGATAGTTAGTAGTATGTTAAGTAATAATTGCATTGAACATGCTCATCTTCTTAAGAAAGATGACTTGTATATATATTAGGCTGCTCATCTTGCTCATTTATGAGCACTGTAAGTCAGCTTGCTCAGCTTACTTATGAGCATTGTGAGCTTACACTGAGCTGTATGCCTTCAAGGTGTAGTTCACTGAATCTACATGTTCAATGAGTCTATTAGAATGATGGCCATAACACTTAACTGCTTTCTTTACAGTTCATATCTTCACTGTCTTCTTTATTATCTTCATTATCTTCATTATCTTCACTATAAACTTCACAATCTTCATAAAAAATACATTTTATTACATTTCTGTCAACACTATCTGCAATATTACTTGTCAGCAGTTTACTTAACTTGAGCACTGATTCTAAAACATAACTGCAGAACTTCTTTACTTAATTTAAGTAAAAACACTTTATTTTGAAGATATAATTGATGAATTATTGTGATATTCTTTTAAAAGAGATATACAATTCACAGAGTATACAGCTAATTACTGAGTAAATATAAAAAAAGCTGAGCATTTCAGTTAATCTTAAATGACAGTTAAAAAAAGTTTTACACTCATATTAAAAAAAAAGAAGACATGTAATAATTATAAAGATTTATTCTACAGAGATTTATGATTTTAAGTAGAGTGACTATTAAGTTAAGTCAGGCTCAGATTTTAGGACCTGACCTGACTCACTGAGCTTAACTTTGAAACCTGACTTAACTTATAATATTAGGTAATTTTCATTGTTTCTCATGTAATTTTGATAATTTTTACATCATTGAAAAGCCCTCACAATTCTCTACAAAATGAGCCTAAAATCACAAAAAACAGATCACTTTCAAGCTCAATGCACATAACTGAAGTTTTGTTCAAATTCTTGAAGTTTCTGTCACTATGATTGCTCATGACTAACAAGACATGCAAAATAAGCAAAAAATCAGCTTTAAAAAAACCTGATGGTCACTTTAATTTTAAGAAGAAGCAGAAAACATTGTAAGTGTTAAAGACAATGAGAAATAATAATTAATTCATTATAATAATATATTTATGTACAATTAATAAAGCTGTTTCAAAAATGTCTCTTTAAATTGTCTTTCACCTTATACTTCTGTACAGTCATATAAATAAATACTGAAAACTTACTTTTAAATTTCTTCATCAATGTCTTATATCTTCACATTTATGTTTTTAGCTCACTAAATGACTTCTTGATAAAGTTGTAGTTTGATGAATAGAAAGAGAGAAATGCAAAAATAACATTAATTTTATAATATATAATTGTAAGTTTCTGTCATTGAGATTAGCAATAGCAATAGCAAGAATACTTATATTAATATAAAGATTTATCTCTGAATGATGTATTTCACAATTATTTATGTATAAAATACTGTGTGACTCTGAAAATTATCTATATAAAGATAAGATCTTCTCTTAAATAAAAATATTAAATATTTTTTTGTTCATCTTTTTCTTATAGATCTCTTAAGCAATATAGTCATCAATTATATATGCTGAAAAAATGTTGTAATGCTTTTCTTTCTAAAAAGACTTCTTTATGACTGCTTACTTTCTCATAACAGCTCAGTTAAACTTTCTGTCTGCAATACAAAGATTAATAATATTTTTATTAATAAAGATTAACTGATTAGCATGTTAACTACTTAACTGCATCATTTGATTGTTATAAATCTTTTAAAAATATTTAATGACTTAATTTTAACATTAAAAATCATCTTTTTAATGACAGTAACAGTGATAAAAAAATGCTTATCTGCTTTTTTGATTAATTAATTTATTTAATAATGAGATTAACAGTATTAATGCTGATCTAAATTTCATATTTATATTAAATATATCTTTATATCTTTGTTACAGCCATCATTCTGATAGGCTTATTGAACACATAGGTTCAGCAAGCTATGCCTTAAAGGTGTACAGCTCAGTATAAGCTTACAGTGCTTATGAGTAAGCTGAGTGAGCTGATTTATGATACTTATAAGTAAGCAAGATGAGCAGTTTAATATATAGACAGATTATCTTCTCTAAGAAGATGAGCATATTTAATGACAATCTTTATTTAGCATTTACTATCTATTGATTAACTTTAATATATCTGAAAACTCTCTTATATCACAAGCTTTAATCTTTAGATTCTATATCAGAGAAATCTTTGATCAGAATGTAACACATTAAATATTCTTACAATATAAGCATGATCTTCAGCACACAGAAAGCAGTCTTCATCAATATAGTTAATCTTCAGAATCTTGAAGATCTATAAGAAATAAACAACATACTGAAGATACTGATGTCAGATGTGTTCAGTGATGAATATAAAAAGTTATGAAGCTTCTTAACAAAACTCAATCTATACATAGATTTCAATCAGAAGAAGTTCAACTTTAAAATGAACAAAGATCTATACACAGTAGTTTATCTTAAAGATACAACATTCAACTGAGTCAATCTCAAACTGCATGAGTTTTTAGATAAGTCATCAAAGAAATAAGACATCAATAAAGAGTTGATCTTCAGTGACTTTAAAAAGTTTAAGAAAGAACTTTGAAAGACTTTCAGAGTAATTGATGAGAAAAGAGCAGCAGAATGACAACTTTATACATTAAAGATAAATAAGTCAGCAGCTAAGTACTCAGTGAAGTTTCAGTGCATCACAGTCTTAATTGACTGAGATGATAATGTTTTAATATTACAATATTATTGAGAATTGAGTGAAGATATTAAAGATAAGATAGTCTGAAGAGACTGATCTGAAGAACTTTAAGAAATGATAAATATCTTCATCAACATTGACAGTTGACAGTGAGAATGATGAATAAAGAAGACAGAATCTTATACAGCTTCAAGAATGTGAAGATAACAGTTCATTATTAGAACACAAGAAGATTCAATAGATCTTAACAATATTAAGAAGTGTGATCAGAAGTTACAAGCTAGATCAGTAAAGCATGAGTGCTACAATAGACAACTCACTAAATCTTATACTCAATGAGTAAAGACTTATAAATGTTATAACTGTGATAAATTCAGATATCTTGTCAGAGATTGTAAGAAACCTTAATAATAGAGAAAAGAAGTTGCAATGATAGATTCAGTAATAATGCATAATTAACTGAGCTGAATAGTCTGCTACAATGACAACTGCTTTGTGCACATAAGCAGTAAAGATAGAGTCAGATGATGATCACAGAAGCTTAAAAAGAGATACAGTATCAATTACATTACAATGAGCAAATTAAAGAGATTAGCTATTTTAGAGAAAGTTGTCAGAAACAATTCAGACAAGATTGAAGAGATTGATATTTGCAGAACTTAGAAGATAGATACTGCAGAAGCTTAAGAACAAGAAGATCTTATCTGAATGTATTTAAATTTAGATGTGAACTTAGAGAATGTTAATAACTGAGAAGTCAACATAGAATTTAAGCAGAACTATGAGCATCTTAAGAATTGATATTTGAAATAATGCAAAAGTCTGTTAAAAGAACAGCAGCAGACACTTTAAGAAGAAGTCATTATTAATAAACAACATAAAGTGAAAATGACAGCTGTACAGCTAGAAGAGCTGATGACAACAGTATAATTTGCAATATAAGATTAAGAAATGTTAAAGCAATTAAAAAAAGATTATGAAATCAAGATATGTCTATTTACAGACTATGTGATGCTTACAGAAGAACATTGAATGTACATAGAAGAGTATATGTCATCTGAGTTTCTCAACAAAGTAAAAGCATTAAAGAATCTCATTCAACACAAATATAATCAGTATGAGGTGTACTGACATTCAAAACAAATTGTCAGAAAAGAAACTGATGACTATACAAAATTAATTATAATTAATGAAGAATTGATATGATTCAAAGAACTATAAAGAAAGTTTACTGAATCATAAGACAAACTTTGAAGCATAGACAGAGCTCAAGAGACTTTGATAGAAGTAAAAAGCTTAAAGAAATCAAAAAATCTTAAGCTTTCTCAGCAAAACTAAAGACAAAGAAGCTTTTAATGTCTTAATGAACTGACAATGATCAAAAGATATGAATTGACATTGAGATATTGCTGAAGAAATAACTTTAAGTAATGATAGATTTGAAAGTAACTGATAACTTTATCTTGCAAAAAGCAATTAAACAGCTAGAACTAACACTGTGATAAGTGTCTAAGCTTACATAAGTGTATATGATCAACAGAGAATATGAATGAATTTATAAAGAAGTTTATATTGAAGTTATAATAAAGAATGATTCTCAGAAGTTGAGACTAGATGTTCTTAAGTCAGTCAAGTATGATGCTATACTAGAGATGCTCTGATTACATAAAAAGAATTTACAGATTAACTAAATCAATAAAGAACTCTATGTAACAGAGAATGCATACAATGTCTTTAAATAACTGAAAAAGAGCTTATCAGAGCATAAGTCTTGAGATTATGAAATATTGTTATTAAAAAGAAGAGAATCAAAGTGAATGTTACTTTATCTTATGAGTAAGAATCAGCTAAAGAAAGTTCAGAACTATTTTGCTGAGAATTTAAAGAGAGAATTCATCAAATCATTAAAGTCATCAGCAGAATATTCAATTCTGTTTATATTAAAAAAAAATGACATCAAGCAACTCTGTGTTGACTACAGACAACTTAATAAGATAATTTATTAAGATAGTTATTCTTTACTGCTAATAGAAGAGTTGCAAGACAGACTAGAAAAAGTTAAGTGATTTATGAGTTTAGATCTGAAGAAAGTGTACTACTGCATATGCATAAAGAAGAATGAAGAATGAAAAATGACATTTTAAATAAGATACAGATACTATAAATACATCATTATGTCATTTAAGCTCAAAAACATCTCAGTTATCTTTCAGAGACTCATCAACAATATATTGAAAGAATATCTTGATGATTTTATAATTACATATCTTGATGATATTCTGATCTATTTAGACAACCTTGAAATACATCACAAACATGTATATAAGATTCTAGCAAAGCTCAATGAACAAGCTATGTATATGAAAAAGTTGAAAAGCAGATTCAAAATTAAGAAAATACAGTTTCTAAAATATGTTATTTGATCTGATCAAATCAAAAAGAACTTCAAAAAGACAGAGACAGTTCAGAACTGATTTACACTGCAAAAGATCAAGAAAGTACAAGTCTTTCTAAGATTAACAAACTACTATTGAAAGTTTATATTTAACTATGTAAGAATTGTGAAATCTCTTACATGTTTGATATGCAAGAATGAGAAATGATATTGAGATAAAAAACAGAAAAATGCATTCTGTACATTAAAGAGAAGTCTTAGTGAAACTGTACATCTGTGAATACTTAATTAAGCATGCAAAAAGATACTGAAAATTGACACATTAGATTTTGTAATTAAAGTGTATTTATATCAGATCAAAGATGGGCAGAAGAAGTTTATTACATATTAATTTAGAAAGTTGTTAAAACTTAAGAAAAGATATAAGATTTATAATAAGAAACTTCTTGCAATAATGAAAGCACTGCAAGATTGAAGATCTTATCTTATAGATATAAGCAAATCTATTTAGATCTTTACAGATCATAAGAATCTGAGAAACTTTGTAATAATTAAGTAACTAAATTGATGACAGATTTACTAGATGAAACAGTTAGTGAACTTTGAATTTCAGATTCATTACAAGAAAAGTAATGAGAACAGTGATGCAGACACTTTAAGTAGACAATCTGATTACAAAGAAGTGAAAACAATTTACACTGAAATTCTGCATAAAGATAAGAAGAGAACACTTATAAAAGATTTAGCAGCAACATTTAAGATGAAGAATGCTTTCTTAATGAACAATGAATTCATTAAAATATGTCATAACAGCAGAGCTGACAGATATCTAGAAGTCAAATATATAGAAGATCTTATATAAAGAAGATGCAACATAAATAATCTTTGCAATTAAATTACAGAATACATTGTCAGATGTGATTCATATTGATGCAATAAGATTTAAAGAGATAAGCATTATGATGAGATAACATAATTAAATGTACTGAATGTGTTCTGAGAGTCTGTTATTATGAACTTTATTATTAAGTTATTAAAGTTCAAGGACTCAGCATGAAAAGTCAGATTTGACAGCATATTGATTATAGTGAATAGATTAATGAAGTACATGATGTTTATTTCATTTAGAGAGACTGTGACAGCATCAGTATTGATGTACATTATATTATGAGAATTGATTAGCAATTATGAGCTATCAAAGAAGTTTATCATCAATAGAGACAAGCTGTTCATAAGTAAATTCTGAGAAATGTTCACAGCAGAACTTAGAATAAAACATAAGATGTTAATGACATATTATTTACAGATAGATGAACAGAGCAAATGAATGAATTAGACAGTTAAGATGTATTTGTGACATTATGTTAATGCAAAATAGAATAATTGAATATAACTGCTGCTGATGATACAGTTTATATACAACAATGTGTGAAACAAAATCATAAAAAAGACATCATTTAAAGTAAATTATGAATATCATCTGAAGATTTGAAGAAACTCATGAGTGCACAGATCTTAAAGTCAAAAAGCAATGTTAAATATTATGAAGTTTAAGAAACTGCATACTGATCTTACAAAGAGAATTGAAGAGCAGAAGAGATGAATAATAAAGATAAAATTATATGAGATTGATGAGAAAGTATATCTATGAATGAACAACATATAAACAAAGAAGAAGAGCAAGAAACTCATGAATAAGAGTATTGAGTCATTTATGATTAAGAGAAACATCAAGAAGTTAAGTTATGAGTTAAATTTATTTTAAGAGATGTGAATATACTCAGTATTTTACACATTAATGCTTCAACAATGCAATCAATTCATATCACTTCAAGTCACATCAATGCCTGTTAAACTCAAAATCAAATATGAAGTAGAGAACATTTTAAAGAAAAGAATGATTAATGAGAAAGCTCATTATCTTATTAAATGAAAAGAATATGATGCTTTGAAAAGCACATGAAAACTTAAGAATAACTTACTTAACTGCACAAGAATGCTTCAGCAGTTTGAGAAGAAGAGATTGTAGAGATAAAATCATCTTAAAAATTTGAAAATAAGAGATTTAAAGAATTAAAGTTGTTCTTATCTTCAGAAACATCATCATTATCATTGTTAAGTTTGTAAATAAGACAGAATGTCTTCTCAGCAACTTTATCTTTTATATATTTTAATGTTTTACAAAGACAAACAACTTTAGCAAAAGTCTGTGTCAGTTCTTTCTTAGCAACAGATAGATTGAATTTAAGTTTATTGTGTATATAGTTTAGAGATTCTCACAACACATTAATACATGAATGACTGCAGCAAACATACTCAGCATACTTAGAATGATTCTTCATCTTTATGCAGAGAATTAAGAGACTGAAACAGTAAAGACAGATAGTTAATACTGAATCATCATCTTTATTAATGAATTGATAAAGATAAAGATGATTATATGTTTTGAATGACTTCATCATGAAAAGCTTACAGATTATAAAGACAGAAACTTTTGTTTAAATAAGCTTTAGAGAATTAGCATCTGAGAAGAAAGAATGATGTTATGATTATTGTTTTGATAAACTTATTGAATATGTAGATTCAGCAAGTTATGTCTTGAAGATATACAGCTCAGTATAAGCTCATAATGCTTATAAGTGAGCTGAGCAAGCTGGCTTACAGTACTTATGAGTAAGCAAGATAAGCAGCTTAATATATAGACAGATCATCTCTTTTAAGAAGATGAGTATATTCAATGATAATCTTTACTTAGCATCTGCTATCTATCAATTAACTTTAATGTATCTGAAAATTCTCTTATATCACAAGCTCTAATTTCTAGACTCTATACCAGAGAAATCTTCAGTCAGAATGTAACAATCTTGTTTAAATATGCTGTAAATCAATTCTTAAGAAAATTAAATACTTTCTATATTAATTATTAATAAATTAGATCTCTCTCTCTAAATTAAGATCTATCTCTATTATAGTAACTATAAGTAGTCTTGATGCTCTTAATTTAAATAATTTAAGTATAATAATTAACTTTTAATTTTATAAATTTCTTTACATTCTCTCAATATACTTTCAACTATATTCTGTGATCTTCATTATGATCTTAAGTGATATTTTGCACTTTAAATTCATTTATATATTGTCTTTAATGTTGTAATTGAGACTATAAGAATGTCTTATAGTGACAGTGATGACAGTGATGTTGAGAAAGACAGTGAGATTGATTTTGTGAATGATGATTAGAGAGAAGAGAATTTAGATAGATTTTACTGTTTATTTTTTACAAATTCTCATTATGTGCTTCTTGAAGTCAACATTCTAAGAATAGCTGTATAGATGTGCCTCAGACTTTCAGACTTTCTTTAAACTTGAAATTAAACTTAAATCATTCTCATTTCAGTCATAAATATTCAACAGTAATACAACCTGGTGTTAAGCATTTACAGTATGGAGTACATGTATCCTACAGTGAAAACATGGTTCTCTCAGTCTCAGTAATGTTCAAGTTGCTTCACTCCAGATCACTGTGAATTCCTGGTACCTTAAGGTACGGTAATTATGCCGTTAGATCCTGCATCCGACGAATTTTAGCGTGGCAAAAGCCAACCTTTGCTCAACGCTTCTGTGGTCTATCCTGATTGGCTCTAGCTCAGAAGCTATTGCAGCACGCTAAACTAAATTGGGAGCTTGCCGTTCAACCTTCTCAGCAGAAAATTATCAATCAATCGGAGCAGTTCTTGATGTCCCCAGATTAATTCTAAGTTACAGTACCTTAGGTGGAGAGAGAGAGGATAAACTGATAGACGCCCTGATTCACTCATCATAAAGGTACTTACTTACACTGTGCTGCCTCTCCCCATTGTCATCATATCTCTTCTCCTGTACTAAATAAATAATCTTGATCCTGTCTGAGACAGTTGAAACGAAGAGCTACTTTCTCCTGTTGTTGTTTACTTGAAAGCTTCTGAGCATCTCAAGGTACCGCTGGAAAACCTATCAACGACCTGCCTCGAGTCAGCACTGGCCCAGGAAGTTGGTTCATCTCTCCGTCCTGACAGCTTTCGCATCACTAATATTGTGGAGATAAGTAGAGGCCCAGCGCATCTTTCGCATATGAATCCCGCATTCCTCCAACCCTCCTCGCAATCTTCTACCATGTACGGCACGTCCGTAACCGGGTCTCATACCGGTGTCTCGACCCCGCGATCATCATCATCTTTACGGCCTCTCGTCCTCTCACACGGATCGCTCGAGTATTCCATTCTAGTGCCCACAGCGCTTCATTTCCATGCCTCACAACTGAAGGACGATTTCACAACAACACTACCCGCACCGACAGACGAACTCGCTCAGGACGAGGAGCCCTCCTCGGTCGCCGAACTCGTCGCTCGTTACTTGGGCTTCATCGCCCAGGTGGTTGATGAAGGGGAGGATGACCCGCAAGGCTCCTATAACGAGGTTCTGAAGCTTGTCCTGAACGAATTCGAGCGCGCTTTTCTGAGAGGGAACGATGTCCACGCTCTTGCGGCGTCATTACCGGGGATCGAGCGGAAAAAGCTCATCGCCGTTCAGTCATACTACGGGGCACGATCGTCGGCGAACCGGCAGATCAAGCCGCACGATTCCGCCCTGGTCCGAGCGGCAGGAGAAGATGCCGCAAAGATTTACACGGTCTTCGGTGGTCAGGGCAATATAGAGGAGTACTTTGACGAACTTGTCGAAGTCTACACCACATATCGCCCGTTTGTGGAGGAATTGGTGACGTCGTCGGCCGCTCTGCTGCTTTCGCTCTCACGAGACCCGAGAGCCGAGAAGTTATACTCTCAAGGCCTAGATGTCATGGGATGGCTACATAATGAAGATGCACGGCCGGACATTGACTACCTCGTTTCCGCGCCGGTCAGCCTGCCTTTGATCGGCTTGATCCAGCTAGCGCACTATACGGTCACCTGCAAAGCACTGGGACGGACGCCGGGCGAGGTTAGAGAACATCTCAGTGGTACTACGGGCCACTCCCAAGGAGTCGTGACAGCGGCTGCCATTGCGGCTGCCGATTCGTGGAAGTCATTCGATAAGCTGGCAAAGGACGCGCTGATCATGCTCTTTTGGATCGGCTCCCGAAGTCAACAGGCATACCCACGAACGTCAATGGCGCCTTCGATCCTTCAAGATTCGGTCGAAAATGGAGAGGGGACACCTACACCGATGTTGTCGATTCGAGATCTTCCCAGATCGGCGGTGCAAGAGCACATCGACGCGACCAATCATCATCTGCCGCAGGATCGACATATCGCAATCTCTCTAACCAATAGTGCAAGGAACTATGTTGTCACCGGCCCTCCTATCTCGCTTTATGGCCTCAACCTCAGACTACGAAAGGTCAAGGCACCAACCGGGCTTGATCAGACTCGCATCCCCTTCACGGACCGCAAAGTTCGATTCGTAAATCGATTCCTTCCCATCACGGCTCCATTTCATAGTCCATATCTCACGGAAGCCTACAAGCATATTCTCGAAGACCTCAGTGGTATCGAGCTAGATCGCAAGAGTCTGGGTATTCCACTGTACAATACGAACTCTGGCGAGGACTTGCGAGACGCCGAGGATACAAACGTGATTCCAGCTCTAGTCCGCATGATCACGCAAGACCCTGTCGACTGGGAAAAGGCCACTGTATTTTCCAGGGCCACCCACATCCTAGACTTTGGTCCTGGTGGTATATCCGGACTAGGTGTACTTACAAATCGCAACAAGGAGGGTACCGGTGTCCGGGTGATCTTGGCTGGTGCCATGGACGGGACGAACTCAGAGGTTGGCTACAAGCCAGAGCTCTTTGATCGAGACGAAGAACATGCTGTGAAATATGCCGTTGACTGGGTCAAAGAGCACGGTCCGAAGCTGGTAAAGACTTCTGCAGGGCAGACTTTTGTCGACACGAAGATGAGCAGACTGTTGGGAGTGCCGCCTGTCATGGTTGCAGGAATGACGCCTTGTACGGTTCCATGGGACTTTGTGGCTGCTACCATGAACGCAGGCTACCACATCGAACTTGCTGGTGGTGGTTACTACGATGCAAAGACCATGACGGAGGCGCTCACGAAAATCGAGAAGGCAATACCAGCTGGCCGCGGCATCACGGTCAATTTGATTTATGTCAATCCACGTGCGATGGCGTGGCAGATACCTCTGATTGGACAGTTACGTGCGGATGGTGTGCCGATTGAGGGCATGACCATTGGTGCTGGTGTTCCTTCCATCGAGGTTGCCAACGAGTATATCGAGACGCTCGGTATCAAGCATATTGCCTTCAAGCCTGGATCAATCGAAGCCATCCAACAAGTCGTTAACATTGCCAAGGCCAATCCACACTTCCCGGTCATATTACAATGGACCGGCGGACGAGGTGGCGGGCATCACTCTTTTGAAGACTTTCACCAGCCAATGTTGCAGATGTACGGTAGAATCCGGAGGTGTGGTAACATCATTCTGGTTGCCGGCAGCGGCTTCGGGGGTTCGGAAGACACCTATCCATATATTACCGGTACATGGTCTGGGCGGTTTGGCTACCCACCCATGCCATTCGACGGTTGTTTATTCGGTAGTCGGATGATGACTGCCAAGGAAGCTCACACATCAAAGAACGCAAAGAAAGCAATCGCTGAAGCGGAAGGGATTGACGATAGCCAATGGGAGAAGACGTATAAGGGCCCTGCCGGAGGTGTCATTACGGTTCGATCAGAAATGGGTGAACCAATTCACAAGCTTGCCACCCGGGGTGTAAAGTTTTGGGCAGAGATGGATCAGAATATTTTCAGCCTGGACAAGGCCAAGCGCGTGCCTGAGCTAAAGAAGCAGCGCGAGTACATCATCAAAAAACTCAACGACGATTTCCAAAAAGTCTGGTTTGGGCGAAACTCGGCTGGTGAGACAGTTGACCTTGAAGACATGACGTACGGAGAGGTTGTAAGACGGATGGTGGATCTCATGTTTGTGAAACATGAGTCAAGATGGATTGATAGGTCCCTAGAACGTCTTACCGGGGATTTCATGCGTCGCGTTGAAGGGCGATTCACAACAACGGAGGGCAAAGCATCGCTAATTCAGAGCTACTCGGAGCTTGATGCACCTTACCAAGTGGTCGAGAAGTTGTTGAACACCTACCCGGACGCCAACCAGCAACTGATCAGCGCCCAAGACGTTCAACATTTCTTGTTGCTCTGTCAACGACGTGGCCAAAAGCCGGTTCCGTTCGTGCCCTCTCTCGACGAGAATTTCGAGTTTTGGTTCAAGAAGGACTCCCTCTGGCAGTCGGAGGACCTAGAAGCTGTTGTGGACCAGGACGTTGGCAGGACTTGTATCCTTCAAGGACCCACTGCTGTCAAGTACTCGAATGCTGTTGACGAACCTATCAAAGACATCCTCGATGGAATTCACAACGATCACATCAAAGGCCTCACTCGAGATATCTACGGTGGTAACGATTCTTCTATTCCGACTGTCGAGTATTTTGGCGGAACGATGCTGTTTGATACAGTCGAGGAGCTTGATATGGATGGCCTGACAATCCTGGATGACGGGAGCAAGGTCTCCTATCGCCTGTCCGCAGCCCCAACCGCGACGCTACCCGAGATTGAGGCATGGTTACGGCTTCTGGCGGGCAAGACCTATTCCTGGAGGCACGCTCTATTTACCGCCGAGGTTTTCATACAAGATCATCGATTTCAAACGAACCCGATCAAGAGGATCTTCGCACCGACGAAAGGTATGGTAGTTGAGATTACGCACCCCAACGAGCCGTCGAAAACCATCATAAGTGTCTTGGAGCCATCCCGATCGGGCAAGTCAACTCAAGTCATCCAGATCAGCACGAGTGGTTCGAGGGACATAACCATCAACATGATCGAGGAGAGGACTGCTGAGGGCAAGGCTGTTGCTCTTCCACTCAAGTATACCTATCACCCTGAAACAGGGTACGCTCCGATCAGGGAAGTCATGGACGATCGGAATGACCGGATCAAGCAGTTCTATTACCGAATCTGGTTCGGTGATGAGTCGGTCCCTTTTGACACTCCAGCTACAAGTACTTTCAATGGTGGTAGAGCAACCGTCACCGCTCAGGCCATTGCAGACTTTGTTCACGCTGTTGGCAATACCGGAGAAGCATTTGTGGAGAGACCTGGGAAGGAAGTCTTGGCTCCTATGGACTTTGCTATCGTCGTAGGCTGGAAGGCGATCACAAAGCCGATCTTCCCACGCGCCATTGACGGGGATCTGTTGAAATTAGTACATCTCTCGAACGGCTTCAGAATGTTGCCTGGTGCCGACCCTTTGAAGAAGGGTGACACTGTTGAGACTACTGCTCAAATCAACGCCGTCATTAACCAGGATTCCGGAAAGATGGTAGAGGTTTGCGGTACTATCACCAGAGATGGGAAGCCGGTCATGGAAGTTACGAGTCAGTTTCTATACCGCGGCGCATATTCAGATTATGAAAACACCTTCCAACGCAAATACGAAACGCCCATGCAAGTCCACCTGAGCTCCACGAAAGATGTCGCTGTTCTCAAATCGAAAGACTGGTTCCGCCTTGATGAACTAGACACCGAGCTCCTTGACAAGACACTGACATTCCGTCTTCAGAGTTTGGTGCACTTCAAGAACAAGACAGTCTTTAGCCATGTCGAAACCATTGGGCAGGTTCTTCTAGAACTGCCGACCAAGGAGGTCATCCAGGTCGCGTCAGTGGACTATGAGGCGGGTACGTCGCACGGTAATCCAGTCATTGATTATCTACAGCGAAATGGTTCTTCGATCGACCAGCCTGTCAACTTCGAGAACCCCATTCCGCTCAATGGCAAGACACAATTGGTACTCAGGGCGCCTTCAACGAACGAGACGTATGCTCGTGTTTCCGGAGACTACAATCCAATCCATGTTTCGCGTGTCTTTGCAAGTTACGCCAATCTTCCAGGTACCATCACACACGGCATGTATTCAAGTGCAGCGGTCCGGAGTCTTGTTGAGACATGGGCTGCGGAAAACAATGTCGGACGAGTACGGAGCTTCCATTGCTCTTTGGTGGGTATGGTCCTGCCGAATGACGACATCGAAGTCAAGCTGCAACACATCGGTATGGTGGCTGGTCGCAAGATCATCAAAGTCGAGGCCAGCAATAAGGACAGCGAGGAGAAGGTACTAATCGGTGAAGCCGAAGTTGAGCAACCCGTATCGGCGTATGTCTTCACAGGGCAAGGGTCGCAGGAGCAGGGCATGGGTATGGAGTTGTATGCTAGCAGTCCTGTTGCCAAGGAAGTTTGGGATCGCGCCGATAGGCATTTCATGGAGAATTATGGTAAATCCCCGTATGGTTGATATCGTGAGAGTACGTACTAACGAGGACAGGCTTTGCGATAACAAACATCGTGAAGAACAATCCCAAAGAACTTACCATCCATTTTGGTGGACCCCGTGGCAAGGCGATAAGACAGAACTACATGTCAATGACCTTCGAAACGGTCAATGCCGACGGGTCCATCAAATCGGAAAAGATCTTCAAAGAAGTCAATGAAAACACCACTTCATACACATACCGATCGCCGACGGGCCTTCTGTCTGCTACACAGTTTACTCAACCGGCCTTGACGCTCATGGAGAAGGCAAGCTTCGAAGACATGCGGTCAAAGGGTCTTGTCCAGCGTGATAGCAGCTTCGCGGGTCATTCCCTTGGAGAGTATTCCGCCCTTGCTGCGTTGGCAGAGGTGATGCCCATCGAGAGCTTAGTATCCGTGGTCTTCTACCGCGGTCTAACCATGCAAGTGGCGGTCGAGCGTGATGCGACCGGCCGATCGAACTACTCCATGTGCGCGGTCAACCCCAGCAGGATCTCCAAGACCTTCAACGAACAAGCTCTCCAGTACGTCGTCGAGAACATCGCGGAAGAGACGAAATGGTTACTGGAGATTGTCAACTACAACGTCGCCAACATGCAATACGTCTGCGCAGGAGATGTAAGCCATCGCATCCAACCTTGACCGTGCCAACAGCAAACGTTGCTAACAGATTGATACACAGCTCCGAGCCCTCGACTGCCTGACCAACGTCACCAACTACATCAAAGCGCAAAAAGTCGACATCCAATCCCTCATGCAGACCATGTCCCTCGACGACGTCAAAGCTCACCTGTGCGACATCATCCGCGAGTGCGCCAAGCAGACCGAGGCCAAGCCCAAGCCGCTCGACCTGCAGCGCGGCTTCGCCACCATCCCCCTCAAGGGCATCGACGTCCCCTTCCACAGCACCTTCCTCCGCTCCGGCGTCAAGCCCTTTCGCTCCTTCCTCCTCAAGAAAATCAACCGCACCACCATCGATCCTAGCAAGTTGGTCGGCAAGTACATTCCGAATGTGACGGCGAAACCGTTTGCCCTTACGAAGGAGTATTTCGAGGAGGTGTATAAGTTGACGAATAGTCCGCGCATCGGGAACGTCTTGGCGAATTGGGAGAAGTATGAGGATGGGAGGGGGGAGACGCCGAAGGCGCAGGTGGTTTAGATTGATTGATTGGGTGGGTGGTTCTTTGTGGTTATGGTTTTTCTCTTCACTTGGGGTGATTTGTATCTGTACCGAGGAGTCGGGAGAGGTGGTTGTTTTTTTTTACTCCTACCGTTAGATTTTGTCCATACGATGCCTTCCGTTGGCGTTTCGCCGAGTCAAGACGTTTTTGTACAAAATTCATAGAAGACTGTTATCCTGTCTATTTGATCAATCACATGCACGGTTTTAGTACAATCTGTTTATCGTTGCCCGCAACATTCGCATGCCGAGTGAGATTAGACTTCAACTCTCAGCCTCTCTATCTTGCCAACGTCCTGCAATTCAATCAAACTCAATTCAATTCAATTCCCTCCCCACGCCCGCATCCCCCTCCCGCCCCCCTTGGCTCCTTGGCCCCCTGTCTTTCCCTTCCTTCTCCTCCAAGCACCACTTCCCCACCCCAGGCCCCCAGGCCCCCACTCCCCCACTCCCCCACTCCCCCAGAACTAGAGCCAGAACCAGCAGCACGACCCCGACCGCCACGAGCACCGGCGCTTCGCGGAGCGCGCCCGCCGCCGCGTTTGCGTGTCCGTTCACGGCTGCAGCCGCAGCGGCCTAGTCATGGCCCCCACTCGTCAGCATACCTCCGTTCCGTTCCCACCTCACGGGGGTAGGGCGGAAAGGCGAAAGTCAAGGGGGAAGGGTGGGGTCGTTAGGTAAGGGGACGGGAAGGGAAGAGAAGGTGAGAGAAGGGAAAAGAAGAAGGGGGCGAGTGCGGGGTGGGTGCGTAGGACGGGGTGTGTCATGTGGGGTAGGTAAGTAAGAGGGAGGCGGAGAGAAGAGAAGAAGAGGTGGAGGGAAGGAGAGGAGAGGGCCCGGGAGATGGAGATGGAGAGGGACGTACAGCGGCGGCGGCGGCGGCTGAGGCGGCCATTGCTTTGGCTGGTGGGTTGATTGGTTGGTGTGTGGGAGGAGACTGGCTGGCTGGCTGGCTGGCTGGAGCGGGACGTTGAGGTGCGGTGGGTGTGCGTGGAGATGTCGGGTGGGTCCCTGGGGGTTTGTTGGGAAGGTGATGGCGAAAACAAGCATCTGTTGTTGGTGTTGGTGTTGGTGTCAGTGTTAGGTGGCGGGCATAGAAGAGGGGCTTGTTGTTTGGAGTCTTTGCTTTTCGTTTTGGTGTTTGTTGCTCGAAGGGTTTCTGGGGAGGAAAGAAGGGAGAGGGGTGGGTGCGGACGGGCTTTATGGTGCTGGGAGAGAGATGGCGTGGCTTGTTTGTGAATGATCTGGTGCAGGGATGGAGGTGCCTGGCGTGGATGTGTGTGGATTGCGGTGATGGCTCTGGTGCGGTGAATGCAGTAGAATGGACCGTGTGAATCGCGGGGTGATATGAGAGGGTGGATTGAGTCATCTGGAATAGAAGACGGGAGGGCTCCATGGTGGGACTCAATTGGTAAGGATGGCGCGGGTGAAATGGGAAATGTGTTTGTTGGTGGTCTTCTTGGTTGAATGTCTGGATTCCCAGAGGTGACGGATGAACAAGCTCGATACGCTATAAGGCGGTTCAACATTGAGGCGTGGCAGCGGTGGTTGTGGTTCATACTTTACCAAGTGAAGTTCAACAGGTACGCTGCTCGGATAAATTCAGATCCTGCTGGTGACCGAGTAGCTGGATATGTTATATCGAAAAATACAATATGCGGGCCCTTCCCTGGGTCGAACTTAATTCATCCCCTGAATATCCTACAATCATCTTGGCATACGGACCCATTTCCTCGAAAGCACGGCCGCCCCGAAGGGGTAATGCTGCGATATCAAAGTAAAGGCCTGGGTGAATCTGCTCTGCGCAAACTCGGTGACGAAACTGCCGACTCCAGCTTTCAGGCCTTGCTCGTGCGCAACGGCATCCAAAGCGTCGGCAAGCTGGTGTACGACCATATTCCACTTGTTGGTGACGGCGTGCAAGTATTCGCCCGTCGCGACGTAAACGCAGGGTTCGTAGAGGTTCCACTTCGAGGGTCCGCGGTTCTGGTGGGGAAGAACAGTGTCAATGAGGCGCCATCTTCCATGACCGGTGGAGATGAAGGGGAAGTGAGCTGCTCACCTGGAGGAGGTCCTTCTTCAACATGTTTATGACGGCATCGACACCGATGAGATTCGCTGGTGCGTTGAGGATGCCGGTGAACCGATCGATGACGTGTTGGCACTGAGCGGATCGATTAGACTTTGGAGTGAGATGGTAGGGAGTGTGGGTGGAACTTGCTGTGAACATCAAAGTAGTCAAGGCTGCATCGTTCCATTGCTCCAGAGCCATTTTCAGTAAGTTCAATTCAAAGATGTGATCTCCGGCCCATTGGATCCCGCGCCCGGCGCCTTGGTCGATGATGTCGAAGGCGTCCCCGATTGCGCCTGACAGACATGTAAGCCCAACATCTGAGTCGTCCATTTGCGATGAAGAAGTTCCTGTACCTGCGGCCGTGGCAATCATCAAGACTCCCGAGGTTTGGGCAATCACGCGGTAGCCTTAGGTTCAAAGGTGTCAGATAGCTCGCTGACCGTCCCCAGTGATGCCATGGTACTCGCCCTTAGCTTCCCATCTTCTGCAGTTAAAAACGGGGACCGGCTGTCGTACCGACAAGCCCGTCTCGACTGGAGTTCCTTCGAGGTCTCTCTTAAGTTCGTCATCGTGGAGTCCACCCTGGTCATATCGAACGTATACCTTGTCCTTTGCCGGAAGCCTCGGGAATTTTCCAACCAAAGGGGTGTTGAAATAATACGATTGGATCCATTCCTCATCGTTGCAAAAGGTGAACTGGCGAGACTCCAATGAAGACGCCGGGGAGGTCTCCAGCGGATGCGCTGAGGATGAGATGGGATGAATGAGAAGAGCTGGTAGAAGCTGTGCGAGAGCGCAGAATCCCAATTGTGAATGCATGTTGGTATGTGAGACTTCTGGACCTTGTCGCTGAAGAATAATATTTCCGGTCAAACGGTCGAAACTCGGATATAAATCAAGAGAGCACGCGAGATCGATACAGAGAAATCACCAAATAGTTATATAAGGAACGACAACAAACATCGTTTGGGGCCCCCATGCCTTCTTCCCGACTCTGCCTGGCCATGGGACAACACCAGTCTAATTTAAGGAATGGAACATCAGAGTGAGCCGTCCGACATACAGTAGATGGGATCAGTAGCGAGATGGCCGATAAATAGACGGACTGGTGGTTTCAAGAAGACGGAAAATAAACATAGCATATGACGGAGACCTTTCTCAATTCAGAGATGGTTCATGGGGCTTTGACGAGAAGATCTTCTCGATGCCTGACCCGCACCAATGATCTGTTTATAAGCTTGCCGTCTGGGGAAGTACACGTATCAGAGATGCCATTTGTGGGGGAAATAAATCAACACGCGAGATAGATTAGTATTGCGAGTGGTCGCAGATCATGCAGCCATAATTATTTTCAGGCTTCTGCGGCCCTTGGGGAGATGAAGTGTGAGCATCTTCAGGTAAGGTTAGGTGTTGACCTTCGCACTGGAGTAAGAACACGGGCCAGCTGACGCAAGCAACGACGCATACCGTAAGGTAGCATCGCTTTGCACAGCCCTATGATCCCGTCCTTCCTACGGGCATACTCACAATTCTCTTCGCGGCACTACACAGTCTTCATTCCTATATTACTGAGCATGGCCTTGAAATATGACATCTCCGTCATGAGGACGACTGCAACACCAAAACCGGAGCGATGATCCGTCAGGAGTGCATATCTAACATCGCCCAAGCGCTGTGCCAATCCCACAAGTCCCAGCCTAACCCAAACTAAGCTACAGCAAACGCAACCCGCACCAAACAGACATACCCATCAACCCTTCCCCCCACTCACAAACAACTCTCATGAATCCCCTGCGGCCCCAACTCATTATACTCCACCCGCGTCATAAACCCCTTACTCAACCCCTGATCAACCACAAACACAACCTTCGCCGCAACCTGCGCGCCCAAAAACACCGCCTCGTCGAACCCGGCATCCTTCCATTCGGGAAAGTACTCCGGCATTTTAGCCAGCTTGATGCTGGTCGGGGTCTGGCCGTGACTGGAATGCGACCCGGTGTGCGCGGTGTAGTTCTGCAGGTGTTGTGGGGCTTGGGCGTGGTTGGGTGGGTGTAGGGAGGGGTTTGAAGCCGTGGTGGCGGCGAGGAGGAGAGGGTTGACGCCGTGGGAGGAGGTGGAGGTGTGTTGCAGTTGGTTTTGGGATTGCGGTTGCGGTTGCGGCGTGTTGGCGCCGGTGCCGATGGGGGTGGAGAGGTTCGAGGGGAGTTCGGAGGTGAAGATGGTGGCGGAGGAGGGGGAGATGAGGTATTTGGCGTGGAGGGTCGCTAGGAGGGCGTCTTTGAAACCTAGGCGGATGGGAATAACGAGTCAGTAGTGTTTCGGTGGAGCGTTGTGTTTCCGGTGAAACAAAACTGATAAAAGTACCTACCTTTGACTTTACTGCCATTTCCTAGAACGACAAGAGAATCCCAAAGCTCGCTGCGTTTGGCGACTTCGGGTACCGACAGTATCGTCCTGTGTATCGTGTCGGCGATTTGGTCGAGGATTCCACCGCTCGCGGCCATGAATCGCTCGACGCCAACTTCGACCTCTTTCCTGACGGATGCAGAGTTTCCCACCCGATTTCGACGCTTCTCCTCCTTGCGCGTGGCTTTCTCCTGTTGCCTCTTGGCCGCGTCTTCTTCCTGGGCCGTAGCATCGTCTGTGGCCGGTGGACCGCTTTCCACGATTGGGTCCGGTGTTTTCGGTCTCTTCGAGGTGCCACCTTCCTCATCATTCTCCCTGTCGGCCTGCCTTTTCCCGTTTGCGTTGACGTCTTCAAGCGGTCTTCGCTCATCGTAGTGAAAAGTGGTCTTTACTCGCTTCGCATTGGGTAGTCGTACGGTTTTGGGTGCGGCCGCCGCATCTGCAGCAGCTTTCTTGGCCGCAGCCTTTTCTGCCTTCTCCCTCTCCTTCTTCGCCAAGAACTCGGTCGTCTTTCCGCTCGCAACGATACTCGCAACATCAAGTACACCGTCGTTGTCCTCCCCATCCTTTATATCCCTCCCTTGATCCTCATCTCCAACTTCCGTACCGACACCTGGACCCAACGGTGCACCACCTTGAGCAGCAATGCTTCCCCGGTGTCCGGGTCCCGATGCGGTCGCACCGGTCGAAGCGGCAGCTGCCGGATTGCTCACTTGCTCCTCGGCCTCGGTCGTTCCCGGAAGCGGCGTCCCCGGTGGTAAGATTTCGCAGATATTGCTCTTCTTCAGCTGTTCACACATGTCCCACGTGAACGACTGTGGACCAAGGAGTTCCAGAAGTCTCTGCGTCATCCCTTCACCACCGCAACCCGAGACAGCGACCCCTCTGCCGGTATCGTAGACGAGGAAGTCACTGACGGCGCTGACATCGCACTTGCCGTGCCCTACGTCCACCACGGTTGCAGTCGGGACCCCATGTGCGTAACTTGTTGCCAATGCAGAGTCCATGAGACAGAACGCTGGCGTTTTGAACTTTTCGAAGAAGAACTGCGTCAGAGTTTCGTGATCCTGCGCGGTCCAAGTCGGTTGGGATATGAGAAGGATGGGCGTGTGGAATGGAGGACTGAGTGTATTGTAGACGTGGGTCACGAGGGCGAAGAAGCAAGGCCAGTTGACCACTCGACCTTGGCGAACAGGATACACGGCGCCTTCGTCGGAGCTAGGATCCTCTTCGTAGACGACGTCGCCGCCGTTGGTATCATCGGGCTCGGGTCGCTCGACGACCGGTGCAGCGTCACCGTCCGCCATGTCAATGTCGGCTGTGCCCTGGCCATGTCGGCCAGCAACTCCATCTCCACCGGTTCGGGAAGACTTCTTCTCGCGCACTCGATATGGTTCCCATTCGCCTTTTCTCTCGGCTGGGAACATGCGCGTACTGATCCGAAGGCGTGCTGGTGTGAAGGACTCCGGGAGGCCGAGTTGCGCGAGAGTGGTCTGCGACCCTGGCGCAATGATCTGGATTTCATATAATCAGTATCATATTGGCCGAAACGCTCTTCTCGAATCACAGGAGCATATGGTGAGGGTCAGGGAGAGCGTTGGGGTTTCATACCAGGATGTGCTCATCCTTGAAAGGTGGCATATTTGCAACTGCCTCACAGCGAGACTCGGACCACCCGTAGCAGAGGTGCTAGCTAAAGATGCTAGTAGAGATGTTACTGGACGGTAAAGTCTTCCAGTCCCAGGGAACAGGCTAGACACGACTTTGGGCAAGTGCAATGGGCAATGGGCAATGGGCAATGGGCAATGGAACGGACAAGTTCGGAGACCGAAAACTCCTGCTGTCGTGTAACAGTTACCTTCGGTGTACGTGAAGGTCACACGAACGCTACATGTAAGTCACGTTACCAGTTTAGGCAAGGTGTGTAAATCAAAGTTCGCTTGGCAAATGCTTGGTTCTCAGCCCTACAGACAGAGCAGAGCAGAGCAGAGCATACCTGATGCTTATTGATGTTGATATTAACATAACAATGATAATGATAATGAGATTGTGTCAAAGCAAGCACTGAGAGTTCTCTCATTCTTCAAGAAGAGACATGTATTTATGTAAGGTACTTGCCAGACGAAAAGCTTCATTACCGTTGCTGTGTGCATGCGTGGCCGAAGTCCGGACTGTCAACTTGAAAGGAGACCACTCTGCTGCAACATGCCTGATGCCTCCAACCTTCTGGACCCAATGTCAATGCCTTCCGCCCTTCCTGCCCTTTGCATGTTTGTATGTCAGATTGGAAGGATCTCTCCTGCTTGATGGCTTTGCATAAGGTGAATAATATAATCCGACTCGCTGCCGCTGTGTGGGAAGGGAAAAGCAAAGCAGATCTGCAGCTTCGCCCAATCGTATCAATTATATTAACAAGATGACTTATGCAGCTGCGACATCTTTCTTCGTCCCGACCAATGAGCCCAAGTCGATTTCTCAGCGGGCAGCGGAAGGGAAGGAAGGTAAGGTAAGGACGAGTCCTACGTTTGTCACTGTTGTACAGAACTCCACACTTGATTTGAACGCGAGAAAGACATGGATGCCCTACCCTGTGCCTGGTAAAAGTACCGAAAGGAAACACATGTGACATGGGAAAGTTACTGTACAAAGACAGTAATTCTGTCGTGCTGTCTGATGTCTGGGCCGGATATAAGGTAAGGAGGTAAGGTAATTTAAATCTCACGTACAGTAACGGTATTGTACCTAAGTTAAGGCAGATGAGATCTCGCGTATCACACACAGATCACATACCTTAACGTTACCTGAGGCTACCTGATCTGTACCCTAACCTAAGCTACTGGTTACGCTAACACTAGAAAGGTAAGTACTGTCCGTAACGAACGTATGATGAGGTAAGGTAGGTACCTAGGTAGCTCCCTCCGTCACTATCGCTCAGTGCAGGCATTTGTGCCTTGAGAGATCTTTTGCTCTAGGTTGGATATGTTTGAGATGAAATCAAAACTAAAATCTTCTTCCGATGGGCCCTTCCCATAATCATCTCCCAACATGAGTTGTCGGGAACCAACAGGACGGGTCTCAGCATGTCTGGATATAGCGGCCGCGTTTTCTGTCTCTCTCGTCCTCTTTCCATCGAGGACCAAGGCCACCCACACGGGTACCATACGCGGCTTTTGAATGATGAGGTCAACGGTGCCACAACGGCAGTCTCCTTCCGAGGAATGCCTACAACCCACAGAGGCAGCTTCACGCTCCAGGTGCAGGACCGAGTTATGTGGTGCGGTCAGAAAGTCGATGTTGTGCCTGCAAGGTAAGGAAAGTATGGTGAACGGAAGTGAGACCTGAGCAGCAGCTATAAGACTGATTTCTCTCTTTCTCCCGGATTTTGTTGATTTTCTTTTCATCTCATTCTACATCCTCTGTCGTTCGTTTTTACTGTCGAGATGCTGTACTCCAAATCGACGCTGGCTTCGGCCCTCTTGGCCCTCGCCCCAGCTGTCATTGCCGCGCCTCAATCGTATGTGAATGCGCCGGCCTCGACCGTCACCCCGGCTGTCCCGCCGCCGCCGGTGAGGAGTAGTCAAGTCACCGGGGCGACCTCGCACGGTCCGTACAGTGGTTCTCCTACTACTACCGGTGCCCTCTCGACGACCGTGTTGGCAGCCTCAATCCCCGCCATGCCACCGAACCCCACCGCTACTACCTACCCGAGCGACGGCAAGCTCCATAACCCGGAACCAGCCCCATACATGCCGGCTGGTGGGTTGGGAACGAACGGCACGGAGCCAATCTACAACGTCAAAAGTGATTTTGACTACGAGTCACTTGTAAGCATCCTCTCCCCTTCCAACCGCGCTCCCCAGATGCTGACGTGCGTCTAGGCCGTGGCTCTCTACCAGGAGTGGATCGAACTCGACCTCTTCCACGACGGACTCGCCCGCTTCTCCGTCGCCGACTTCGAAGCCGCCGGCCTCACCGCCACGGACCGATTCCTGATCGAGTTCATGGCCGACCAAGAAGTTGGCCACTCGACCCTGCTCAGCAACATCTTGGGTGCTCAAGCACCCGTGCAATGCACTTACAACTACCCCTACACCACCGTCCGCGAGTTCGTCGACTTCTGCCAGAGGCTGACTCGCTTCGGCGAGTCGGGCGTCTACGGCTTCATCGAACACCTCGACTCCCGCGAGGCCGCCCAGCTCCTCCTCCAGTCCATCACCACCGAGGCCCGCCAGCAGATGATCTTCCGCCAGTTCGACGGCCTCTTCCCCATGCCCGTCTGGTTCGAGACCGGCGTCCCGCAGAGCTGGGCTTGGACGCTGCTCGCGCCGTATATCAGCTCTTGCCCAGCCAACCAGACTCGTCTCGCGTGGCAGAACTTCCCCGCCCTGACCGTTCTCAACCAACCTAACCCGGCTCGTATCAACGCTAATAATTCCGGCTACGGCGAGGCTGTCACGGGGTCTAACCCGTCCAACGACACAGCCGTGCCCCAGAGCGATAGCTGTCTCAACTCCACCGTCGTCGGCGAGGCGTGCGGGCCCGCCATCTCTCAGAACAGAAGCATCCCCCTCTCCTTCCCCGGCCGGGAAGTGTTTTTCAGCTGGGAGGCGCCCGGCAAGGCGGTCGGGCCGAACAACTCGTACGTCACCGCGACGGCGGCCGGTGCGGCGCAGTGGGTCGCTTGGGTCTCGCAGCTGGTGAGTTTGCTTTACAAGCCTGGTGACACGATGATGAGACTGACACGATGCCGCAGAATGTGACGTACTCGCCTTTGACGAACATCAGTGGCAACTCAGGCATGACTATTCAGCCCGACGTCGCTACCTTTGCTGGTGACCCTGCTGTGAGTGTTTCACGATATCTGGGCAATGTGGCCATGTGCTAATGGGAGTAGATCAACGGGACCATGTTCGTCGCCATCACTGACTCCGACCTCTTCCTGACGCCCTTCAATCTCAGCATGATCAACCCACATGTCGTCGCTGGGCCGGCTTTGTACCAGGCTGGTTAAAAGGCTCGATTACGTTAATGAGAGGGAGGTCCTCGTGGCATATTATTGGAAGCGCATTGAAAGTTGGTTGTGGTAATGTAATGATTATGCGAGGGAAGGAATGGACCCTCCTTTATGATGAAGTAGGGACGAAAGTGTATGTTAAACGACATGAATAGACACGAACAAAGTATCTACTCAAGTATCGATCGTGCACAAGTTAATTGGCAACCATTGGTGTCTTCCCGGCTCTGAAATTGCGATTGTATAGCTCAACGTTGCACGCAACACGATGCTGATGTGTGAGATCGCAACAGTTCTGTTAGATCCATAAGGTAGGTAATAAATCACACTCAATCGCTATATGTACATATCAAGACGAATCCGTCTCGACGCTACCAAACGCCCTTCGCCCGAACCATCGGCCCCCAATTCGGGCGCGGATTGAGCTGATACCGCACGAGCTTCGTCATCTCCATCTCCTGCCCGAGCTTAGCGTCGAAGACGACCTCCAGCCTCGCCACATCGAATGAAGACTCTCGCGCACCCACAACTGTCGACTCCACCGCCCCATCATCCTCCACCACCACCGCCGCCAATCCGCCAGCCCCCCCACCCCCCAACCCCACCTCTCCACTCACCAAACCCGCCTGGCCAGCCCGATACAGCGCAGCCTCAACCCGCGCCTTCAACCCCTCAACATCCCCACCGGCATCCAGCGCAGCCCTCACCTCATCCCTCAGCCGATTCACCCGCCCACGGCCACGGGCCTTCTGCATAATCGCCCAGCCAGGCGTCCCCCTCTTGAGCGCAGTCTCCTTGACAGGTGACTTCTGCCGAACCCACTCGCGCATCACTTCCCAGATAACGCTCCAGGGCGCGTCGGTGCGGACGCTGCCGGGCTTGGCGTGGGAGCGGGAGACGCGGTAGCCGAGACGGCGGAGGGCGCCGCGGAGCTGGTCTTCGCTGGGGGTGTGGCAGTGGAGGACCTTGGCGAGGGTGGAGGGG
>JAABUJ010001868.1_pt1 | contig 28575 bp, 35 predicted proteins | sample 5559131 | NCBI WGS metagenome assembly JAABUJ01 (sample SAMN10711875, study PRJNA513366) | rock metagenome | isolation source: Antarctica rocks | place: Antarctica: Victoria Land, Mt New Zealand nord | collected 2016-01-07
CATCGCCCGTACCCTGGTCAACCCCACCGCACCCATGCCGTCGTTCAAGAACCTGCCGCCGGATAAGTTCAACGCGCTGGTGACGTTCTTGTCCCAGCTCAAGTAGCGCTGCGCCTGCGCCAGCGCTCTGCGCCCTGGCTGACCGAAGCGTCCTTTCGCCCGTGACCACGCCCTCCGCCCCCGGCAGCCTCGAGGCCGGCCAGGTGCGGGCCATGTTCGACCGCATCGCCGGGCCCTACGACGCGATGAATTCCGTGATGACCGCCGGACTGCATCACCGTTGGCGCGCGCGAGCCGCCGACTTGGCCGCCCTCGAGCCGGGGGACCGGGCCCTGGACGTGGCCACCGGGACCGGTGACCTGGCCATCGAGCTGGCCCGGCGGGTGGCTCCTGGGGGTCAGGTGCTGGGGGCTGACTTCTCCGAGGCCATGCTCGCGCGCGCCCGGACCAAGGCGCCCGAGCTGCGCTTTGAGTGGGCCGACGCTCTGGAGCTGCCCTACCCCGACGGGAGCTTTGCCGCCGCGACCGTGGGCTTTGGCGCCCGCAACTTCTCAGACCTCTCGGGCGGCCTGGCCGAGATGGCCCGCGTGGTGTCACCCGGGGGCCGGGTGGTGGTCCTGGAGATCACCACCCCTACGCGCGCCCCGCTGTCGTGGTTCTATCGGCTGTGGTTTGACCGGGTGGTCCCTGGTCTGGGGCGGATCGCCGGTGACTCCGAGGCCTACGCCTACCTGCCCAGCTCGGTGCGCCGTTTCCCGGCCCCCGCCGAGCTGGCGGCGCTGATGGCGGCGGCCGGGCTCACCGACGTGCGCTACATCCTCACCGCGGGGGGCATCATCGCCCTGCACGTCGGGACGGTGGGATGAGCTCCTCGCCTCCCACCCCTGCCCTCGATCCCCTGGCCGAAATCCTGGCGCTGGGGGGTAGGGCGCTGGGCCGACGCCTGGGGGCCGTGGAGGAGCGCTTGGTGGAGGTCTGTCGCTTCGGTCGAGAACTGGCTTTTGCGGCGGAGTCGACGATCTCGGCCGGGGGCAAGCGCCTGCGCCCCCTGCTCGTCTTCCTGTGCGCCCCCGACGGCCTCGGCGGGGAGGGCGGCGATCACGAGCCCGCACTGGTGCGGGCCGCCGTCGCCGTCGAGCTCATCCACAGCGCCACCCTCGTCCACGACGACGTCCTCGACGGCGCCAGCCTACGCCGCGGCCGTCCCACCGTGGTGGCTAGCGCCGGGCGCGAGATCGCGACCGCCACGGGGGATCTCCTGTTCTCCCGGGCCTTTGCCGAGCTCGCCGCCAGCTTCAGTCCCACCCAGCTGCGCTGCCTGTCGCGGGCCAGCAGCGCCCTGGCCCAGGGGGAGCTTCTCCAGCGCGAGGACGCGTGGAACGCCGACGTGGGCATCGAGCGCTACCTGCACCGCTGTGAGCTGAAGACCGCTCGCCTGTTTGAGTCGGCGTGTGAGCTCGGGGCGCTCGCCGGAGGGGCGCCGGCGCCCTGGGCGTCGGCGCTGAGCGCCTTTGGCCGGCGCATCGGCTTGGCCTTTCAGCTCCTAGACGACGTGCTCGACGTATCGGGGCCCCCGCAGCGCACGGGCAAGCATCGGGGAACCGACCTGCTCGACGGCACCACCACCCTGCCCCTGATCATCGCCCGTCAGCGCGACAACGGCCTGGCCGCGCTGACGCTGCGCGGGCTCAGCGGCGCCGAGGAGGCCGAGGAGGTCTGCCGGCGCATCGAGCGCACCGGGGCGCTGGAGGCCGCCCGCGAGCAGGCGCTGGGTATCGTCGCCGCCGCCCGCGAGCAGCTGCCCGACGACCTGGCGCCGCGTCAGCGCCAGTCCCTGGAGCTCATGGCCCAGGGGGTGGTTGCGCGCTACTCCTGAAGGGGGTCTCAGGGGCGGGCGTTTGGGCCCCTGCGGGGGGGCCGTCCTGACCCGGCCGGGACGCCTAGAAGTCGGCGGGGAGGACGTGATCCTCGGCCAGCGCGGTGATGAAGCGCTCGATGGAATCCTCCATGTTGGCGCGGCTCAGGCTCTGCATGTCGCGGACCAGTGACTCGGTGCCGCGGTCGAGCTCGGCGTCGAAGCGCTCGACGGCGTCCTGCTCATAGACGCCGGTCTCAGACCATTCGCAGTTGGGGCAGCACAGGCTGACCTCCCAGTGGCTCGGCCCCGCCTCGCGCCACTCGAGCGGGAAGACGAGCGTCGAGGTGCAGCGGGCGCACACGTGGAGGTCGTCACGCTGGCGGCAGGCAGGTGCGGGGAGGGTACTGGCCGCGACCTCCTCGGGCGCATCCTGAAAGTAGACGACCTCGATGGTGCGCCCACTGGGCAGTACCACTTGGCGCACTTGACGGTTGTGATCTGGCTGGTCGCTCATCTCGCTACACCTCTTGGGTCCCTCATCGGATGACCCCAGCGATTACTTGAGTTCCCCGGTCCGGTGGCGTGGACGGGGGCCGGCACGCCGCTAACCTTGAGTGGCGGGCAATGGACGACATGAGCGACATCAGCCTCAGCCCTGCCTCCATCACCACCCCGAGGGGCTGACCTCCGATGGCCACGGCGATTCGCGGCATCGGTCATGAGGACCGCCTCAGCCTCGTCGACCACCTCGACGAGCTGCGCACGCGCCTGATCATCTGCGTGGTGACCCTGGTGACCGCCCTGGGGCTGTGTGTGTGGCAGAACGGTCCATTGCTGCACCTGGTGAACCGCCCGTTGGACAAGCAGACCGCCAACGCGATCAAGAAGGGCCGCGGGCCGCTGGGTCAGACGGCCGTCACCCAGCAGGCGATCCTGCGCGCCGCCGAGCTCGAGCGCACGATCGCCGATGCCCTACGCCAGTCGGGCGGCGCCCTGCCCGCCGCCACCCAGGGCGAGCTCCAGCGGGGAGAGACGGCGCTCGGGGCGGCGGTGGCCCGCATCCCCCGGACCCCCACCGGCAACAAGCCGGTGACTCTGGGGATCGGGGAGCCGTTCACCGCCACCATCACCATCGCCTTCTACTTCGCGCTGCTGTTCTCCCTGCCCATCCTCCTGTTTCAGGCCTACGCCTTCGTCCTGCCCGCCTTCAGCCCCACCGAGCGACGGATCGCGCTGCCCCTGATGCTGATGGTCCCCGTGCTGTTCACCGCCGGTGTGGTCTTTGGCTACTTCATCGTGCTGCCCGCCGCCGTGCGGTTCCTGCAGAACTTCAACAGCGACTCCTTCAACGTCCTCGTCCAGGCCAAGGACTACTACCGGTTCGTGGCCACCACCCTCGGTGTGCTGGGGCTGGTGTTCCAGGTGCCGGTGGGAATCCTCGCCGCCACCCAGGCGGGACTGGTGACCCCGCTTCAGCTGCGCAAGAATCGCCGCTACGCGGTGGTCCTGGCCGCCGTGGTGGCCGCCATCGCCCCCGGTGACGTGGTCACCATGCTGCTGGAGATGACGCCGATCATCGTTCTCTACGAGCTTAGTATCCTGATGGTCTCCGCCCTGGACCGTCGCCGCCTACGGGCAGAGGCGGCCCAGCCCCCCACCGACCATGCTCTTTGATCTCCGAGGCCGCGGCCGGCGCCGCACCGTACAGGGCATCTACCTGGGCCTCGCCGTGCTCTTTGGCGCAGGCTACATCGGCTTCAATGTGGGCTCGGGCACCGGCTCGGGCGGCGGCCTCGTCGACGCCCTCAACGGCAACGGCAGCGGCGGCGGTGGGGGCGTGGCCAACCAGGTGAAGGCCGCCCAGAAGCGGGCCTTTGGCGCCCCCAACGACCCCGCCGCCTGGGCCCAGCTCACCCAGGTGCGCTATCAGGTCGCGGTGCTGGGCAACAACTTCAGCCAGCAGACGGAGTCCTTCACCCCTCAGGGCAAGGCAGCGCTGGTCCCCGTCAAGCAGGCCTGGGATCACTACCTGAGCCTCAACCCCCCCCACCCCAACCTTGACGTGGCCAAGCTCATGGCCCAGGCCTTCGGGACCAACGCCCTGGCCGACGCCACCGACGGGGTACGCGTGGGAGACATCCTCACCGCCGCCGAGCCCACCTACACCAACTTCGCCGTGCTGGCCCAGTTCGCCTACGTCGCCGGCCAGGCACGCAAGGGCCAGCTCGCTGAGGACCGGGCCCTGAGCCTGGCCCCCGCCTCCCTGCGTACCCAGCTCAAGAGCCAGATCGATCAGTACAAGCCTCCCCCGGCGGCGGGCGCGCCCGGCGCCTCAGGGGCTCCGGCGCCCAAGTCCGGGACGTCGCACCGCAACGGGTCGACCCCCGCCCGCCCGGGCAGCCCGGGCACTCCCCACCGCTGAGGGCTTCGCCGCCTCGCCTGCGCCACTGATCTCATCGCGCTCACCGGGGCCGATAAACTCCGTCGTCGGGGCCGGCCGTAGCGACCGTCGCCCGCGGGCCGTTAGCTCAATTGGCAGAGCAGGGGCCTCTTAAGCCCAAGGTTGAAGGTTCGATTCCTTCACGGCCCATGGAAAGCTCCTGCAAAGCGCGGGTTTTGCGGTTGGCTAGGGACAGAGTTGGAAATCTGTCCCGAATCTAAAGGCCGGTGCGCGGGTGACCGCGGCCACGAGAAACTCCCCACTGGTGGCCATGTAATTCCCCACCTGTCCGGCTAGGGCTTGACGGTGCGGTGCTCTTGCGCCGTCGATCGTCGGGAGGACGTCCATGAAGAGCGGAAGGACCCAGGTGGAGCTAATCGCGCTGTATGAGGAGTTGGGCAGCTATCGCGCCGTCGGGGCGTTGCTGGGCTGCGATCACAAGACGGTCAAGCGCTATGTCGAGGCGGCCGGGGAAGCGGGGCAGCTCGCGCCGGCGCTTCAGCGCTCGCGCGTGACCGATGTGTTCGCCGAACTGTCGCGGAGCGCGTCGAGCAGACGAGCGGGCGTGTCACCGCACGACGACTGATGCGGATCGTCCGCGCGGCGGGCTATGAGGGCACGGAGCGCTCGCAGCGCCGCGCGGTCGCCAAGGAGCGCCGGCGAGGTAGCCGATCGTCGGCAGCGTGGTCGTGCCCTACAGCACGAGCCCGAGCCGCTGCAAGAGAGATCACGCCCACAGGCTAGGCGAGCGGTCGGGCGCGGTGAAAACGGCGCCACGCGAAGTAGCCGGCGAGAGCAAGCAGAGCCACGGCGATGCCGACCACGCCGACGTCCTTGACGACTCGCTCTGCGGTGGGGCCCAGGTAGTAGGCGAGCAGGCCTACCGAGGTGGCCCAGGCGATCCCGCCGAGCGCGTTCCAGAAGACGAAGATGTGCCAGGGCATCCGGTTGATTCCCGCCAGCCATGCGGCGGCGATCCGCAGGCCCGCCACCCAGCGGCCGAGAAACACCGCCTTGGGGCCGTGTTTGGCGAAGAACGGCTCGCCCTTGATAAGGATTTCGCGGCGGTGTCTCTCCATGAACCCAGGTCGCTCGAGCAACTTGCGACCGCCGGTGCGACCGATCAGATAGCCGACGTTGTCGCCCCCGATGGCGGCGGACGCCGCGATAACGATCACCAGCCAGATCCGAAATTGCCCGTCGCGGGCGAGCACCCCGGCGGTAATCAGAGCGGTCTCGCCGGGCAGGGGAACGCCGGTGGACTCAGCGCCCACCAACCCGAAGAGGATGAGGTAGCCCAGGTGGGCCGGTAGCTTGATCAGGGCCAGCACTACGCGGTCCTACGGGCGCGGCCTGGCACGCGGCTCAGTAGGCCATCCCAGGCCTGCCCGATCCGCGCGGCAACCAGCTCGATGAGACGCCGCATGGGCGCCAGCCCGTGCAGGATGCCGGCTACCGCCATGCCGATCAGCGCTCCTGCTACCACGTCGCCCGGGTAGTGGGTGCCGACGTAGACGCGCGAGAACGCCAGGACCGCCCCGATGATCAAAAGGATCGTGCCGAGAGTCCGGTCATAGAGCCAGATCCCGAAGGCCAAGGCGAACGCGCCGGTGGCGTGGTCGCTGGGGAAGGAGGGATCATGCGAGCGGGAGATGAGCAGGTGCGCCTGCGCGGGATGGGCGAGGTAGGGGCGCATCCGCTCGACGGCGTGCGCGATGGGCTGATTGATGAGCAGTGCCAGCCCCGCAGAAGCCGTGGCCAGCACGGCGCCCGAGCGGCGCTCCCGGCGGCGCTGGCGCCACGGGATCAGGAAGGCCAGGGCGACCAGCACGACCAGGACGGCCGGCAGATCGTTGGCTAGGACCTTGAGCAGGCCATCAGCGAAGGAGCTGCCGCTCAGGCCGTTGATGGTCTTGTAGAGGCTGTAGTCCATTTGTAAAGAGACTGTAGCCAGATTTGTAACGCGCGTTACGCTCCCCCGATGGGATGGATCGTCGTGACCTACAAGCTCAGCGCAGACTCCTCGCGCGCGCGGGTCGCCGTGTGGCGCGAGGTTCGCCGCTCGGGCGCCCTGCATCTTCAGCAATCCCTCGTCGCCTTCCCAGACGCCGAGGCGTTCCAGCCCGCCATCCAGCGCTTCCGCGCGCTGATCGAGGAGGTTGGAGGCGAAAGCCTGGCCCTCCAATCTGAGCCGCTCGCCGGCCCAGACGCGTCTCAGCTCATGGGCGCCTGGAATGAAGCTCGGGACGCCGAATACGCGGAGCTGACCGACAAGTGCGCCAAGTTCCTGGCTGAGATCGAGCACGAGTTCACCACCGAGAAGTTCACGCACGCCGAGCTGGAAGAGGAAGAGGCCGAGCTGGACAAGCTCCAGCGCTGGCACGAGCGCATCTGCGCCCGAGACGTGCACGACGCACACGCCGGCCCAGCCGCTGCCGCCGCCCTAGCAGAGGCAGAAGCCGCCCTGGCCCACTACTCCCAAGCCGTCTTCGAGCACACCCTTCCAGACTGACGCCCCAAATCTGCGTATCCAGGCTGGCGGGTTCTCTTCGCCTATGCCGCATCGGCTGAACGCACCACGCTGGCCATCAGCAGCACGATGGCCCAGCAATCGCCAGCCAGGCATCCACGCCCGGCGGGTGGGCGATGTGCGCACGCCAAACGAGCACGAACACGAGCGCGCCTGCCAACCCGCTGCCGTCGCCCGATACGACAGCTTTCTGCCTGCCCAGGAGGTCATTTAAACCTCAGCCTCGGACGACTCCTCGCCCTCAGAACGGTGGATCCAGTCTCATAGCCTCGCCTCACTGGAATGGCTCGAGCGTAATGACAACCTCTGCCTCGCCGGCCCCGCCGGCGTCGGCGAGAGCCAGCTTGCCTAGGCCCTGGGACGTGCTGCGATCACCGCTGGACACCGCGTCCGCTTCTTTCAGGCCGACGAGCTCATCGAGGCGCTCTACCGCGGGCTGGCCGACAACACCGTTGGCAAACTGATCGAGCGCCTCCTGCGCCACGACTTCATCGTGATCGACGATCTCGGCTACACCGCCCTGGACAGGGTCGCCGCGGACCACCTGTTTCGCTCTAAAGACTCTTCCATTCCCTTCTTTCATGCCGGCTGTCCGGCGCTTTCGTGGATCGAGCTAAGAGCTCTCGACCAGACCGCGCGGCGCCTACCAGCGCGACCACGAACCACAGCACGAGTAGGGCGCCCGCGAACCGCGACAAGCTCCCGTCCACCGCGAAGACGAGCCGTGGGAGGTGAGTTGGCACGGTGCGGGGGATGACGCTGGTGGCTGTCGCAACCGTGAGGATGTGCTGGCGTTCATCCGCAACGCGCTCGATAACGGGCCGCCGCCGGAGCTCCTGTTGGTCGAGCCTGTCGGTGACGTGGTCGTCGCGACGCTATGGGCCGCTGCATCCGAGGAGGACCCTGATCCTGACCCTCATGGCGAGATCTGCGCGACGGTCTTATCACCGAAATGATCGTCTTCCCCACGGTGCAGGAGGCGTTCGATCGCGCGCCAGCGACCTCCTGAGCCTGGCGCCGGACCGGCTAGGTGCTGTCGAGATCGCTGCGGCGCACGATCCCGAGCAGTCTGCCCTCGGGGTCGGTGAGCACCGCCGTCGTGAGGTCAGCTTTCTGAAGCCTGGCCAAGAGTTCGGTGGGGGCGGTGTTGGGCCGGGTGGTCGATGGCCCCGGCTCCATCACCTCGGAGGCGGTGAGGTCGGACGGCCCTTCGAGGGCAGCCTTGCGTAGGCGCCCAAGCAGGACACCCTCCGCGGTTGTGACGAACGCGAAGCCATACCGACACTCAGCGACGCGCTGGCGGACGTCGGCGATCTTGTCGTCGAGGCGGCACGTGATCACGTCATCGCGAACGTGATCAATGACGCGGGGCTGGTCGGCCACGTCACCTGCAACCGACAGGCCGTGAGCCATCCAGTCGGCCTTGCCCGCAACGTAATCATGCACGTTCTCGAAGCCGAGCGTTTCGAGCCGCCACGCGGCTCGTGGACTCATGTCTCAGAGACCATCGTGGCAATACACGACGATGTCGCGTGTGCGGTCAAGCCGGGCAGTGCTGGACGGATCCAGCTCCTTGAGAGGGATATTGAGCGCACCTGGGACGTGCGCCCACCGGTACTCGTCCTCGGGCAGTACCTCAACGATCTGCGCGCCGCCGGCTCGTAGCCTCTGGAGCTGGGTGAGCGTTATCGGCGTGGACATCACAGGCTTCCCGGGCTGGTCGTGGCGACGGCTCCAAGCGCGTCTGCGAACTGGGCGCGGTTGGTTTGGCGGCCGACCTCGTATGCGTCGTGGACTGACATGAGGAATGTGCAGTGCGTAGCCGTCGCTCTCGAAACTACGGGCGTTCGGCACGACGTCGAGATTGTAATGCGGTATCGACTCTCGATTCCGTCCGGTCTGAGACAGGTCAACGGCCAATTCTTCCCGGGCGCAAAGTCGGCAGCGGACGGTAGGCGCGGTCATGGCAGCCCACGACTCTGACAAGTTGCCGAATCCGCGGATCCTGACGATGGAGCCCAGCCGGGCCCGAGCATGGCAATACGCTCAAACATCGCGGTGTTCCCCAGTCGGGGCCTGGCTTTCGAAGGCCTCGGCGGTCGCCCGGTCGGCCGGGACGAGCAATTCGATCGCGAGCTCGGAGGTGGTGACCTCGAAGGGCGTGTCGAAGGTGGCGAATATGCCGAAGACCGATCGGCGCCGTCGGGTGCGCGGAGCCTGAGGGGCCCCGGCTGCGCGGATTGCAGGTCCCTACGGGTATGTCAGAGACGTAATGCCTCGCACCTGCTTGTCGCCGGTCGAGGAGCGCGTGGCCGGCTGCAGCGTCGAGTCCCGGTGCGACGGGAGCGAAAGCGCCTCATTGACTGAGGAGACGACGCCGGCGGTGCTCGGGCTTGGAGGAGGCAGAGCAGTCGCCCAGTCCGATCGGAGCGTTCGTGTCACCCCCCCGGCGCGCCGAGCATGCCTTCACGCTGGCCGCCGGCCGATCACGCGCTGATCGGGATGTGCCCCGCCTGAGAGGCGACGCGTTCAAGCCACTCCCGGATCGCGGGGTAGGTCTCCAGTGAGAACTCTCCCTGGGGGGCGATGTGCGTGTAGGCGTATAGCGCGATGTCAGCGATGGTGTAGCGCCCAGCGACGAAGAACTCTCGGGTGAGCAGGTGGTGCTCCATGGCTGCGAGAGCGGCCTTCCCTCCTTGAACTTTGCCTTCGCGTTCGGCGTTGCTGGGCTCGATGCCGGCATGGGCCCAGAAACGCACCACGGCGATGTTCGGCTCGTGGCTGTACTGCTCAAAGAACAGCCATTGCAGAGTCTGCGCCAACTCGTAGGGTTCTTCGGACAGCATGCCCGTGCCCCGCGCCAGATAACACAGGATGGCGTTTGATTCGGCGAGCGGGCGGCCGTCGTCGAGCACAAGGGTCGGCACCCTTAAGGCGGGGTTGAGCTTTCCGAGAATCCTGGCGCGATCTGAGCGGTCGGTCACGCTGAGCTGCTGGCGCTCGACCCCGATGCCGAGCTGGGCCAGGAGGAGACGGACCTTGTTGCAGTTGCCGGAGATGGCGTTGTCGTACAGCAGCACGGCGATTCCTTTCACGGTACAGAAAGACGAACGGAATTCCACTCGCGCCCAGGCTTGCGCCATCTTGCCAGAGCGCCAGTGCCGAGTTCAGACACCGACCGGCTCCTGCTTCGTCGCCAACGCGATCGCGTGCATGTCGTCGACGCCAGCAGAAAGCGATCGTGCCACTCAGAGGAAACGGACGCTCGGGTCTGCTGGGGACGAATGCGAGCGTCTTGCTACCGCGCGATGCACGTGCGAGCAGACGCGAGCTCGCGCCTCCCCTTTGGATCATAGTGGCGGCGGGGCGCTTTGCGGTCGTGTCGAGCTATGGGGTGAGGTGGTCTCCGGCGATGAGGACCCGGGAGTCCGACGCGACCGCTACAAGTGTGCTCGCTCTGGGCGAAGCGGGGTGCCAGCCGGAAAGAGCTGCACCGCCGCGCGCGTCGAGGATCGCCAATCCATGCGCGTGCGTCTTTCCCGCATCTCCGTAGTCGCCCACGACAAACAAACGCTGTCCGAGTTGCGCGACTGATTCATAGCTCCCGTTGTCGCCCACTGCATCCGGCCCGGGGGCCGGTGCGCGGAAATCGCTTGGTCGCCCGGTCGAGGTGGCAAGCGCGGCGAGCCCGCCAGGAGTGCGCACCCTGTCGGCGGCGGAGAATCCACCCAGCACGTACAGCCGCCCGTGCGAGAACGCGAGCCCCATCACGTCCCCATCACAGCCGCCGCACGGGCTGGTATCCAGGACCGGCGGCCGCCACGCGAGGTCAACCCTGCCGGTGCGCACATCGACGCGCGCGAGCCCGATCCGGCGGACACCGTTGATCTTCGTGAAGCGCCCACCGACATAGAGCCAAGGTCCCACGCTGGCGAGGGCGCGCACTCCCGGCCCCTCAGTGTTGTCCGGGCCAGTCCGCACACGGAAGCGCGGTACGGGCACACCGCTATTAACGTCCAGCGCCTTCACCTCCTCGCCGACGCCGACGATGACCCGGCCAGCGGCGATAGCCAGAGAACTTAGCTGCGCATCCTCAACGGGCGGCACCCACCGCCGATCGAGAGTGCTGCTGCGAGCATCGACCGCACCGAGCCCAGCCCGCACCACGCCGTTGATGCTGCCGAAGTCACCTGCCAGGTACACGCGCCCGCCGCCGGCGACCACAGACGCCTCAACCCCATCCGGCGAACGCGGGGTGAGCCGGGGACGCCACGTGGGGTCGACGCGCCCATCGCGATCCAGGTGCGCCAGCCCGTGCACCTCCACTCCGCCGATCTGTTGGAAGGTGCCCCAGGCATACCACCCGCCACGCCCATCAGGTGTGGCTTCTACAAGCGCGCCATCCGCGCGCACGGCAGCGCGCTCGTGCCCCGCAGCGTCAAGAATGACCGCCGCGACATCAGACTGAGCAGGCGTGACGCTATCTGGTCGCGCCGACACGACCGGACGCTCCCGCGATTGCCGCTCTACTCCAGACCCGCCGCATCCCGCCGCGAAGCCAACAACCGCAACAAGCGCGAAAGCACCAAACCGCCTCAGCACGCGCTTAGATCATCCACCCGAGACGCAGCATGTGCAACCCCGCCCTCGACCCGCTCAGACGCCGCTGCTCGCACGCGCGAAAGCGCGCTTGCTCCGCATCCTGGATGCCACAGTCTGTCCCGCGTGGGAAGAGGCGTCTGCGGGATCGTCGGCCAGATTCTGATCCCCGTCCCGGTCGTCGGTGCACTCGTAGGGTCGCTCGTCGGGTACACCACGGCCGCCGCCCTCGTGCAGGCCGGGTTGCTGGGCATGGGTCCCAACAATCTCGTCGCGCGCGAGCGCGAGTGTCGTCAGGAGATCGAGCGGTCCTGTCGGATCGCCACAGATCGCATGGCCGAATGCAAGATGGCCACGGAGAGCATCACGGGCCCAGCCTCGGGCTGAATTTCGTCAGCTTCCAGGAAGACCTAGCACGGTTGCAGCACGTCCTCAGCCAGACTGGGGTCCCTGACCGGAACCGGCCTCATTCGCGCTAACCCGCGACCGGCATGCTGATCGCCAGCAGCTCGCTGCCCTCGTGATCGACTTGGAGAGTCGTATGCTCGATCTCGAAGCGATCGTGAAGCATGTTGGCCATTTCGCGGCGCGCTGCGTGGCAGTCGCACTCGCTGCTGACGAGGATGTGCGCTGATAGCGCGGGGAAGCGGGAGGTAACTTCCCAGACGTGCAGGTCGTGAACCTCCACAACACCTTGCTGGCTGACGAGGGCCTTGCCGATGGCTTGCGGGTCGAGGCTCTCGGGTGCGGCCTCAAGGAACACACGGGCGCTCGCTTTTACCAGAGCCGTGCCTGAGCGGATCATCAGCGCCGCGACCAACAGCGAGACGATCGCGTCGGCGCGCTGAAAGCCTGTGATCAGGATGATCCCTGCCGCGATCGCGGTGCCGATGAACGCGTAGAGGTCGGTGAGGATGTGCTGAAAGCTGCCCTGGACGTTCAGGCTCTGACGGTTGGCCTTGGACAGGGTCCAGGTCGCGATGAGGTTGATGACCACGCCGACCAGGGCGACGATCAGGATCAGGTCGGCCTGGACGTGAGGCGGTACGAAGAGGCGGCGGATCGCCTCGTAGGTGATAAAGGCGGCGATGACCAGGAGGGGCCGTTGGCTTGAGCGCTGAGGATCTCCACGCGCTTGAAGCCGTAAGTCCAGATTCCCTTCGCAGGACGCCGGGCCAAACGAGCAGCGATGAGTGACAGTCCGATCGCAGCGGCGTCGGTGAGCATGTGCCCAGCGTCAGACAACAACGCCAGGGAGCGGGAGATCGCGCCGGCCGTGACCTCGACGGCCATCAGGCCGAGGATCAGCGCAAGGGCGATCCCGAGCTTGCCGGTGTCGGCATCCGCCGAGACCCCGTGAGAGTGCCCGGCTTGACCGCTGCCGTGGGACTGGTCGCGATCGTGGCTCATCAAGAGCAACACTGGTCGTCGCAGCTCGTCTTGGCCTCGTAGCCAACGGGGGCGCAGTCAGCGCAGATCTCCCCGGCCCAGGCTTCGCGTCCTTCGTGAATCGCAAGCCCGACGATGCCCAGGCCGATGACCGGGTCAAGCCACCACCATCCGAGCGCGGCGTTCGCGATGACGCTCACAAGGACCCCGCCGGCAGCGATCGCACAGAGCCATGACTGGGCTGCGTCTCCGGAGGTCGCGGCCGAGCCCAGCTCTACGGCGACCTGGTTCTTCGCGCGCGCGAGCAGGGGCATGATGATGATCGCGCCGATCGAGATCGCGACGCCTGGCCAACTTGCCTCGGGATGAGCGCCGCCAGCGAGCGTGCTGATCGCGTCGTAGGTCAGATAGGCAGCCAGAGCGAAGAAGGAGGCCGCGATGACCTGCTGCGCACGTCGCTCCGCGGCCTGGTTACCTGCGCGTGTGCCGGACCACAGCCAGAGGATCGTTGCGGCTGACCCCATCTCGATCAGAGAGTCCAAACCGAACCCAAGCAGGGCCACCGATCCCGCGACCAAGGCCGCGACGATCGCCACGCCGGCCTCGATGGCCATCCAGCCAATGCTCAGCCACGACAACAGCCGTGCCCGGCGAACCAAGTCCGCACGCTGATCCGGATCGGCGAGGGCGGCCGGTGGCAAGAGAGTAGGCGCGCTCACCGTTTCAAGGTAGCGGGCTCCGGTCCCCGGAGTCGCCCTCGCCTCGACCCCGCCGAGCCGACCGCGCTCGGATCCCAACCCGACATCGACCGCGGCGACTGGGAGCAACGCAAGGACTGGGGCCGGGCAGGCGACCGGGTCCTCGAGGCGCGAGAGCAACTCGGGCTCTCACGCCACGAGCTCGGCCCCACCGAGGAGCGCCCCGCCCGCATCGAGGGGCTGATGCCCGAAGAAGACCGCCAACGCCACCTCGACCGCAGCGCCGGCTTCGAGCTCTGACCCGCCGCTCTGACCTCAGGGGCGCGGCTGGGTAGTAGGCGTGGTCACAAAGTAGGGCGTGCGGCTGCGCCGCACGCAAGTACCCCTCCCCGGGGACGCGGCAGGATAGCGGCGCCCGTCGCGGCGTCTAGCAGCTCCACGCGCCGCTGCCAGCGCCGATGCCGGTGGCTGATCCGCTCACACCCCGTCGGAGTCCGGACGCCCGCGGGCAGCTTGACTCCTCGCCGGCTCGCCGCTGAGGATTCGCAACTGTTCCCCAGGGAGGGGTGACGGCGGATCGCCCGGCAAGCACCATGACTAGTCGAACGCTCGAGGCCGCAGAGCTCCCGAGTTGTGGGTCTGAGGGCACGGCGCGGCGCCGAAAGATTCCCCTAACGACCCCCCGGCGCCGGAATAGCAGATTGATGGAACCCGTGGACCACGACGTCGCTGGGGTCGACCCACATCACGATGAGTTGCTCACTGCCGCAGGGGTCGGCGAGCTCCTGCGCATGTCACCCGCGTGGGTATACGAGGAAACCCGACGGCGACGGATCCCTCACGTTTGCCTCGGGCGCTACGTCCGGTACCGCCGTTCAGCTGTGGAGAACTGGATCGGCGGGCTGGAGTGTCAGGCCGGCGCGCTCGCTCCCGTGACGCGCACTCGGACCCGATCCGCGGACTCAGGGGCGACCGGACGCGGCCTGGCGGAGTAGGTCGCAGGTGCCGTCGCCGAGTCCTACACTTGTCTCGTGGCCTCCACCAGAAACATCGAGATTGACAGTGACGTCCTTGAGCGGCTTCGAGCGCGGCGCCCGGGGAGGAGCGACCGGGAGCTGATCGAGAACCTCGCCATGATCGAGCTCGGACGCGCGACCGTCAGTGACGTGCAGCGTCGCTTCGCGCTACCGGAGCAGGAGGCCATTTCGCTCGGTGTTCGTGCCGTTCATGAGGCGCGCCGCGCGTCTCGGTGACGCGCTTTGTCGTCGACGCGAGCGCGCTGCTCTCGGGAGTGATTAGCGTAAGCCCGAGTCCGCCTGCGCTGATCCTTGAGGCGATGTGGAACGAGGTCTTCGAGCCCGTCACCTGTCCGCAGCTGATCGCGGAGGTGCGGCGCGGCCTGCGTCGACCGTACTTCGCCGCGCAGATCGAAGAGGCCGAGGCTGACGGCATCATCACTGCCTTCGAGCGGGCCGCGCTGGTACTGCCCAATCCCCGCGATCCCGCGCGCCTCCTGCGCGACTCGAAAGACGACTACCTCGTTGCGCTCGCGCGTGCGGCCGAGGCCGGCGCCATCGTCACAGGGGACCGCGACCTGCTCGATCACCTCGACCTCGAACCGCCCGCGCTCACCCCGCGCGCTGCCTGCGTTCAGCTGGGGCTGCTGCCCACCGGCTGACAACGTGTCCCGGACTATGTCCCGAACTCCCCTAATCTGAGGTGATCTCAGCGCATCTAACGTCACCCATCGTGGCTTGATAGAGCCAAGAAGGCCTGCATCTGAGCGACTCTTAAGCCCAAGGTTGAAGGTTCGATTCCTTCACGGCCCATAGAAGGTCGCCGTAACCGCCGGCAGACTCATCGATCTCCCTCCTCTTGCGGCGTTGCGGCGCGTGCGAGCGCGCGCTGAATCGAGCGGCAGTGCACCCGCACCCCGAACCGCTCGGTGATCAACTCCACGAGATCCGCCGAGCGCAACGTGGGATCGCTCGCGAGCCGCCCGCGCGCGAACGCGACGACTTCGTCGGTGAGCTTGTGCGCACGGGGTGGACCCGGGCGTGCCGGCACGAGCCCGGCGAGCCCGCCCGCGTCCAGCCTGTCACGATCTCCATCCATGACCCGACCCAACGGAAATGTTGTGTTGTGATACCATCTTTTGACGGGCGCGCGGTTCTTCCGCCCGGAATCCACTCAACCACCTGGGACGAGATCGTGGAGCGCTACGCCACCACCGAACGACGCACCGAGCTACTTGACGGGCTTCTCGAGGCCATCACGTCGCTGCGCAGCGCCGGATGCACGCGCATCTACCTGGACGGCAGCTTCGTCACCGAGAAGGAGCTGCCAGGCGACTTCGACGCGTGCTGGGAGGTAAGCGGCGTCGATGCTGGCCTGCTCGACCCGGTGCTGCTCGACTTCAGTGACCGCCGAGCGGCGCAGAAAGCGCGCTACGGCGGCGAGCTATTCCCGGCGCAGGCCGCTGCCGAACCCGCCGGGACCGTGTTTCTGGACTACTTTCAGCGGGATCGTCACACCGGCGAGTCAAAGGGGATCCTTGCGCTTGATCTCGAGGGTTCGCGATGATCACAAACGAGCGCCAGTACCGGATCGCCAATGCCGAGCTGAAGCGCTTCGAGGAGGCACTCGCCGGGCAGAAGGACGCCGGACCGAGTCCGGATGTCCACCCGCGGATCCACCAGGCGATGCTCGACGCGACCGCAAGTGAGCGCGACGAGCTGCGCGCACAGCTCACGCGGTACGACAACCTGCGCTCGGGCCGGGTTGCGGGGCGGACACTGAACTCGCTGCGGGAGCTGCCGATCGCGCTGATCGAGGCGAGGATCGCCGCGCGGCTGACCCAGCGCGAGCTCGCTGAGCAGCTTGGCGTGCCCGAGCAGCAGGTGCAGCGCTGGGAGGCGAACAGCTACGGGGGCGTGGGGATCGAGCGCCTCCAGGAGATCGCCGACGCACTGAAGCTCGAGATGCTCGAGACGGTCACGTACGCCGTCCCAGGATGAGCTGGATGCTGCTCCCCTCGACCAAGGTCTACAAAACTGGCGGAGGGGAGGTATTCGTAATGCCCGAATGCATACGTTTCTCCTGGTGCTTGGTCGGCTTTGACGAGGTCCGCGTCAGCGGACCTTCGTTGCCATCCAGCCGGAGCGGACCGCCAGTCAAGGGCGGCCCGACAGGGCCGAGCGCAGCGAGCCGCGAAGCGGCGGCCTTGACGGGCGGGGAGCGGAGGCTATGAACCACGGACGCGCGCACCACGCTTGGTCGCGTTGGTGCCGAATACTCTGTATCCCGGCGGAGGGAGCGTGGGGGCGCGTCAGCCGAGCGTTGTGGTGCTGCTAGGGCTGAGCTGGCGCTCGGCGTCAGTGCGGTGAAAGATTCCGACGAGGCAGCCGTCTGGTGTGGTGATGATGGCGGTCTTCAGCTCGCGCGTCTTTAGGCGCTCGACGAGCTCGCCCGCGGGAGTGTTGGGCCTGACGGTGCTCGGTCCCGCTTCCATCATGCTCTCGGCGGACGTGGCGGCGTCGTTGGCTTGGAGTGCGCTCTTGCGCACTCGGCCGAGGACGATGCGCCGCGTGTTGATGACTAGGCAGAAGCCGTAGCGTGAACCCGATAGCTGGGCGGCGACATCGCCGATCGTGTCGGTCAATCCGCAGGTTGGCGGTTTGCGGTCGACGAGTTCGCCTGCGTAGGGGACGTGGGCGGTCTCGCCCTCGCGTGGGAGGCCGTGAGCCAGCCAGTCTGCTTTGCCGCCGACGTAGTCGGCGACGTGCTCGAATCCGAGCGCTTCGAGCCGCCACGCGGCTCGTGGGCTCATGTCTCAGAGGCCGTCGTAACAGTAAACGACCACGGGCTTCGCGCGGTCCAGCTGCTGCGCGCTTGTGGCATCCAGGCTCTTGAGCGGGATGTTGATGGCGCCCGGAAGGTGCTCTTCGGCGTATTCGGCGGCCGGCAGCACCTACACGAGTTGCGCGCCTGTATCGAGCAGGCGCTTGACCCCCGCCGAGTCGATGCTGTCTGGCATCAGCGGCTCATCTCCGAGACCATTTGAACAGTAGGTTCGTGCAGCGGCGCGATCGCGTGGCGTCCGAGCTGGTAGGCAGTAGCCAGGTCCAGAACCGTGCCGCCCGGATGTGCCGCCTCCCAGGTCCGCGCAGCCTCGGCGTTGGCAAGGAACACGACGTGGCAGCAGAAGGAGCTCGTGACGTTGTCGGTATCGACGGCGGCCAGCAGCGGGACCGTCACCTGCAGCTCTTTAGGGTGGGCGCTCTCGATCCCGCGCAGCGAGACGACGAGTTCGACGTCCGTGCCCTTGACGGCGCACTTGGCGCGCACGCGGGCGGTCTCGTCTAGCAGGGCGGGGAGGAATAGCGTGTCCCAGGCGCACCACGTGTAAAGCTGACGGTCGCCGACCCGGAAGCTGTGCGCGGTGGTGTTCAGCGTCAGCCCGAGGAACCCGACGATGCGCAGCCGCTCGTCGCGCTCGACGTTCGGCCAGCCGTCCAAGAGCTCCACGACCTCGCGTTCAGGGCGGCCCGAGGTTTGCGCAAGCGCCGCCTCGGACACCGGTTGGCCGGCGCTGAGCAGGCGGACCAGCGCCAGCGCCAAGGGCGCGTCCTCGTGCGCGGTGAACACGTCTGGCAGGACGCGGGCAAAGTCATCGAAGTTAACAGGTGTGGCTGTGGCTGTGGCAGCGGCCAGTGCCCGGCCGCGTGGCTGGCGGGCTCGGGTTAGGGCGGCGAGCACGAGCTCGTCGGGGACCTTTCCGCGTAGTCCCTCGGCGCTGGGGTATAGCCGGCATTTCAGGCCGAAGTCGGTGCGCTCGCTCGCTGTCGGGTCCACGTCCTCGCCGTCGATACGCAGCGTCGGCGACCCTAAGAAGCGCTGCCGCTCGGCCGCCTGCACAGAATCGATGTGAGTGAGCTTCACCGGCGTGTCCACGCCGGCCTGCGCCATCAGTTCGCGCAAGCGCGGCAGCAGCGCCTCGTGGCTCGGGCAGCCATCGAAGTAGAGGACCTCGACGTTCACGCTCCCGTCCCCGGACGCGAGCGAGCAACCAGGCAGCCACGACGTCGCCGCGCCCGGACCACGAACACGCCTGCGCACCCAGCCAAAGCAGCGATCACAACCCCGCCGCCGAGCAGCTCAACGGCGGTGACGCCGCCGACGATTGCGAGCACCGCCGGAAGGACAGCGCAGCAGGTGACGGCCAGGGCTCCGACACCGACAGTCGCCAGTAGCTCGTGGGCGCGCATCAACAGCCTTCCGCGATGCGTCCACACGCCGCGACGTGCTCGGCGTTGTCGGCGAGCAGCGAGCGTCCGAGCGACAGCACCTGGCTGACGCGCTTGTCGGCTAGGCGATATAGGACGGTGCGTCCGTCGCGTTGGGCGTCGACAAAGCCGCACCAGCGCAGGCACGCCAGATGATTGGAGACCTTCGACTGCGACTGCCCGACCGCGGCCACGAGCTCGGTCACCGAAAGCTCGCCACGCTCCTCGAGCAACCCGAGGATGCGCACCCGAGTGGGATCGCCCAGCCCGCGGAAATACTTGGCCACCAGGTCAGGTGCGTCGGGCTGCGCGGGCAGGACGAACGGGACGGTCGTGGTCCGGACTCGAGCGGCCATCGACCAAGAATACAACAGAAAAGCCTGATATAGGCCAACGCGGTATCGAGGCCTTGCAACCCGTCAAACGTCTCCGGCCGTGGCCAATGCCTCGCCTGGAGCCGGCCACGATGCGACAATCCGCGACGTGAGCGAGACCAACGTGCAGTTAGCCCGCCGCGGCTATGAAGCGGCGCTTCGCGGGGACCTCGAGACCATCCGCGAGTTCCTTGACCCGGAGGTCAAGTGGCATGGCGGCGATCTGTCCGCGCCCGGCGCTTGTCACAACCGCGAGCAAGCGCTGGACTTCATGTGCCAGGCGCGTAGCCGTCGAGGCGTCGGCGAGCTCGTCGATGTCGTTGACGCTGGCGACAGGGTCGTCGTGATGATGCGACCGCCGTCGCTGGAGGGCGAGCCGGCCGCGCTCAGTGCCAACCTCACCACCTTCCGCGACGGCAAGGTCATCGAGATGGTGCACTATCCGAGCCCCGAGGAGGCGCTCGCCGCCGCCGGCATCTAAGCCGGCGGATGGTTATCAGGTCAGGCTGGCCGACCGGGTTGGCGGGGCTGCCGGCGCTGACGGTGGGCGTTCGGGGAGTTCGAGGCCTGACGACCCAGGCAGGCCAGGTCGTGCCGCCAACGGTGATGGCGATGAGTGCAGATCGACGCATGGGCGGATGGCGAGTCTAGGATGTGACCAGTGCCGCGCGTGGCCGCTGCTCGTGCCGGCAGCCCGACCTGGCCCAGAAGTCGCTTATGCTCCTCTCATGAGCGTCAGGAAGATCGTCGCTGTCTGGAGCTCGATGCTGACGCTCGCCGGCGCGACGTGCGCGCAGTCCTCGCTGGCCAGTCCGGGACAGAGCGCACCTCGGCACCGCGCTGCGCATCATCGCTCAAAGCGTCCCCATCGACGGCGTTTGGCGGTGGTGCACCATCGTGGCGTGCACCGGCTCTCGACGGCACCGCCGGTTGCCCCAGGGTCCCCACCGGCGGCTCCGGCTTGGGGCGTTCAGGGACTCAGAGGCTCCTGTGCCACCCGGTGCCACGGCTCCTGAGGGCCGGTACTTGATCCTGGTGACCGACGCACACCTGGGACGGGTGACATCGCTGGCCACGGGGCCCGACCGTCCAAGCGAACAACAGCTTCAGAGCGTGGGAGCCCCACAGCAGATGGGTTGACCGAGACGCCTGTAGCCGGCGGGCGAGCGACGGGTCGGACGGGAGGGTCCCGTCCTGCGCCGGGCAATCGCCGCCAGCAGGTCGGTCACGGTGTCCCGCCTCACATGAACGGTAGGGTGGGAGCTGGGCGGTACTCGCCATACTTGGCGAGCTTGAGACGCTGATGCTGCATGGTTGACGGATGGGCCCGGGCGCAGGCTTCGACCTCGTCGTCGGTGTGGCGTCGCGGCGGCAAGACTGAGCGCGGCTCCCTCGAGGCGGGGTCCGCTTCGTCAAGGTCGTCCGAGCACATCGAGGGGGCCAGACGTTGCCGGCGACCGGCGATTTCGTGTCCCGAACTCTGTCCCGAACTCCCCTAATCTGAGGTGACCTCAGCGCATCTCATGTCACTCAGCATGGCTTGGCAGAGCCAGGAGCACCTGCATCTGAGCGACTCTTAAGCCCAAGGTTGAAGGTTCGATTCCTTCACGGCCCATACGCAGGTCCAAGTCTCAGCCACCAGTTGATTTGTGTGGGCGAGTAATAGTGAATGATCCGGAACATACCCGACGCATACTTAGCTATCTCGATCACAACGGGGGGCATGGGCATGAGGTGGCTCCTAGCGTTCCTTGGAGTGTTGCCATAGGGCCTTGTCCAGCAGTCTCACGGTCACACCATACTGTCGCGCTAATCGGCGGCAGGTCTCCACGTATTGGACCCAGAAAGACACCGAGTACTGGCTGCGCCCCTTGCATCCGAGGGATTCAAGTGCCCGCACATCGAGGATCGGATAGCTCTCGGGATAGGCGAAGTGGAGCAGCGCAGATGCGGTTGGAACGCCCACGCCGCGAAGCTCGATGAGCGCTTCCATCCGCCGAGCTTCCTCTCGGCTGCTGATGGCCTCCTGGGTGGAGCGTTCAACCTCTTTCGCTGAGTTCTGTGCCACGAGCGGTTCGCTGCGCTGCGTCTTCCAGTTACAGATGGTCAGGAACTCGACCAAGGAGGCCGCCCAACTCCGTCCGGCCTGAGCCGCCAACCCCATTACCGACGAGCCGGGCTTACACCACAACAACCGATTTGACTGCCTGACTGGGTGGGGGTAAACTGGGTGCGCGAAATGGCCGAGATAGTGGATCTTCGAGGCCGGCGGCCCGTTCAGGCAGCTGCCCCGGTTTTGGCAGACCCTTCGGGCAGGCGAATGCGCGTGCTGGCGGCGGGCGGGCGCGCTGTGGCTCTCGTGTTTTTGCTTTGGTTGGCCGGGCTGGTGCTGGCGGGCTTGGGCATCCTGCCGACTGGAGATGTTCCGCTTGGCCGGGCGCTGGCCGGACAGGCGCCGTCTCCGTTGAGTGCTCTGCCGCGCCCGCGGCAGCCGAGCCGGTCGGACCTGGCGCCCGCGCAATCGTTGGGCTCGGCGCGCGCGGCGTCCACAGGGTCAGCGGCTCGGGGAGCGGGCCCTGGCAGCCGCGGCGCTTCAAGCGGCCTGCGGTCGGGGCTGACCGCGACGGGTGTTGCGCGCCACCCTGGGTCGGGCTCCGCGCAGCGGGGCGGTTCGGCGTCGCCCCCGACGGGCTCGGCTCCGGCTTTGACGGGAACCCAGAAGCCGAGCGGCGCGAGCGGTCGCGGCAAGGCAACCGCGCCTGGTCAGACCCACAAGCAGTCGACCCCGGGGCACACGAACACGCCGGCGCCCGGTCATTCCGGTTCGGCGCCTGGACGCGGGGCGCCCGCGACGACCATCTCGCCCGGACATTCCGGTTCCACGCACGGTCGCACCGTCACGCACGGCAACGGCCATGGCAGCGCCGGCTACTAGGCGACGTCGCCGGCTAAGCCTCCCGCGTCGCCGTCCTGGTTTACCGGGTGCTCGTCGTGTTCGGGTGCCGGCGCGGATTTGGAGCCCTGCTGGGCATTGGCTTCTGCTTGGCTTCTGTCTGTTGGTGGTGCTGGTGGTGCTGGCGTTTCAGGGGTTCGCGACGCACACGATCGGCGCCAGCTCCGAGCCTGCTGGGGCGCAGGGGTCGGTCGCGCCGCTGACGGGCTCCCAACCGATTCTGGTCGCGCGCGGTGGGCGGCTGGTGTCTGCCCAGCCGCCGCCGGGGCGGCGTGTGGCGCTGACGTTCGACGATGGGCCCGACCCGCGCTGGACTGAGCGGATCGCCAGCGAGCTGCGCGCGGCGGGTGTCCCGGCAACGTTCTTTGAGATCGGCAGCCAGGCTGCGCGCTATCCGGACATCGTGCGCCAGCTCGTTAGCGATGGGGACGAGATCGGCAATCACACGTTCACCCACGTCTTGCTGTCCGGGGTCCCGGCGTGGCAGCGGCGGATGCAGGTCGGGCTGACCGAGGCGGTGATCGCCGGTATCACGGGTCACTACGCGCGGCTCCTGCGGCCGCCGTACTCGGCGACGCCTGACGCGGTCACGCCGCTGGACGAGCGCGACCTCGCGCAGCTGGCGGGCAGTCGCTACTACCTCGTGCTCGCAAACTACGACGGCCAGGATTGGCAGCGGCCGGGCGTCGCCTCGATTCTCCGCAACGCGAGCCCGCCCGGCACGACGGGCGGGATCGTGATGCTGCATGACGGGGGCGGCGACCGCTCGCAGACGGCGGCGGCGGTACCCCAGCTGATCGCGCGGCTGCGCGCGCGCGGGTTTCGGTTCGTGACCGTCTCGCAGCTCGCGGGGCTCGCGCCGGCGGTGACCGAGCCGGGCACCAAGGGATGGTCGCGGACTCGTGGGGGGATTTTCGTTCTCAGCGCGCGAGTGGCGTATGCCCTGACCGGCGTGTTCTCGGTGATCCTGCTTGTGATCGGCGCGCTCGTCGGGCTGCGGGCGCTGCTGTTGTTGGCGCTCGCCGCCCATCACGTTCGTACGACGCGCGGTCGGGCAGTGGGCGAGCACGTCCCGTCTGTTGCGATCGTGGTGCCCGCTTTCAACGAGGCGGTGGGGATCGAGCGTGCGGTGCGCTCGCTCGCGGCCAGCGACTATCCGCACTTCGAGGTGGTGGTCGTGGACGACGGCTCGACGGACCGCACCGCGCAGACCGTCGCCGCGCTCGAGCTCGACGGGGTGCGGCTCGTGCGCCAGGACAACGCCGGCAAGGCCGCGGCGCTGAACACGGGCGTAGGGCTCACGGACTCCGAGGTCATCGTGATGGTCGATGGCGACACGCTGTTCGAACCCGGCACTCTGCGCCAGCTTGTCCAGCCGCTCGCGGATCCTGACGTGGCGGCGGTCTCGGGCAACACCAAGGTCGGCAACCGCGGCGGGCTGCTGGGACGCTGGCAGCACATCGAGTACGTGATCGGCTTCAACCTCGACCGGCGCATGTACCAGGTCCTGCAAATGACGCCCACCGTCCCGGGCGCCGTGGGCGCGTTCCGCCGCGACGCTCTGGCAGAGGTCGGGGGCGTGCCGGGCGACACGCTCGCCGAGGACACAGATCTGACGCTCGCGATCGGCCGCACCGGCCGACGCGTCGTCTACGCCGAGGACGCCCGCGCATGGACCGAGGCGCCCTCGACCCTGACCGCGCTGTGGCGCCAACGCTACCGCTGGTCGTTCGGCACCATGCAAGCCGTCTTCAAACACCGCGGCGCGCTGATCTCGCGCGACCCGCGCCAACGCCGGATCGGCCGTCGGGCGCTGCCGTACATGCTGCTCTTCCAGATCGCACTACCCGTGGTCGCGCCACTGATCGACCTGTTCTCCGCCTACGGCCTGGTCTTCACCGGCACAGTACGCACGCTGATCGTCTGGGGAGCGTTTAACGTCGTGCAACTGCTGGTCGCCGTGTACGGCTTCAAAATCGCTGCGCCCACTGTGGGCGCTGCCGCTACAGCAATTCGTCTACCGCCAGCTGATGTACCTCGTAATCATCGAGGCGACCGTCAGCGCACTGCAAGGCGTCCGCTCGGGCTGGAAGCACTTGCCCCGCAGCGGCGACGTCGTCGTGGGCGCCAACCGCTAGCGACCAGAGGTGGGACGCCCGGCGCTGAGAAGCGCTCGGCCCCACGCCCCAGGATCCGCTCGTGGGTTGAAACGCGGCGAGCGGACAACGACGTCTCTCGGCCGAGACGAGCAATGGTGGTGATGATCAGCGAGCCCCGTTCGTGTCGTTCGGAGCGGCGAGTGGTTCGCGAGCACGCCGAGGCGTTGAAGGTCCTTGCCGAGCACGATCCCGCCAGAGAGCGCGCCAAGCGGTAGATCGCGGGTGGACTCCCGAGCTCGCCGAATGGATCCTGAGGTTGAGCGCCGGCACGACGCCCGCCCAGCTCGCCGAGCTCATCCGCGAGCGGCTTCGCCCGCCCGGTTAGCAAGCCCGGCCCTGCGTGTCCTCCGCACCGGCGAGCAGCTCGGCCAGGGCGATGATGATCACCACCAGCCGCCGCGCGCGAACGACGGCGAACCTCGTCGACTGAGCATGTCGTCCGCAGGCCTCATGCTGCGATCATGATCTCATCGCACAGGCCCGGGAGCCGGGCCGCGGACCATCTCGGCAGATCGCAGGCGCCCATCTCAGTTCCGCGTAGCACAAAGCGCGCGCGCATCCTTTTGAACGAGGACGAGGAAGCGATCGCCGATTTCATCAAGCGAGGTCTTGAGACCGAGGGCTACGGGTGTTGAGGCCGTCTTAGCCTGGATCCACCGTTCTCGGATCAGGACTCGTCCGAGGCTCAGGTGATTGTCCTGGACATGAGTCTCCTTTCGACTCATGCCTACACAGCTGCTCGGACACTCCCGGGTGGCGTTGCAGACGTGCTCCCGTCGAGGTGGCGCCGCGGTGGGGTCAGTGTCCCGCCTTCCGGCAGCTTGAGAAGTTGTGGCAGTTCTTCAGCGCGAGGAGCTTGGCGTGCAGTCGGGAGCGCCGGTCGGGAGTGAGCGCGGTGGCGGTGTTGTCGAGCTCAAACGGGTCGCGCTTGAGGTTGTAGTACTCGCTCTCTCCGTCGGTGTACTCGACGTAGACGGCGCTTGGCGTGCGGATGGCTTCGTAGCTGGTCGGGTTTCCGCTTCCCTCCGGGGGTCGGTCGGGGTCGGCGGGGCTGGTATCGCGTCCGTGGTGCTCGATCAGGGCTTCAGAGCGCCACTGCAAGCCGGAGATTTTCTGCCCGCTCAGCAGCGGGGTCAGGCTCAGGCCCTCCGACCCGGTGGGGGCTTGAGTGTTGGCGAGCGCTGTGAAGGTGGGGGCGAGATCGATGTTCTCGGTGAGTCGATTGACCGTCCGTCCGGCCGGGATCCCCGGTCCGGTGACGATGAGCGGCACCCGGATGTCGGTATCGAACGCGGTCAGCTTGCCCGCGAGCAGGCGATGCTCGCCCATGTGCAGGCCGTTGTCGGAGCTGAACACGATGATGGTGTTCTTGGCGACGCCGACCTGGTTGAGGGTCGCCTGGATCCTTCTGATCATGTGGTTGACAGCTTGCACGGACTGGGCACGCCGACGAAACTGACGGTTGAGCGTCACGCGCTGGGCAAAGGTCAGCGGGGGGTGGCCGGCGAGCCACGTCGGGGCGTTGAGGTTGGCCTGATCGAACGCCGGGGTATGCGGTGCGCCGAGATCGGGGAACCTGCCCGCGTCGCGGGGCGCGGGCGTAAACGGCTGGTGTGGCGCGAAGGTGGCGAGCTCGAGCATGAACGGACGGCGGGCGCCAACTGCGTGGCGAATGAACGAGCGGCCGCGTGCGCCGATGACGTCTGTGAGGTAATCGCGAGGCAGGTTCCCGTAGCTGGCCAGGACGTGGTTTCGGTTGAGGACGTAATCGAACTCCGGGTAGCCGTTGTCAGCGACATCCCACTCATTCCAGCCCGGCGGTACGTAGGGCAGGGTGCCCCCTTGGGTGTCTGCCGGCCGGTAGTCGTTGAGGTACTTGCCCATCATCGCCGTGCGATAACCGACCGCCTGCAGAGCGGTGGCGAAAGTGGAGCTCTCCTCGCCGCGATCGTGAAAGAGCTGAAAGCCCCCGTCCGGTGACTGATTACTGAAGATTCCCGTGTCGTGCGGATAGCGCCCTGTGAAGATCGAGGAGCGCGACGGACAGCACAGAGAGTCGGTGACGAAATAGTTGCTGAACGTCACCCCCTTGCGCTGCATCTGACGCACCGCCGGGATGTAGCGCACGAGATTCCAGGACAGATCGTCGGTCAGCACAAAGACGATATTCGGGTGCCTCACGCGCCCTCCCGAGGACGCCGGCCCAGGTTTGGGCGACACAGCCCCTGACGCGATCACGGCCGGGTGAATGGCCGGACCGCTCGCATGCCCGCTCCAGGCGCCGCAGCCCGCGAGTGCGGCCAAGAACGAGAGTCCCATGGCGATGGCTGACACAAGCTGGCGACGCACAGGCCGGACCCTATGTGCCGCTGGGGGCTCCAGCGACGAGCCCAGGTCCTAACGGGCGCCAAAGCCCTCACGCTGCCGGCGATCTCTTCGGGCCGGCTGCAGGACACGAGTCAGCGTGTGGCCGAAAGGCAAATGCTGGGCCCCCGCCGGGGGCGGAGTCACGAAGAGATCAGGATCGCGGCCGCAAGGTAGGCGGCGTAGACCGCGGCCAGGATCGCTCCTTCGAGGCGCCCAAGCCGGCCGCGGACCCCCAACATCACTGCGAAGATGGCCGGGCTGGCCGCCGCCGCCGGCAGATAGAAGAGCGTGGTGTCGTGGTCGAGGGTCAGGGGCTTGATCAGCGCAATGACCCCGGCGTTCAAGGCGGCGAAATGGATGAGCGTCCCGGCGATGTTGCCCAAGGCCAGCTCGGGGCGCCCGCGGCGGGCGGGCACGGCGACTCGCGCAAGCTCCTCCGCCTCGACAGTGGCGGCCAGCGCGGTGTTACCCAACAAGGTGGCAGGAATCCCGAGGTGGCGCACGACGACGCGCAGCCCGTCGCCGATCAGCAGTCCCCCGCCAGTCAGTACGGTCAGTCCCACCACCAAACGCGCGAGCGGATGGCGCTCGCGCTCTCCGTCTCCGTCGCCGGCTAAGAGCTCTCGACCAGACCGCGCGGCGCCTACCAGCGCGACGACGAACCACAGCACGAGTAGGGCGCCCTCGACCCGCGACAAGCGCCCGTCCACCGCGAAGACGAGCAGTGGCAACGGGGACAGCGCGGTCCACGCGACGAAGCGCCGGGGCAGCTCGACGCGCATCGGGGCGATCAGTCCGCCCAGGCCGGCCACGCCGAGCGCCAGAAACGTCACGCCGCCCAGGAAGGTGCCTGCCGCGGCGCCCGAAAGCCCCCCGGCGTTCGTCGCGATGCCCGCTGCGAGGTTCTCGGTCTCCAAGCCCGACAGCGCTACGGTCAGAACGAAAGGGGCGACGCCCAACAGGCGTCCCACGCCGAGGCACCCGTCAACGAAGACGTCGGCTGCCCCGACGACCAAACCGACGACGACCACCAGCGCTAGCAAACCGATCTCGGCCGACATCAGTATCTGATCGCTGCCGCGATCAGCGCCAGCGACCTTCGGCAGCTCGCGTCCTCGACAGCAAAAGGGCGCAGAGCATTTCAGGACTGGCGCTGTCGGGCGGTCTCTGAGGCGGGGTCACTCGCGCTGAGACAGACCGGGTTCAACGGAGACCGGGTCATGGGGCTTTGACAGGACCAGCGGGGGCGGGATCGGGGGTAGGGGAGCCGGCGGCCCCGGAGGGCGAGGGGAGCCTACTGCGTGCGCTGGCCGAGGGAAGCGCCCTCACCCCGAGGGTATCCGCGACCAACGTGCGGGGCGAAGGGCCTCAAGATCCACGCTTCGCCAGGCTGGACGAGCGGCTGACCTTCAGCCCCAACCCTCAGCACCCTCCGCCAGCGCCCAAGGCCCGCTGATCGTCTCGCCGACGCTACGTACGGAGGCCCACTTTACCCTGACCCCGACCGGTCGACATGGATCACGGCAGCGTCTGGAACCCGGCCCTGGATACAGCGCGCGCCTGTGTCACGAGGTCAGCGCCGTGGTACAAGATCGACAACGTAGGCAGCAAACTGGCGCGTTCACACGCTCGAATTCCTCTCCCTGATCCTGATGCTCCTAGGAGCCGTGGGGAGATGGTCCGGTCACTCCGCCGTCCGCTCTCGCGCCCAAGCCTTGCAGTCGCTGGGGCCGATGTCCTCTTCTTCGTCCTCGTCTGGGTGACGAAGACCATTTGACCCAACCCTCCGCCTTGTGGGTCATGTCGGTAGAAGTGGTGTAGCGGCTGCGGTGGAGCGGATCGTGGGCATTGGGATCGAGATCGGGGCTCTGTAGGGCGTTGTGAGGGCTTCGGCGGTGGCGGCCAAGGGTTTTGGTTGCCGGG
>JAABUJ010001869.1_pt1 | contig 28574 bp, 20 predicted proteins | sample 5559131 | NCBI WGS metagenome assembly JAABUJ01 (sample SAMN10711875, study PRJNA513366) | rock metagenome | isolation source: Antarctica rocks | place: Antarctica: Victoria Land, Mt New Zealand nord | collected 2016-01-07
ACTTTCAAATCAAATATGAGTTGTTCAATTCTGAATTATAATGCAGTCAAAATTGATTCATTACATCATTTTTACACACATGCTTGCAAAGCAGTAACTTTTCAGATTCTGTATCATCTTTTAAATACAGTATCATCACTTTCTTTCATTTCACATTGTCTAGTCTTTACAGAACATTTAAGAACACTTTATTTATTGAGTCTTTCTTTATGAAATTAAGTTAATAACTGATTGAATCTGATACAACAGCCTAAGCTTTAGGTCAATATTGAATGTTGAGATGTTATAGTCATTGTTTTAATAGGCTCATTGAATGTGTAGATTCAGTGAATTACACCTTAAAGATATACAGCTCAGTGTAAGCTCACAGTGCTCATGAATGAGCAAGGTGAGCAGTTTAGTATATATACAGATCATCTTTCTTAAGAAGATAGACATGTTCAATGCAATCATTACTTAGTATACTACTAACTACTGATTAACTCAACATGTCTGAAACTCTCTTATATCACAAGCTCTAACCCCTAGCCTCTATATCAGAGAAATCTTCAGTCAGAATGTAACACATTGAACATTCTTACAATATAAGACATGTTAGTCAGCACACAGAAAGCAGCCTTCATCAGTATAGTTGATCTTCAGGGCCTTAAAGACCTATAAGAGATGAACAACATACTGAAGATATCAGTGCTGAATGTGTTCAGCAATGAATGTAAAAAGTTGTGAAGCTTCTTGACAAAACTCAATCTATACATAGATTTCAATCAGAAGAAGTTTAACTTCAAAATGAATAAAGATCTATACACAGTAGTCTATCTCAAAGATGCAGCATTCAACTGAGTCAATCTCAAACTGCATGAGTTTCTAGACAAGTCATTAAAGAAATGAGACACTGATGAAGAGTTGATCTTCAGCAACTTTAAGAAGTTTAAGAAAGAACTTTGAAAGACTTTTGAAGTGATTGATGAGAAAAGAGCAGCAGAACAACAACTTCACATATTAAAGATGAACAAGTCAGTGATTAAGTACTCAGTGAAGTTTCAGCACATTGTGGCCTTAACTAACTAAGATGATGATGTCTTAGTATTGCAATACTATTGAGAATTGAGTGAAGATATTAAAGATAAGATAGTCTGAAGAGATCATTCTGAAGAACTTTAAGAGATGATAAATATCTTCATTAACATTGACAATCAACAGTGAGAATGACAGATGAAGAAGATGAGACCTTATACAGCTTTAAGAATGTGAAAACAATGATTTATCATCAGAACATGAGAAGACTCAATGAATCTCAACAATATTGAGAAGTGCAATCAGAAGTCACAAACTAGATCAGCAAAGCATGAGCACTACAACAGATAATTCATTAAGTCTCATATCTGATGAGCAGAGACTTGTAAATGTTATAACTGTGATAAATCTGAACATCTTGTCAGGGATTGCAAGAAACCTCAATGACAGAGAAAAGAAGTTGCAACAGTGAACTCAGTGATAATGCATGATTAACTGAGCTGAACAGCCTGCTATGATGACAACTGCTTTGTGTACATGAGTAGCAAAGATGAAGTCAGATGATGATTACAGAAGCTTAAGAAGAGGCATAGTATTGATTATGTCATGATGAGTGAATCAAAGAGATTAACTATTCTAGAGAAAGTTGTCAGAGACAACTCAGACAAGATTGAAGAGACTGATATTCACAGAACTTAGAAGATAGACACTGCAGAAGCTTAAGATCAAGAAGATCTTATCTGAATGTATTTGAATTTGAATGCAGACTCAGAGAATGTTGATAACTGAGAAGTCAACATGAAACTCAAGCAGAGCTATGAGCATCTCAAGAATTGATATCTAGAACAATGCAAAAGTCTGCTAGAAGAACAGCAGCAGACACTTCAAGAAGAAGTCATCATTAATAAACAACATGAAGCAGAAATGGCAGCTGTACAGCTAGAAGAGCTGATGACAATGATATGATTCACAATATGAGATTAAGAAATGTCAGAGTGATCAAGAAAAGATTATGAAATCAAGATATGTCTATTTACAGACTATGTGATGCTCACAGAAGAACAATGAATGCATACAGAAGAGTACATGTCATCTGAGTTTCTCAACAAAGTAAAAGCATTAGAGAATCTCATTCAACACAAATATGATCAGTATGAGATGTACTGACATTTAGAACAAATTGTCAGGAAAGAAACTGACAATTATACAAAACTGATCACAATTGATGAAGAATTAGCATGATTTAAAGAACTATGAAGAAAGTTTGTTGAATCACAAGACAAACATTGAAGCATGAGCTGAGCTCAAGAAACTTTGATAGAAGTAAAGAACTTAAAGAAGTCAAAAAACCTTAAGCTCTCTCAGCAAGACTAGAGACAAAGAAGCTTTTAATGTCTCAATGAACTGACAATGATCAAAAGATATAAGTTGATGTCAAGATATCACTGAAGAAACAACTTTGAGTAATGATAGATTCAGAAGTGACTGATAACTTCATATTGTAACAAGTGATTGAATGACTAGAACTGACACTGTGATGAGTGTCTAAGCTCACACAAGTGTATATGATCAACAGAGAATACAAATAAATTTATAAAGAAGTTTATATTGAAGTCATAATAAAGAATGATTCACAGAAGTTGAGACTAGATGTTCTCAAGTCAGTCAAGTATGACACTATACTAGAAATGCTCTGATTACACAAAAAAAATTCATAGATTAACTGAATCAACAAAGAACTCTATGCAACAGAGAATGCATATGATGTCTCTGAACAATTAGAAAAGAGCTTATCAGAGTATAAGTCTTGAGATTATGAGATATCACTACTAGATGAAAGAAAATCAAAGTGAATGTTACTTTATCTTATGAGTGAGAATCAGCTGAAGAAAGTTCAGAACTATCTTGCTGAGAATTTAAAGAGAGAATTCATCAGACTATTAAAGTCATCAGCAGAATATTCAATTCTGTTTGTATTAAAGAAGAATGACATCAAGTAACTTTGTGTTGACTATAGACAACTTAACAAGATAACTTACTGAGATAATTATTCTTTATCACTGATAAAAGAGTTGCAAGACAGACTAGAGAAAGTTAAGTGATTCATGAGTCTAGATCTGAAGAAAGTGTACTACTGTGTATGCATAAAGGAGAGCAAAGAATTGAAAATGACATTCTGAACAAGATATGAACACTATGAGTACACTGTTATGTCATTTGAGCTTAAGAACATCTCAGTTATCTTTTAGAGACTCATCAATGACATATTAAAAGAGTATCTTAATGATTTTGTGATTACATATCTTAACAATATTCTGATCTATTTAGACAATCTCAAGATGCATCACAAACATATACATAAGGTCCTAGCAAAGCTCAATGAACAAGCTATGTATGTGAAAAAGTTGAAAAGCAGATTTGAAATTAAGAAAATACAGTTTCTAAAATATGTCATTTGATCTAATCAGATCAAGAAAGATCTCAAAAAGACAAAGACAGTCTGAGACTGATCTACACTGTAAAAGATCAAGAAAGTACAAGTCTTTTTAGGGCTAACAAACTATTATTGAAAGTTTATATTTAACTATGCAAGAATTGTGAAATCTCTTATGTGTTTGACATGCAAGAACAAGAGATGACATTAAGATAAAAAACAGAAGAATGCATTCTGCACATTAAAGAAAAGTCTTAGTGAAACAGCACATCTGCAAATACTCAATTAAGCATGCAAGAAGATACTGAAAACTGATGCATTGAATTTTGCAGTTGAAGCATATCTATATCAGATCAAAGATGAGCAGAAGAAGTCTATTACATATTGATTTAGAAAGTTGTCAGAATCTGAGAAAAGATATGAGATTCATAACAAGAAACTTCTTGCAATAATGAAAGCACTGCAAGATTGAAGATCTTATTTTGCAAGTATAAGCAAGTCTATTCAGATCTTTACAGATCATAAGAATCTGAGAAACTTCACAACAATTAAGCAACTGAATCAGTGACAGATTTGTTGAGCAGAACAGTTAGCAGACTTTGAATTTCAGATTTATTACAAGAAGAATAATGAGAACAGTGATGCAGACACTTTAAGTAGACAATCTGATCACAAATAAGTGAAAACAATTTACACTGAAATTCTGTGCAAAGACAAGAAAGAAACACTTATGAAAGGCTTAGCAGCAACATTTAAGATGAAGAATGCTTTCTTAATGAACAACAAACTCATTAAAGTATGTTATGACAGCAGAGCTGATGAGCATCTAGAAGTTAAACATACAGAAGATCTTGTATGAAGAAGATGCAACATAGATGATCTTTACAAGCAAATCATGAAATACATTGTCAGATGTGATTCATGCTGACACAATAAGATTCAGAGAGATAAGCATTATGACAGAATAACATAACTAAATGTACTGAATGTGTTCTGAGAGTCTGTTATCATGAACTTTATCATTAAGCTATTAAAGTTCAAGGACTCAGCATGAGAAGTCAGATTTGACAGCATATTGATTATAGTGAATAGATTAATGAAGTACATGATGTTCATTTCATTCAGAGAGACTGTGACAGCATCAGTATTGATGTACATTATACTGTGAGAATTGATTAGCAATCATGAACTATTAAGAAAGTTTATCATCAACAGAGACAAGCTGTTCACAAGCAAGTTCTGAGAAACACTCACAGCAGAACTTGAGATAAAACATAAGATGTTGATGATATATTACTTACAGATGAATGAGCAGAGCAAATGAATGAATTAAACAGTCAAGACATACTTGCAACATTATGTCAACACAAAACAGAGCAACTGAGTACAACTGTTGCTGATGACACAGTTTACATACAATAATGCATGAAATGAAATCACAGAAAAGATGTCATTTAAAGTGAACTATGAATATTATCTGAAGGTTTGAAGAGACTTGTGAGTGCATGAATCTCAAAGTCAGAAAGCAATGTTGAACATTGCAGAGCTTAAGAAACTGCATATTGAACTTATGAAGAGAATTGAAGAACAGAAGAAACAAACAACAGAGATAAAATCATTTGAGATTGATGAGAAGATATATTTATGAATGAATAACATATGAATGAAAAAAAAGAGCAAGAAACTCATAAACAAGAGCATTAAGTTATTTATGATCAAGAGAAACATCAAGAAACTAAGCTATGAGCTAGACTTATCTTAAGAGATACAAATACACTCAGTATTTTATGCATCAATGCTTCAGTGATGCAATCAGTTCATATCACTTCAGATCAAATCAATGTCTGTTGAATCTGAAATCAAATATGAAGTTAAGAACATTCTAGAAAAGAGAATGATTAGTGAAGAAGCTCACTATCTTGTTAAATGAAAAGAATATGATGCTTTGAAAAGCACATGAAAACTTAAGAATAACTTACTTAACTGTGCAAGAATGCTTTAGCAGTTTGAGAAGAAAAGACTGTGAAGATAAGATCATCTCAGAAACTTAAGAATAAAAGATTTAAAGAATCAGAATTGTTTTTATCTTCAGAAACATCATCATTATCATTGACAAGTTCACAAGCAAGACAGAGTGTCTTCTCAGTAACTTTATCTTTTGTATATTTTAATGTCTTATGAAGACAAGCAACTCTAGCAAGAGCCTGTGTCAGTTCTTTCTCAGCAATAGATAGATTGAACTTGAGTTTATTGTACATATAGTTGAGAGATTCTCACAACACACTGATACATGAACAATCATAGTGAATATACTCAGCACACTTAGAATGATTCTTTATCTTCACACAAAGAATTGAGAGACTTAAACAGTGAAGACAGACAGTCAACACTGAATTATTGTCTTTATTAATGAATTGATAAAGATAAAGATGATTGTATGTTTTGAATAACTTCATCATGAAAAGCTTACAAATTACAAAGACAGAAACTTTTATTAAATAGACTCTAGAGAACTAGTGTCTGAGAAGAGAGAATGATGTTATGATCATTGTTCTAATAGATTCATTGAATGTATAGATTCAGTGAATTATATCTTGAAGATGTACAGCTCAGTGTAAGCTCACAGTGCTTATGAGTAAGCTGAGTAAGCTGGCTCACAGTGCTCACAAATGAGCAAGATAAGCAATCTAGTATATATACAGATCATCTTTCTTAAGAAGATGAGCATGTTCAATGTAATCATTACTTAGCATACTACTAGCTACTGATTAACTCAACATGCCTGAAACTCTCTTATATCACAAGCTCTAATCTCTAGCTTCTATATCAGAGGAACCTTTGGTCAGGATGTAACATGAGATTATACTGCTGAAATTTATTAATTTATTGAGTTAGCTGTTTAAACAGATGCAGTGTATTCTTTAAATATTGTAGATCTTTATGATTCATAATGATAATTATAGTATGATCATTTTCAATATAGTACTGTCAAGTTCAAAGTGCATGCTTAATGATCAATAGCTTCTTTTTATAAACAGAATAATTAAGCTCTGCATCTTGTAACTTTTAATCATCATAAATAATTGAATAACATTTCTTATTCATTTCATTCTGTATCAGAGCACAGTCAATTGCCTATTTGAAAGTGTCTGTTTTGATAATAAATGATTTGTGTATAGCTACTTAAATAAGTATTAATTTGAATATAAATGCATTCTTAAGCTGTTGAAAGACACTGTTACATAATGTGTTTTAGACAATGAATCAATTCTTCTTTATACACAACTCAATGTTGTTCTTCTTAAGCAAATTTAATAGTGATGCTGTAATCTGTGCAAATTCTTATATAAATCATCAGTAATATAAAGTCAGTTCAAGAAACTGCTGTACATAATGTGCTGTCTTTGAAGCAGATCAATTCTTAATGACTAATATCTTGATAAAGACTGACTGTAGTGTGTCTTGTCTCATAATATATTTATAAAACTTAAGAATTTTCATCTCAACAGTGCACTTATTAAACTTAATATATAGCTTATGTTTCTTTAAGATACTGAGAACAGTTCATAAGTGTTTCTGATGATTCAAAATTGAGTTGAAAAAGATTAGTATGTTGTTAAGATATATTAGACAGAATTTGTTAAGTAAGTTCTGTAATATAGAGTTCATCATTGACTGAAATGTTGTTAAGACATTGTATAACTCAAAGAACATAACTGTAAACTTATATTTGCTGTAATGAGTGTTGAAGACAGTCTTTTTTGTATTGTTTTCAGTTACACAAACTTAATAATAGCTCAAAGTGAGATTAAGCTTAATTAAATATTAGACTTTGTCAATTTGATCTAGACATTTCTGAATTTAAGAAAGTAAATATTTATTCTTAACAGTAATGTTGTTTAATGCTCTGTAATCAATATACATTCATCATATATTTTTCTTCTTTTTAACAAACAGAATCAAGAAGTCTCATGAATTTGCAGACTTACAAATTAAATCTTTATTCAGTAGCTTCATTATCTGTTTAGTCTGTTTGTTCAGCTGTAGCTGTAACAGAAAATAAGCATTTATGTTAACAGACTTAATGTTGTTGATGTTAATGCTATGTTTAAATACTTATTTAGATGATAGTTCATCTAATAAAGTCAATCTAAATACAGATTAAAACTCTTCAATAATGACTTGTAATCATTTATTCATAATAATTAACAATTCAACTTTTGACTTTTCTAAGTTCTGTTAAATCACTAATAAGTGCCTGACAGTTCTGTAATTTTAAAGTGTCTTCATAGCTATGCACTCTTCAATCACATTTAATGTTGATCTATTTACAGCTCATTGTCACTTTTTCAGAAACAGATAATGATATTTTTATTGTCAATTTCAAACTGTCATACAGTCTGTAGCTTAATTGATCTGAGAATTAATGACTTTCAGTCAGATTAATCTTAAAATGAGATTATATTCTTAAAAATTCATAATTCATGCTTTTAATTGTTGTTGAAAGCTATTTATCTTAAGATAAAAGATCAGCTTTACAGTTAATTAAATGATCTGTCTATTTAACAAGAATATCTTAAGCAATTTAATTTCATATTAACTATTAATTGACATTTAATTGATAACTATCAAGAAGATATATATTCAGTTTATATTTAAATTAATTAATACTTTCATGTTTATCTTATTCAGTCTGTCTTGAATGCAGTCTGCAAGAATATATACATTTAAATTGAGAATGTTGATTTAACTAAAGATTATACTTAATAATAAGAGTTCTAAGTCATTCAGTGCAGATGCTTCACTCAAATCATTATTGAGTTGAATAGAAGCTTTTATTAACTTGTTTATGAATACTTCTATATTCATAAACAACTTTAATTTTCTAAATTGTTCAAATTAACTTTAATGATCTTTAACTTCTTCTTATCTTTACTTTTCTTCTTATTCTTATTCTTATTCTTATCTTTACTCTTATCTTTATTCTTATCAGTGTCCTTGTTGTCTCAGCAGTCTTTAGCTATATGCAAGAACTTTTTATAATGAAAGTACACTTTATTTTTTTTATATCAGATTCAATAGATTTCTGTATCTGACTTATTTAATTTAGATATAATTAATCTTTCATAGCTTTGAGATTGATCTCAAGAATTGTTTAATGAGTTATTATAATTTAAATTTAAGCTGTCAAAGACATTAAGATAATTCTTATTATGTGTTTCTTAAAGACTTTGTTTAATTTAATTAACTTATTAAATTAATTCATTAAAAGTAGTCACTTCAGTCTCTGAATATTTTCAGAGTTTAAATTGAATCTTTTACTTTAAATTCTGAGTAAACTGCTGTTTCTGTTTATATTTAACTGATATAAACTGAAGAAGTTGTACAATCTTTGTAAACTTTACTTTATATTGTTGAATCAATTTTGTTTGTTTCAGTGTCTCATAACAGTGACATTGATATTTCATTTCATTAATGTTTTTAAAGATCAGTAAAAATGCTAAAAAGAAATTATTTATATTTTAAGATCTAATGTTTAATGAGTCTTCTCTGACTTAAAGTCATTTTTCTTTTTGAAGTCATCATACTTTGATAGTATCTTTTAAATAACTGACTGTAACAGTGATCTTTGCTTCATCATTTAGAAGTTAATTTGTCAACATTTTATAGAACTGAAAGTAAGCTTTTATTTTGAGAACTTACATTTCTGTAGTATCTGCTTTTTAATTATTTTTATAAATAAACAGTGTCTTCATCTTCAGAGAATTCTTAAACATCACTGCAGAGAGAGACATTATTACATTAAATATTTCTTAAGTTTCTGAAGCTGCACTAAATAGAAATGTAATCTCAAACATAAAAGTCAGTTAATTAACATAAATATTTCTTAATTAAGTCTGAAGAAATGCAATTTGACTTGTTATTGTTTTGTAATTAATTTAAAAAGTCATTTCTGACACTGCTGACTGATTAACAATAGTGAGTTTGTTTATCATTATAGAAATAGAGTTGAGCTTTATACTGAGAGATTATAAATAATTAAAGATATTAATTAATAAATTAATTCTAATTCAGTTTGAATTGCTGTCAGACATATTACAATATAAGAAAGATAGAACTTTTCTTTGTATAATACAGTATAAGAATTTATTTTTTTATTTTGTAGTCTCAATGCTGAAGTAGTGATGAGCATTGAAAAGAGAATAAATATGTAATTTATGCATTACTATATCAGAACTTTTACAATTAAAATATAAATTAAATCAGTTTAGACTGAAGCCTAAGCTTTAAAGCTGCTTAAAAGTGTGTCTTAAATCTTTAATGCTATTAGATGTAAATCAGTCTGTAGAAACTTGTCTAAGATATAGATCAGATGATCTTACTAAAATCTTAAATGATTCTACATTAATTCTGAACTTTAAGGTTTTTTGCAGAGCTAACAAGCAAGATACTGAACTTGAGATTGTGTAATTCATTAGTAATTCATTATTAATTTATTAAGAATCTATTTATAACTGATTAGTGATTAGAAATTAGTGTTTAAGGATTAGGTGATTAGAATTAGAAGATTTGAGTTAGCAATATGAAATATATTATGCATGCATTTCAGATACATTAGTGTGTTTGTGTGTTAGAGGTTAAGTTAGAACTAATATATTGTGAATTAATTAGTAATATATTTAAAGAATTTGGACCTCAGTTGATCTTGAGATGTTTTAAAAGATTGAATGATCTTTTGATAATTTCTGTCAAGATCATCTGAGGTTTTAGTGAGACCATCCGACATGTGTGGTCAAAGTTGTCCCTATTTGTTTACGCTATGTAGAGTATATATAGGAAATGATGACTAAGACATAAATAGGGGCGCTTAGTAAGAGATGAGTAAGCAATGATATCACAGCTCATCTCTCATTTTTCATGTGCTCCTTGTCGGCCTACCATGAAGCCTTTATGAAGCCCGCAGTCCAGTCCCGAACGAGGGTATGAATTACGTATGTTTCAGGTGTTCGTTGAGGCGGGCGGGGTTTGCGACAAGACAATGGATACGGCCATCGCAGAAGAGACCTATCTCACAAAACCATCTTAGGAAGAAGGCAGAGGCCGAGGCGCAATGGATGGTTCAAGCGGCGGACATCAAGACAGGCAAAAAGCAGGCCATGCTAGATATACTGGAGGAGAGAGGTTACATCAATGCCATCGCAGGGTGCGCTTTACCGTCAGGATCCTAATTTGGCCGTACACTACCTAACAGACACTGCTTGCCAGTGACCGTCAAAAACTGAACAACTTAATGACTTACAAGCGGGTTGGGGCGTATGTTGGGATAGATCCAACTGCGCCCTCACTACACGTCGGACATCTCCTTCCTCTCATGTCTCTCTTCTGGCTCTACATCCACGGGTTCCACGCAGTTACTCTTGTGAGTAATTGGCTCCATGTCTGACTCGAATTAGCGCTAATAATTATCAGCTTGGGGGAGCTACCGCCCAAATCGGTGACCCCACCGGTCGCACCACGTCTCGCGAGAGCGTCCACTCGTCGGAACGGAAAGCGAACATGGCCACGATGCATATTGGCCTGAAGAAACTGTGGATCAACGTGGAAACGCATGCGCGAAAGTACGGTTACATGTGGGAATGGGCGTGGCACCGGGAACTGGTGAACAACAACGCATGGACGAACAAGCTGCCCATGATAGAGGTGCTGAAGGTGCTTGGCCCAGGAGTTCGGATAGGGACCATGCTTGGCAGGGACACGTGAGTGAGTCCCCTCCTCGTGTCATTTCCATTCGGAATGATCGGACAAGCAGCAAGGCTAAGAGCTCTGTTCATTCAAGAGTCAAGAATAAATTAGAAAAGGGCGATGGAATGTCATTCGCGGAGTTCTCATATCCTGTGCTCCAATCCTGGGATTGGTGGTACATGTATCAGACTAAGAACATTCAGCTCCAGATTGGCGGTTCAGATCAGTACGGCAATATCATCGCCGGCATTGACGCGATCAAGTACATTGCGAAGAATCATTACGATCCACTCGTAAGACAGGAGAAAGAGGTTAAGATGCGGGTTCCTATGGGTTTCACCACACCTCTGCTGACGTCGTCCTCGGGAGAGAAGTTTGGAAAAAGTGCCGGTAATGCCATATGGCTGGATCCGGACATGACGAGTGTCTTTAACCAATATCAGGTTATTCTCTCCAATCTTGACAGATATGGCAACGCACCTAACACCTGTTCAAGTACTTCATACGTCTAGCGGACAACGACGTGGAGCGTTACCTCAAGCTGTTTACGTTCATGCCGCTTCCTCGGATCAAGGATATCATGGATGAACACGCTAAAGAACCGTCAAAGCGTCACGCACAACATGCGTTAGCTCGAGACGTTGTTGAGATGATACATGGCGAGGACGAAGCGAAAAACGCCGAAGCCAGTCACCGGATGCTCTTCGCCGCTCGTTCTGGCCAGGAGAAGCCCGCTCCGATCGGTGGAGATTTGAGCAACTCCCTAAACGAGAAAGCTCCACAGACGAATTCGTCCAACATGCCAACAGTCAGCATCGTCCTCCCTCACTCTCTCGTCTATCATCGACCCATAGCGCGAATACTTCACTCCGCAGGCTTAGTATCGTCTAAGAGTGAAGGGCATCGCCTCGCCGCGAACCAGGGTGCCTATATCGGCAGCCGCGCCGACGGTACCGGACGTATGAGGGAGGACCTGACCTTTACGCCGGTGACACTATTCGCGCCATATCGCACAAAGGACTACATCATCGATGGGGATGTGCTAATCTTGAGAGTGGGCAAATGGAAGTTGAAGGTAGTGAAAATCGTGAGTGATGAGGAATTCGAGAGGCGAGGTTTGACTGCCCCTGGATGGGAGGAGATGAAGAAGGAGGCAGAGGAGGCGAAGAAGGAGGCAGAGGAAGGGGGCACGGGGGAACAACAACCGAAAAGGGCGAGCTTCCACGAGGACAGGTTCCCACCGAAGAAGGAGGCGAAGGAGGTGAAGAAGGAGGCAGAGAGATGGAGCATGGGGAGACAACAACCAGGAAGGGGAAGCTTCCATGAGGACAGGATCCAACCGAAAAAAGAGGCGATCGAAGAGTACAGGATGAGCGGCCGGCACGTCCGTGGTTGAATATAGGAGGACTTGTAAGAGTAGCTTGAGTTTAACATAGAGTGCGCTACGTTAATGTAACAATAATTCTCTGTGTTGGGTCTGACATTTCTAACCTGGACAGAGCACCTAATGGAGCTCGTGGTAGACGGAAAGCCTATCTATTAGGTAAGCAAAGCGTGCGGCCTTAGCGTGTAGTGAACGCGCCAGAGTTCACGTCTTCCGACTCCCAATAATACTGGTTATGGTTTCACTTGCAAACAGTATGGTGTTCTCGTAGACCTAACTCTCTATAACTGTCTGCCACGTTCCCAACGAATCTTGCACAATGGCCAAAGGCGATGGGCCCACCCAATCCTCTCCAGCCGCTCCTCCACCCTCACTGAAGAAATCAGATTCTGGTTCGCAAAACTCGAAGAACCAGAAATCCATACTCGGATTCTTTCAGAAGAAAAGTGCGGATCGCTCATTACCACCGCTGACTAACGGTGCTGCTGCTTCGCCGTCGGCGACCGTTGGAGCCACGAAGCGCTTGGTGAAGAGGCCGGCAGCCAGGAGGCATTCCGGTCAGACCTTGACGCCCGCACCAAGCAGTGACGCTGCTGAATGCCCAAATCAAGACGATGCAATGCAATGCACTGTTCATGAGAAACAGGGAGTAAATTGTTTACCGTCACCTACTACGCCCATCCCCGGAGCTGTGGGCGGCAATGGCTCTCGAGGCGGAGTAACCGACTCCCTGGGCTTCAACAGTCCTTCCCGAAAGGTTGCTATTTAGTCGTGCTGCTGTCTGTATATCCGCTAACCAAACCAATTTCCTAGGCGACGAAAGCAGTAAATTACACCGAGTTTGGCGATGAAGAGGAAGACGAAGACAACTTCGAACCCGTGCGTACCAAACAAACCCGCGGCAGAGTTCTGAAGCGAAGGCGTGTTGCTGCACAAAAGGACAGTGACGATGACGAGTTCATAAAAGAGGAAGACGCCGTTTCTGCTGAGGAGGGTGGGTTGCGCTTCAGCCATAGTGTTCTCACGTCTATTCGGGGACATGCTGACCTTTGGCCTTCCAGACCTTGATGACTTTGTCGTAGCGGACGATTCAGATGCGGAGGTGACTGGCCCGAAGAAGAGGAAACGGCCTTCCGCCACACAGTCGCGGAAGAGCTCATCGGCCGTACTGTCACCGCACCTTGCGGATAGTGAACGTGATCGTATCGAACCCACAGCCTCCACAGCCCGGCAATGGACTTACGATCCTGACAACACCCAGCCTTTGCAGCCGCGGCCTGCTAATGCGGTGAGCAAAAAGCCAAGCTCATCCGGCAAAAAGTGGAAGGAAAAGGCACACACCACCGAGCCCGAGCAGAGGTATCCGTGGCTAGCTAGCATCACCGATGCAGACAGGCATCCGCCTGGACATCCAGACTATGACCCTAGGACGGTATATATTCCACCGCTGGCGTGGAGCAAATTCTCGCCTTTCGAAAAACAATACTGGGAGATCAAGCAGAAGTTTATGGATACGATCGTCTTCTTCAAAAAGGGCAAATTCTACGAGCTGTACGAGAACGACGCTACGATTGGCCACCAGCTGTTCGACCTCAAGCTCACTGATAGGGTGAACATGCGAATGGTAGGTGTGCCGGAGATGAGCCTGCCTCACTGGGCGAACCAGTTCGTTGCGAAAGGCTACAAGCTCGCCCGGGTCGACCAACAAGAGTCTGCGCTGGGGAAGGAGATGCGCGAGCGAGATGACAAGAAACCCGGCAAACCTGCGAAAGAAGAGAAGGTCATCCGTAGAGAGCTTGCTTGTGTGCTTACTGCCGGCACTTTAGTCGACGGCGGTATGCTTCAGGATGACATGTCGACATTTTGCGTTGCTATCAAGGAGTCAGTGGTTGAAGACCTCCCTGCGTTTGGCATCTCGTTCGTGGATACAGCTACGGGACAATTCTTTATGACCGAGTTCACCGATGACATTGACATGACAAAGTTCGAAACTTTTATTGCCCAGACAAGGCCACAGGAGCTTCTCCTTGAAAAGTCTTGTGTCTCCGTCAAGGTCCTGCGTATCTTGAAAAATAACACAGGCCCTACCACGATCTGGAATTATCTTAAGCCTGGCAAAGAATTCTGGCCGGCTGATATCGCCTGCCGTGAGATCGATGCAAGTGCCTACTTTGTGTCGGAGGACCGTGACAATGCGGAGGTCTGGCCTCGAGTGCTGCGCGAATCACGAGAGAAGGAATTGGTCATGTCTGCTTTCGGGGCTTTGGTGCAGTATCTACGGACACTCAAAATCGAACGAGATCTGCTCACGCTGGGCAACATCTCGTGGTATGATCCTATCAGGAAAGCTACCAGCTTGGTGCTCGACGGCCAGACTTTGATCAACCTTGAGGTTTTTGCCAACTCTTGGGACGGTGGCTCGGATGGTACGCTATTTGCACTGCTCAATCGATGCATTACCCCGTTCGGTAAGCGGCTGTTCAAGCAGTGGGTTTGTCATCCTCTTGCCGATACGGCAAAGATCAACGCCCGTCTCGACGCCGTGGATTCTCTCAATGCGGATAGCACTGTCCGAGATCGGTTCACCTCGCAATTAACGAAACTGCCAGATCTAGAGCGGCTAATCTCTCGGATCCACGCCGGCAGTTGTAAAGCGCAAGACTTTGTCCGTGTGTTGGAAGGGTTTGAGCAAATCGACTACACGATGGGACTCGTCAAGGCGGTCGGCGCCGGAGATGGGGTTATAGGGCAGCTCATCGCCGCCATGCCCGACCTCGATGGTGCGCTGACGCACTGGAAGACAGCATTCGATCGCTCCAAGGCGAAAGAGGATGGGCTTCTAGTGCCGGAGCGGGGCGTTGAAGAAGACTTTGATAACAGTCAAGATCTGATCGAGCAGATCCACGGCGAATTGGACGCGCTGCTCAAGAAGACGCGCAGAGACCTTGGCTCAACGGCCATTGTCTTTCGAGATAACGGAAAGGAGATCTATCAGCTTGAAGTACCCATCAAAGTGAAAGGCATCCCCAAAAGCTGGGACCAGATGTCTGCCACGCAGAAGGTCAAGCGATACTACAGCCCCGAGCTCCGTTCGTCGGTGCGTCAGCTGCAAGAAGCGCAGGAAAAGCATGGGCAAATCGTCAAGGAAGTCGCAGGCCGCTTCTTCGCTCGCTTTGACGAACAGTATTCGACATGGCTAGCGGCCGTGAAGATCATCGCGCAGCTCGACTGCCTGATCAGCTTGGCAAAAGCATCCTCCGCCTTGGGCGAGCCGAGCTGCAGACCGCAATTCGTCGACCAAGAAAGGAGCCTGGTCGAGTTTGAAGAGCTAAGGCACCCGTGCATGTTGCCCAACGTCACGGACTTTATTCCCAACGACATCAAACTAGGCGGCGACGCCGCGAACATCAACCTCTTGACCGGCGCCAACGCGGCCGGCAAATCCACCATCCTGCGCATGGTACGCCCCTCACCCCCAACCCCCTCTCCCATATAAACTAACACCCCACCCCACCCACCAGACCTGCATCGCCGTCATCATGGCCCAACTAGGCTGCCACGTCCCCGCCACCACCGCCACCCTCACCCCCACCGACCGCATCATGTCGCGTCTCGGCGCCGCCGACAACATCTTCGCCGCCCAAAGCACCTTCCTCCTCGAGCTCTCCGAGACCAAAAAAATCCTCTCCGACGCAACCCCCCGCTCGCTCGTCATCCTCGACGAGCTCGGGCGCGGCACGTCCTCCTACGACGGCCTGGCCGTCGCCCACGCCGTGCTGCACCACCTCGCCACCCACATCGGCTGCGTCGGATTTTTCGCCACGCACTACCACTCGCTCGCCGCCGAGTTCGCGGGCCACCCGGAGATCGCGCCGAGGCGGATGCGGATCGGTGTGGACGAGGGGAGGAGGGTGGTGACGTTTTTGTATCGGCTTGAGGGCGGGGTGGCCGAGGGAAGTTTCGGGATGCATTGTGCGGCGATGTGTGGGGTGCCGAGGGGGGTGGTGGAGAGGGCGGAGGAGGTGGCGAGGGGGTGGGAGGGGGGGAGTCGGGTGCGGGGGTGGGTGGAACGGGTGTGGGGGAGGGGGTATGTGCCGTTGGGGTGGCAGAGTGATGTGGCGTGGATGTTGAGGGGTGGGAGTGGTGGGGAGGGGGAGGTGGGAGGTTTTGTGGGGGGGATGGATGGGGAGGGGGGGATCAGTGAGAGGGCGTTGGGCGTGTTGATGAAGGCTATTGAGGCGTTGTGAGGCGGAGAGAGGGGACGAGGCAGAGTTGGGTGCGTCTTCGTCACTGAGCGCAGTGCTTCTTCCTTTCTCTCACCGAGGCTTTTCGTTCTTACGTTCTCTGGCGGTACGACCGCTTTAGCTGTTGATGTTTTTCTCTGCTAGACCGTTCCGTTTGCTGGGTTGGGCGGGCTTCAGCGGTTCGAGGTATACGTACGTTAGGTTTTCGCTACTTCAGTTTTCACAGCATGTGCGCTATACGGGCGCTAAGATGATATTTCCGAAAATATGCTTTTTATGCTAAGAACGGATCGCTTGCCCTGCAGAGGCTCGACAGCTTATCATGCATCTCGAAGATGAGTATGGACATGAGAAGAGAAATGGAAAGGACGGTCTCGAGAAAACTCCACTGCCAGGAACGAAGTCAGGTGTGACTGCGTAAACCAGCGTGAAGCACGGAGTCCAGATGATCGCCTCACCATCTCTCGGGGCGATCGATCGCCCAGGAGAGAAAGGGATACCGACACCGACAAGCAGAAAGTATCACGCCGATCACACCACATCCGCGTTCCCCAAGTCCTTCGCGCCCACGACCCCACCAACAGTCTCCGCGCCCGCAGCCGTACCACTCTCTAACACCTTCCCATTCTCACCCTGGCGCGACAGATCCACCACGGTCCCCAAAGGCACGAAATCACCGTCCCTCTGGACCGCCAAAGCCTCGTTCCCGTTCCCCAGGGACGTGATCATCGCCTTCTGGATCGCTTTTCTGAGCAGGTCCCTCGCCTTGCCTTTATCGTCATCGTCCTCCGCTTCGGTTTTGACGACCGTGGTCCGCTCCACTTCCTCCGCCTTAGCCTGGTCTTCTCCAGCGTTTGTCGTAGCCAGGGCATGATGGTCTCCATTGTTGTCGGGAGTGGGACCAGCACCGTGCTTGACGGCGCGCGCGTCGTCGTCGAACTTCAGCTGCATGTCTGCGGCGTTGGCGGCGGCTTCATCGGAGACGTAGGCGAGGACGTTTTGGAGGTCGAGTTCGTGGCCTGGCTCTTCGTCGTCTTCGGCGTCGTCGTCGGCGTCGAAGGCGTGGTCGTCGTCGTCGTCGTTGGTGGCAGGGTGGCGCTTTGTGGCGCTGGTGCTGCCTTTGCCACCTTTTCCTTTAGTGGGTTTGCTGGTAGTGGTCTTGGCTGACGTCTTGCGTTTCTTAGAAGCCGGCGCGGATGGCGCGGACTTGGGAGTCGTGCTGGAGCCGGTGGCGAGGGAGGAGGCGTTGGTGGCGACAGCGGCGCCGTTGAGGAATTTACGCTTGGCACCGTTGTAACATGTCTGGGCGGAACTGGCGTTCTTGAGGCCTGCGATACTGGCTAGTTTTTCGAAGTTTACCTGAGCGGAAAGTGTTAGTGAGAGTGGAAACTTTTGGGCTTGGGTTTGGGTGCGGGTTGAGTGAGGTTGCGGTGATGTGATATGAAGAGTGTTTGGACGATATCGGAGATTCGAGGTGAGCTTCAGGAGAATTTACCTTGGGAGGGCTCTCGAAGCATTTGAAACCTAGCTGGATGAGCTCGATATCCCTCTTGCTAAGTGACATGTTGGCGATAGATGAAGTGCTGATCTGAAGTGAGGCGTTTGAAAATTCAAAAGAGTTGAGAAGTCCTGGGTGGAAGGTGAACAGAAGTTGTGCAGGTGGTGGAACTCGAGTGAACGAAGACAAAGATTGTCGACTGCTTTCTAGAGTTGCTGGCAAAGGGTTGGAAATTTTGATTTGAAACTTGATGATTTGCTTTGGGCATGTATTCTGATTATTCAAAAGCCTTTGAGTCGGAGTGGCATGCAAAATAAGGGCCACAGTCGTTCTCAAGTTAGATTCAACATCAGAAACCCATCCTTTCAAAGAAGTGCTTCCTGGAAAATATAGCTGACACTTTCCACTCGCGATGCGGCGGTCTCTATATCGTTGTACTCATAATTCAACCCGTTCCCAATGATTTGACTGAGTCCCTCCTGGAGCAATCAACTGTGCATCACCAAGAACAAGGAGCCGTCAACTTGAGAGTACTTTGCGGTGGGATTGCGAGGATCAGACGAAGTTGACCGAGGCAGAGCTACTTCCCGTTGGATTCGTGGTGTATCCTTCTAGTATCGATGATGCGATCCACTTTCTAAGCCTACTCTGTATGTTCATCGCTGCGTAAAGACCTGTGGTACTTTCCCTCTCATAGTCAGGAGCTTTGCCTGATATGGCTTAGGATATTGTCCCACACTCCCTTTTCTCGGCTTCGACCGCGTTCAGTGCCGACATAGAACTTCCTAGGCGGCTTGCCCATCCACCAAGTCCGAGATGACACAGAAGTAGATGATGGAGGATCTCGGACAAGGTTTGCAACACTTAGCCAAGCTTTCATCGGCTTGAGCTCTGATACGAGCACACCGGTAACCCTCTGACGGCTGGAGAACTTCATCGTAGTCATATCAATTCTGGCATATGCTGGGAGGTTTTTCGAGTACCGCATAAGCGCCTCCCGCGAACGTCGTGCAAAGAGCGGTAGTCGCAAATGGATGTAGAAGACGAGCGGTGCAGTGGTAGATGCCACGAACAACATCGGTACAGCACCTCCAAGTATAGCTATGACCCCATTAGTACGAGTTGCAAATGGTAAGATTGGCCAGCAATCCGGAGATAGAAGAAGTATGACTGACAGGCAGCAGCCGCCCAATTGGGGTAGTCAGGGGCTTTGTAGAAGGCTGGGGCGACAATCAAGCAGGAGAACGAAAACAGAAAGATGGTAGTGAGCTTCAAACATCCGATGAAGACTGCCTTGCCGGTGCCTGCATTGTATATCAGGACTCGCTCAGGATAGGCTATCAAATCGTCAGAAACCATGCTCTACGCTAACCAAGGACAGTCACACACCTGATGTCTTGGGGCCCAAGTTCGTACTTGAGTTACGCTTGATCAAGGGATTTCGGGAGCACCTCTTCCACGAGTCTTTCCGCAATGCTCTCCTGAAAGGAGAGAGCTGACCAACGGAGATATTCAGAGCTCGACGACTTGCGAAACACTGCGGTAGGCTTGTATAGAGAGAACCCATCCTTAGAGACATGATTGATCACTCCTGTTTGTAGTTCAGAAAGGAATAATTCTGCTAGCCATGGCTTATCATAGCTGCTGATACTGCCATACCGTAGTATCTATCTGTTGAGCAAAGATCGACTGTCTGAGAAGCTACAAAGTACTTGATGCCCCTGAGTCGATCAATGACAGGGTTTCTACGCGCTAATAAGATCGCGCTAAACTTCGTATGGGAAGTTATGATCTTCAAGCGCACCGAACACAGACAGCAACAGCAACAGCAGGCATAACTTCCTCACCCTTGGTGCCGTCGTCGCTGACGCATGCTAAAGTTGGTGAGAGGTCATGTACATAATACTATGAAACGTTGCCTACGACATCCTCCCCACCCCCCGCCATGGCACCAATTCACATCATAACCACGCAGATCCTCGTCCTTCTCCTCTACATCTTCTTCTCCGTCTCAAGAGCATATACGACGCTCTCCAACGAGACCCTCCTTGCCCTCCCACACCCAGGCAACGACTTCGATATCCGAAATGGCGCTCTCCTCGCCCCGATCCTGCAGCCCCGAGTGCCAGGAACACCAGGTTCCACAGCGGTCCTCAACCACCTGGCCAATTTCTTCAAGACAACCCTACCCGAATGGAAACTCGAGTTCCAGAACTCCACTTCCACCACCCCCGCCACCGGCAACCAGCAAATCCCCTTCGTCAACCTAATCGCCACCCGCGACCCACCGTGGACCGAACCCGGCGAAGTAGGCCGCCTGGCCCTCGTCGCGCACTACGACAGCAAACTCACACCCGCCGGCTTCATCGGCGCGACCGACAGCGCCGCCCCGTGCGCCATGCTCCTACACGCCGCGCGCAGCGTCGACAGGGCACTGACAACGAAATGGACCGGGATGGCAGCCTCCGGCGCCGGGGCGGGCGACGGCTTCGGCGACATCGACGAGCACCAGGGCCTGCAGATCATCTTCCTCGACGGCGAGGAAGCGTTCGCGAGCTGGACGGACACGGACTCCATCTACGGCGCGCGCGCCCTCGCCGAAGCGTGGGAGCAGACGCCGCACCCGCCCCTCTCCACCTACCGCACCGCCCTGTCCGCCATCTCCCTCTTCCTCCTCCTCGACCTCCTCGGCGCCAGGGATCCGCACGTCCCGAGCTACTTCCAAACGACCCACTGGGCTTACCGCCATATGGCTGGGCTGGAGACCCGTTTGCGTGGCTTGCGCAGCTTTAAGTCGTCGCCGAATCACCCCTCTAAGCGCCGGCGCAATACGGCTTCGGGCAATAAATCGTCCCGCCAATCGAAGGCGAAGGCGAAACCGAAACCGAAACCGAACGCGCGCGCCGATAAGATCCTGCCCTCGCGAGAGGAACGCCTCTTCCTCCCCGAGGCCGGCAAGACGACGGATCGCTTCCAAGGCGGCATGGTGCTGGACGACCATGTGCCCTTCATGGCGCGCGGCGTCGACGTCCTGCATCTGATCCCGACGCCCTTTCCGCGCGTCTGGCACGAGCTCGACGACGACGGCGAGCATTTGGATTTGGATACGGTGGAGGACTGGGCGTTGTTGACGACGGCGTTCGTGGCTGAGTGGATGGATTTGGAGGGGTTCTTTGAGACGACGGCGGCGGAGGGCGGGGTGCGGCGGGGGGGAGAGGAGGAGCGGGAGGAGGGGGAGGGCGAGGGAATGGAGAGGCGGTGGGCTGTGACGAGCAAGACGGAGCTGTGAGCGCGGTCTCCCTGCGGCGTGAAGTTCGCATGGCTGGCTGGCGGGCTGGCTGGCTGACGGGTTCGGTGGGTTAGGTGCTCCTCCCGCGTAGGATGGAGTCATTGGGTTACGGCATCAGCGTTTGTATCATTACATCAAGTGGCGTTCACTGGCCTCATCGGCGTTCCGCATTGCTATAGATTTGTAGAAAAGACTCTTCGACGGAGTCATGTTGTTCATGCGCAATAAAAACCAGTACCAATTACCCGTCAGGACTCTGCCCCAAGTCCTCGAGAGCCGTCCGCTCCGCGCTAAACACCCACGTTGCGGGAGATCTTGCCTCGTAAAGAAAGGTCTCTGCCCTGGCCCAGCTACAATAGATGCAGAGCACGGTTACCAGGGTGAGAATGCGGTTACGGTAGATATTCACAATTACGGACTACCTGGGACAAGGGCCACGCAGAGGGAAGAACAAATTGGCGACGGATCTTCACTAGCGCTGAAAATGCATGCCTTTCTCAGCCCTTCCTGCGCTGTTTCCGAGGCCTGGACTCGGGTTCCGGCGACAATTTCCTAAACTCAGCCCTCATCTCTTCGTCCAATTGCAGCTTCGAGCTGGCCTCGTTCCCGGGGGAAAGCGTGATATTGTCGTCGTGCGAAAGTGATGCTTGATCGATTCCGTCCACGTCCTCGTCCTCGTCATCATCATCGTCATCGTCATCGTCAACGAGACCGTTACTGTCGTCGTCTGCTTCATCATGCGGACGTTGTACGTCGACGCCTCCATCTGAACCAGCGTCTTCAAAGCCTTCGAAATCGTCGCCAGCCACATCGACCTCAGCCTCGGGATTCGCATCCGATGCTACAGACACCTCTTTCGAGTCATTGGTCGGCGCATCGACGGTCGACAGCTCGTCCTCCCTCTTCCTCTTCCTGCCCATCTCGCCCAGCCGTCCCTCCCGCCCTTCCACGCCCTTCGCCTCCCCACCTTCAACCGCCGGCGGCGCCGTGAACCACGGAATCTTGCCTCGCAAAAAATCATTGAGGACCATCTTAGCGGCGCCATCGACATCTGCTTCCCCGCCCCTCAGCAACCGCCCACCTTTCCGCGCGAGCAGTTCGAGAAACTCCGTAGCGTTGCCGTAGCCCCTGATATCGTAAGTGCGCTCGATGTGCTGCGGTTTCGTCTTCCTCAGGACGGCGGCGATGTATTGCTCCGGGTTCTGAACGTTCTCGACGCGGACGACGCCGCGGAGCAAGATGTCTTCCTCGGAGTCGTTGTTGCTGGGCGGGACGACGCCGGGGCAGTCGATGAGGTAGATCCTCTTCATGAGAGTGATGTACTGCCAGATTTTGGTTTCGCCGGGGATGGGGGCGACGGTGCAGACTTTCTTTTTGCGCAGGGTGTTGATGATGGAGGATTTGCCGGTGTTGGGGTAGCCGATGAAGCCGACGGAGATCTGTTTGCGGTCCGAGTGGAGGGATGAGAACTGGCGGAGCAGTTGGATGAGGGAACCTTTGCCGAATGAGTTGGTTATGGAGGCGTGGAAGGCGAGAGTGGGATAGTCCTTTGAGAGATAGCGAACCCATGAAGCCTGTTGAACACTATTAGCTACTGTGAACAGTAGTGGCGGGAGCAAGCTGTATGAAACATTACTAAGAGGGCTGCCACAAGCCATGACGAAAGTCATGGAGGCGAGCCCTCAACTCAAACGAAACATCCCCAAACCCTTGATGACGAGCACTCCAAGACGGAGATAGGTCTACTTGAGGCTAAAATAGCCAAAAGCGGCGGGTCGGGATTAATATACCAAAGTTGTAACAGGCATACCTTCCATTGTCATGTTGCATGAGATGCAGGAAGGAGTCTTGACTTAACAGTGGGAAGCGAAGATTTCTAAAAAACTTGTGTAAGAATCAGATAAGACTTACAGCGACGCCTGTGGGTACCAGATCACACTTGTTCATCACAAATATCAGATGCTTGTGCGGTGCCTCTTCTCTGATATACTTCTCCACACTCCTACACCTCGTACCCAAAGGATCCCGAGCATCAAGAACATGTATGACCACATCCGAAGAGTCAATAACCTTGTACAATTCGTTCCATATTCTTTTGCTCTGTCGGGTCAGTATGATCAGCTCTCTGAATCTTGAAGACCATCATCGTTCATGGATAAGACGTACTTGACCCTTGGAAAATATCGGTTCCCGTGCCGTAGCGAGGGTGTCTTCCTCCGGAGCTGCTTCTCCAGCTTGCTCTTCTTGACCGGACGTCCCGCTAAGTAACTTCGCCTCCTCCAGCCGTTCTAAATACGTATCATGCATCTTGACGGATTCCCCAGCAAGATCTTCCAGCGAATCGACTCCGAGCTTGACCCGCTTCCTCTGCGCCTTCGGTCCAAACGTGGCGCCAAAGGGCGCAGCTTCCACCGCTATCTTGGCTTGATGCTGTTTGAGCCCGGTTTTGCCTTGCCCGTCCCTGATCAAGCTCATTGGTAATTTGTTACTCTTCAGAAGCACTTGGTAGGGATCGGAAGCCCGCTCTGCCATAGCTTCCCGAAATGAGTTCAGGGCATCCTGGGAGATGACTCGCGTATTTCCGAACCACTTTCGATTCGGCTCCACTCTTGCTTTGGGCAGTTCGCGAGACTGGTAGGAGGCTGCTTTAGTGACTTTGCCGGCTGCGTTTCGTTGCGCTTTGCCATCCTTGAACATGTTCAACGTCTTGACCTTCTTCGCACTCCTAAAACCATGTCAGCAACGATCTGGGACTGCTATAGTGATCTCAAGCGAGTAGAAGATAGAATCAGTAGCAGTTGCGTTTCATACCGATAGAAGTTCTCGCCCTTGGTTTTGACATTGCTCATGCCATCCCCAACCTTCCCTTGCCTCTCCTTGCGCGCTGCTTCCTTCTTACCGGTACCCATCTTGACGGCAGCGTCTCTAGGACGAATGTGTTGTGGATGGCACAAATTGAACGCTGGGACTGTTAGACGTTGTGTATTCGAAGCCTTATAGGTAGCCCACAACTTTTTTCGTGTGTCCGTTAGCGTGCCAAGATTTCCCACGCTAGTCTCGAACACCTCGTGAGCCAACCTGCTACTGCCATCACCTCCAAGTCGGGAGCATTCACAACTGCAACGAAAGATGCCTCTGCGATTGCAAGGCAGTGCGACAAAAGTCAAAGTACCTCTATGTCAATCATGTTGTGCTCTTACGGGAGCTGTGCGGGCCTTTTCCATGTCGTCTCCAACCTCATCCATTGGACCTGAGTCTCCGAAATTCATCGAAGTTCCACAGCCATTACAGACGCGATACCCACCAAAACGCCATCTCAAGGGCATTCTACCAGTCCCTCGAAATCTATTCCCACGCCGAAGTGCAGACAAAACTTCGCCCGAGTACCTTGCAACCGTGACGCCGGAGCCATCGTCCCCCAAGGATGCCTCGGTCTTGACGCGACAACCTACCGAGGCGGCAGAATTCATCGCCTGGAAAGAAAGAATGGCGGCTACACGACGTCGTAATCTACGCCATGGGTTGGTAGAGCTTCACCACCGAAAAGAGCGCATCGATCGCCAGGTCGCCGGACGCAGCGCTACCAAACGAGCGGAGCATGAGCGTCTGGTCCGCCGAGAGAAACGGGAGGACGAGCTCTTGACCGAGCCTACCATCCCGAGCCTCATGAAGCAGTTCCAGAAAGGCACGGTGCCAGATCCGGATCGGCTCGCTCGGATCGAGCAGAAGAGGGCCGTGGTCGAGGCGAAGAGGCTGGAGAAAGAAACCCAACGGCGTGACGCATTGCATACGCTCTACATGAACGCCGGGAACTTCATCACGACGGAGGAGCAGCTGCAGACTGTAATCGACCAGGCTTTCGCGCACAATCCGGCCTGGCACAATCCTGCCATTCCCGACGAGCTTAGTGTGTGGAGTATGGGCCCACCCGACACGGTGCAAGTGACTTTGAACAAAGCCAACAGGACGGGTATTAAGGCTATGGACTACAACAAAGGTTACGCCAAGCTGACGGGTGACCGGGTGAGGAAGATTGCAGAGGAGCTTACGGGAGGCAGAATGTAACTTGGATCTCGTTGGGTACAAGTAAGCGTTGTACGAAGTACAGTTGTACGGTGGTACGGTCAGGCATGGGACCTGTGGTGCAGTGATCGGATGTACATACCTTACATACCAATTGTCCGAGATCCGTCTTCTTAAACATACTCCTTCCATTGGGGTCTACTTCATATCTGTGTACGGAGAGTCTTGGAGGATAGGACTACTCACATGGCTAGGTCGGCCAGACCAGACAGACAGCATGGCAAGGGGGAGAAAGTACTCAAGTACTCCGTACCTCGAAGGTAGTTGTTCTAGCCGGGAGCGAAAACAACATGGCGTTCTTGGTGGCATCACTAACAATGTGCCTGTCCTCAAGCAGATGCCATCGGGCCACACCAAGAAAGCCTAAAGGGCAGCCCATACACTGTACAAGTAAGGTAGGTACTGTACATATACAATAATATACAGAGCATAGACATCTCTTTCTTCTAGCCGGTGTCGGATCACAATCCTCTTCACTTGGATTTTGTGTCGTTCTCTCCACGCCTCAATTACATGGAACGAAACTTCGACGAAGGTATGCAGTAACTAACAGTGGATGCCCCGTACACAGAGCACCGCAGTTGATCTTGTCCCCATACGCGGCTTTCTGGGAATCCGCAACTACCTTATCGAGTCGTGTCGTACCTTCCAGCTTAGTAGTACCCTACCTACCTACCGTACAGAGCCTTTTTTTAGCAGGACACTAGCCCTAGCACTACCACTAGCATTACCTAGTATCAGCACTATCATCAGCACTACCACCAGCACTAGTACATATCGAGTTAGGTAGCTTACTCGTATTTGAATCTGAGGTGGTGGTGGTGGCGAACGACAGTGACATTAATATTTCTTTCGCCTGCCCACCCACATCCTCCCTCATCCCGTGCATCCAAGCAATTAGCAGGCTCGAAGAGGAAACGTGAACTGCGTCGGGGATTTATGATCCCTGCAGTCAAGCTTTAAGGCCTTACCTGGAGGTATGCGTTGGCTGCATGGCGCCTTGCCTGCAGCACTCTCTACGGTAAACCGTTTCGGTGATGTTCAACAGCTGTCGCCACTCAACGTCGCCATACCCTAAAGTTACCTTACGGATCCTGCGGATCCTCCGGACACTTCAACTCACTCGATAAGTTACTGCACTCCGTACCCTTCTGGATGTGGCGAGACGACACATCCCTGACAACGCTCAGTAAGGTACAGTAGTACCGTACCTTAACCTTACTTGTTTCGCGAATTCTGGGATAACTTGTACCTAATAGAAACCGGTCTCGAGACGGGCTTTCGTTTGCCACATCCTCTTACGGTACCCTCATGCCCCCGTCGATGCACCACTCATCATTATTGATCTCAAAAGAGAGCCATACAAAGGAATCAGGGCTAAGGAGTCCCACTCGCCCCAAGCTCTTCCCCGCATTGACCTGCGAAAGGCGGAAGGCGAAAGGCAAAAGACAAAAGACAAGAAAAGAGAGCCCAGATCTGTGGGACACGGCGGTACCTTAGCTCTTGGGCGAACGCATGTACTCTGCATGATGCCGATTTCCGACCACCCGTTCAATAGCCGTTGGACGGCTTTTCAGAATGTTTACTTCGTATAAGGTCAAAATGGTGTCATACTATATACTGTCTAGTACAGTAAGGCACTTGGTTGTGGTCCTCTCGCCCCGGGGGCGTGGTACACTTGTGTTACTTGTACCTAGAGGTAGTGCGTGTGCGAATAGGAAAATCACGCAGGCTTGATCGGCAGTTCTACCTAGCAACGCACGGTCAAGAAGAAGAAAAAAAGAAAAAGATGGCAATCCGGAAATAGAATGATCTTCCCCGCCTCATTCGCCTGCTAACCCTAGCGTGGAGGCCCACATCGCGGACGGGCCTCTACCTCCGGGCTGCAAGCGACATATGGGTTTTGGTCAGGTAGTCGGTATCCTCAACATGCTCCTCTGTGACATGTCACCGTCATCTGTGCGGAGCACCTATGACGATGAATCGTCCCCGCTTCCGTCTTCCATAAGCGGATAGGTCAATGGGCTTGCTTCCAAGCCCATGGTTGTCTATAAGACTGCTCTTTCCCTCTTGTACCACTCTTCATCTGCTCCAAGTCCATCAAGAGCATCGTCCGCTTCTTTTCATTCAACGCTCGCTAGCCATTCGTGCTACTTCCATCGTTTATCTACCATCATGAAGACATTCGTTGCTGTTGCCCTAGCCTTTTCGGCAGGCACCAATGCCCTCGTTTCTCGCACCGGCACCTGTTGCTTCAGTTTGACAGCTGCGGGTGGTGCTTCAGGTACCGTCGGGCAGCTGATGGATGGGCAGAACAGGATTGGTGGCGGCCTGCCGGCCGGATCCTTTTGCATTGACTCCAATGGAGGCATCACCGATGGCTCTGGGCGAGGATGCATTCTGACCCGTTGAGTCGCCCCCACCGTGACTGGGTTTACCTTATATGCTGACCAGACTACGTAGCTCCCACCAGTCAGTTCCAGTGCGATATGGGCATGACCCCGGCTAAAGGGTTCGCGGTCGGGTGTGATGGCCGGCTCTCCTCCAACGGCAACTCGCAGTTCTACCAGTGCCCCACAGGAGACAACGGCGAGGCCAACATCTACATGAATGCGCCAGCTGGTCAGACAGGTTGTTCGGCCATCTACCTTATGGCGAGTACGTGCAAGCCAACCACCTGCCCATCTCCATCGCAGTCTCCGTCGCAGTCTCCGTCCCAGATGCAGTCGCAGTCTCCGTCCCAGATGCAGTCGCAGTCTCCGTCCCGGATGCAGTCGCAGACTCCGTCGCAAACGCAGATCAAGACACAGACCGAGGTCCAGACCCAGCAGCAGACCAAGACACAGACCGAGGTGCAGACCCAGCAGCAGACCAAAACTCAGACC
>JAABUJ010001871.1_pt1 | contig 28558 bp, 20 predicted proteins | sample 5559131 | NCBI WGS metagenome assembly JAABUJ01 (sample SAMN10711875, study PRJNA513366) | rock metagenome | isolation source: Antarctica rocks | place: Antarctica: Victoria Land, Mt New Zealand nord | collected 2016-01-07
CGAAGACTCAAAGGATTCCGCAGAATCTTCTCGCGATTCGAGAAACTCGACGTGCTCTTCCTTGGATTCCTCAACTTTGCCCTCATCGTCGAAGCACTCAGATAGCGTGAACACGCCCTAGTTGCCCCAATACCGGGCGTCGTGACTATCCTAACAGTCAGGTCATAGACCGCGGCTCCTCACACCAGCGCCACCAGGAAGAGCCCGTCGACTCAGAGTACAAATCACGGGATCGATCTCCCTGTCTCGGACACCGGGCGAAACTCTCCGCGAGGAGACAATTGCCACCGCCGACGGAATCACCGTACCATCGCGCTTGGCCGCCCGGCACGTTACTTCTCGCCCGTGCCTACACCGTCTTCCGCCTTTTCCCCTTGCTCCCCAAGCGCCACGATGTCACCCTCGTGAAACAAAACAGACTGGAGAACGGCCTTCCATTTCGGCTTTCTGCGAAGCAAAAATTCCAAGTCCATTCCAAAGTGCTTGAACTCCTCCTTTTGCGCGGCGAACATGACGGCCTTTGCCTGATCATCCTTTTCGACGGACATGCGCTGCTCATACCAGTTGATTGCATCCGCTTCTTCGATCATGGAAGCAATCATTCGCGCAAATGTACGTGTCTCTTGTGAGAGCTCGTCGGGTGGTTCGTGATACTGCTGAAAGCCCATTGGTGTAACTCTCCATTTCCCAGCGCGAATAGCCAGCAGCGCTCGATGCAAATTTGCGTTCATTCGGTGAACGTTCATGGACCCGGATCCGCCTGCGAAGCAACATGGTTGGTCTCGGTCGAGCCAGGCAAGAGAGCCAGACACCGGAAATCCAGTGCTAACAGTCAGGATGCAAAATGCCTTGCGGGGGATTGCCGTCAAAATCGAAAATTCGTGGCGAGATGCTCTACAGGCTGTCTGGATCAAACACGGTGCGACCCGTCAGGCGATTGGTCTACGGCTCCATCGGATGAATGCGCATGATAAAAGCCATGGCAGACCACCCTGCGAACTTACGGGAAAAGAAGCGCGTGATAGGTCACGGTGATCACCGGTCCAGACCGCGCAACCCAGGATGGCCTTTACTTCCGATTGTGCATCTATTTCAGAGAAGCGGGTTCTAGCTCGGCGGGCCAGGATGCCGCAGGTGAAGTTCGCCCTGGGTTCGTCTTCGCTTCAGCCCACACTTAATTCCCCGTACCGCAAAAAGAGGTTGTGGCATGCGCAACTGGCTTTCAAAATTGAGTGCCGTGGTCTGCTCAGCCGCACGCCTTGTCTGCGGAATGCTGGAGGGGGGCGGACAACCCATCCCTACTCCGTCGTCCCCAGGCAGGAGTCATTCAGAGAGAGTGTCCCACCAATAAACTCATTGCTTGGAACCGCGCAACCTGAATCCTTGCGTGCGCAGGAGGAATGTCATGGAATCTAAAAAGATTGAGGACTACGCCGTGATTGGCGACTGCGAGACTGCGGCTCTGGTGAGTCGCGACGGCGCAATCGATTGGCTCTGCTGGCCAGACTTCTCATCTCCCGCCTGCTTTGCTGCTCTGCTTGGCTCAGGCGACAACGGACACTGGACCTTGGCTCCGCGCGACAAGCAGATCACTGCAACGAGAAGATACCAGCCCCATACTCTGGTCCTCGATACCACGTTTGAGACTCCCAGCGGAACGATCGTGATGACTGACTTCATGCCCATCCGCGGCCACAACTCCGACCTGGTCCGCGTTGTTCGCTGCATCAGCGGAACAGTCCAAATGGACATGACGCTCTGCCTTCGCTTCGACTATGGCAAGTCCGTTCCGTGGATCGAATGCGAATCCGGCCCGGATGCTGCCGGTGAATCGGTGAAGTCCTGGGTCGCCAGAGTCGGGCCGAGTCTTACTGTTCTCCGCACCGCCGCAACCATAGTCGAGTCCAGCCCAGGTACGCTTTCCGCTGAGTTCACTTTGCATGCCGGTGAAACTCAGAATTTTGCGCTGACCTATGGCTGCTCGTATGAAGCCATCCCCGCACCCATCGACGTTGCGCGGGCGTTGCGCGAGACAGTCAACTTTTGGACGGATTGGGCGGCACAAAGCCAGTACAAAGGCCCGTACAGCGAGGCTGTCGAACGGTCGCTCATCACCCTGAAGGCCATGACTTACCGTCCCTCCGGAGGCATCGTCGCGGCGGTCACGACATCGCTTCCGGAGCGTCTGGGAGGACCACTCAACTGGGACTACCGCTTCTGCTGGATTCGCGACGCGACGCTCACGCTTTCCGCACTGCTCGAGGCCGGGTACACCGAAGAGGTCATTGCCTGGAAAAACTGGCTCATTCGCGCAATAGGGCCCGACGCCTCACAAGTGGAGATCATGTATGGAATCACCGGAGAGCGCAGTCTCGCCGAGACGGAAATTGATTGGCTGCCCGGCTATGCAGCCTCAGCGCCCGTTCGCGTGGGCAACGCCGCCCAGAAGCAGATTCAGCAGGATATCTATGGCGAGATCGCTGCCGCCCTCTTTCACTCCCGCGAAGCTGGCATAGCTCCAGAACCGCACGAACTTGAGCTCCAGAAGGCACTCACAGAACACCTGGCAAAGATCTGGCAGGGACCCGGGTCCGGCATGTGGGAGGAGCGCAAGCATCCCGAGCGCTTTACCTTTTCAGGAGTGATGGCGTGGCTTGCGCTTGATCGAGCCGTAAAGAGTATTGAGCAGCACGGAATGGGTGGCCCACTCGAAGAGTGGAAAGCGCTTCGCGATCGCGTCAGGGCCGATGTATTCCAGCACGGCTTTGACGTTCACCTCGATACTTTCGTCCAGCACTACGGCTCCAGTCGTCTCGACGCCTCCGTTCTTCTACTGCCGATCTTCGGGTTTCTCCCAGCGGACGACCCGCGCATGCTCGGCACTGTCAAAGCGGTGGAGCGTGAACTGATGAAAGATGGTCTTCTGCTGCGCAACCTGCCTGCTACAAGCAAGGCGGAACAGGGCGCCTTCCTCGCCTGCAGCTTCTGGCTGGTGGAGATTTACGCCATGCTGGGCAGGGTTTCCGAGGCCACGAAGCTCTTCGAGAAGCTGCTCGGCCTGGCCAACGATGTAGGTCTTCTCTCTGAGGAATACGACACCGATGCGGCGCGACTGACCGGCAACTTCCCGCAGGCCTTCTCCCACATCGCCCTCGTGCATGCGGCCGTGCGGCTTGCGGGCTGCCCGCATTGAGAGCGTCTGGCACCCGCAGCTCGCATCCGGGGACATGATGTTTACAACATGCCGCGCAGCTTTGACGCCTCCTGACGAATAAGACTGCGGCCAACGAACACCATCGCAGCAGTGCAGAGGGCGGTCCCTGTACACCAGGAACAGAGTCTTCGGAACGAGACTACCTGCTTCACCACGTTGAAGCTTGCTACTGAGCCGTCGGCGACGAGCATGACTGCGAGCAGCTTCTTAACGCGTCTGTCTCTGTGCGCCAGCAAAGCCAAGGCCAGCGTAATCCCGTAGCTGCCCAGACCGAGCAGGCTGTCGGGAATACCGAGCGGATGAGCAGACTTCGAATCGGTAATGCTGTCTGAATCGAAGATGCTGAATGGCGGGTCAGGCAGATGATCGAGCGCACCGAGTTGATACGCTGCGATCGGAGCAAGGGTCATGAGCGCGAGTGAGGTTGCCGTGATCAACAGAGCGTTCGAGTGCTCGTCGGCCCAGCTCTCATCCTCGAAGAAAGAATCGCAGTGGTTCATGCGTCTCTCCGAGTGGCGAACAGGGTTGCGCCTACGCCCACCAGCGCCAGCGCGCCCACGGCGAACCAATGCCGGTGCAGAGTAAAGAAGACCTCGGCGCTGGTACCCGACGAGCGGTCGCTGAATTTTCCACGTGCACTGTGAACACCTGGAACATACTCGTAAAGGTTATTGGGTGCGTCCGGATTGCGTGGCTCGTCCTGAATCTGCTGCGCTTTGTAGCCGGTCGCACCCAGGTAGCGGTCGAGCAGTCCGGGGATGAACTTCTGTCCGATGATTGCTTCTACCGTGGGCATTCCAACCCAATACTCGCGGCGTGGATTCTTCGCATAGCCCGCGGCAACGACGACCTCAGCGGTAAGCACGGGCTCAAAGATAGGCGGCACAGGTTGCGTGTTGTCTGGCATACGGTTCTTCACCCAGCCAAACTGCGTGGTATTCATCGCCGGCATCTGTACCACCGTAATCTTCACATTGCTCTTGTCGTGGTAAAGCTCACAGCGTAGCGAATCAGTGAAGCCGTTGATCGCATGCTTGCAGGCACAATACGCCGACTGCAGCGGAATGGAACGATAGGCGAGCGCAGAGCCGATCTGAATGATAGTGCCCCGATTGCGCGGCAGCATGCGGCGGAGAGCCGAAAGTGTTCCATGAACGAAGCCAAGGTACAGCACATCAGTTACACGCTTGTAGTCGGAGGCCTGCATCTCCTTGACGGGCGAAAAGACGCTCACCATCGCATCGTTGATCCAGATGTCAATTGGCCCAAGCTGCTCTTCAATTTGACTCGCGGCGCTCTCAACAGCTTCAGCATCGGAGACGTCCGTGGCAATGAAGATAGCTGTGCCGCCCAGGTCTTCGCACTCTTTTTTGGCAGCCGCCAGTGCTTCAGGATTCCGGGCAAGCAGGGCCAATTTAGCGCCGCGCTTGGCGTAGGCGTGTGCGATGGCGCGGCCCAGACCGGCAGAAGATCCAGTAATGACGACAACGGGTTGATCTTTCATAAATCGCTCGATTCTGAACGAGAGTCGCTCGTTCGTTGGACTGGTTAGGTGCATTGGATAACTTACTTGAGGCGCGGAACACCATGCCCGTACGTTCCGGGTGGCGCAAGTTGCGCACGCAACGGAGGTTCAGTCATATCGCGCTCGTTACTGGTGAAAACTGTCTCACCCTGCGAGATGAGGTAGTCGGCGGTGCGCGCAGCGAGCGATTGAATCGTGAGTCCAGGGTTAGCCGATCCTGCGTGGGCAGGATGGACCCGTCGCAGACGAACAGATTGGCAATGTCATGCGTCCGGCCGAACTTGTCGCCGACTGAGGTGTTTGCTGCTGCCTCATGAGTCCCTTCTATCCCGCGCTACCAGTTAGTGAGCACCTCAGCTCCGTCCTGGGTACAGGCGACTACGTCGCAGTGACGCATGCCACCTTTCCCCTCGTAATAAATAGCTGGTTCGATATTGAAGGTCATGCCGGCTTCAAGCACGTCCGGCGACTTCGGATGCAGACGCGGCAGCGCCCGCGGATCGGCGGCGGCGAAGCCTACGCCATGGCCAACAGCGTGTTTAAATTCCTTGCCGAATCCGTGCGCTGCCAGAATCCCACGCGCGGCCGCGTCCACCGCGCAGGCTTGCGCACCGGGGCGAATCGCTGCGAGCGCCGCGCTGCGAGCTTCCGCAATCGCACCGCGCATGCTTTGCTCAAGATCGTCGTCTACGCCCGAGGTATAGGTCCGCGTAATGTCTGTCCAAAAGCCATCCCCAACCGTGTTGGCGTGGATCATGACCAAGTCGCCCGGTCCGACAACACGTTGCCTTGTGCGGGCGAAGGCACCTGCGGCCTTGGCGGAATTGGGGCCCGACATACAGAAGAAATATCCGTGTCCGCGTTCGAATCCGTCGTGGGCAATAGTGGCGTAAGCGTGGTTGATCTCCGCCGCGATTTCGTCTTCGCGTCGCCCCACAGCAATCGCCTGCTGGGCAATCAGGAAGGCCGTTTCAGCCAGCAGGCAGAGGTGCCGCATCTGCCCAATCTCTACAGGCGTCTTGATCGATTTCATTCGCTTGAGCAGCGCGTCAGCCGAGGTCAGTGCGACCTCAGGAAACGCTTTTCGCAGCAGCGGAACGATAGAGCTATGAAAATGATTCCCCGACTGATAGGACTGCGGCTGCGCCATGGCGTCCAGCAAGACACCGACGCGGCTTGCACCCAGCGTGACTTCTGTAGCCAGGCGCATTAGAGGATCTTCGAGCGCATCCGTCACTGTGCGAATCTGGTCCAGCGTTTCCGGCTTGTACGGGATAAACAGGGCATCTGTAGTAGCTCTTGCAAGCTCCAGTTCATCTTCCGGAAGAATGACGTGTAACGTATCATCGCGTGTCAGAACAGCCAGGCTAGACGCCATGACAGGCCAGTATCCGGATAACAAAAGTACGTCTTCAGGGGCAAAGCAAACCAGTGCGGCGAGGTCGCTTCTGTCGAGTTCCTCAATCAACCTACGCCGACGCTCGGCATCCATGAATCCACCTCAAAATCGGCAGCAGTCGCGCCTGGCAGCCAGGCACACAGTTGTGTGGTCCAAAAAAACCCGCCAGCGTACTTCGACGAACCAACGCCAAGCCGATACGCCTGCCCCTAGCCAGAACGGACGACATAAACGTAGGATGCATGTCGTGCCACGACGGATGTCTTGTGCCCGAACCACCTACACTTATGAATCCTCCGCACAGCAGGAGCAAACCTCAGGCTCTTCATTCGGCATAGGATGCACGTCCAAGCATGCCTGCAGACTGCGCGCGCAACAGAATTGTTGCTTCCGCAGACGGGCCCAAAGCAACACAACAGCGCCGCACTTACCTGCATCGGACATAGAGTGGCCCGGCGAAGAGTTAGCTGGCGCTGCATCTACGCCCCCCGCGAGATCCATCCTTCCTCCAGGCAATTCACACTGGTCAGCAAAAATAATTTCTCCCATCTGAGGTGTTTGCATGTCGTTGATTTCCTCCGTCTCCAAACTGGCCGCAACTTCCGGGCTGCTGCTTGCGTTTGCCCTCGCACCCACTCATCTGAACGCTCAAGATCAGACTCAGACTTCGCAGGCTGCCGTGCCCGACTCAAGCCATCGCGTTGATAACTCCGCACAAAACAAAGGTCAGCATAAAACTGCGGACAAACAGCCGAATAACCAATCCGATCTACAGATCACTGCGCATGTCAGGCGTGCAATCATTGCCGACAAGTCACTCTCCACGTACGGACACAACATAAAAATCATCACCCGCAACGGCGCCGTGACGTTGAAGGGACCCGTGCACTCCGCGCAGGAGAAACAAACCCTTGTGACCGACGCCCAGGGCGCTGCTGGTGGCGGCACGGTCACGGATCAGATCACCGTCAAGGGGTCTTCCGGGAACACGAGTAAATAGCCACGGCAATCCGTCGAAAGTGGTTCATTACTCGCAACGCAAAAGATCGCACCCCTAAATTCAAGGAGAATCACAATGGCAGGTAAGAACACAGCAGCATTCGCAATTTTCCCCGACCGCAACGCCGCTGAGCGCGCAGTCGATCAGCTCACGGCCGCCGGCTTCTCCAACCAGGACGTCTCCGTTCTGATGTCTGACAAAGCTGGCTCGAAAGACTTCGCGACCGAGAAGAACACCAAGGCTCCCGAAGGCACAGCCGCCGGCGTAGGCATTGGAGGCGCACTCGGAGGCACCCTCGGTCTGCTAGCCGGAATCGGCGCGCTCGCAATCCCCGGAGTTGGTCCGCTCATCGCAGCCGGCCCCATCATGGGCGCGCTCGCCGGCCTCGGAGTTGGCGGAGCCGTAGGCGGTCTGGTCGGAGCGCTCGTCGGCATGGGCATCCCTGAGTACGAAGCGAAGCGTTACGAAAATCGCGTCAATGACGGTGGCATCCTTGTTTCAGTGCACTGCGAGACTTCCGATGAAGTATCGCGCGCCAAGGACATCCTCAAGAACGCAGGCGGCGACGATGTCGCGTCCGCAGGTGAGAAGTCCGCCAGCACTCACACGGTCGGCCACGATAACGACCGCAACGAAACGAGCGTGGGCAGCAGTCAATTCAACGACACCCGCCGCGTGGACAACACTCGCCTGGTTGACGATAGCCGTCTCAACGACCGCAGCACCAACGATCCTCTCTACACCGAGCGTCGTTTAGATGCCAACGGCGAAGTCATTGTCGAGCGCGAAGTCATCACTAAGCGCTACTAACATCGCTGCACATAGCTACAAAACTTCGCGCCTGTGCGGCTCTACCGTGCAGGCGCATTGTTTTGTAACTATGTCTTGCGGCGACTTCAGCAGCCGAGAAAGCGTCTACCTTCTACCCGGTACTTACCACTCAGCACCCGCGTAATTGCCTCCGGATACGCCAGATGCTCTTCCGCTAAAATCCTCTCTACCAGCGTCTGCTCCGTGTCCGTGTCTTCAACCGCAACGGCGCGCTGTAGCACAATCACCCCATGATCCACCTGTTCATCGACAAAATGGACCGTGCAGCCCGCCACCTTCACTCCGAAAGCAAGCGCCTGGCCCTGTGCATTCAGACCGGGGAAACTGGGCAGCAGACTGGGATGAACATTCAAGATGCGATCACCAAACGCCGCAACGAACGCTGGCGAGATGATCCGCATATATCCCGCGAGGCAAACCAGATCGACGCCGCTCTCGCGCAGCGCTGCGATCATATGCGCGTCATGACGCGCCCGAGCGTCTGCACCTTTTCCTTGCTGCACAATCGCCGTTGCCTTGAACCCGAGTGCACGCGCCGCATCCAGCCCAGCCGCGTCCGCGCGATTTGAGAGCACGACGCTGATCTCCGCCTCAGGAATGCGTCCGTCCTGAATGGCTTGATGAATCGCAACAAAGTTGGATCCGCGCCCGGAGAGAAGGATTCCAAGCCTCTTCATCGCTCAACACCCCGGCGCATTCTTGTAACTCCTGACTTCAAACAAAACGCGCAACCCATCGCACCTGCCCTCCAGCGACAGAGTACACGCTGGCTCCTGCGCGCCAGCCAAACTCAGCTATTCACCACCCCGCCTGTTCCACAAATCGTCGCATGTGAGTTGGTCGGCCAGGGCTCGCTGGACGACCAGATCGCGGCCTTGCCGCCCACACCAAGAACCAGCAGTCTCATCATTGCGCTCCTCTCCTGCTGCACGTTGAATGGAGCAGGAGAGGAGCAAGCTGGACGAAGATTATCGCCGTTGCGGAGAAGACCAGCGCAGGCCACCACCAAACGTCTGGCCATAGAACTCGCGCTGCACAGGATAATTTGGGCTTCCATTATAAAACCCGAAAACTTCGTTATTCAGGTTTTGCCCGTACGCTACAGCCGTAAATCCCTTGGGAAGCTGATAAGTACCCTCCAGATCAATCTGCAGGTGAGAGTAGAAGTAGTTATCGCCGTTCGGCCCCTTGGGTCCGCCACCACCACCGCCCGCAGTGATCGGACTGTTCTGATCGGTCGTATATTGATAAGCCGCGATGTTTGCCTGGTTGTAAGTCATGCCCAGACGGACCGACAATTTCTTCTTATCATAAGTCGGCGAGAAGTTATAGCTGTTCGGCGACTGTGCGATGAGTGGAGGATTCGCGCCTTCCGGTCCACGATTCGGCCCGCTGATCGTGCCCGGCGCAACACCCGGTGCCGTCACGTCTATGTAGGGTGGCAGCTTCGCCTTCGACCCCGTATAGCCGTAATTGGCGGACACTCCCAGGCCATCCAGCAGTCCGGGAAGATACGTGAAATGCTGCTGGAACGAGATCTCAAAGCCATACACGTAAGCACTGCCGGCGTTGATGGTCTGGCTCAGGAAATAGGGGCTGGCATTGCCGGTGATAACAGGATTTGATGGCGTCAGGGTCAAAGTCGGAAGGATAGGGTCGGATAAGTGCTTGTAGAAGAATCCAGCCTGCAGCAGCCCCTGATGGGAAAGCCCGTTTTCATACAGCAGGTCGATGTCGTCAGCATACTCGGCATGCAGGTTCGGATTGCCTTGTCTGATCGTATTACGCGCCGTTCCCCCGCTGGGCGCACTCCTGAACGGAATCAAATCGCTGAAGTTAGGGCGAGAGAGGCCACGCCCATACACCAGCCGAATTCCCGAGGACGGCGTAAGCGCATAACGCAAAGATGCGCTGGGCAGAGGTGTAATGTAGGAGGTCTGCACGCGTATCGGAGCCGTACCCAGATTGGTTGCGCGCGTCGCACCAAGATAGCCAAGGTTGTTTTCCAGCGTCGCTTCAATACGCAGGCCGAGCACCAGCCGGAAGCGCGAGAAGTTGGTTGTGTTCATCACGTAGCCAGCAGGAACTTTTTCAACCTGGTCGAAAGAGTTGCCGATCACATCCTGCGATCCGTCATCGGTCTGGGCCGCAAAGGCTCGTACCTTGTCGTACTCCACCGTCGGACCAAACTTGTAGTCTCCGCCGTAATAATTCGGATCGTGGAAATCATTTAGGAAGTTAGACATCGCGAGCGTGGGATCGTCCGGATTGCTCGAAGCTACATTCGGCACGAAGAAACGATTGTCCTGGTTGACGAACTTATGTTCGTTGCGGAAGCGGCCGCCGAATTCAACCGTGCTCGCGTGGCCGGCGAAACTATACGGCACGATGAACGATGCCCCAAAGCCAAGATCGACCTCGGGGTTGTAGAAGTTCTCCACCTCCTGGCCTTGATAGAAATACTTGCTCGGGTCGAAGATATCGACGCCGTTCTGTACGTTCAGGTGCGGCTCCAATGGATTCTTCAACTCGAGGCTGTACTGCACATTGTTCAGCGGATTCGTCTTTGATTGCGGGGCAAAGTTCGCAAATGAATAGCCTTGATCCTTGGTGCGCCCCACCGAAGCATTCACGTCCCACCCGAGAACGGCACTATGGATCACATGGTGACCGCCCAGCTGCATGCCGCCAAGATCCTGTACGGGACGACGGCGCAGCGCCTGAAAGTGGACCGAACCGTCACTCCCACCCTGGGTAGGACTCACAAAAGAATTGATCGTCGGGCTGTAGATCCAGTCGTCGCCAAAGTTTCTGAAGTAAGAGTACAGGCCTTTGAGAAAGATCGTGGATGTATCACTTAGCCGATAGTCAAGGGTGCCCGCGCCTCCCTCCCGATCCCGGAAGTAACGATAGTCGCGCAGGTCATACGTTCCTGTGAGTGCCGGCCCCGGCTCAATGTCATTGATGCCAAGTCCGTTCCAGTCATAGGAGCCGGCAATCAGCACACCGAGCTTCTTGCCTGGAAAAAAGCGCTTGCCCACCGTGCCATCAAACTTGTACTGCGGACGGCCACCGAGAATGGGCAGATATCCGCCCGTCGCTTCAAGCGCTACCGTAGGACGATCCTCCGCGCCCTTGGTGCGCAGATCGACCGAGCCTCCAATCCCATCACCTTCCATATTGGCCTGCAGAGTTTTATTAATCTGCACCGACTCAACCAGGTCGGCGGGAATGATGTCCAGCTTGATCTGTCGCCCAGTCTCCGGCGACGCAAGGGTCACACCGTCCAGCGTCGTGTGGGTCAGGCGCGGCTCGGTGCCGCGGATTCTTACATATTTGCCCTCGCCTTCGTCGCGCTCCAGCGTCACACTCGGAAGGCGGCCAATCGCATCGGCAACATTGGCATTGGGCAGGCTGGTGATCACGTCTGCGGGAAGAACATTGATGATGTTGTCCGCGGCCAGGGTACGGTTGATTGCTTCCACTTCGCCGCCTGCGCGACCCGCAAAGACCTGCACATTCTGCACATTGGAGGCGACTTTCAGCTCTACCTGCACATTCGCCGACTGCCCGGCGGTGAGCGTCAGGGACTGCGTGTCGTCGGCAAAGCCCGTATAGGTGACGGTCAGCTCCGCACTGCCGGCCGGGATGTCCAGCAGCGTGAAGCGGCCTTGCGCATTGCTCACAGCAGATCGGTCCCCGGGCTCAACCTTTACTCTTGCGCCCTGCAAGGGCTGCCCGTCAACATCGGTCACCGCCCCGGAGACCGTGGCGCGTCCGGTCTGGCCAGCAGCCGCGGCGCACGAAAGTGAAAGAATCACGCCATACAAACGAATTCGCACACCCATTCCCGACCTCTTCAGCTTTGAAATTCAGAGAGGCATGCACGTTCCACGACGCACGAATCCGCTGACCCCGGCCAACTGCACTCGAGGTGGGATCGATGCTGAAGATTGCAGCTCTTTGATGTGCTGAGGTTAGAAGACGTTCTTTACAGGACGTTGACGCGCTCGTGAATGCTTGACGACAATCGCGTAGCATCGTGCGTCCAACGCAAAAGCGCACGCGGTGGGAACGTGCGCTCTGGCAAAGGTTATCAACCCAGCTTTGTCCATGGGTTGCTGCTCAGGTGAACTCAGGCCAGCGCAGGTTCAGTCGCCGATGGACGCGCGGCTATTCCCTGCACGCTGGACGCCTGATCACTCTCCATCGCCTGTTCGCCTGCAACCGTCTCATCCGTTACCGGTGCCTGCGGAAAGTAGGCATTGGCGAAGTATTGCCCCAGCATGCGATCCGTGTTGAAAAAGCTTCCGTTCATCGCGATGCAGTGCTGTTGCATGCGCGCCCATGCATTGGGACGCGCGAACAATGGAGCGATCCGGTGCTCGAGCTTTTCGTAAAGGCTCGCCGCCTCCGCCGAATCGCTGTCTCCATCGTCGATCGCCCAGCCCGTTACGTCCTCCGCGCAGCCCTCGATCCACCAGCCATCCAGCACGCTCAGGCTGGGCACGCCATTCAGCGCTGCCTTCATCCCGGATGTCCCGGAAGCCTCGTACGGACGCCGCGGCGTATTCACCCAAACGTCCACGCCCTGAGTCAAAATTGCGCCAAGTTCCCAGTCGTAGTTTTCGAGATAGACAATCCTCAGCGATCCGCTGGAGATCTTTCCGGCAATCTCGAACACTTCCTGAATCAGCCCTTTGCCCGCCGTATCGGCCGGGTGCGCCTTGCCCGCGAACACAATTTGCAGGCCGCCAATCTTCTTCGCAATCCTCGCCAGCCGCTTCGGATCGTCGAGCAGCAGACTCGCACGTTTGTAGGTGGCCACGCGCCGGGCAAACCCCAGGGTCAGCACGCTCTCATTGAACGCCGCTCCCGTGCGCGTTTGTACCACCTCCACCAGCTTGCGCTTGCCGGAGCGGTGCGCGTTGGCGATTCGAGCCGGCTGAAGGCCGTACACAGAGCGAAAATACTGGTTGTCGTGCCGCCAGCGAGGCATCTCCTGATCGAAGAGAGCCTGTAGCGGAGCTGCAATCCAGGTTGCCGCATGCACGCCGTTGGTCACCGACTCCACCGTGTAGTCGGGGAACATCGCTTTCGAAACCTTGCCGTGCTGCATCGCCACGCCGTTGACCCAGCGCGAAAAGCGCAGGGCAACATACGTCATGTTCAGCAGATTGTTGTGTAGCCCGCCAAAGCGCTCGATGGCCTGGCTGCGCTCCTGACCCAGCACTGCATACATCTGGTCCAGACCAAACTGGTCGTGCCCGGCCGGAACCGGCGTATGCGTTGTAAACACACACTGCGCGGCCACGGCCAGACGATCCGCTTCGGTCGCGCTGGCCAGCGTTTTGCCCTGCTCCAGTCGATCCTCAAGCAGACCCAGCGCCAGCAGCGCCGCATGGCCTTCGTTCATGTGATACACCGCCGGCAGGCAGCCCATCTTGTGCAGCAGCCGCGAACCCGCCAGGCCGAGGACGGTCTCCTGGCAGAGCCGGTAGTACGTGTCGCCTCCGTAGAGATGGTCGGTCAGCCTGCGGTCGTAGGGGTCGTTCCCTTCCACATCCGTGTCCAGCAGAAAGACTGGGATGATGTGCCCCGCTACGCCGACCACATCGAAACGCCACGCACGCACCGTAATCTGGCGCGACTGCATTTCCATCGTCACAGACTCGCCGGCCTCAGGCAGCATCGTCTCGGGCGTCCACGACACGTCCGATTCCGTCTGTTGTCCGTTCGCATCCAAATGCTGCCGAAAATATCCCCGGCGATGGCATAGCGAAACCGCGACCATTGGCGCGCCGGTATCCGCCGCCGAACGTAAGGTATCGCCCGCCAGCATTCCGAGCCCGCCCGAATAGGTGGGGAGCGAAGGCGCAAGCGCGATCTCCATCGAAAAATAAGCAATGGTGCGTGTGCCCAGGTCAAGCTTGCCAGGGGAAGCGGGGGCAAAGTGATTTGCAGCCGGAGAGGTCATGCGGGGTCCTCGCAAGGATACGTTCGGGAAATTCCGCATCAGCGAAGACGAAGTCAGCGCGGAACGGGTGAAAGTTTGCCTGTTGCAAGCTTCATCGGTAGGGCAGGCCGGGGCGCAAAGGGATTTCGGTTCCCCGCCCGGCTTGTTTCAAGACTACCTCAGCCCACCTGGTCAGACTCTCAGAAACTTCTGTTAAGAAAGTGAAGATACCGCTGAACGAATGAAATCGCACATGCGGCCTGTTTCTTAACTGCTTCCAAAGCGCACCGCTGAACGCACTCGACAGGCCAGTCACGCGCAGGCAACGAAACATAGCCTGCGGTGAATGACAGTGCGCCTGGCAGGAAACAGCTTATGTTGACCTAGCAGGGCGCGCGGTTTGGCCGCCAGCCAATCCATTGCTATACTCAGGGAGCGTTCAGGGTAACCGTTTCTGTACAAATGGATTCCCGATTCGCCAGACTTCCCTGCCCAAGCTGCCTTCCAGGGGCGACCGGCACGAGTCAACGTGGCCTGACCCTTCTTGGCGGTCTTGTCTGCGAGTTCCATGCATCGCCAAGGCCAGATAGCTCAGTGGTAGAGCGCGGCCCTGAAAAGGCCGGCGTCGGCGGTTCGATCCCGTCTCTGGCCACCAATTTATAATCAACGACTTGCAATATACTTTTGGATTTTGCAAGTGATTTGCAACTGATTTCACGGCGGTTGGTACGATCAGAACATGCTTGATCGCCGTAATCTGAAGCAAATCACAGAGCGTGTGAGCGTTTATACGAGGCACACATCTTCCTGCGTGCATGCCGGCCATACGCACTTCAAACGGTGCGCTTGCTTCAAATACCTTTGCGTAATGACCGACGGCGGAAGCAAGACGCTGTCCGCAAAGACGCGCTCCTGGTCAGTTGCCGAAGTGAAGGCTGCCGCTTTGAGGGACAGTCTGGACCCCATGAAACGGCGACTCGCCGAGTTGGAAGACAAGAAGCAGGCTGAGGACGCCGAGGCGGTGACGGTCGAATCCGCACTCGAGCGCTGGCTCGCAAGCATTCGGAACAAGCACGACAACGACAACACCTATTCGAAATATCGCACGGTCGCAAAGTACATCGGCCTGTGGGCGAGGCTCAACGGACTCGTCAGGCTGCGGGACATTTCTGCTGACACCCTCGACGTGTGGAAGAATTCGTGGACTTTGAATGCTAAACGTCCAGAAGATCGGATTGGTAGAACCACGGCGGCACGTCGTTTGGAGATGGTGAAGCGGTTTACGAAGTACTGCTTGAGAATGGCGTGGATCGTGATGGACCCTGCCGGGGATTTTGATGCGATCACACCAGACCCCGGGCAGACTCTGCCACTGCTCAGCGGCAGGTACGAGGCGGTGCTTGCTGCCGCATACGAATATGACGCGAGAATGCGGCCCGATGACCGGTTCGGTCCCGAGTTACGGGCCATCATTCAATTGATGCGTTGGTCGGGGCTGCGGATTGGTGATGCCCTGAAGGTCAAGCGCACAGACTCCAAGGACAATCGCCTGACGATCAGAAAAAGCCAGAAGAGCAAGAAGCCACACGCCTTGATGGTTCCGGATCACGCGATATCGGAACTCTTCGGTCTGAAGACTCGGCCAACGATTGACCCCGCTTATTTTTTCTGGTCCGGGAAGAGTCTCCACAAGTCCCTAACCAGCCAGTGGCAGCGCAAACTCCAGCGGCTCAACGACTACCTGTCGATAGTCGATTACGATGGTCAGCCGATGCGCTTTCACTCCCATCAACTTCGCGACACGTTCGCGGTGGAGCACTTATTGGCTGGTACGACGATGCAGGATCTGTCGCGGATGCTCGGTCACGCGTCGATCAAGGTCACGGAGAAGTACTACGCTCCCTGGGTGCCGGAGAGGCAGGCCGCGCTTGAGTTGAAGATGATGGAAGCGTTGGGAAAGATGGGAGCGGGGGTTACCCTCGCGGCCGGGAAAGCCGCCGGTGCACCCGGATAGCGGTCGACTGAGGAATCCTCAATGAGCAGTAACCGCGCTTGTTGCGCTGTTCGGGGCGGTCGATTTTCAAAACGCCGGCCTCGTTGAGAAAAATGCTGCGGATCACTTTGCCGCTTATCCCCCACAAACCAGCCAATTCATTTGGGGCGTAGTGAGGTTCGAGCGCCAGGATGCCGCCCGAGAGATTCTGATTGGCGTCATCGAAAGCTGCGGAACGACAGGTTCTTGGGTCCCGTATTGCGTTGCCTTTTCTATTTCGCGGTGCGTAGATCGGCAACCTGCTCGGCTACTACCATTCACTTCATCCATAGTTTTGCTCCGGTGTCTGATCTTTCCTGTTCAGAAAGCGCTGCCAAAGTGTGTCGATGAACAGCCGCCTTCCCGAGCGATTCCCTCGGATGCATCGCGGCCTTATTTGCTCAGTACGCATGCTTTACCGGCTCGCGCCGCACTTCCTGCTTTTCACGCGCAAGCTGGGAAAACCGTGCTGGTGCTCAGAAGCAGCCCCCCAGATCATGGCACCGTGCATGCGGCGCACGCTGCACGTTCAACATCAGAATGTGCTCCGGCGAGGGCAGGCGGTAGAGCCGGAAGGTACATTGTCCTTTTGGGTATACCAAGGAGCTGTCTGGGTTGATTGGATTGGTTACTTCAGACTCAGCAGACGAGGCGTCGCCAACCGCGCTCCTAGGCGAGCATGGGAGTGTGGGCCTGCCGACGTCTCAGAAGGCTGTCAGGGCCTTTTGTGCCGTACTAACGATAGGGTTTGCGCAACGTGACAACTCAACAATGTGCCGAGGCGTCGTTTAGCTATAACGATTCAGCTAATCGAGAGAGAAATCTGATCTCGGCGCGAAGCTTGATCAGCTCGCCTTATCGTCGTTCCTGATCGAGCGACCAACCAAGCCGGAGAAGTGTCGGAGCGGGGGCTAATCAAGTTGGTCGCCCGATAATGCAGATTACGTATAGTCGCGGTGTAGGCGCAAAGCAATAATGTCGTAGCTCTGCAAAGCCAAAGTATCGATGGTGGACAGCGACAAGTCATCTGTAAATCAGACGGCAACACTGCCGCATGTAATCTGTTTGCATCTTGACGACGGAGACGCGGCTAAGGCAGCGGTAGTGCCCCGGGGCCGTCTGCGGTAATCGCCACCGGTATGATGTCTCCCTTTTCATCGAACCGCATCCTGTCCACCGCCATGACTCGTTCGTCCGGCCCAGTCGTGCCCAGCGGGTGCCTGTGATACACGATGTACCAGTCGTCCGTTCCCGGGATCTGTAGCACCGAGTGATGACCCGGTCCATTTGCCACAGCCGCATCCGTACTCAAAATTTTGCCGACTTGCACAAACGGTCCGGTTGGGCTGCTGCTCTTTGCATACGCAACACCATACGACGCATCGCCCCAGTCACCCTCCGACCACATAAAGTAGTACGTGCCTTTTCGTTTCAACACGAACGGCCCTTCCACATAGTTCTGGAGTAATTTCTCGGTACAGCGCGCCGTCCTTCAGCGGAATCACATGTGTCAGATCCGCGCTCAACCGCGTCACGTTACAGTGCCCGTGTCCACCATAGTAGAAGTAGATCGAACCATCGTCATCCCGAAATACCATCGGGTCGATAGGCTGAGCGCCATTGTGGAACTCACCAATCAGCGGCTTTCTCAATAGATCTTTGAAGGGGCCGCCCGGCGAATCACTGACCGCAACCCCAATTCCACCGGGGAACGTGTCTTTCTCTTGAATGTCATTCGCTCCAAAAAACAGGTAGTACCTGCCATGCAGGTACAGTGCGCTTGGCGCCCAGAGTGCATATGCGGCCCACGGCACGTGATTCACATCCAGTACGTGAGCGTGCTTGGTCCAATGCACCAGATCCGGCGACGAAAACGCATCGAGCGACGTCTGCTGCAGGTATATCGGGTGCACCACCGGTCCGGTCCTCAACTTCTGCTGCAGCAGGTTAAAGGTCATTCCTGCATCGGCGTCCGCGTCGGAAGGCTCGTCGTGGGATACACCCAATACTGCCCTGAAAACACATGGATTTCCGGGTCCGCATACCAACCCTGCCGCGATAGCGCCGTTGTTGCCTGCCCTTGCATGTGGCAGACTGACAGCACGCACGCCAGCAGGCCATACAGCATTACTCGACTCGATCGGTACACACGACCTCCTCAACGCACGACACCACTATAATCTTTGGCACGTCTGATGATGGTACGGGACAGGGCGAGACTTGAGAGCCGCAGCATACTCAGTTTTATTCTACTGCTACAGCAATCAAGCTCAATCTTTCCAGGAGGCTGTTCGATGAACAAAACACGAGTACTCTCGGCCTCGCGTCGCAATTTTCTAAAAACCTCGGGTCTGGCAGTTGCCGCATCGGTCCTGGAAAAAACAAGGGCGGAATCACAAGACAGGCACGCCGTGAAGCCGGGGGCGCGGCCCGCTTCGAGCAGGCGAAGCCTCGTCTTGCTGGTCAATATTCTGCAGGGGACAAACTCTACGCCGGACTTCTCTCGTGGCAATACTCTGCCGATCGCGGCACGTCCCTTTGGTATGAGTCATTGGACGCTGCAATCGAGCGCGAATAGTCCATGGCTGTTCGCGCCGGGCCAGCGCCGCATGCAGGGCTTCCGCTGCACGCACCAACTCAGCCCCTGGCTCGGCGACTATGGCCATGCAGTATTTCTGCCTTTCTGCGGCACGATCGATCCGGAATCTTCAAGCCGCGCCAGTTCCTACAGACCCGAGGAAGCGACGCTCTCACCCCACGTCCTCAAACTGCGGCTGATGCGGTACTCGATTGACTGCGAGTTGATCCCTACGGAGCGATGCGCGCTTCTCTTCGTCCAGTACAGCAAACAGGAACGGCCTGGCTTCCTCTTCGACATCCCAGGACAAAAAGCGCCGACGATTGTAGAAGACAAGGCGCGCAGGACGATTTCGTTCCTGTCCACGGAGAACTCGGGAGGTGTTGTGGAGGGTTTCGCCACCTACTACGTTATGAAGTTCTCAGACGACTGGGCGGCCTACTCCGTCAAAGAAAGCCACGGTCATCACGTTGGCGTTTTGCAGTTCGACGACGCTGTTCGCACGTTGGAGGTGCGGATCGCAACATCGTTTATCTCCGTGGAGCAGGCGGAGCGCAACATGGACCTCGAGTTGAAGGAGACATCGCCTGCCGCTCTACGCAACGAGACGGAGGATGCATGGAACAGCTATCTCGAGCGAGTGACCATTGAAGGAGCAACGGAAGACCAGCAGCTGATCTTCTACTCCTGCCTTTACCGGACACTGCTCTTTCCGCGCATCTGGCACGAGCCGGGTCCATCAGGAGACATGCAGCATCGCAGCCCTTACAACGGCAAAATCGTTTCGGGAGTGATGTATGCAGACCACGGGTATTGGGATGTCTACCACGCGTGGTATCCCATGATGACCGTCCTATTCCCCGAGCGCCTCAGCGAGATCCTGCAGGCATGGGTCAACGCCTACAAGGAAGGTGGCTGGCTGCCGCAGTTTCCGTGTCCCGGGTACCGGGCCTGCATGACCGGCAGTCTTGTGGACTCGCTGTTCGGAGAAGCTGCCGTCAAGGGTATTGAGGGGTTTGACATGGCGACCGCGTATGAAGGTCTGAAGAAACACGCAACCCAGCCCGGCAACCCGGACGCAGGCTACGGCAGGCGCGGCGTGACGGAATATCTGAAATACGGGTACGCACCGGCCGGCATGGTCGGCCAATCCGTTGCCGAAACCGTCGACGCAGCCTACGGAGACTACTGCATTGCCCAGGTTGCCAGGGCGCTGGGCAAGACAGAGGACTACGAGATGTTCATGAAGCGATCGGAGAACTGGCGAAACCTGTATGACTCCTCAACCGGCTTCCTTCGCGGTAGAAAAGCCGATGGAAGCTGGCTTGAGCCGTTCGATGCGGTCACCTGGGGCGACCCCTACGTGGAAGGTTCAGCGTGGCAGCATCGCTGGGATGTGCCGCACAACATCGACGCTCTGATCAAGGCGCTGGGCGGTAAAGAAAAAGCGGTCCAAGCACTCGACCAGATGCTCTCGATGCAGCCGAACTTTAATACCGGAAGCTACGGGACCGAAATCCATGAGATGTCCGAGATGGCAGCCGTAAAGTTCGGCCAGTACGCTCACAGCAACCAGCCTGTTCACCACGTGCTTTATGTGTACACGGCGGCGGGACGACCGGACAAAGCTGCCTACTGGGCCCACAAGGTGATGGAGGAACTCTACACCGTCGACAGCTACCCTGGAGACGAAGACACGGGCTCAATGGCTGCATGGTACATCCTCAGTTCCCTCGGACTTTTCTCGCTCTGCCCTGCAAAGCCGGAGTACATGCTTGGAGCTCCCCTGTTTTCCAGCGCCACTTTGAAGCTTGCGCGCGGCAAGATACTGGTCGTGGAATCGGTCGGTGCCAACACGCAAAGTGCGTCGCTGGACGGCCGCAGACTCCCGTCGTTCACCATCGACCACGCCTCTCTTGTGAACGGAGGGCACCTGCGCTTTTCGTAAATCATCGCTTGTCGTCTACGAACGCTTCGAACCTTCTGCAGAGTTAACACACAGGGTAGTAACTGTTCTCTCGAGCTACTCGCACTCGGCGTTCGTCAGGTTCGGAGACAAGGAACGATATCCGCATCTATGAGTTCCTCGGCCGCCAAGATAATGCAGTGCACATTAGACGAACAGGCAATCCGGCTCGAAATCAGGCGCATCGCTCACGCGCCAAGCAAAAGGGGTGACACAAGGTCACCCCTTTTGGATTTGAGACTAGCCTAGAAGGTGAACTTGCCCGCGACCTGTACCTGGCGCGCACTGTTTTGGTAGCTCGAAACCTGGCCTTGACCGTTTCGCTGGATCACGCCGAATGTGGAGTCGTTGATGTTGGCATCAGGTCCGCCGTAGATCTGATGGTTGAGTGTGTTGAACATTTCAAAGCGGAACTGAAAGTTGTAACGCTCGTTAGCTCCGAAACGTGTGTTTTTCACGAGTGACGAATCGAAGTTGTTAAAGCTAGGGTTGCGAACATCGGACATCACGCGAGGTGCGGTTCCGATTGTGTAAGGGGCCGTCTTTGCAAGAGCCGCCGTGTTGAAGAAATGATCGACGGTGGGGTGTGAAGCTTTGTAGTCCTGGCCGCTGGCATCCGGACGCTGCGGGCCAGCGAATATGCTCGAAGCAGTTGAGCCGTTATCGTAGCTCCCGATGACAACGGGTGTCCCGCTGGAGTAGCTGACAATGCCGTCCAGTTGCCATCCGCCAAGGACTAGATCGGCTACTTTTGGGATATTGGACCCGAAGCGATGGCCGCGGCCGAACGGCAGTTCGTAAACCGCACTGGAAGTCAAAATACGCGAGACATCGTAAGCCGAAAGACCGAACTCACGCTGCGGCTGGTACTGGTTGGCATAGGTCTGAGACGAAGGTCCAAGATAGCTGACACTGGAGGAGGAATTATCCTCTGCCTTGGATCCCGTAAAAGCAAAGGTGTAGCTGAGACCTTTGCTGAATTGGCGTGTGAGTTGCAATGTAAAGGCGTGATAGATCGAGCTGCCCCCCGGTTTGCGGAAGCTTGAAACCCCGTTGTACTGAGGATATTGGCGGAGCAGTTGACTCAGCTGCACCGTTGGTTGCGAAAGAGGTGAACCGATGGTCGTGATCTTGCCGTAGAACGGATTGGCCACCTGACTCTTGAGCTTACTGCCCAGCGCGAGATAGGAGGTGGGCAACTGATCGTAAGGGGTTGCCGGATCACCGTTGATGAGGAAGGTCCCCTTGTTGCCCAGATAAGCGACCTCGGCGACGAAGCTCATGGGAAGCTGATACTGCATACTGAGGTTCCACTGCTGCGTGTACGGCGTGCGTACGCTGCTGAAAAAGGACTGCTGGATTCCATTGCCAATATCGATGTTCGCTACGCAAGCGGGATTGGAAATGCAGGTGGGATCAAGAGCCTGTGGGATCTGATAGCCGGAAGGGTACGGATTGGAGAGGTCAGCGACCGGCGCACTGTGCTGATTATCGAAGCTCGGATTGAAGTTTGTCTGCGAATTGAAGCCTTCGGTTCCAGCTGCGCCGGAAGTGCCGGCAGCCTGCAGTGCCGAAGGCTGGTAGACGAGCCCATACCCGCCCCGGACATCGAACTTCGCGGTTGGACTGTAGGCAAAGCCAAAGCGCGGAGCGAAGTCTTTCCACTGCGTGGGTGCCTGTCTACGTCCATACTTCGAGTTTGCGCTTCCGGCGAGGACCATCTGCCCGCGGAGACTGCCGCAGTTCGGGCAGTTCACGCCCTGAGCCGGGGTAACGCTTCCCAGCACATTGGGCAGCGTGGGATCCCAATACGAAAGTTGATTGTGCTGTTCGGTACGGGGCAACTCCACATCCCAGCGAAGGCCGTAGTTCAATGTGAGTTGGTGCGACACCTTCCAGTCATCCTGCACATAACCCGCAATGTAGTAGGAAGTTTGAACGGTGTGCGGATCGAAGGTGATGTTACCGCCCGACGGGAGGCCGAGCAGGAAGGAAGCGATGGAATTGCCGGATCCATCATTGTTGTCAGGGTTGAGGCGCGTCCAACTCTGGTCAGAGTAGTAGCTTCCCGACGGGTAGGTGTACTGGTAGAAGTCCAGGTTCAGGAGACGCCACTCGCCACCGACCTTGACAGAGTGCGCGCCTGCAATTTTGCTGAGGCTGCCATTGACGTCCTGCGCGAGTGGATTTTCCTGGAGAGGAATGTAGCCTTGAGCGCCGAGGTCTGAGAATCCCTGACTGAACCCGAAGTGCGGAAACAGTTTTACGTTCTTGTCCGCTTGTGTGTTGATGGTGGCCGGAAAGCCCAGCGTGGTTGCATCGAAGCCCTGGCCAAATGCTGTTCGCACGGAGGTTGACTTGGAGAAGCCATACCGGAACTCGCCTACAAGGGTGGGAGTAAAGGTGACTACGTTGTTGAAGGAGAGGCTGTAGGCAGTGGACTTGTCTGGCCCGTTGTACCCTCCGGTGGTCGCCGCGTTTCCGAGGTCATTCAAGGGGATACTCGTGCCCGCGAAATGCGAAAAACGGATGAAAGAGTGCCACCTTTGTCCGAACTGCTGGTCGACGCGCGTGTCGAAGTGATAGTAGTTGTTCGTGGAGCTTCCCGCAACGTTAACGCTGCTGTAGAGTCCAGTGGTGGCGGTCGACTTCGGATAGTAGCTCAACACTTTTTGCGCGATCTGGGAAGCGGGCGTATTCAGGTATTGTGCAGGGATGATGTTGCCCGGGAATGGATCGCGCAGGTACGACGTGGAGCCGTTCCCTGTCACCGCGTGAACAGAATATGGGTTGTAAATTGGGATCTGCTTGCCGTTGGAATCCACGTAGCCCGAGAAGTCTCCCGTAAGAAATGCTGGGTTTGGCACGTTGATGTTGCTGGAGCCCGCAACCTGCTGTCGTGAATCCTCAAAGTCAGCAAAAAAGAACGTTTTGTCGCGCACGATTGGCCCGCTGATCGTGCCGCCTGTTTGATAGCGGTGACCGTCTGGCTTGGCGCTGCCGCGCGTGCCAAAAGCCTGGGCGCTCAAACTTGACGGTTCGGCAAATTCGAAGACGCTGCCATGGAACTGGTTCGTTCCGCCCTTCGTGACTAGGCTGATGATGCCTCCGGAGAAGCGCCCGTACTCGGCCTCGAGTACGCTCGATTGAACGTTGACCTCCTGAACGGAGTCGATAATCGGCGTGTAGGCGCTGGAGTTGTTGCCGACGTTGTTCTCCGGAAGGATATTCGTCATGCCATCGATCAACTGCTCGTTGTTCCCGTTTCGCGAGCCGCCGATATGCGGCGTCGAAGCTCCCCCGACATTGCTCACGGTAGGCGCCAGAGCTGCAAAATCGAAAGGATTGCGCCCATTGTCGGGCAGGTCCAGAATTTCACGGGTGGAGATGGTGGTTGAAAGATTCGAGGTCTCTGTGTCGAGGTGCTCTTCGTTTGCGGACACCTCCACCGCTTGAGACATCTGACCGATCTGTAGATGGAAATTTGCTTCGTCCGTTTGTGAGACTGACACCTGAATGCCGCTCTGCTCGGCTGGACGGAAGCCGGTTGAGGTCGCGCTGACCGTGTAGTTTCCCGGCAGAACAAAGGTGAAAACGTAGCGTCCGGAAGAATCCGTCTGCACCGTACGTGTCTGATTGGTGGAGGTTTCCCGGATCGTGACCGTAGCCGAAGGAATGTTGGCTCCGGAGGGGTCTGTGACGATGCCTGCGATGTTCCCGGTGGGCGATTGGGCACAAAGCGGGAGAGCAAAGAGCAAGGCTGGCGCGAGCAGAAGAGGACGAATGATTCGCATAGAACTCCTGAAGACTAGGCAAGGCGAGAGGTGTGGAAACTCGCAAAGCACACTTAAGTTATCGATAACAGCAATGAGTGATTTTATAGTTGCCGGGGCGGTATGATGTCAACAGAAATTTCTTGGCCGGTACGGAGGTAGGACAGCGGTGGCTTGCTTTGTCAGAACGGCGCGCGCGATGTGTCAACGAGAGTGTTTACGCGCGTTGCTGTTTTGCAGCATGGGAACTCTGATGATGGCCAGCTCGTTTGCCGCCGCTGAGAGCTGCGTGGCCGTCAGGGGCATGGGCCAGCCGACTTCCCCTGAAGCGTACCGCCAACGGGCCGACGTTTACAGACAACGCGGGGAAAAAGGCTGTGCAGCCGACGCGCTGGAAGCCGCAGCCAGATTGCTACCGTCCGATGCGTCTCTGCAGCTTTCATTTGGACAGGCACTGTACGAAGCTAGCAGAGTAGAGCGCGCGCGAGAAGTGCTGGAACATGCAGCGCTTATAGCCCCAACCTCTGTCGAGACGCATCTGGCGCTGGGTGTAGTCGAGCATGACCTTGGGAATCGCGATCTTGCTCTCCGGGAGTGGGAGCACGCGTTGCAGCTGGATCCCTCCTCGGCCATTGCGCTGGATTGGGTGTCCAAGGCGCGGATTGAGGCAGGGCAATACACTGCGGCGGTCGATCTGCTGCTTACCGCGGCTCGCGATGAAAATGCGGAAGTAGACCTCTTGCTTGCGCGCAGCCACGCCGGCATGGCGGACCAGTCCATTGCGCCGGCCATGGCCGCGCTAGCAAGGCATCCGGGCTGGCTGAAGGTGCGGCTGGCGCTTGCTGTTGTGTTAACCCAGCGCAATCGCTACCAAGATGCGGCCGATCTGCTGAAGCCTGCCTTGACGATGGAACCGGGCGATCAAGACCTGCAACTGGAAAACTTGCGAGTTCTAGTGCTGAAGGGAGATCTTGCTGAGGCAAAACCTGCCTCGGCGGATTATCTGAAACGGTTTCCAAACAGCTTCGACGGACTCTACCTGGCTGGCCTGATCCAGCGCAAAGAGGGCCAATACGAAGCTGCCATTGCCGAACTCAGCGCCGCAATTGCGCAACGGCCGAAGCACTTCGATGTGCTGTTCAACCTGGGTGCCTCCGAAATTGGGTTGAAACGTTGGTCTGCGGCAAAGCAGCACCTGGAAGCGGCTGTAGCGCTGAACCCAGGCGAGGCGGATGCTCACTTCCAGTTGGGCACCGTGCTGCGCGCGACAGGAGACGAGGCAGGTGCCAAAATTCAATTAACTGCGTACCAGAAGTGCTTGCGGGATAGAAGCCGCCTGGATCGCGACGTCAGTCTGGCCTCACAGGCCAGTGACAAGATGCGCGCTGGCGACGCAGCGGCGGCAATTCTGCTCTACCACGATCTACTTCAAGATGAACCTGACAACCCTGTGACCTGGTACAACCTCGCGATGGTTTTGGACGACGCGAAAGACACCAAGGAGGAAGAGACCGCGCTCGAGACTGCAATTCGTCTGCGTAAAAACTTCGCCGCAGCGGAAAATCAACTGGGCTATCTCCAGGCTGCAGCGGGACGAAACCGCGAGGCTGAGCTGAGTTTCCGAGCCGCCACGAGCGATGCACCGCAGTATGCGGAGGCGGACAACAACCTGGGTTCGCTGCTGGCGTCGGAGGGCAAGGACCAACTGGCTGAACAATATTTTCGCAGCGCCGTGGACGCGAATCCCAGGCTTGCAGAGGCGTGGACGAACCTCGCAGCGGTCCTGGCACAACGATCGGATTTCCGTGGGTCGCGCGAAGCGGTGCAGAAGGCTCTTCTGGTGGAACCCACCAATCCAACGGCAGCCGCGCTCCTGAAACAACTGCCGCCACTGGGCGGCGGAAGGAACCAGTGAACGCGTGACCGCGAAAGGTTCATTGTCACAGCACATCACCAGGAGGAGCTTCGTTTCCGGATCCGCCGCTTTCGTATGCGCGCAATCGCTGGCGCAGACCACAGGCATGGCCACGGGTGGTGCAGCCAGACCTCAGACGAGGCGCCCGGCGTCCGGAAGACCGTACAGCCAGTTTGTGGATGTGGCCAAACACGCCGGTCTACTGCAGCCGGCGATCTACGGCGAAGTCGAGAAGATCCGATACATCGTGGAGTCGATGGGCGGGGGCTGCGCGTTTTTCGACTTCGACAACGACGGCTGGATGGACATTTTTTTGCTGAGTGGGACGCGGCTGGAGGGAGCACCCGCAGCAGCAACCAACCGGCTCTACCGAAACAACCGCGACGGCACTTTTACCGACGTCACCGAGAGAGCGGGACTTCAAAGCAGTGGCTGGGCGTGTGGCGTCTGCGTGGGCGACTTCAACAACGACGGTTTCGAAGACCTCTTTGTTACGTTCTACGGTCAGAATCGCCTTTATCGCAACAACGGCAACGGCACCTTTACTGATGTGACGGGCCACGCTGGGCTGAAGGAAAGCCAGACTCGATTCAGCACGGGCTGCAGCTTCGTTGACTATAACCGGGATGGCCTGCTGGACCTGTTTGTGGCCAACTATGTTGAGTTCGATATGCAGCATCCTCCGGAGCCTTCCATAACCAATCCGACATGCTCATTTGAGGGAATCCCTGTGTACTGTGGTCCCCGGGGATTGCGACCCGGCAAGCACTCGCTCTACCGCAACAATGGGGATGGGACCTTTACCGATGTGAGCATAGAGTCAGGGATTGCCAAGCTACATGACTCTTACGGCCTGACAACGGTGACTGGTGACTTCGACAAGGATGGCTGGCCGGATATTTTCGTCGCTTGTGATTCAACGCCCAGCATTCTTCTGATGAATAATCGCGATGGCACCTTCCGCAATGAAGCGTTTGAACGCGGCGTCGCGGTCAGCGGGGACGGCGACGAGCAGGCGGGTATGGGCGTTGCAGCCGGTGACCCATTCAACCAGGGCAGCACCAGCTTGTTCGTAACGCATTTCCAGCGCGAAACAAACGGTCTATACCTAAACAACGGGAAGGGCGAATTCACGGATATCACGCTGAAGGTGCAGCTTGGAGTGGAAACGCGATACGTGGGCTGGGGCGCGACCATCGGCGACTTCGACAACAATGGCGACCCAGACATCTTCTGGGTGAACGGTAATGTCTACCCAGAGTTGGAGAAGCGCTTTCCCCAGTTCCCCTTCAAAGGACCGCGCCTCCTATTTCGCAATCTAGGCGACCGAACCTTTGAGGAGCTAACGACCGAAGCGGGCCCTGCTCTTGCGACCCTGCACGCGAGCCGAGGATCTGCGGTCGGCGACTTCGACAACGACGGTGATCTGGATATACTCGTGCTGAACGTAAATGCGGCGCCTACATTGTTGCGCAACGATGCACCTGCGCAAAATCATTGGCTCAAGGTGCGCCTGATTGGAACAAAGTCCAACCGAAGCGGGATAGGCGCCAAGGTCACCGTACACTTCGGTGAGCACAGCCAAATGCAAGAGCTTACAAGCCAGTCGAGCTACCTGAGCGCAAATGATCCGCGGCTGCACTTCGGTCTGGGTGCGGTACCGATGGCGTCTATGGAAATTGTCTGGCCAAGTGGTCAGCATCAGAGCTTCCAGGGTATCCATGCGAATCAGCTCGTTACGGTCGAAGAAGGCAAGGGGCTGGGCGCGAATCGTGCGCCTGTTGGAGTGAAGGCGTCAGCGTGAAAGCGACCCGCTGATGCTGTTTGCAAGCGGGACCTGATGAAAGAGCGCCGGTCTCTGTCAATCGTGATGCGCTGTTTATCCCCGAGACCTGCGCGAGAGATACCTGGTTCAGGGGCTATCTGCTCGTTATGCCGTACGAAGCCAAAATAGAACCGTCTAGAGCCTGTTATGAACTTTGTGTTTGCAAGTCCTTTGGAATCAGTAAACGATGTTGACAGCTTAGCTCTCCAGGAAACTGCTCGGCCTCAGACGGTGCCTCAGACGCGCTTCGGAGGAAGGATCTACAGCGAAACAGGTCATTTTTCCAGGAAGTTCAGCTCTCGGACACGGTCAAAGTTCATAACAGGCTCTAGAGCTATAGCAGGTTACTGTAATGTACCGAGGCGAAGCCTAAACCAAGCGTGCGCGTCTTGTGCGGTGATGGACGGGAGCAAGTCAGAGATGGCTTGGTCGAGTGCCTTTTGGGTACGTGCTTTGGTGGCGCGGAGCAACTGTTTGAGCTTGGCCCAGGCCTTCTCGATGGGGTTGAGGTCAGGCGAATAGGGCGGCAGGTAGAGCACTTGGG